>JAANMV010000942.1_pt1 | contig 34305 bp, 23 predicted proteins | sample 7279661 | NCBI WGS metagenome assembly JAANMV01 (sample SAMN14094540, study PRJNA606508) | bioreactor metagenome | isolation source: A lab-scale SPAN reactor treating ammonium-rich wastewater day 121 | place: Ireland: Galway | collected 2017-05-16
GGGTTGGTGGGGGGGTGGGGGGGTGGGGGGGTGGGGGGGGAGAAATGGCAACGCTCCCGGAGGGGGAAGCAGCGGGAGCGTTGGCGGGGGAAGCGAGTGGGAGGATGGAGTGGGGGAGGCTATAAGCGCCGCGCTACCATTTCGGCGATCTCGCCGGGGTGATGCGCTACCGGCACGCCTACTGCTTCCAGCGCCTTGATCTTCTCCGCCGCGGTGCCCTGACCGCCGCTGATGATGGCGCCGGCGTGGCCCATGCGCTTGCCCGGCGGCGCGGTCTGGCCGGCGATGAACCCGGTGACCGGCGTCTTCATGTGCTGGCGGATGAATTCCGCCGCCCGCTCCTCATCATTGCCGCCGATCTCCCCGATCATCACCACATGCTTCGTCTCCACATCCCGCTCGAACATCTCCAGCACATCGATAAACTTGGTGCCAATCACCGGATCGCCGCCAATGCCCACCACCGTGCTCTGGCCGATGCCGATCTCGCTCAGAGCGGCTACCGCCTCGTAGGTGAGCGTGCCCGACCGCGAAACGATGCCGACCGGGCCAGGCATGTGGATGTGTCCGGGCATGATCCCCACCTTGGCCTCACCTGGGGTGATCACACCGGGGCAGTTGGGCCCGACCAGGCGGGTGGAAGTGGTGTCGATGTACGCGCGCACCGTGATCATATCGATCACCGGCACGCCTTCGGTGATGCACACGACCAGAGCCACGCCCGCGTCCGCAGCCTCAAGGATGGCATCGGGCGCAAAGCGGGCCGGCACATAGATGATGGAGACATTGGCCGCGGTGGCGCTCACCGCCTCGGCCACGGTATTGAAGATCGGCACATCCAGCACACTTTCCCCCCCCTTGCCGGGGGTGACGCCGGCCACGATGTGGGTGCCATACGCGATCATCTGCTCCGCGTGGAACTTCCCTTCGCGGCCGGTCAGGCCCTGCACGATCAAACGGGTATCTTTATTGACCAAAATGCTCATCGAGACAGAACTCCTCGGTTCGTAATGCGCGCTTTAGCGCGCTTTGGCGGCGGCCACGGCCTTTTGCGCCGCGTCCGCCAGCGTCGTAGCCGTGATCATCTGGGCCTCGGCCAGGATGGCGCGGCCCTCGGCCTCATTGGTGCCCACCAACCGCGCCACCATCGGCACTGCCGGCTTCACTTCCTCCAGAGCCACCAAAATGCCGCGGGCCACCTCATCGCAGCGGGTGATGCCGCCGAAAATGTTGAACAGCACCGCCTTGACATTCGGATCGCTGAGGATGATGCGCAGCGCCGCCGCCACTTTGTCCGACTTGGCGCCGCCGCCGATGTCCAGAAAATTGGCAGGCGAGCCGCCGAAATGCTTGACAATGTCCATCGTGGCCATGGCCAGCCCGGCGCCATTCACCATGCAGCCGATCTCGCCATCCAGCTTGACGTAGCTGAGACCATTGATGCGGGCCTCTGTTTCGGCAGGGGCTTCCTCTGCCAGATCGCGCATCTCTTCCAGGTCGGGATGGCGGAAGAGGGCGTTATCATCCAACACCATCTTGCCATCCACGGCCAGCAATTGCCCGCCGCCGGTCACGGCCAGGGGGTTGATCTCGGCCAGATCCGCATCCGATTCGATGAACGCCCGGTACAAACCGGTGGCGATCTTGGTAAACGCGCGGGTCTGATCCGGGGGGATGCCCAGGGCCGAGGCCACGGCAATCGCCTGATAGGGTTTGATGCCCAAGAAGGGGTCGATGTAAATGGTCTTGATAGCGTCGGGATGGGTGGCGGCCACCTCTTCGATGTCCACGCCCCCTTCGCTAGAGGCCATCATCGCCACGCGACGGCGTTCTCGATCCACGATCATGCCCAGGTAGATCTCATCCTGGATGTCTGCGGCCTCGTCCACCAGCACGCGTTTGACCTTCAGCCCCTTGATCTCCATGCCCAGGATTTGGTCGGCCAGGGTTTCTGCCTCATCCGGCGTCTTGGCGACCTTGATGCCGCCGGCTTTGCCGCGGCCCCCCACCAGCACCTGCGACTTGATCACCGCGGGCTTGCCCAGCCGCTGTGCGATCTCCCGCGCCTGCGCGGCGGTGTTGGCGACTTCGCCTGCCGGGATCGGCACCCCGTACCGGGCGAAAATGCGTTTGGCTTGATATTCGTGCAGCTTCAATCTGCCCTCCTTTGGGCCTGAACCCGAACGTTGTGACGCGTTGCGTTAGTTGCGGCGATTATAGCGGAGGGGGGACAGCGCGGCCAAATCCGCGCACGTGTAAAAGAGGCTCGCCCGGCGTCAGCCCAGCGCGGGCAGCCGCAGCCGCACCTTCGTACCCCGGCCCGGCGCCGACTCGATCCGCAACCGCCCGCCGATCGCCCGCGCCCGTTCCTGCATCGAGATCAGCCCCAACCCCGTGCGCAGGCCCGATCGCTCCGGTTCGAACCCCACCCCATCATCGCCGATCTCCAACAGCAGCTGCCCATCCTCGCGGCCAAAACAGACCTGCACCCGCGTGGGCCGGCCATGTTCCAGGGCATTGCCCACCCCCTGCTGCACGATGCGATAGACTTGCAGGGCCTGCTCCTCGCTCAGATCCTCCCATCCCGCCGCCGTCTGCCACTCCAGGGCCACGCCGCGGCTGTGACAGGCCTGCTGCACGTAGAGCCGCGACTGGCTGAGCAGGCCGCTGTGCGCCAATCCCGGCGGGCTGAGGTCGTAGACAATGGCGCGGGTGTCCTGGCTGACGTGGATCGCCCGTTCGATCGCCCGTTCCAGGATGGCCTGGGCCGCGTTGGGGTCTTTGGTCGCCAGCGCCCCGGCCCGATCCAGATCCAGCGGCATGGCGCCCATGAATTGCAACACGCCATCGTGCAGATCCTGGCCGATGCGTTTGCGATCCGCCTCCACCGCTGCCAGGATCAGGCCCGGCACCCGTTCCAGGCCCTCGATTTGGGCGTGAACAGCCAGCGCCCGCGCCAGTTCTTGCGCCAGCAGCCCGGCCAGATCGGTATCCTGCTCGTCGAACGGCTCGGCAGAGATGCGGGGGCCGATCCACACCCGGCCCAGCCGCTCCGCCTGTTGCAGCAACGCCTGCTCGTGCACCGGCGGCGAGGGAAGATGCGCGGCCAGATCAAGTCCGCCCGCGGCCAGCATCGCCGGCTGCGGCGCATCCATCTCCGCCAGCCACAGCTGCCCCGGCCGCGAGGCCGCCTGCACCGCGGCCCAGGCCACTTCCAGGCCGCTCTGCAACTCGGCAACGGCGGTGCGCAGGGTCGCTTCCACGCCGCTCACCTCGTTCAAGCGGCGAGAGAACCGATCCGCGATCTGGTAATCGAACTCATGGCGCACGAACAACCGGCGGAAGCCCCGGCGCAGGGGGGAATCGATGTACCAGAACAGGGTGGCCAGCAGCACCCCGCCCCAAACGGTGGCAAATTGCACGCCATCCCAGCCGCGGCGGCTGATGAACAGGGAGTAGACCTGCGTCAGCGTGGCGCTCATCAGCAGGATGACCAGCGCGTTGAGGGCCGCGCCGCGGTAGGCGAAGCTCTGGTAACGCAGCATGCCGTAGGCGATGAGGGTGGCGCCGGGCACCACCCAGAACATCAGGGTCAGGTTTGTGACGCCGCCCAACAGCCAGTTCAGGCCGAGCAGGTTCAGGATCATCTCCAGAAAAGAGATGGGCAGGGCCAGCAGCCAGCCGGCGATGATGAAGACAGCCTGCCAGGTATAGCGCTGCGATGCATGCCGCAGGATGATGTACAGGGAGCGCAGCAGCAGCACCAGCACGCCGGAACCGAAGATCAGGGTGACGCCATGATTGGCCCACACCTCCAGGTCGCTCAGCCAGGGGCTGCCGAGGATGAAACCGCCGTAGAGACGCAAAAACCCCAGGAAGACGACCAGCGCCGGCAGGTACCAAAGATAGCGGATCAGACGCCAGCGGCCCTGCAAAAAGGGCTTGGGAAAGACAAAAGCCAATTGGAAGAGCAGCGCGCCCAACCAGGGCCGCGGGCCCATGATCGCCAGAAAATCATAAGTGTAGCGAAAGAGATGATCATCGTAGCCATTAATCGCTCCGCCCAGCACCAGCAGGCCCAGAAAGAGAAAGGCCGCCCACACACGGTTGGCCTCGACATCTGGGGCCGCGGCCAACACCAGCAGCCCCAGCACCCCCAACGACAGCCCGGAAAGGGCCAGGACGATGGTGATCTCCAGCACATTCTTGGCGGTGTACACCCCGATCGGCGCCTGGACGGAGAACAGTCGCTCCCCTCGCTGCACCTGCAACTCCACTTCCTGCACGCCTCTGGTCCGCAGTTCGGCCAGATAGGCGTTGCGGCGCTGGTAGTTGGCCTCGATGGTGGTGTCCAGATCGCCCACTTGCAGCACGCAATCAAGCTGGCGCAGTTTATCGTCCGCGATCATCGGCCAGTTCGCGGGCGTGATCTGAGCTACCACGATGCATTGCCGGGCCTGTGCCCAAAAAGTGAAGGCGCCGAAGTGATGGCGGCCCACGATGCGAAAAGTGGTTACATGCCCCACCGCGGCCAGGACCAAGGCGGCTGTAGCCAGCAGCAGCAGCCAGCGGGCGCTGCGGGGCCAGGCGCGCAGCCCTTTCATGCCCGCGCCTCGCCCGCCGAGCCGCGCAGGCGGCGCAGCAACACCGCCAACACCACCACCGCCTCACGGCGCACCTGCGGCCCGCCGGCAGCAGACTCTTTCAAGCCCAGCCGCTCGTACACGCCATCCTGATAATTGCGCACCGTGCGCACATCCAGCCCCAAATCTTCGGCGATGATCTCCGGCCGGTAGGTAAAGCGATCCATCACCTGTTGCTGCCGCGGGCTTAACTGGTCGTACCGCTGCGCCACCTCCACCACGACCTCCACGATCTCCGCGGGCATGGCAGAGAGAAAGGCCCGCTCCGCCTCGGTGGCCACATCGGCGATGGCGCTGCCGTGGAAGTAGACATCCCCCACCATCACCTGCTCGATCGCCCGGCGCAGAGTGGCGGCGCGGCTGCCCTTGGGCACGAAAGCCAGGCCGCGATGCCCGCGCGTCACCAGTTCGATCACCTGCGGCAGGAAATGGGTGTAGGCCGACCACACCACCACGCCGGTGGCCGGGGCCTGCTGTTTGATCTGCCGCACCAGATGCAGGCCCAGCGGCTCGCGTCTGGCGTAATCCACATCAGAGAGCCGCGGGATCGAGAGATCGACGACGGCAATTCGGAACGCGTCTGCCGGGGTTTGGGCATGCAGCAACTGGCTGGCATCCTGAAAGGTGGAGACGGTCTGCACCGAAAAGCCCATCTCGGCCAGGAAATGGTTGACCGCGCCCTGCATGAAGGGGTCATCTTCGACCAGCAGGGCCGATCCTTGGGTTTGGGAGGTGCTCATGGGGTCTCGCGAAGAGGGATGGGGCAGGGAATAGGGTAATTTTACACAGGTGGTTGGGTAGTTTTACCGTATTGCCAGCGGCGGGAAGTGCCATTAATATAGCATTAATCTTTGCTCTCATTTTCGAGAGTGTAAGCGGGTGCAGATGTGTAGCGAGTACATGTCTGTTTGGCGAGTAAGACGCCAGCCTGAGGCGAGCAGGCTGGCGTCTCTTTTTCGCAAGTGAGTTGCACGACCGCCCAGCGATTCAGCTCGATAGCGAGTCGCTGCAGGCGGTCGTGCAACTCACTTAGGTACGATTCAAGTGAGTTGCACGACCGCCCAGCGATTCAGCTCGATAGCGAGTCGCTGCAGGCGGTCGTGCAACTCACTTAGTAAACGTTAAACGCCGTCACCCGGCAGAGATCGGGGTCTGCCACGATCACGCTGCCGTCGGGGGCGATGGCAATGCCCACGGGCCGCCCGAACTGGCCGGGTGCGACCCCCCGCTCGCCGATCTGGGCCAGGGGCTGCAAGGCAGGGCTGTAGACCAGCACCCGCGCCCCCTCCGGATCGGTGAGGTAGACGCGGCCATCCCCGCCCACGGCCAGATGGGGGGATTCGATGGTGTTCGCCTCCGGCCCAGGGACTCGCTCCTGCGCGCCGCTGGCCAGGTCGATGCGCCACAGCGCCCCCGCGATCGGCTCGGTCACATACACCAGGCCGTTGGGGCCGGCAGCGGCATCTGTGGGCTGGCCGGGGCCCAGGGGCTGGTCGGGGCCGCCGAACTGCGCGATCAGCGCGCCCTCCGGCCCCACATGCAACACCCGCACCCCGCCGGTGTCGGCGATGAAATAATCGCCGTTGGCCGCCACGCCCAGCCCGCGCGGGCGATAGGTGGTCAGCTCGGCCCCAAACTGGCGCAGGAATTCGCCCGCGGGCGTCCACAGGCTGATCACCTGATTCACGGCGTCCAGCGCCGCGATCTCGCCGGTGGGGGCGACGGCAAGGTCGAACAACTCGGTGAATTGGCCGGGACCTTGGCCGGCGCGGCCCCAGGCCGCGCGGAATGCGCCGGCCGCGTCGAGGTGGACGATGCGCTGGTTGCCCATGTCGGCGATGAAAACATCGCCAGAGGGAGCCACGGCCAGCCCGATCGGTTTGTTGAGTTGATCGGGGTCGCTGCCGCAGGCGCCGTAAGTCCACAACACCGCGGGCTGGGCCGCGGGGAAGTCGCCGAGGTCACCGCGCACGGTGACCGCCGGACGCGCGCTCTCGACATCCACCGGCGCGGCCGCGGGATCGGGCGCGGGCGCGGGAGGGGCGAAGAGGGGGGGCGGGGGCAATTCCAGGCCCACGGGCAGCGCCTCCTCCACCGGATAGAGATAGGCGCCGGGCAGCAGGCTCTTGCCGCCGGTGGGAGGCTGCCACCACAATTGCATCTCGCGGGAGCCGCCCAGCTCGTTGTAGCGCACCTCGACGTCATGGAAGCCGGCCGTCAGGTCGATGACGCCCTCGCGGTATTCGGCCCCGTGCGAGCCGCTGTTATCGACCACAAGCTGGCCATTGATGTAGACCAGGGAGCCATCGTCCGAGCGGGTACCGAAAATGTAGCGCCCATCGCTCGGCGCCGCCACCTTGCCCACCCAGCGGATGGAGAAAGGCTCGCGCAGGATGTTGTTGGGCAGGATGAAGAGGTCGCGCTGGATATAGATCGGCGGATCCAGCCACTCGCCGTTGGCGTAATAGTAGCCGATCAAGCCGTTGGCGGCGCCGGGCAGGGTGTAGAGCGCGCCCTCCCCCACCGGGGCCAGATCGGGGGCGTCGGGCGTGCGCCAGGCCAGGGTAAGATGGGCGTTCGCCTGCGCCGCCTGGAAGCTGAGGCGCAGGCCCTGGAACCCGCCGGCCAGGGTGCGGGACAACTCTGCCACGCCATCGGTCACGCGCAGCGCCTCGCTTTCGTCCAGATAGAGGATCGCCTCGCCCCCGGCCGCGCTGAGCTGGAAGCCGTAGTCGCCGAAACGGGGGGCCAGCAGCGCGCCTTCGTAGGAGGCGGTGAAGGGGGGGAAGACCTCCGGCCCGTAGGTTATGTCGAGTACGCGTGTCTGCGGGCCGGGCTGCGGCGCGACGCCGGGGGTAGAGAGAAAGGATTGCAGGCCGCGGGCCTGATCGAAGGCCGCGCGCGGGACGTGATAGAGCAGGAACAGGGGACGATCGAAGCGATCTCGCTGCGGTTCGTAGCGCCCGGCCGGGTACAGTTGCTGCAACAGGGGCACCAGCCGTTCATCCACCGGCTCCAGGATGAAATCGACATCGCCGCCGGGGTCCTCGCGCAGGGGCACGTGCTGCGCCAGGTTGAGGGAGAGGATGTCGTGGGGGCCGCCGATGAAGCGCACCGCCGAATGGTGCGTGTATTGCGGCGTCATGTAGATGCGGCGATCTGTGGGTGTGGCAGCCAGATACGCGCCCACCGCGGATTCGTTGGGGCTGTAGGCCAGCCACACCGAGGGGTTGACCGCCTGCACGCGGAAATAGGTGTGCAGGTTGGCGGCGGCGACGAGCAACACCAGGGCGGTGAGGGCCACGGCCAGGGGCCGCCAGCGTTTGGCGCCCCAGGCCTGCTGCCACGCCCGCCATACCTGATCGAAGAGGGCCGCGATCAGCAGATAGATGACCGGGACGAGGGCGATGGGCCGGCGAGCGGTGGGCGCCTCGTGCGCCACCGAGAGCACGGCCACGCTGGCCACGGCCCCAAACCAGAGCAAGTAGAAGAAAGGAATCTCTTTCCAGGCCCAGCGCAACGCCCAGATCAGGGCCAGGACGAAGAGGACGGCCACCGCAGCCTGCAAAAGGGGCGCGCCGGGCAGGTTGTTCAGTGCGGCGTTGTCTCCCTGCCAGTTGAACATGTACAGGGTCTTGCGCAGGTTGGCCCACAAGGGCGCGTAGCTGCCCGCGGCCTCCACATCCCGGAAGATGGAGATGTGGTTGATGCGGGAGATGAACACGTTCCAGTTGCGCAGAGTGTACGCGGCCAGGGGCGCGACAGCCACCGCCGCCCCCGCCGCAAAGACCACCATCCCTTCCAGGTCGCGCCACAGTCGCCGGCGATGCGTGATCAGCCAGTAGAGGAAATAGGCGGCGAAGAAGAAGGGCACGACGCGGTAGGCGGTGTAGGTGTTCATGCCCAGCGCCAGCATCATGCCCGACAAGGCCCACCACCGCCGCCGCCCGGTGCGCAGGGCCTTGATCAGGAAGAGCGCCTGCAATGTCAGCACCAGGGGCATGAGGATCAGCTCGTAGACGATGCGGCTGAAGGTGAGATGCCAGCGATCCGCAGCCAGCAGCGCTGCCGTGAGCAGGGCGATGCGCTGGCCGTAGAGTTCGCGGGCCAGGAAATAGAAGGCCAACACGGTCAGCGTGCCGGCCAGGGCCGAGACCATGCGCATCGTCTCCACACTCTGGCCGAAGAGGGCGATGGCCAGGGCGATGAGATAGGTGAAGAGGGTGGCCTGGCCTTCGTTCGTCTCGGCGTAGGGGCGGTAGGGATAGTCGCCGCTCAGCCATTTGAGGGCATCGAGGCCATTGTTGCACTCGTCCGATTGGCAGCCATTGGGGTAGGTGTCGAGGGCGGCAAAGCGCGCGGCTGCGGCCACGGCCAGGATCAAGAGCAGCAGCAGGATCAGCAGGCGGCGCGGCATCTCTGGGCGGGGGCGGGCCGCCTCCGCTTGCTGCTCGGCCGCGGGGTCGGGGCTGGGCGCGTCGAGAAAAAGGCTGACGACGAAGAGAAGGATGGCCCCCAGCCACAGCCAAAAGGCCCAGCCGCCATAGTCGCCCGCCCAAAAACGGGTGGCGGCGATGGCGGTGAGCAGCAGCGCCAGCCCGGCCAGACCGATGCCGGTGTATTGCCATTTGCGCCGCGGGGGCAGCCCATGGTCGATTGTCGCCACCGGCGCGCCCGCGACCGCGGCAAAGATGCCGCCGGCAATGAGGAAGAGGATGAGGGAATCGCGCGGCAAGGCAGCGGCGTCAGCCAACCAGCGCTGGGCCACGGCGGCGAGGATGAGGGCGAGGAGAAAGGTGAGGAGGCGGGTCATGGCAGATTCGATTCGTCCAGGGCCGACGGATGCATGCGTATTCTACCCGGATCGACTATCCACAGCCGTAGGCAATGGCCGCCTGGATATCCCCTTGCTCAAGGTGGGGATACTCAACGAGGATCTCAGCAACGGTCATGCCGCCGGCCAGAAAATCGCGGAGGAGTGAAACCCAAATGCGCGTGCCGCGAATGCAGGGTTTGCCAAAACAGACATTCGGGTCGACTGAAATACGTTCAAGTAATGGATTCATAGAAACCTCCCGGTGTATTTTACTCTGAGAGATGCAATCTGGCTACTGACCAGGCCGCAAATACTGCGGCGCCACCGGCATGAACGGCTGGCCGGGCGGTTGCCAGAAAAATTCCAGGGTTTTGCCGCCCCCGCGCTGGAAATAGTCGATGCGGATCGGCCGCGGCCCCGCCGTGAGGTGGCCGAGGGGGACGGAGAACTGGTTGAAGGCATCGGGGGTCAGGCTTTCGCCCACGATCTGGCCGTCGAACCAGAAACGCACGCCATCGTCGGCGTTGAACTGCACGGTGTAGGGCCCATCGGCGGGCAGCAGCAGCTCCCCTGTCCAGGTGACGCTGAAAGGCCCGAAAATCGGCTCAGGGTCGGGCCAGGCGGTGAGGAGCAGGGGGTCGAGGCGCTGCATGAAAGGCTCGCCCGCCCAGGCGTCGCCAAAATAGTAGCGCCCGCTCAGGCCCTGGCCGCTGGGCGGCAGGCGGAAAAGGTAATCGTCGGGCGCGGCGACGCCGGCGGGCGCTTCCCAGGAGAGCACAGGGGTTTCCGCCGGCAGGTCGGCGGGAAGATCGCGCACCTCCAGGCGGTGCAGGCCCTTGCCCAGGAAGTGGGGGCCGGGGGGGAGGGGGTGGCCATCCCACAGTAGGCTGCCAGGCGAGGTCAGCCTGTATTCGCCGCTGGCCGGGATGTACAGGCCGCGTATCTCCGCCGCCTGATCCGCGCGGTTGGGCAGGTGCAGAGCGCTGATCTCGTGACCAGGGATGGTGACGGCCAGATAGAGGGGCGCGCCCATGCGGTCGTGGATGACCTGGGCCTGCGCGCCGGGATAATAGGTGGTGAAGAGGCCCATCACCTGCTCGAAGTGCAGATCGAGCAGAAAGAGGGCGTTGTCCCCGCCCAGATCGGGCAACGGCAGGTCGAGCGCAGGATCGGCCAGATGGAAGCCGGAGTCTTCCAGGCCGCCGCCCTGGGCGGGGAAGGGTGTGTAGCGCCAGGGGCCGATCTGGTAGCCGACGAAACGGGTGGGACGGTAGGCGAAGAAGCGCAGGGGCGCGAAATAGTAGAAGCGGGGGCTGAGGTAGAGCTGGTGATCGGCGCGTTTGGCCAGCACTTCCCGCGTGATGGCGTTTTCCAGGGGGTTGAAGGCGATGTAGACCGCCTGATCGCGCGCCTGGCGCTGGAAGTAGAAATCGTAGTTGAGCCAGGTCGCGGCCAACAAGCCAGCCAGGGCCAGGGCCGCGCACAGCCACCGCCACAAGTGGTAGCGCCGGGCCGGCGCGGTCAGGGCGCGCAGGCTGAGATCGTAGGCGTCGCCGGCGAGCAGGGCAATGGCCGGGGTGACGGCGAGGACGCGATAGGCCTGGGGGGCTTCGGCCAGACGGGAGAGGATGCCGCCCAGCAAGGTGACGGGGATCCAGATCAGCAGCAGGCCGCGGCGGTGATCGCGCCAGCGCCACAGCGCCCAGCCCAGGCCGAGCAGGAAAAAGGCCCCGGTCACCGGGTCCAGCATCGGCGCGAAGGGCAGGTTGTGCCGCGGGTTCGCGTCTCCGACGATGTGAAACATCTGCACATGGCTTTTGATCGACTGCCACAGCGGCTGCAAGTCGCCCCCGGCCATGTCGATGTCGTGCTGGATGCTGATCTGGCGGGTGCGGTTGAGCAGGGTGAAGGGGTCGCGGAGGTAGGTGAAGGCCAGGGGGGCGAAGGTGAGGGTGTAGACCGCGGCGAACACCGCCATCCCGGCCAGGCTGCGGCGCAGAAAACCCCGATCCACCAGACTGCGGTAGAGGAGATAGAGGGCAATGGCGATCACGGCCATGCGGATGGCGAGATAGGTGTACATGCCCAGGCCGAGCAGGAATCCGGCCAGCGCCCAATCGCACAGGGAACGGCGCCGCGCCCCGCGCAGGATGAAGAGGAGGGCCAGCGCCTGGATGAGGGGGGGATAGACCTCGTTCCAGCCCCAGCGGCTCATGTTGAAATGCCAGCGGTTGAAGGCCAGGAACGCGGCGGCAAAGAGGGCGGGGCGGACGCCGAACAGCTCACGGGCCAGAAAATAGAGGGCGAGAATGGTGAGGAAGCCGGGCAGGATCGATTGCACCTTGACCGCCAGGAAGGTCGTGCCCAGCAGGCGGATGAACAGGGTCTGCAAGTAGACGAAGCCGTTGGGCGTCTCGAACCAGCCGACGCCAAAGAGGCTGTCGCTGCGGCCTTCGAGGATGCGCAGGGCGTCGAGGGCGGAGTTGGTCTCGTCGATGAAGATGCCGGGGGGCATGCTGGCGATGCCGTCGACGCGGAACCAGAGGGCCGTAGCCAGGATCAGGAGCAGGAGGATCACTTCCAGCCAGCGAGGCAGGCGGGGCTGAAAGATATCGGCGGGAGCGCGGGCAGGCGGCGGCTCTTCCAGGCCGAGGGCGCGCAGTTTGTAGCCGCTGGGCCGGGGGCCGATGGTTTCGGGCGGGATGGCTGCGGCCGGGGCGGCGTTTGGCCGCACGATCCGGCCGGCCAGGGCCAGGCCGAGCAGGATCAGGGTCAGGCCGCCCAGCCAGCGCCAGACCTGGCCCCAATGAAAGGGCTGCGTCCACACCTGCCACAGCCCCCAGAGGGTCAGCAGCAGGCCGGCGACGAGCAGGAGCAGGCCGAGGCCGCCGCGCCAGTTGCGAGGCTGCAACTGCCAGCGCTCTTCCCTCTGCGGTTCCGGGCGCGGCCATTCCCGGCCTAGCCGTTGGAAGGCCACGCCGGCCAGCAGCAGGCTCGCGCCCACGCTGGCGAGGCCGGCGGTGCGCGTGCCTGCATCTGGCAGCCACAGCACGCCGATCAGGGCGGCGCTGACAGCAATAAGAAGGATCAGGGCGCTGAACATGGGGGGTAGCATACCAAGTCCGCGGCCTTTTGGAAAAGCCGCACCCACGCACCACGTCGCCCCCCCCAAAGCCTCGCTAATCGATTACAATCTCTCCACACCCCACCTCTGTCCCCAGCGGCGCGGCGGTTGGGTCGAGCAGGGCCACGACGATGCGGTAGGGGCCGGGCGGGGTGATGGGGTTGAGGTTCACGTCCAGGTCTTCGCGCACGATCTCCCCCGGCTGCCAGCGCGAGGTGGGCCACAGCCGCAGCGTCTCCCGCTCGCGGTGCAGCCGCTCGCCCCACACCTGGCCCTGGGCGTCGATCATGCGGGCGCGGGTGGTGAAATCCGCGGAGGGGGTGCGGTGGGCCAGCCAGTACAATTGCACATGGATCCAGGCGCTGGGCGGGTGGCTGCGCACATCGGTGGCGGGGGTGCGGGTGGGCGCGGCCTGGCAGGCGACAAGGTTGATATCGGGGCCGAAGGCGGCATCGATCTGGGGCAGGCCCGCGGGCGGCTGCGACAGGCGATAGCGGGTGAGGAAGCGCTTGACCGTGACCCCGTTTGGATACTGCTCGGTGGCCAGGGGGAAGCGGTCGGCCAGCCAGCGCTCCACCAGGTGATCGGGATCGAAATAGAGGGTGTGCGCCTGCACCAGCCACACGCTATCGAAGGGCAGCAATCCCAACAGGGGCGGTTCCACCTGATCGGGGGCCGTCAACTGCTCGGTGAAGGGGAAGAAAACCGGGGACTGACCCTGAAAATAGCGCTCGAAGGCCACGTGCAGATAATCGACATGCACGACCACCGCGTCGTTCGCTCCCTCCTGCGCGGCCACATACTGGGCGGCGGCGCGCCAATCTTCGCGAAAGTTGGTCGGCGCCCAATTGGCGGGCAGCGCCGCCAGCCACATCCCGGCCGTCAGCAGCAGGGCGACCCCTGCGGCGGAGCGCTGCCAGCGCCACAGCGCCGCCAGCCCCCGGCCCCAGGCCAGCATCAGCAGGGGGACGAGGAAGATGAAATAGCGGGTGAAGGAAAAGATGCCCCCGCGCCACACCTCCAGGGCCTGGCCGGCCAGCAGGGGCAGGCCCAGCCCCAGTCCCAGCAGCCAGCGGCTGGAACGCGTCTCCGTTGCCGCGGGCGGGGCCAGCAGGCCCAGGCAGAGCAGCAGCGCGGCCCATGCCAGGGCCGCGCTGATCCAAAAACGGGGCCACGCGGCCAGGTGCAAGGTGTAGGCCTGGAACAACCACAGCAGCACCTCGTCGAACCGGGAGACGGGGCCGCCGACCAGGGTGACGCTGTCCGCGTGTTGCCAGGCCCGTTGGATCAGGGGCAGCACGGCCACAAAGATGGCGGCCTGCGCCAGCACCCCGCGGGCCAGACCGCGACGCCGGATCAACAGATAGAGACCCTGCGCGGGCAGCAAAAAGGCCGTGAAAAGGAAGGTGTAGACGCCGGCAATGGCCGCCAGCGCGTAGGCCAGCCACCAGCCCCAGCCCTGATGCTGGATGGCAGCCACCAGCAGGGCCATGCCGGCCATGCCCAAGGCCGCGCCAAGCATGAAAATGCGCGTTTCCTGCGCGTACCAGACCAGATAGGGGCTGAGCGCGGCCAACAGACCGGCCAGCAGCGCCCAGCGCCGCCGTTCGGCTGAGCTCACGTCGCAGCCGCCCAATTGCGCGGCCGTGGCGTACACCGCGGCCACCGCCCCCGTCCCGATCAGCGCGCCCAGGGTGCGGGCAGCGATATCGCCCGGCCCGAACAGCGCCATCCACCCCTTCAATATCAGATAGTAAAGAGGCGGATGCGGATCGCTGCGAAAATGCAGGCCGTCGGCGAGGATGCGGGCCGCGGGCAGCGAAGCCAGATGGGCCGACTGCGCCTCATCGAAATGGAAGCTGTGCGCGGTCATGCCCCACAGCCGCAGGGCCAGGGCCAGGGCCAGCAGGGCCAGCAGAGGCCCCTGCGCGGCCAGGGCCGGCCCCAGCCTGCCCGGCCCGGCCTGCCGCCTCAGCATCGCCTCTCCTCCACCGCCACTGTTTATCCCCCTCCCACCTGCATCTTCAGCCAGGCGTCGATGAAGGGATCGATCTCGCCATCGAGCACCGCGGCTGTGTTGCCAGTCTCGTAGCCGGTGCGCTCATCCTTGACCATCTGATAGGGCTGCAGCACGTAATTGCGGATGCGCGAGCCAAACCCCGCCTTGACATAGGCCCCGCGCAACGCCGCCTCCTGCTCCTCCTGCTTTTGCAGCTCGACCTCATATAGCCGCGAGCGCAGCACGCGCATCGCCATCTCCCGGTTCTGCGTCTGGCTGCGTTCGTTTTGGCAACTGACGACAATGCCGGTGGGCAGATGGGTGAGACGCACTGCCGTGGCGTTCTTCTGCACATTCTGGCCGCCCGCGCCGCCGGAGAGGAAGACATCCATCCTGATATCGTTGGGGTGGATGTCGATGGCGATATCGTCATCGACCAGGGGCAGCACTTCCACCTGCGCGAAGGAGGTGTGGCGGCGGTTGCTGGCGTCGAAGGGGCTGAGACGCACCAGGCGGTGGTTGCCCTTTTCTCCGCGCAGGTAGCCGTAGGCATATTCCCCCTCCACTTCCACCGTGACCGATTTGATGCCCGCCTCTTCTCCCGGCGTCTGATCGGTGATCGTGGTCTTGAACCCGCGGCGCTCGGCCCAGCGCAGATACATGCGCAGCATCATCTGCACCCAGTCCTGCGCCTCGGTGCCCCCTTCGCCGGCATGGATGGCGAGGATGGCGTCGGAAGGGTCGTGCGAGCCGGAGAGGGCCAGTTGCAGCTCGCGCTGGTCGATCTGGCGCTCTGTCTCCTCCGCCTCGGCCGCGATCAGGGCCAGGGTTTCCTCATCTTCCTCGGCCGCGGCCAATTCCAGCAGGTCGAGGGCGTCGCCTACCTGTCGCGTCAACTGTTCCCAGCCCGCGACCTGCTCGCGCAGCGCGGCCAGGTCGCGCATCACCGTCTGCGCGGCCTTGGGATCGGCCCAGAGATCGGGATCCTCGGCCTGCGTTTGCAGTTGCTCCAGTTCCTTCAGCTTGTCAGGCCAGTCAAAGACGCCCCCGGATTGACTGGAGATGCATCTCCAGGGATTTTAGTAGATCGTATGTTTCGTTCATGGTTTTGGTGCGTGGGGCGTGGATGTCAAATCAGCGTTGGGGATTGCTTCGGGGCCATCTCCCCGCGCAATGACCTATTAGGTGAACTGTTACGCATTTGCATCGAGAAGAGCATCTACAAAGACCCAGGGGTCGAATTCAGCCAGATCGGTGATCTTTTCGCCGGTGCCGACGAAGCGCACAGGCACGCCGAGTTGATCGGCAATGGCCAGGACAACGCCGCCCTTGGCGGTGCTATCCAGTTTGGTGAGGATGACGCCGCTGACGCTGACGCTGGCGCCGAACTTCTGGGCCTGGGTGATGGCATTCTGGCCGGTGGTGGCGTCGAGCACCAGCAGCACCTCGTGCGGGGCCTTGTGCACCTGGCGCTGCGCCACGTTGCGGATCTTCTCCATCTCTTTCATGAGATTAAAGTTGGTATGCAGCCGCCCGGCCGTATCGATCAGGAGAATGTCGGCATCGCGCGATTCCTGGCTGGCGCGGATGGCGTCGTAGACCACCGCGCCCGGATCCGCGCCCGGAGCGTGGGCAATGACCGACACGCCCGCGCGCTGCCCCCAGATCTTGAGCTGATCGATGGCCGCGGCGCGGAAAGTATCGCCGGCCGCGATCGTCACCCTGCGCCCCTGGCGACGATAATAATGCGCCAGCTTGCCGATGCTGGTCGTCTTGCCAGAGCCATTGACGCCGACAATCAGGCCGATGTTGAGCAAGCGATGGCGGTTGTCCAGGTCGAAGGGGGGGGCATCGCCGCGCAGGATGCGCACCATCTCCTCTTTCAAGATTTGGTACGCGTCGCTCACGCGCTTGACGCCTTGTGTGCGCACACGAGTGCGCGTGGCTTCCACCAGTTTCAGGGAAGTTTCCACGCCCACATCGCCCATGATCAGCGCCTCTTCCAGGCCCTCCCACAGATCGTCCTCTATCTCGTTGCCCTGGAACAGGGCGCCGATCCGGCCCAAGACCCCGCGGCGGGTCTTTTCCAGACTTTGATCCAATTTTTCTTGATCTTCGGTAGCCACGGTAGCGCGGCGAAAACGACTGAGCACGAGGACGTCCTCCAGACAACAGGGGCTGAACAGCAAATGGCCGCCCGGAGCAAGGCCCCGCGGCGTCCGGGGGCTATTATACCGCCGGCCGCGGGCGAAGCCCAAACCCTGCGTGCGCATCCCAGAGACAGGACACCCGCTTTGCGAGATTGCAAGTTTCGTTACATACAATTGGACTTGGCGAAACTTGAATCTGCATGTATACTATGCATCGACCCTATACCCCCGCGGCGTTGTGATAGCCTTTGCGTGGAGGCAGTTTGTAATGAAGGAAGGTGATGCCGGTAGTAAGCTGTGCCGAGAGAGTCTATAAGTGATTGTACGCCTGCTTCTGCGCCCAGGTTCATCGAAAGGTCGCCCCCCTCACACACTGCTGCTTGCAAGACGCGTGCCCTGGCAGCAGCAGTTTTCTGAACCCTTGTGCACGCGAACTACACTCTTTTTCGAAGGAGAAGAAGAATGAAACGTTTTCAGTTGTACACCCTGATCGCCATTCTGCTGCTGAGCGTGCTGGCGTTGGGCGCGTGCGCCCAGCCCACCCCGCAAGTAGTCGAGGTGGTCAAAGAAGTCGAGAAGATCGTTGAGAAACCGGTCGAAGTGGTGAAAGAAGTCGAAAAGCAGGTCGAGGTCGTCAAAGAAGTGGTCAAGGAAGTGGTGCAAGAAGTGGCCGTGGAAGACTACACCACCCCGCACCCCATCCTGAGCGACGTGCGCGTGCGCCAGGCCCTGGCCCACTGCATCGACCGCGACGCCCTGATCGCCTCGGTCTACCCCTACGTGGAAGAGCCTGATGCCCTGCTGATGGACTCCTTCCTGCCCAAGAGCCACTGGGCGTACAAAGGCCCCTACGACTACCCGTGGTACGACCCTGAGGCCGGCGCGGCGCTGTTGGACGAGGCGGGTTGGACGCTGGGCGGAGGCTCGGTGCGCACCAACGCCAATGGCGATGTGCTCGCCCTGAAGTTCACCACCACCACTGCCCAGTTCCGCCAGACCTGGTCGGCCGTGATGGTGCAGAACCTGGCGGCCTGCGGCTTCCAGGTGCTGCCCAACTACGCCCCCGCCTCCTGGTGGTTCGGCGACACCACCGGCCTGAGCCGCCGCGACTTCGAACTGGGCGCCTTCGCCTGGGTCGGTCAGGTGGATCCCAGCGGCCGCACCCTCTACGCCTGCGACCAGGTTCCCCTGCCCAGCAACAACTGGGAAGGCCAGAACTACATGGGCTGGTGCAACGAGGCTGCCAGCAAGGCCATCGTAGCTGCCAACAACACCCTGATCAAGGATGACCGCATCAGCAACTACGACATCGTGCAGAAGGAATTCGCCGCGGACGTGGTCTCCATCCCCGTGTTCCAGCGGGCTGAGGCCGAGGCCTGGAGCGCCAACCTGCAAGGCATCCGCCCCGACGCCAACGAGTACGCCACCGCCAACCTGCACGAGTGGACCCTGGCCGACGGCGGCGACACCATCGTCATCGGCATGACCCAGGAACCCGACAGCATGCTGTCGCTGGTCTCCAGCATGGCCGCCCAGCGCCTGGTGGACCGCCCGGCCAAGGGCACCGGAGTCACCACCTATGACTACGACTACCAGGCCACGCTGCAGGATGGCCTCTCCACCCTGGAGAGCGGCCTGGCCACCAACAGCACCGTGCAGGTCAAAGCCGGCGACATGGTCTACAACGCGTCCGGCGACACGGTCGAGTTGGCAGCCGGCGAAACGCTGATCGACGCCGCGGGCAATGAGGTGGAGTACGATGGCTCCAGCATGGTTGACATGCTGCAGCTCGTGGTCACCTACAAGCTCAAGCCCTACACCTGGAGCGACGGCGTGGCCGGCTCGGTAGCCGATATGGAGTTGGGCTTCAACTTCGACTGCGATCCGGAGTCGGGCGCCACCAGCTTCATCACCTGCAACGCCATGCTGGAAAAAGAATTCGCCGCGGATGCGCTGGAAGTGACGGTGACCTGGGCGCCTGGCTACCAGGGTACCGAGTACTTCGTGTACCCCTTCAACATCTACCCCGCCCATCAGGTGCTGTCTGATGGCCGCGTGCTGGCCGACGTGCCGGCGGCGGAGTGGGTGACCCTGCCGGAGATCGTCGAGACCCCCCTGTCCTTCGGCCCCTACTACATCACCGAGTGGGTCAAGGGCCAGTCCATTACCCTGGCGGCCAACCCCCACTGGTGGGGCGGCGCGGCAGCCACGCCCAACGTCATCTTCGTCTTCCTGGCCGATACCAATCAGGCCGTGGCGCAGTTGATCAACGGCGACGTGGACTACCTGGATGACTCCACCCTGGGTGCGGGCGCTGAGGTGCAGACTGTGATCGACGCGGCCAACGCCACCGGCGCGGTCCAGTACGAGATCAGCGGCTCCTCCACCTGGGAGCACATCGACATCAACCTGTTCACCAAGTAACCACCCTGGCGCACACGATGCGCCGGGACAAACCCGGCGCATCGTGTGACCAGAACTTGGCGATCCACCAGAAACGGGCGGGCGCTTCCGCTGGGATAGCCCGCCCGTTTCTGTAACCTCTGCCGGGAGAGAAGTAGGTTCTCGCCCCTGCTCCAGCATGGAGGGCATCCGATGACCAATTATCTGATTCGTCGCATCATTCAGATGATGCTTGTGGTGCTTTTGGCCGCTCTTTTTACCTATTTTCTCTTCAACATCTCTCCGGGGGGGCCGCTGGCGGGGATCCAGCAGCAACAACAACGCCTGACGCGTGAAGACCTGGCCCGGCTGCGGGCGCAATACGAGCTGGATCTCTACTGGCCCTTCCGTTTCTCGCGCTGGCTGATCGGCTTGCCCAACGGGCCGATCACCATCGGCGGGCGCGATCTGTTCGCCAACACAGCCGTGGGCTGCTATCTGCCGCGCGACGAGCAGATAGTGATCCAGGATGGGCAACGCGTCGTCACCCCCGCGGGGTGCGATCAATACGTCTATCTGGCCGATATCCCCGAACTGCACCCGGCCATTCGCTCCAGCAATGGCATCCTGCGCGGGGATTTCGGGCGATCGACCGTCATCCGCACCGGGCAGCCGGTATGGGGCGAGATGATGACGCGCTTGCCGGCCACGCTGGAGCTGATGCTCATCTCCACATTCTTGTCGTTCCTGATCGGCATCCCCATCGGCATCTACAGCGCCATCAAGCAGTACTCGCGCTTCGACTACACCTTTACCACCATTTCGTTCATCGGCTCGGCCATGCCCACCTTTTTCTTCGGGCTGATGCTGATCCTGGTCTTCACGGTCTTTCCCAACCTGCTGCAGGATCAATTTCCCTGGCTGCCCAAGCTGCCGCCGGGATCGCGCTTGGCGGTGCGCCCCTACGCGGTGGCAGAATGGCTGCCGCGGGTGCAACCAGGCACAGGAATGGATCGTTTCCTGCACCTGCTGATGCCGGTGGGCGTGTTGACCTTCTTCTACATGGCCACCTGGAGTCGTTTCGTCCGCTCCTCCATGCTGGAGGTGATGCGCCAGGACTACGTGCGCACCGCCCGCGCCAAGGGCCTGGTCGAAAAGGTGGTCATCGTCAAACATGCCTTGCGCAATGCCCTCATCCCCTTCGTCACCGTGGCGGTGCTGACCATCCCCGGCTTCTTCTCCGGGGCCATCATCACAGAGACGGTTTTCGCCTGGCCGGGCATGGGTCGCCTCTACTATGAGGCGCTCAACCGCAGCGATTGGCCGATTGCCCTGGCCTTTATCTTCATCACCGCGGTGCTAACTGTCTTTGCCACACTTTTAGGCGATATTCTCTATACCGTGGTGGATCCGCGTATTAAATATACTTAGTGGTGCGTGGTGCGTGGTGCGTGATGCGTGAAACGTGAAACGTAAAACGCACCACGCACCCCGCCCCACGCACCCCAATCCAACGTATGCCATACCATCTGGGAGCATAGCCCATGACAACCGCTGCCCAATCTGTGACATTGAAAGGCTTGGCGCAAGAAGAGAAGACAGAGAGCCAGGCGCGGATCATCTTTCGCCGCTTCCGCCGCCATCGCCTGGCCGTGATCTCCCTGATCCTGGTCAGCCTGATCTTCCTCGTCTCTTTGCTGGCCCCGGTGCTCACGCCCTTCGAGCGAGACGCCATCGACCTCTCCTCTAAATCTCGCCCAGGGCCACCCGGCACCATCGACATGGAAGGTCGCACGCACTACCTCGGCGTCGATCACCTGGGCCGGGATCTGTTTACACGCGTGCTCTACGCGGCCCGCGTATCGATGAGCATCGCGGTGCTGGTGGTCTTGATTTCCGAAACCTTCGGGGCGCTGGTGGGGGCCATCGCCGGCTATTACGGCGGCCTCGTCGATCTCGCCATCTCGCGCGTGATCGAGTTCATGCTCACCATCCCCTCCCTCCCCCTGCTGCTGATCCTCTCCGCCATTTTCCTGCGCAGCGACACGGTGCTGCCGCTGCCGGGATTCTTAAGCCGTTTTCTCAGCGCCCTGTTGCTGGCCCCCGAACGCGAAGTGCAGAAAGTGGTGATGCTGGTGCTGGTGCTGGTGTTTTTCGGCTGGCTGAGCGCGGCCCGTTTGATGCGCGGCATGGCGCTTTCGCTGAGCAAGCAGGATTTTGTAGAGGCGTTGCGCGCTGCCGGCGCCTCCGACGCCCGCATCATCTTCCGCCACATCATCCCCAACGGCATCGCGCCCATCCTGGTCAGCGCCAGCCTGGCCTTGGGCGGCGTCATCGTCACCGAATCGGCCCTCAGCTTCCTGGGATTGGGCGTGCAGGATCCGACGCCAACCTGGGGCAACATGCTCGCCACCTCGCAGAGCTACATGTTCCAGCACCCCTGGCTGCCCCTGGTGCCCGGCGTCTTCCTGGTCATCGTCTCCATCGGCTTCAACTTCATCGGCGATGGTCTGCGCGATGCCCTCGACCCCCGTTTGAAACGGTAGGAGGATCATGAACAACACAGCCCCCCCTGGTTCCGAACCGAACATCCTGCTGGACGTCAAAGACTTAAAAACGTACTTTTACACCGAAGATGGCGTGGTGCAGGCCGTCAACGGCGTCGATTTCGCCATCCGCGAAGGCCAGGTCATGGGCCTGGTGGGCGAATCGGGCTGCGGCAAGAGCGTCACCTCCCTCTCGATCATGCGCCTGCTGGGCGGCTCCGGCAAGATCGTCGAGGGCGAGGTCTGGCTGCGTGACCGCAATCTCGCCACCCTGCCCGAAGAGGAGATGGTCAAGCTGCGCGGGGGCGCGCTGTCCATGATCTTCCAACAGCCCACCAGTTGCCTGAACCCCATCTTTCGCGTCGGCGATCAAGTGGCCGAGGTGCTGATCCAACACCAAGGCATGACCAAAGAACAGGCCTGGAACCGGGCGGTGGAGATGCTGGCCCGCGTGGGCATCCCCGACGCCGGCCGCCGCGCCAAATCCTTCCCCCACGAGATCTCCGGCGGCCAGGCCCAACGGGTGATGATCGCCATGGCCCTCTCCTGCCTGCCCGACCTGCTGATCGCCGACGAGCCCACCACCGCCCTGGATGTGACCATCCAGGCCCAGATCCTGGAGCTGATGCGGCGCATGCAGACCGAAATGGGCACCACGATCCTGCTGATCACCCACGACCTCGGCGTGATTGCCGAAATGTGCGACCACGTGGCCGTGATGTACGCCGGGCTGATCGTGGAATATACCGACGTGAACACCCTGTTCGAAGACCCGCTGCACCCCTACACCGAAGGCCTGATGGCCGCCATTCCGGTGCTGGGCGATGTGCGCGACTCCCTGGCCGTCATCCCCGGCACTGTGCCCGACCTGATCAACCTGCCGCCGGGCTGCAAATTCGCCCCTCGCTGCCCCTATGCCAGGGAGGTCTGCTCTCAGGAAGCCCCCCCACTGATCGAAGCCAAGCCCGGACACAAGGTGCGCTGCTGGATTCTGCATCCGCAGACCAGCGCCCAATGGGCCGGCTACACCAAGACCGACTGGCGCTTCACCGGCGAAGAAGTGTTTGCGCAGCCAGCCGCCGCCACAGGAGGAACAGATGTCTCTTGATCTCGGTGCGACCCGTCGCGACATGTTGATTGTCGAAGACCTGAAGAAATATTTCCCGGTGCGTTCCGGCCTCTTGCAGCGGGTGACTGCCTGGGTCAAGGCGGTCGATGGCGTCAGCTTCACCATCCGCGAGGGCGAAACCTTCGGCCTGGTGGGCGAATCGGGCTGCGGCAAGACCACCGTGGGCCGCACCATCCTCCGCCTGCTGCCTGCCAATGGCGGCCGCGTCTTCTTCGATGGCGAAGATCTGTTTGCCTTGGGCCGGGGAGAGATGAAGAGCATGCGCCGAAACATGCAGATCGTGTTCCAGGACCCCTATTCTTCGCTCGATCCGCGCATGCCGGTGGGCGAGACCATCTCCGAAGGGATGATGATCCACGGCATCGGCACAGCCCAAGAGCGCACCGAGACCGTGGCCGATCTACTGAAAACGGTGGGCATGAATCCCTATCACGCCCGCCGCTATCCGCACGAGTTTTCCGGCGGACAGCGCCAGCGCATCGGCATTGCCCGCGCCCTGGCCCTGCGCCCCCGCTTCATCGTCTGCGACGAGCCGGTCTCGGCCCTGGATGTGTCCGTGCAGTCGGCGGTGCTCAACCTGCTGCGCGGTCTGCAGAGCCAGTTCGGCCTGACCTACCTCTTCATCGCCCACAATCTCAGCGTGGTCGAGCACATCAGCGACCGGGTGGGGGTGATGTATCTGGGCAAGATGGTGGAAGTGACGACACGTGAGGCGATCTTCCGCAACCCGCTGCACCCCTACACCCAGGCGCTGCTCTCGGCCATCCCCATGCCCGATCCCAAGTTCAAGCGCCAGCGCATCGTGCTCACAGGCGATGTGCCCTCGCCCCTCAACCCGCCCAGCGGTTGCCGCTTCCACCCCCGCTGCCCGCGGGTGATGGACATCTGCAAAACGGTGGATCCGGCCTTCGAGCAAAAACAGAGCGATCACTGGGTGGCCTGCCATCTGTATTCGGCCAGCGCTGCCGAGCAAACAGCCCCCAGCGCCCCCTAGGCCTGAAGCCGCACGCCTTACGCAATACACATCTGTTGCGATAACTGAAAAGAATGGCGTATAATACCCGTCATTGCCAACAGGGACGTTGCTCGACGTCCCTGTTGTCGTATCAGAAACCGGTGAGCGCGCCGCGATGACGAAATATACCCCTCCCACCTTCGACCAGTTGCTGGCCAAACTCGCTTATCTGAGCGCAGAGGAACGCGACCTGACGCGCCGCGCCTACGATCTGGCCGCCAGGCTGCACGACGGCCAGACGCGCAGCTCCGGCGACCCCTACATCGTCCACCCCCTGGCCGTGTGCGACATCCTCGCCGACCTCAGAAGCGACGCCGAAACCCTGGCCGCGGGCTTTCTGCACGATGTGGTGGAAGATTGCGGCTATCCCCTGACCCAGATCGAGCAGGAATTCGGCCAGCGGGTGATGAAATTGGTGGCAGGCGTGACCAAACTCTCCACACAGACCGCGGCCCAACTGGAGCCAACCGACACGCACGGCCGGCCCCCCGCCGCCTCGCCCCCCTCTCCCACCCGGCAGGAGGAATGGGCCGAAAACATGCGCCGGCTGTTCATGAGCTCGGTCGAGCATCCCCTGATCCTGGTGATCAAACTGGCCGACCGCCTGCACAACATGCGCACGCTCGAGGCCTTCGAGAGCGAGCAAAAACGCCAGCGCATCGCCCGCGAGACGCTGGACATCTTTGCCCCGGTCGCCAATCGCCTGGGCATGTGGCAGATCAAATGGGAATTGGAAGACCTCGCCTTCCGACACCTGCAACCCAGCCTGTACCAATCGATCAAAGAAAAGATCGCGCAGCGGCGGCCAGCGCGCGAACGGTTCATCAACCGCATCATCCACGAAATCGAAGGGGATGCCGCCAGCTTGCACATCGCCGCCGAAGTCACAGGCCGGCCCAAACACATCTACTCCACCTGGCAGAAAATGCAACGCAAGGGCATCGGCTTCGAAAAGGTGTACGATGTGCATGGTTTCCGCGTGCTTGTGGAGACGGAAGGGGATTGCTACACCATGTTGGGCCTGGTGCACCGCCGCTGGCCCCCCATCCCTGGCGAACTGGATGATTACATCGGCAATCCCAAGAGCAACGGTTACCGATCTCTGCACACCGCGGTGGTGGGGCCAGACAACACGCACATGGAAGTGCAGATCCGCACCCACGCCATGCACGCCATGGCCGAACAGGGTGTGGCCGCGCACTGGCTGTACAAAGAAGCAGCCAAAAAGGAAGACCCGGCCTTTGCCAACAAAGTGGCCTGGCTGCGGGCGCTGAGCAGTTATGAGGACGAAAGCTCGGCCAGCATGATGGAGGCGATGCGCAGCGAATTATTCGAGGATCGGGTGTATGTGTTCACGCCCAAGGGCGACCTGCTCGACCTGCCTACCGGAGCCACGCCCGTGGACTTCGCCTACCACATCCACACCGAAGTGGGGCATCACTGCCGCGGCGCGCGCGTGAACGGCAAGATGGTGCGCCTGGATTACCAACTGCAAAGCCATGATCGGGTGGAGATCGTGACCGCCAAACAGGGCGGGCCTAGCCGCGATTGGCTCAATCCCCATCTGGGCTATGTGCGCACCAGCCGCGCCCGCACCAAGATCAAACAATGGCTGCGCAAACAAAACCGGGAGCAGAACATCGCGGCCGGACGCCAAAGCCTGGATCGCCTGCTCAAACAGCTGAATCTGCGCACGATCAGCCATGAGGATGTGGCGCTGGCCCTGGATTATGACAACCTGGATGACCTGCTGGCCGCCATCGGCTACGGCGACATCCCCAACGAGCGCATCGCCGGCCACCTGATCAACCTCAGGCAGCAAGCCGAGGCGGAAGCGCGCGCCAGCATCACGCCAGAACCAGAACCGAACTTCGAGGTCGAACTGCCCGAAGCGGGGGACGCGGGCATCACCGTGCGCGGGGTGGATGGCCTGCTCACGAACACCGCCCGCTGCTGCCGCCCCCTGCCCGGCGAACCGATCGTCGGTTACATCACCCGCGGGCGCGGCGTCACCATTCACCGCCAGGACTGCGCCAATGTGCTCAAACGCAACGAGCCAGAACGGCTGATCCAGGTGGATTGGGGGCCGGACACGCCCACCTATCCGGTGCCGGTGCTGATCAAGGCCTGGAACCGGGCCGGGCTGCTGCACGACATCACCGCGGTGGTGGCGGCAGAGGGCATCAACATCAGCGACAGTAACACCAGCACCAACCGCAAAAGCCCCATCGCCGCCATCCACATCACCATGGATGTGCGCGATGTGTCGCAACTGACCCGCGTGCTGCAACGGATCGAGCGGGTGCAAAACGTTTTCCTGGTGGAACGGATGCGGGTTTAGCCGAAAGCGCCTGGATGAAAAACTCTAAAGGTTTTAGGCAACAATTCACCTTATTTTGTCATTGCGAGGGACGATAGCCCCGAAGCAATCCACAAAGCCGCTTGAATCCCCAAAAATTGACGAAAAACCTTGGAGATTGCTTCGCTGCGCTCGCAATGACATATCAGGTGAACTGTTACGGTTTTAAAAACCTTTAGGGTTTTTTTTACACATTGCTCAGGATTTCATACGCGCGCCTTGATCTTCGTAGGTGAATATCCAACCGGCCAGATCGCCGGGGATGATCGTGTCCTTGACATCGCCGCTGCCAGGATCGACAAAAACGCGGTAGAAACTGGAAGAATAGCGCCCGCCATCGCTGGCCAGATGTTCGGCAGTCATGGCCTGGATGCAGGCGAAACGGCTCTGCCACCGCGCCATGTTCTGCGGACGCAGATCGACCCAGCCCTCCTCGGCCCCCTCGGCCTTGCGCTGCGGCCCGCGCAGCATCCGCTCGCCATCGGGCAGGAGGATGGGGATGCCGATGGAGAGGATCTGCATGCGCAGGTCGGCATGGGCGGCGATATGATCGGCGCAGGCCGCGGCCAGCGTCTCCGGCCCCATCCGCAGCACCGCGGCGATGCTGTCCCCGCTGACCTGCTGCAACAGATAGGCCTCGAACAGCAATTTGGAAAGGCGGGGCGGGCCGAGCAACTCGAAGGCGATGCTGCGCACGCCGTGCAGCGCCTCCAGATGGCGCATGCGCGCCAGCGCACCCTCGCGCAGGATGCCGGCGCGATAGGTGGGGCCAAGCACAGTCTGATCGAGGGCGCTGATGATGTCGAGGCCGGTGTTTCCCCCGCGCAGTTCCAGCACCACATCATCCGCAATCTCCTCCGGCGTCACGAACTCCATCTGGTTGAGGGAAGTGATGGTGGAAAACTCGCCGAGGGCGAACAGGCCATTCTCACCGGTGTCGATGAAGACATTCTGCAGCACGCGCCCCTCCGCGGCCACGCCGAACTCGCCCTCGGCCAGGGCCCCGGCCACGGCCAGGGGATAGGCAGCCGCGGGCGGGCAATCATAGAGGGGGATGGGGCGCCCGCGGCGGCGGATAGGCCCGTAGCCGATCTGCGCCCAGCCGATGGCTGCAGCCGGCTTGATCTCCTTGATCACAGGCAGTTCGGGGGGGGTGCGCGCCTGCAAGAAAAGCAACAGGCTGTGCGCGCCTGCCACCGCCGCCTTGGAAAGCAGCACCGCGGAGGGCCGTTCCTCGCCGTGGGTGTAGGGAATGTTGAGGCCCATGCCCCCGGTGCCGCTGGTGCCCACCTTCACATAGGCCCGCACGCCGGGGGGATAGGCCATGGCCGCAGCGTGGAAGACTTCGGTCAAGATCTGCATGTGCCGCACCACATGCGGGACATATTGCTTGCACAGATGTTGTTCCACCGCGGCCTGCATCGCCTCCACCTCCCCTGCCGCGGCGGTGGTCAGCAGCTCCCTGGCGCTGCTGTAGAGGTTTTGATAGGCAAAAGCAGTGGCGGTGTTGATACAGTCGATGATCCCATCGGGCTGGAACTCCTGCACAAAACGATAAAGGGTGGAATCATGCAGGATCTCCCTCTTGCGCTCGCCGGTCATGGGATCGAGCAGATCGGCCAGCAGTTGGCGGCGGGCCGTGGGTGAGGCCAGGATCTGCGGCCAGGTGAGGTCTTTCAGCTCCCAGCACACAAAAATGTTGCCCCAGCAGGCGCTGATCCGGGCCTGGGGCCGGGCGAACCGGCGCACCAGGGCCGCGCCCGCCTCCGCGCTCTCCTGATCGATCGAAGCGACGATCAGATGGGCTGCACCCTCTTCCAGCAGGCGGCGACACACAGCCCGGCCCACCATCCCCGCGCCGCCCAACACCAGTAGTGTACGTCCTTGTACTTCCATAGCATATCCTCCATTTATAATGGTCAATTGTCAATTGTCAATTGTCAATTGAAAATTAGCAATTGACAATTAACCATTGACAATTAACCATTGACAATTGACAATTAGCAATTAGCAATTGACGATTGACGATTGACGATTGACGATTGACAATTGACAATTAGCAATTAGCAATTAGCAATTGACAATTAGCAACTTATCTTACCACATCTGTCCCTGCCCGACTATGACAAACGTCAGGCCGGCGTAGGGCGGCGAGGGGGCAGGCGAGGGGCGGGAGAGGTGGAAGTGTGGTAGGATACCGGCGATGATCAAACGCTTTCTCCTCCTCATGCTGCTGTTGGCAATCGGATTGGCGGGGCTGGGCAGCCTGCGCTACGGCGGGCCTGCGGGCCTGAGCCGCCGGGTGCAGGCCATGCTGGCCCCACATCCCACCCCGGCGCACCCCCTGCTGGTGCCCACGCCCCTGCCCACAGCTCGACCGAGCGACCCGACCCAGCCCGGCACGCCTGAGCTTGCCGAAGTCGCCGAAGTCTTGCCCAAGCCGAGCACCGCCGCCCTGGCCACAGCCACAGCCACGGCCACGGCCCTGATCGCCGCCCTTTCGCCCACGCCCACGCCCTCCCCCACGCCCTCCCCCACGCCCACCGCCACACCCCCAGCCGCCGACATCCCCCCCGCCGTGGCCCTCTCTGGCCTGCGCCACGCCTGGCAAACCTGGAACAACTGCGGCCCTGCCACCCTGGCCATGCACCTCAGCTATTTCGGCAGCGACCTCAGCCAGGAGGATATCCGCCTGGCCCTGCGCCCCTTTGCCGACGACAAGAACGTCAGCCCGGAGGAATTGGCCGCGTTCGCCCGCGATCAGAACTTTGCCGCCCGCGTCCTCGTCAACGGCAACGCCGACCGCCTGCGCCTGCTGCTCAGCCAGGGCCTGCCGGTGCTGATCGAGACCTGGCTGGAGCCGGAACCGCATGACGGCATGGGCCACTACCGCCTGCTCACTGGCTACGACGACGCTGCCCAGGAATGGATCGCCTATGACAGCTACGTCAGCGCCGGCCTGAAGCGGGGCGCGCCATACGCCGGCATCCGCCTGCCCTACGCCGAGACCGCGGCCCTGTGGCGCGTCTTCAACCGCACCTATCTCGTCATCTACCCCCCGGCGCAGGAGGCGTTGGTCAGCAGCCTGTTGGCCGCGGACGCGGACGCGGCGCCGATGTGGGCAGGGGCAGCGGCCCAGGCCCAGGCCGAGATCGCGCAGCAGCCAGAGGATGCCTTTGCCTGGTTCAACCTGGGCAGCTCGCTGGCGGCGCTGGCCCGTGACGCGGAAGCCGCCGCGGCCTTCGACCAGGCGCGGGTGCTGGGCCTGCCCTGGCGCATGCTCTGGTACCAGCACGGCCCCTTCCCGGCCTATCTGGCGGTGGGCCGCGGCCAGGAGGCGCTGGCCCTGGCCAACGCCACGCTGGCCACCACGCAGAGCGTGGAAGAGTTGCATTACTGGCAGGGTCAGGCCCTGCTGGCGCTGGGGGATGCGGCAGCGGCGCAGGCTAGCTTCCGCCGCGCCCTGGAGATCAACCCCCATTACCAGCCGGCCGCCGCGGCCCTGCAGCCATGAGCAGCGATAGCGCCACGGCCCGCCACATTGGCCGCAACACCCTGCTGGTTGCGGCGGCATTTGGCCTGGCCGCGGGCGCGGGGCTGCTGCGCAACATCCTCATTGCCCAGCGCTTCGATCTGGGCGCGGGGCTGGACGCCTATTACGCCGCCTTCAAACTGCCCGACCTGCTCTTCACCATCATCGCCGGGGGCGCGCTGGCCACGGCCTTCATCCCCGTGTTCGCGGATTTTGTCAGCGCCGATGATCGGGCCGGGGCCTGGCGGCTGGCCAGCGCCATCACCAATTGGGTGGCGCTGATCGTGACGGGACTGGCCCTCCTGGCCGGCCTGCTGGCGCCCCTGCTGGTGCGCACCCTGATCGCGCCCGGGTTCACGCCCGCGCAACAGGCGGAGACAGTCTCGCTGATGCGGCTGGTGCTGATCTCCACCCTCTTCTTCGGCATCAGCTCGGTGCAGAGCAGCGCCCTGCACGGCTTCAAACATTTTCTGCTGCCCTCCCTGGCCCCCACCGTCTATGTTCTGGGAATCGTCGCGGGCGCGTGGTGGCTGAGTCCGATCTGGGGCGTGCAGGGGCTGGCCATGGGCGCGGTAGCCGGCGCGGCCCTGCATCTGGCCATCAAGATCCCGGCGCTGCTGCACTTCGGCTTCCGCTGGCAGCCGGTGCTGGATCTGCGCAGCCCAGCGGTGCGCCGCGTGGCCTGGCTGATCGGCCCGCGCGTGCTCGATCTGGGCATCTTCCACCTCACGCTGCTGATCGTCACCAACCTGGCCTCGCGGCTGGACGCGGGCAGCGTGGCGGCCCTGGAGTGGGGCTGGGATGCCATGCAACTGCCGGAAACGATCATCGGCACCGCGTTTGGGCTGGTCGCCTTCCCCACCCTGGCCCAACTGGCCGCGCGGCATGACCTGACGGGGCTGCGCCGCACCCTGAGCGAGACCCTGCGCGCCGTCCTCGCCCTGACCCTGCCGGCGGCGGCGGGGCTGATCCTGATCGGCCAGCCTTTGCTCAGCCTGCTCTACGAGCGGGGCGGGTTCGACGCCGCGGCCATTGCCGCCATCTACACCGCCCTGCGCTTCTTCGCCCTGGGCCTGGTGGGGCACGCCTGCCTGGAACTGGCCGCGCGCGCCTTTTTTGCCCAGCAGGATACGATCACGCCCCTGTTCGTGGCCGCGGGGTCGGCGCTGGCGAACGTGACCCTGGGGTTGGCGCTGATGGGCCCGCTGGGGCATGGCGGCCTGGCATTGGCCAACAGCCTGGCGGTGAGCGCGGAGGTGTTGACGCTGCTGCTGATCTTGCGGCGGCGCTGGCGCGGAGTCGATGGCCGGGCGCTGGCAGCGACGCTGGCCCGGGCCGGCGCGGCCACTGCCGTCATGATCGCGGTCGTCGTCGCCTGCCGGCCCCTGACCGCGGGTCTGGGCGCGGCCGCGCAGGTGGGGATGGGCGTGACGCTAGGCGCTGCGGCCTACACCCTCAGCGCCTGGCTGCTGGGCGAACGCTCCCTCTTCTATTTGCTCCGCTCCTGACGGCCCTGCTCATCTGACCCTGCAAAGCCACGCGCGTGGCTTTGCAGGGTCAGATCAGGATCAGCCCCCGGTGGTGGCGGCGCGCACGAAGGCTTGCAGATCGGCAGGCAAGGCCGGCACCCGATCCAGCGACCAGTAGCGCTCGACCGTGGCCGCGGCCAGTTGCGCATCCAGCCAGGCATCGAAGGCGTCACTGCGGCGGCTTTCCAGCTCCGCCGCCTCCACCTCGCGGGCGGCGTCCTTTTCCTCCACCAGGATAAGATGGTAGCCGGCGGTGGATTTAACCGGCGCACTCACCTCGCCGACCGCCAAGGCCAGGGCGGCGGTGGTGAAATCGTCGTCATAGCGGCTGTTCCCGCTCCAGAACCAACCCAGATCGCCCCCCGATTCGGCGGAGCTGGTATCGGCGCTGGCCTCTTTGGCCACATCCGCGAAGGCTTCGCCGGCCAGAATGCGGGCGCGCAGGGCCTCGATCGTGGCCAGGGCCGCGGCTTCGGCGGCCGCGACCGCTTCGGGGCTGGGCTCAGTATCGCTGCGGATGAGGATGTGGCTCGCCCGCACCTCATCGGTTTCCTCGTTCCGCTCCTCCAGCCTGAGCAGGTGATAGCCGAACTGCGTGCGCACCGGCTCGCTGACCGCGCCGATTTCGAGGGCAAAGGCCGCTTCTTCGAACTCAGGCACCATCATGCCGCGGCCAAAGAAACCCAAATCGCCCCCCTGGGCGGCGCTGCCGGTATCTTCCGAGAGCTCGGTGGCCAGGGCGGCGAAGTCCTCGCCGGCCTGCAAGCGCGCCTGCACTTCCAGGATCTGGGCCAGGGCATCGGCCTCCGCCTGCTCTGTAGTGGGGCGTTCGGGTGTGATGCTGATCAGGAGGTGGCGGGCCTTGATCTGGGCCTCGGTGCTGGAGAATTCAAGAGGCGCCGCGGCCAGCAGTCGTTCGCGCAGCAGATCCACCCGGGCCAGATCGCGAAATTCGGTCTCGTCCAGGCTGTCCCGATCCTTGAGCGCGTCTACCGTCTCCTGGTAGCGCTGCGCGAACGTTTCAGCCGTCAGGGTGGTCGTCGTGGGCAGGGTATCGGTGATGGCGGCGGTGGGATCCGGGGTGGGCGGCGGGGGCGCGTCGCGGTCGTAGCCAAACTGCTGCTCGATCTGGCGCTGCACCTCTTCCTCGCTGACCGTGATCTCCTGCTGCGCGGCCAATTGCCGCACCAACGTCTCTTCGATCAGGGTATCGACCACTTGCAGCGAGAAGTTCTGCGGCGAACTCAGGTCGCCGAACAATTGGTTGATGAAGGATTGGAAGGGATTGGAGCCATCGGAGGAGAACTGCTGGCCGAACTGGATGTATTGGTTGATCTGGCCGACCAGGTTATCCTGCTCGAAGCGCAACCGCCGCTGGAAGGCAGCGGTGGAAATGGCGTTGCCATTGACCTCGGCGATCGGCTGCCGTGGCTTCAAGAGCGTCTCATTGATGATACCGCCCAACAGCAGCACCACGATCAGCCCCACGACGATGCTGACGCCCAGGATGACGCGGCGTTGGATCATCGCCTCCCGTTGACGCAGGCGGCGGTGGCGACGCGGTTCCGCCGCCGGGGCGGGTTGTGCCAGTTTCTGAGTCCGTTTTGTCATGCGATTTGGATCATTGACAGCGGGCGTCTGAACGCGAGACAGGCATAGGAAGGGCTCCTATGCCTGTCGGCAGGCGCTCAGAGGAGGGAGAGATGCCGGATCAGCCGATCTTCATGCCGGAGAGGCGGATATGCTCGGCGGTGTGGGGCAGCAGGGCCAGGAAACGGGCGCGTTTGATGGCCGTGGCCAGGCCGCGCTGGTGCTTGGCGCAGACGCCGCTGCGCCGGCGAGCCGCGATCTTGCCGCTGTTCGACAGGTAGGACGCCAGCAATTCCGGTTTTTTGTAATCGATGTAATCGACCTTTTCCACGCAGAAAACGCAGAAGCGGACGCGGGCCCGCGGCTGCGCCGGCGCGGACGCGGGCTGCTCGCTGCGGCTGCCCTTGCGAGAAGATCGGCGAGAACCGCGCTCTGGCGATGACTCGCGGGGATTGCTATAGTAATCAGACACTTATTTTGCTCCGTACGGGTAGGACAGTCTGACGATGGCGGCAGATGGTGAACGCAGGATCGCGTGACCCGCCATCATCTATCGTCTATGTGGGTTAAAAAGGCAGGTCTGCCACATCCTCAAGCGTGTTGTATTCGGTTGAGGTGTCGGCGGGGGCTTCTTCGCTGGTGTGGCTGTTGCGGGCATCCAGGATCAACATCTCGTTGGCCACGAGTTCGATGCGGCAATGTTGGCCATCCTCCCCATCCCAGCGCCTGGTTTGCAGATAGCCTTCGACGTACACGCGCGAAGCTTTGCGCAGGTATTGATGGCAGATCTCGGCCAGATTGCCCCAGGTGACGACGTTGAACCATTCGGTGGATTCGCGGCGCTCACCATCGGAGGTGACCCAGGTGCGGCTGGTGGCCACGCTGAAGGTGGTGACAGGCTTGCCGCTGGCGGTGTATCGTTTTTCGGGATCACGGCCCAGGTTCCCGATGACCATGACTTTATTCAATCCGCGTGACATAGTAAACGATCCTTGAAAAACTCGAACGAGGAGGAGCCAACAGGCTGTTAGCTGTGCTTGCGCACGGCCAGTTGGCGCAGAATGTCTTCGTTGAAGCGCATGGCCCGGTTCAATTCCTCGATCTTGTTGCCATCGAGACGAAAATCAACCTGAATGTAGGTTGCCTCTGTCTGTTTGGCGATGGGGAAAGCCAGCGTGCGGCGGCCCCAGGGCGTCTGCGCCACCACTTCCCCGCCCAGGCTGCTGATACGCTCCTGCACCCATTGCGAGACTTTTTGCACACCCTCATCATCAAGACGGGGGTGCAGCAGTGTAACCATTTCGTAATCGGACATCTGTTGTAAGATTCTCCTTTCTTTGGGATGAGTCACCGGCCAGTCTGCCCGATAAGACGCAGAGACCGCTGACAGAAAGAACGAGGGCGTGCACGGCGCACCCCTCGTTGTAGAGGGCAGATTATGCCACATCGGGGCCGGAGCCGGCAAATCTGGCAGGGCGGGTGCGTTTTTCT
>JAANMV010000949.1_pt1 | contig 34149 bp, 29 predicted proteins | sample 7279661 | NCBI WGS metagenome assembly JAANMV01 (sample SAMN14094540, study PRJNA606508) | bioreactor metagenome | isolation source: A lab-scale SPAN reactor treating ammonium-rich wastewater day 121 | place: Ireland: Galway | collected 2017-05-16
TTCTTCAGCACCATGAACGCTGAACATCATCGCTACGCCATCCGCTGCCTCCATGCCCGCCAACCCAGCTTCCGAACCTCTTCGTGAATTGGCCGTGGGGTGTTCCAAGTGAGCGGGTATTGTACTTGAAAAGCGGCGGCACTTCAGGCGAAATGCCCCGACGGATCGGGTTATGGACTTAGTTGACATTCTGACAAAGGATCAAATCCTCACGGATTTGCAGGCCACCAATCGCTGGGAAGCCATTGACGAGTTGATCGGCAATCTCGTGGCGACCGGCAAAATCCAGCCCCAACATCGGGAGGCCATTGCCGCCGTGGTCAAGAAGCGCGAAACCTCCATGAGCACGGGCATCGGATTTGGCATCGGCATTCCGCACGCCTCGACGGACCTGATCACGGAAGTCGTCGGCGCGCTGGGCCGCTCGCGAAACGGGATGAATTTCGACGCGTTGGACAATCAACCCGTCAATCTCGTCATGCTGTTCCTCGTGCCGCAAGGCCAGTTCCAGAAACATCTGCACACGCTGGCCAACATCGCCAAGCTCCTGCACAAGGCGGAATTTCGCAAAGCCCTCGAGCAGGCGCCGGACGCCGAGGCGATGCTGCGCGTCATCAAGGAACAAGGGAAGAAGTAGCCGTGGAATCGCGGTTGTCGGGAGCGTGAGACGATTCCTTCCGCCGGATGGCTTGTCGCCTTAGCAACTCATCGCCCTGAAATCTTTTGCCGCATGTTGCCTCATCAACAAATCGAACTCCGTCTCCAAGAAGCCGTGCGCGCCGTGCTCCCCGATGCGGACCTCGCCGGCGTGCGGGTGCGGCCCTGCCCGGACCCGAAGTTCGGCGATTACCAATCGTCCGCGCTCATGGCGCTGGCCAAACCGCGCAAACTCAATCCCCGCCAACTGGCCACGGAAGTTCTGGCCCGCCTGGACGTGACGGATTTGTGCGAGCCGGTGCAGATTGCCGGCGCGGGTTTTCTGAACTTCCGGCTCAGGCTGCCGGCCCTTTCCGCCGCACTGGACTCAGCTTCTCGCGGCGAACATCTGTTTTTTGCGCCGGCCACGCAGCCGAGGACAGTGGTCGTGGATTTCAGTTCCCCGAACGTGGCCAAGCCGATGCACGTCGGCCACATTCGCTCGACGATTCTGGGCGACAGCCTGGCGCGATTGTTGCGGTTGCTGGGCCATCGCGTTATCACGGACAATCACATCGGCGACTGGGGAACGCAGTTCGGCATGTTGTTGGTCGGCTGGAAACGCGAACTCGATCGCGCGGCACTCACGGCGGATGCCATCGCCGAGATGGAACGGCTCTACAAAAAAATCAGCGCCGAGTGCAAGGAGAACGCCGCCACGCTCGAAGCCGCGCGTCAGGAACTCGTGAAACTCCAGCGCGGTGACGAGGAAAACCTGAATATCTGGCGCCAGATGATTGCGCTCTCGCAGGTGCAGTTCGACGCCATTTACGCGAGGCTCGGGGTGAAGTTCGATCACACGTTGGGCGAGAGTTTTTACAATCCGCGCCTGGCCGGACTCGTGGTGGAGCTCGTTGCCCAAGGCATCGCGCGCGAAAGCGAAGGCGCGAAGGCGGTGTTTTTTGACGACATTCCCCAGCTCAAAGAGGCGCCGGCTCTCGTGCAGAAAAGCGACGGCGGGTTCAATTACACCACCACGGACCTGGCGACCCTGGCGCATCGCCTGGAAACCTGGCAGCCGGATGAGATCATTTACGTCACGGACGGACGACAGCAACTGCACTTTCAGCAGGTGTTTGCCGCCTTCCGTCGCTGGCATCCCGAGGCAGCTTTGAAACTGGCGCACGTATGGTTTGGTTCGATACTGGGGGAGGACGGTAAGCCCTTCAAAACCCGTTCCGGCGAGACGGTCAAACTGACTGACCTGCTCGACGAGGCGGAAGAGCGCGCGTTCAAGGTCGTTTCCGAAAAGAACTCTGAGTTACCTGAAGCCGCGCGGCGCGAGATTGCACGCATCGTGGGGATTGGCGCCGTCAAGTATGCGGACCTGCTGCCCAACCGGCAGAGTGATTACGTGTTCAGTTGGGACAAGATGCTGGCGTTGAGCGGCAACACCGCACCCTACCTGCAATACGCCTACGCGCGCATCCAGAGCATTTTTCGGAAGGCCGGCGGTACAACCAGCCCTCAACCTCCGGCAGCCTCCATCCAACTGGGCGCTTCGGAAGAGATCGCCCTCGCCAAGCATCTTCTCAATTTCGGCCTCACCCTCGAAGCCGTAGCCATGGAGTATCGGCCGAATTTCCTCTGCAATTACTTGTATGACCTCGCCGGACGTTACACCGCGTTTTATGAGAATTGTCCCGTGCTCAAAGCCGAGGCGGCGACACGCGCGAGCCGACTGGCTTTGTGCGACCTGACCGCGCGGGTGTTGAAGCAGGGGCTGGACGTGCTGGGGTTGGAAGTGCTGGATGCCATGTAACGCTGTGCCGGAAGCGCGGAGTCATTTCATTCGTGCGCGCGTCAGGGAAGATGTCGCCGCCGCGGCAAGGCGGTGTGTGTCGGTTACGCGTCAACAGAACCAACTCAGGCCGTTCACTCAAACTCACTCTTCGCCGTCGTACAATTCCGTGGGCTGGATGCGCACCGGTTTCGCCAGGCCGGGCAGGCTGTGTTTGCGGCTGTCCGGATAGTGTCGGACATCGGAAGGCGGATTGTCGGCAATCACGTAGTAAATCAGGTCCACCGCGCCCGTATTGATCAACTGATGCGCCTCGCCGGGTGGATGCATCAGACAATCGCCCTTGCGCACTTCGCTGGTGCCGGCCGGTGTCCGGACCTGGCCGCGCCCGGAAACGATCATGTAGAACTCCCATTGTGCGGAGTGCGAGTGGTAGGGCCAGTTGGCGGCGCGCGGCGGCAGACGCACAAGTTCCACTTCAAACGGACAGGGGACACCGCGCAGTTGCCCCCCATTGCTTTGCCGTAGCGCCGCCGAAATGTCCTGGCGAAATTGACGGAAGCGGCCTTTGGGCGACTGGGATTCATCGGCCGCAACGGTGGAAAGATTTACTTTGTGCATGGTTAAAACAGATTACGCCCCAAGCTTGTTCGTCATGGCGGCCACACCGCGTCCTTAAAGGCAACGCCTTCGCAGGCCGAATGCTTTGGCTGATGACAGACTGGACGCAAGTCAGTGAGTCGCCGCCAGGGCATGTCGTTCATCCGTGCCGCGAATGAAACTGCCAACGTAACGCTTCTGCGGCACCCACTCCGCATGACCATCCCCGAACACCACATTGCCGCCATCAACACCGTGATTGTCGCCCGGGTCGGGATAATCCTCGTTCTGGCGGGTGGGGTCCGTGGCCAGGCGGTCATCGGCGTCATAAATAATCCACACGTCCGAGGGGCCGGCCCGTTGACCGACAAAGTTGTAACGGTTGCCGCTCTGCAACGTGCGGTATATGCGTGAAGCCGCCGTTCGCTGCGTCTTGCGTTGGTTCACCTCCAGCGGCCCGCCCGTGGCGGTGCCGTTTTGCCCGGCAAAGAAACCGGCCACCTCGTAGCTGTGACCCACCACCCCGCTCTTGCCCGCGGCATTGTCAAACAGGTCCGGCAAATACTGCGAGTTGCCGTGCAGCCGCTCCTGATAGGACGTCGGCACGCCGGGAATGAGGGTCGTGGACGGGCCTTGGCCCAGCACATTGAACCGCAAGTCCCGGATGTTGTTCTTGGTGGAGGCGCACACGAAGGATTTCACGTTGGCAATGTATTGGGGAAACAGCCAGTTCAAATCGTCTTCCGAGTAATTCGCGACCCCGCTCAAAGCGTTCTGGTTGTCGTCGTCGCCGTACAACTGGCTGCCGATGCCCATTTGTTTCTGGTTGTTCAAACAACTGATGCGGTGGGCGCGGAGTTTGGCTTTGCTCAAGGCGGGCAGCAGCATGGCCGCGAGAATGGCTATGATGGCGATGACCACCAGCAGTTCAATGAGGGTGAAGCCGCCGAACTTGCGGCGCGCAATTATATGGTGCTCAATTCTCATGGACAGTCCGGCGCCATGGCCTGGTATTCTGGCAGTAGCTACCACGCTCCCCCGCAACATGCAACGCGGTTTTTAGCCGAGCTGGCTCGGGCTGCGGTGCGGCCTTGGAAACGGGCTTTGTTTCGTCCGGCTGATCCCGCTATCGTGATGACGTGCCTGACTTGGTCAGAATTGAATCGGGAGACAGCAGCGCGGATGCATTGCGCGCGGCACACAGCACACTCCGCCTTCCTGAACTACTGGCGCCCGCCGGCGACTGGGATTGTGCCAAGGCTGCGGTCGAGAACGGCGCGGACGCGATTTACTTCGGGCTGGAAAAGTTCAACGCCCGGATGCGGGCGAATAATTTTACCGCCGCCGATTTGCCGAGGCTGATGGAATTTCTGCACCGCCGCGGCGTGAAGGGTTACGTCACCTTCAACACGCTGATCTTCGAGAATGAAATGGCGGAGGCGGAGACGCATCTGCGAGCAATCATCGCCGCCGGGGTGGACGCCGCCATTGTTCAGGATGTGGGCATCTGCCGGCTCATTCGCCGGCTCTCGCCGGATTTTCCGATTCACGCCTCGACCCAGATGACCGTGACCAGCGCGACGGGTGTGGAGTTCGCGCGCGAACTGGGCTGCCACCTCGTGGTGCTGGCCCGCGAGTGCTCGATCAAGGAAATCGAAAAGATTCAGGAGTCGTGGCGGGTGTCGGATGCCGATTGTCGCGAAGTCAGCCGCATGAATGTGGGCCTTCTCCCGTCACGCGGCACGCATCACGCATCACTTCCCCTCGAAGTGTTCGTTCACGGCGCGCTGTGTGTCGCTTACTCCGGCCAATGTCTGACCAGCGAGGCGCTGGGCGGACGCTCCGCTAATCGCGGGGAATGTGCGCAGGCCTGTCGCATGCCTTACGAGTTGATCTCCGATGGCAGTTCCGTTCCGCTTGGCGACCGCAAGTATTTGTTGAGTCCGCAGGATTTGGCGGGACTGGAGGTGCTGCCTGAATTGGTCCGCGCCGGGGTAGCCTCACTCAAGATCGAGGGCCGGCTCAAAACGCCGGAATACGTGGCGAACATCACGCGCATTTACCGCCAGGCCTTGGACGGACTCATGGCCCGGCGCGGCGCGCCTCCAACAAGTGACGCCGCCGTGAATGCGCACGCCGCACTTCGCACCCCGCGCTACGACATGGAGATGGCGTTTTCGCGCGGACTGTTCACGGGTTGGTTTGGCGGCGTCAACAACCAGGCGCTGGTTCACGCCCGCTTCGGCAAGAAGCGCGGCGTGTATCTCGGGGCAGTGAAGCGCGTGTTGCGCGACGCGGTGGTCGTGCAACTCGAAGGCCCGCTCAAGCCGGGAGATGGTGTGGTGTTTGATGCCGGCCAGCCGGAGGAAAAGGAGGAAGGAGGACGGGTTTATGAAGTCCGAAGTCCAAAGTCCGAATCCCAAAACCGGGTGGAACTCCGCTTCGGCCACGGCGACATTGATTTCACGCGGATTCACGTGGGCGACAAGTTGTGGAAGACGGATGACCCGGAGTTGAACCGGCGGTTGCGCCAAAGCTACGCGGGCGAAGCGCCAAAGTTCCAACGTGCAATTGACATGGAGGTTCACGGCTTTGCGGGAGGTTCGCTCACACTCATCGTGCGGGATGAATTTGGACACCTCGGAAAAGTTGCATCGGCGATGCCGCTCGCGCAGGCCGAAAATCAGCCGCTGACGACGGAGAGTTTGCGACAGCAATTGGGCCGGTTGGGCGGAACGCCATTCAAGCTGGGTGGGCTGAAGAATGAAATCGTCGGCGAGGTCATGTTGCCGATGAGCGAGTTGAACCGTCTGCGACGCGAGGTGGTCGCCGAGCTAGAGCGTCAACGCGCGCGACCTAAGCGGTGGCGGCTGAACGTAGGACAGGCGTCGCGCCTGTCTCAAACATCACGTTTTCAAGCCACAGACATGCAGGACCCCTCTTCTAAGCTGATGGTTCTCATCCGCAACCTCGCTCAACTTGAAGCGGCGCTGAAGTGCGGTGTAACGACTGTCTATTGCGACTTTGAGAATCCCAAGAAGTACCGGGAGGCCGTGAGGATGTTTCACACGGCGCGCGGCTGTTCGCAGTCATCCTCAATCCTCGATCCAGCATCCTTTCAACCCAGCATCTGGGTCGCTCCCCCGCGGGTTTTCAAGATGGGCGAGGAATGGACCTTGCAGCAGGTGCGCTCGTGCAATGCCGACGGCTACCTGATTAGGAACTACGATCATCTAAGGTTCTTCGCCAAGGACCGCCGGATCGGGGATTTCTCGCTGAACATCGCCAACCGCCTGGCGGCGGATTATTTCAAGAATCAGTTCGGGCTGGAGCGCGTGACCGCGAGTTATGATTTGAACTTCACGCAGCTAGAGGCGTTGCTGCGCGCGGCGCCGCCGGAGTGGTTTGAGGTGACAATCCATCAGCACATCCCGATGTTTCACATGGAGCACTGTGTGTTTTGTGCGTTTCTTTCGAACGGTACGGATTACACGAACTGCGGCCGGCCCTGCGACGTGCATGACCTTAAGCTGCGCGACCGCGTGGGCGCGGAGCATCCCGTGAAGGCGGATGTGGGCTGCCGGAACACGGTCTTCAACGCCCTGGCCCAGACCGGCGCGGAGTATGTGACGCGAATGCAGGAACTGGGCGTGAAACACTTTCGCCTGGAGTTCTTGAACGAAACACCGGAGCAAGTCGCGCAAACCATTGGGAAATATCGCCAACTCCTGCGCGGAGAAATCGCCGGTGCGCAGTTGTGGCGCGAGTTGAAGTTGATGAACCAACTGGGCGTCACGCGCGGGCAAATCGGAGGGCGTGAGGCGTAAGGCGTGAATTGGGCCGGCCCCGGATCACGCCTCACGCGCCCGCTTGTTCGCCACCAACTGCCTGGCCAGGCGAATCGCAGCGGTCATGCTGGACGGATTGGCGATTCCTTGCCCGGCAATGTCGTAGGCCGTGCCGTGATCGGGCGAGGTACGAATGAACGGCAGGCCCAGCGTCCAGTTCACCCCGGTATCGAAGGCCACCAATTTGAGCGGCGCCAGCCCTTGATCGTGATACATGGCCACGACGGCGTCGTAGGCGCCGTGCAAGGCCCGGTGAAACAACGTGTCCGCGCTCAATGGGCCGACGGCGTCGAGTTGTCGGCGTTGCGCGGCCAGGATGGCCGGACGGATGATCTTCTGTTCTTCGTCGCCGAATTCGCCGCCCTCACCCGCGTGCGGATTCAAACCGCACACGCCAATCCGCGCGCGCGGCAGCCCAAGGTCGTGACACGCTTGCGCGGCCAGTTCAATGACCATTTCAATCTTGGCCAGTGACAGGCGTTCAGCAACGAGCTTCAACTGAACATGTGTCGTGGCCAGCGCCACGCGCAGCCAGCGCCCGCGCTCGTCCTGGCCGAGGAGCATCATCGCGATGCGATCCGTGCCCGCCAGTTGGGCAAAAAACTCCGTCTGCCCGATGAAGGCGTGTCCCGCGCGCACGATGGCTTCCTTGCTCACCGGCGCGGTGACGAGGGCGTCGAGTTCATGCCGCAGGCAGCGTTTCGCCCCGTCCGCCAGCCAGGCAATCGCTGCATTGGCCGCAGCCGCTGAACCGGGCGCCATCTCCGACGGAAGCGGGTCAGCCAGTGGATTGACGATACCAACGCGACCGGATTCCTCCGGGCCGATGCAGGGACGGAGGTGCAAATGCAGCGCGAGCCGCTCATTGAGGCGATGCAGATGATCGGCGTCGCCAATCAGCAGGTAGCGCGTGTCATCGGCCGGTTCAGCCGCGATGGCTTTGAGGGCCACCTCCGGTCCGATGCCGGTGACATCGCCCAAGGTTATGCCAATCCTGCAACTCATGAGCACCTGCGCCGTGTGGCCTGAAGGAATCGTCGCGTGTGTGGCACAGCGGTTCGTCGCTTGCGGCGGCGGGCTTCAAAAATACCGAACGTAGATCTTGCTCTTCAGCCGTTCGACCCACAGCCGCTGCAAGCGCTCGCGTTCTTGCGTGAGCATCGCGGCCTCGATTTCATCCCGCACCTCGCTCAGAGGCCGGACGTGGTTGGGCCGCTTGTCCTCCACGAGCATGAGGTAAACGGCTTCCGGGAGATCAATGACCTCACTGAACTCGCCGGGCTTGAGCGAGAACGCCACCTCTGCCAGTTCGGGACGCAGCACGGACGCCCCTTCCTCGTTGAATCTCTGAACCCATCCCCAATCACCACCTTCGCGGCCTTGCCGGCCTTCGGAGTAGATGGCCGCCATCTCGGTGAACGCGGCGCCCTCCTGGAGTTTCAGGCGGATTTCCCGCGCCAGTTCGCGCACCTGGGCGGCGTCCTCCGCGGACGGCTTGCCCAGCACGATCATCCGCAACTTGACCTGCTCCTCCACGCGAAACTCCTCCTGATGCGCGAGGTAGTAGTTTTCAATCTTACTGGGGGAAATGATGATTTCCCCGGAGACGTTCTTGTACCGCATCTGCTGGATGATGAATCGGTCCCGCACCCGCTGGCGGTATTTCTCCGTGGTCAGGCCCTCCTCCTGCAAACTCTTGGTCAGCGTGACGCGGTCGCCGAACTCGGCACGAATACGCTCCTGGACGTACTCCTCGACGAGGCTTTCGGGCAGGATGTAACCTGCGGTGGCGAATTCATGCAGGATCAAGCGATCCTCAATCAACCGTTCCAGCGCTTCGGCGCGCACTTCCGCCACCTTTTGATTCAACACTTCCGGTTGCCGGGCATAGCGGCGCACGGATTCAAGGATGGCGTTCCTGGCCAGTTCATCAACTTCCTGTCGGGTGATTACGGTATCGTGGACGATGGCCATGATCGCATTGGGAGGCAATTGACCCGGCAGCGTGAAGCCGAGGCTGCATATCATCACCGCCACAAAGCCTGCTCGATTGAATCTCATTTGAATCCACCCGCATACTAGGGATCGGTTCGGGGTGGGTCAAGCGCACCACCAAAAGGCTGTCTGGTCGTGGGATATAGCCACAACAAACGGCTTCGCCACCGATGCCGACCAGGCCCCGGCTGATTTCGAAAATATCGCCCGATGGTGAGCACCTCCATTCTGGAGGGATCAGAATCCGCTGGCACTTGTGGGAAGGGCCGCCGCCACCAGCCATTTCTCCAGATTAGCCCCAAACACTTCATCGCCTCATCTCCTTCGGAGGTCCCAGACTGACCGGACGGATGAAGCCGTACTTGAGGTAGTTTGCAGGTTGATTCCACCGCGTCATGGTCCGAGGGTCCACCGCGCTCCTGGGCGCCCTTCCATGCGATTGCGGCACTGGACTACAACCTGTTTGTCACCGTCAAACTGTGGAGACAGGTCGCACTCGAATCCTTCGCTGAGGTTTGGAGGGACCGCGAAGCTCATTCAGCAGCTCATTCACCAGACTTGCGCCCAACCGATTTGCATGAAAACATCAATGGTTCAAAATTCCAGACCGACTGGAGACTGACAGATGACATTGATGACACAGAAGCAAGCGGGACAGAAAGCCGAGGCGTGCGGCGTGGCGTTCAGCCGCTTTGAACGTGAACCCAGCCGGCCGCCGTGGTTGTTGCCACTGCGCCAGGCGGGAATGGCCCGCTTTCGTGAACTTGGCCTGCCCACGTTGCAGCACGAGGATTGGCGCTTTACCAACGTGGCCGCCATCGCCCGGTTGCCGTTCGCGCCGCAGTTCGAGCCTGCCCCCGAAGTCCCGGGCGGGGTGCTTGGAGATTTCGCCTTCGCCCAATTGCCCGGCTCGCGGCTGGTGTTCGTGGATGGACATTATGCGCCACAACTTTCTGTCATCGTCCCGCTGCCCGCGGGCGTGAAGGCCGGCAGCCTGGCGGCAGCTTTAACCTCCGACGCCGCTTGCCTGGAAGCGCAACTCGGACATTACTCCCAATCGTCGGACAACGGTTTCGCTGCGCTGAACCAGGCGTTCTTTCTCGACGGCGGTTTTGTTCATGTCCCGGCGGACACCAACGTGGACGAGCCGATTCAGTTCATTTACATCGCCACGACGCAGCAAAGCGGCGCGACCTTTCATCCGCGCAACCTGGTGATCGCGGAAACCAACAGCCGGGTGACGATTCTGGAAAGCTACGTGTCGCTGGGCGGTTCAGGCTATTTCACCAACGCGATCACCGAGTTGTTTGCCGGGGATAACGCGTGCCTGGAGTTCGTCAAATTTCAGGACGAAGCCGCGGATGCGTTCCATGTCGCCGGTTTTCACGGTGAGTTCGGCCGGGCCAGCCGGGTGAACGTTCATTCGTTTGCGCTCGGAGCGAAGCTGTCGCGGAACAACATCCGCACGAAGCTCGCGGGCGAGGGCCTGGAGTGCGTCCTCAATGGCCTGTATCTCACGCGCGGCGACCAACTGGCCGATCATCACATGGTCGTGGAGCACGCCCAGCCGCATTGCGCCAGCCACGAGTATTTCAACGGCATCCTCGACGACAAGTCGCGCGGCGTGTTTCACGGTCGCATTCTCGTGCAGCCCGGGGCGCAGAAAACGGACGCGAAGCAGACGAACAAGAACCTCCTGCTCTCCGACGACGCCACCGCCAATACCAAACCGCAATTGGAGATTTACGCCGATGACGTGAAATGCACCCACGGTGCGACCATCGGCCAGCTCAATGAGGAATCCATTTTTTACCTGCGCACGCGGGGCATCGGTCCGGAAACCGCGCGGCGCATGTTGATCCATGCCTTTGCCGGTGAAATCACCGAGCGCATCCAGTACGAACCGGCGCGGGAGGAACTCGACAAACTGGTGTGGGACCGGCTCGAGGCGAACCCGCATCTGGCAGAGAAAAAATGAACCACACAAACACCCAAATACCCAAATACCCAATTCCGCATTCGTTCAGCGCATCGGCTTTGGGTGCTTGGGTATTTGGGTATTTTGAATCTTCCTCTTCATGTTCGACGACCTGAACGACCTTTATCAGCAGGTCATTCTCGACCATTGCAAGAAGCCGCGGAATTTCCACGAGCTGCCGCAAGCCACCTGTTCCGCGCAAGGGAACAATCCCCTGTGCGGCGACAACTACAAGGTGTTCGCGCGGGTGGAGGGCGAGGTCATTCAGGAAATGACCTTCACGGGTTCGGGCTGTTGCATTTCCAAGGCTTCAGGCTCGCTGCTCACCGAGTTCGCCAAGGGCAAGACCCGCAACGAACTGGAAAGAATGTTCGAGGAAGTCCGGGAAATGATGACCACCGGAAAGGTCGCCGAAGACGTCGGCAAACTGGCCGTGTTTGCGGGAGTCCACAAGTATCCCGCGCGCGTGAAGTGCGCCATGCTGGCGTGGCACGCCGCCAAAGCCGCTCTGCAAGGCGCGGGCGCAGAGCCAGTGACGACGGAGTCGGAGGAGATTTGAAGTTTCTCCGCAGACAGGCAGCCAGAATTCGGCTAATCTCCCATTATGAACGAACCAACAACCCTCACCCGTGACGTCGAGGCGTCCGTGGTACCCGTCGGCACCAAGGTCACCCTGATGAAAGGTGAAACGGCCCACATCACTCAATCGCTCGGCGGCACGTACACCGTCATCGTGAACGGCAACATGTTCCGCATCGAATCCAAGGACGCGGACGCGCTCGGACTGGAAGTGCAGGCCCGACCCGCCGCCACCCCCACTAACGGTCCGGTGACGCAGGAGCAATTGGAGAAGCAGGTCTGGGAATCGCTCAAGACTTGTTACGACCCGGAAATCCCCGTCAACATTGTGGACCTTGGGCTGATCTACGACTGTCACCTCACACCGGTGGGGGAGAACAGCTTCAAGGCCGACGTGAAAATGACCCTTACGGCGCCCGGTTGCGGCATGGGCCCGGTGCTCGCGCAGGACGTGCAGAACAAACTCATCTCGCTCGAACCGATTGACGAGGCCAACGTCGAACTCGTCTGGGATCCGCCATGGAATCAAGGCATGATGACCGAGGCGGCGAAGCTGCAGTTGGGTTTGATGTGAAGACCAGACACAAATTCCGCGAATTCTCACTAATTCAATTTCTGGGTTCGTGTCACTTCGTGTAATTCGCGTCTCAAAGAATATGAGTGTCGCTCCCGACTGGTCCAAACTCCGCGCCGACTTCCCGATCCTGGACCAACAAGTCCACGGCAAGCCGTTGATCTATTTCGACAACGCCGCCACGTCGCAAAAACCGCGCGCCGTCATTGATGCGCTCGTGCGTTATTACGAGCGCGACAACGCCAACGTCCATCGCGGCATCCACGAATTGAGCAACCGCGCAACCCGCGCGTTCGAGGCCGCCCGCGCCCGCGTCGCCAGATTCATCAACGCCCGCAGCGCCGACGAAATCATCTGGACGCGCGGCACCACCGAGGCCATCAACCTTGTCGCCAGCACGTGGGGCGCGAAACATCTCAAACCCGGCGACGTCATCTTGCTTACTGAAGCCGAGCACCACAGCAACATCGTGCCGTGGCAATTACTCGCCCAACGCACCGGCGCGAAAGTTGCCTACATGCCCGTCACCGGCGACGAAGGCACGCTTGATCTTTCCAGGCTCGACGCGCTGTTTACGTCGCAAGTGAAGTTGCTCTCGCTCGTTCACATCTCCAACTCGATGGGCGTGGTGAATCCCGTCGCCGACCTCTGCGCCCGCGCGCGCGCGCGCGGCATCGTCACGCTCGTGGATGGTGCGCAGAGTGCCGGGCACAAGCCCGTGGATGTGCAGGCGATGGGCTGTGATTTCTTCGCGTTCAGCGGTCACAAGATTTGTGGCCCCACCGGCATCGGCGTGCTTTATGGGCGACAGGAAATCCTGGACCAACTCCCGCCATATCAGGGCGGCGGCGAAATGATTCTCACCGTGGGCTACGACAAAACGGAATTCAAACCCGCGCCGCACCGCTTCGAGGCCGGCACGCCGGACATCTCCGGTCCCATTGGTTTGCACGCTGCGATGGATTACCTCGATGCCATCGAGCGCGAGAACATCTGGAGGCACGACCAGGAACTCGCGCACTACGCCTACGAGCAACTCGCCACGCTGAAGGACATTCGTCTATTTGGCCCGAAGACCGGCCGCGCCGGGTTGGTGAGTTTTCTCCTCAAGGACGTCCACGCGCACGACGTCGTTACGCTGGCGGACCAGGGCGGCGTAGCCTTGCGCGGCGGACATCATTGCACGCAACCGCTGATGCACAAACTCGGCGTCGAATCCACCGCTCGCGCGAGTTTCTACTTCTACAACACCCGGGAAGAAGTGGATCGCTTCGTGGAAGTGGTGCGGGAGATTCAGAGGTTCTTCGCGCAGTAACTCATCCCTTCGCCTGGGTGAGAACGATTACAGTCCGCCTCCGCATGTCCACCATTATCAATGCCACCGACGTCACCGTTCGTTACGACGATCGGCCGATCCTCGATGCCGCCACCCTCGCAATTGACGAAGGACAACGGATCGGCCTCGTGGGGCGAAACGGCTGTGGCAAGACCACGTTTCTCCGAATTCTCGCCGGACTGCAATCGCCGGACAGTGGCGACGTGAGCCGGCGGCGCGGTCTGGTGGTAAGTTATCTGGCGCAGGATTTCATCCTCAATCCGGCGCTGGACGTGCGTGGCAATGTCCGGGCGGGCGCGCAACATGTGCTGGATCTCATTGCGGAGTTCGAGTCGCTGCCGCATGACTCGAAGCACCACGAGGCACTGGAGCATCGCATCCAGACGCTGGAAGGCTGGACGCTGGATCAACGTATTGAGACGGCGCTTTCACATCTGAATTGTCCACCCGGCGACCGCGACGTCACCACGCTCTCCGGCGGCGAGAAACGGCGCGTGGCCCTGGCGTGGGCGATTGTTTCCCGTCCGGATTTTCTGATGCTCGACGAGCCGACGAACCATCTCGATCCGGAGTCCATCGAGTGGGTGGCGGAGTTTCTGGAGAACTTCGGCGGCACGTTCCTCGTCGTCACGCATGACCGCTATTTCCTCGATCGCGTCGTGACCCGCATGGTCGAACTGTGCGACGGCAAGTTCTGGTGGCACGACGGCAATTACACCGACTACCTGCTGGACAAGGCCGAGCGGCAGGCCGCCGACGCGGTGATTGAGCACAAGCGCCGGATGTTTTTGCAGAAGGAACTCGCCTGGGTGCGGACCGGTCCGCGCGCGCAACGCAGCAAGCAGAAGAACCGCTTCGAGCGTTACTACGAAATTGCCGCGCAGGACGGGCCGGTGGTGGAAACGGATATGGAACTGGTCATTCCGCCGCCGCCGCAACTCGGCAATCGCACGGTGGAGGTTGCCAATCTCGGCATGGAACTGGGCGGGCGTTCATTGTTTTCCGGTTTTGATTTTAGCTTCGAGAACGGCAAACGCATCGGCATCTGCGGCCGGAACGGTCTCGGCAAAACCACGCTGCTCAAGATCATCATTGGCCAGCTCGCGCCGAGCGAGGGCACGGTGAAAACCGGTCAGCTTACAAAATTCAATTACGTGGATCAGGGCCGCCTGCAATTGAACGAAGAGCGCACGGTTTTGGCGGAAGCGTCCGATGGCACGGAGTACGTGCTTTGGGGGGAGGCGAAAATCTCCGTGCGCGCCTACTTGAAGCGGTTTCTCTTCGCGGATGACCGCATCACCACGCCGGTTGGGAAACTTTCCGGCGGCGAGCGCAGCCGGCTGGTGCTGGCGCGTATCCTGAAAGGCGGCGGCAACTTTCTCATTCTCGACGAGCCGACGAACGATCTTGATCTGCCGACCCTGCGCGTGTTGGAGGAGGCGTTGATCGCGTTTCCCGGCGTCGTGTGCGTCGTGAGCCATGACAGATATTTCCTGAATCGTGTTTGCACAGACATCCTCGCCTTCGAGGGCGACGGCCAAATCCATCACAGCGTCGGGGATTACGATTATTACGTGGAAAAGAAGCAGCGCGCGGCGGCGGAGGCGGCCCGGCGGAGCGCGGCGTTTCTCGCCACAAACAAAGCCGCACCGGACCGAGCGGCTGAGACGATGAAAGGTTCCAAAGGGCCAAAGCCCCGTAAACTCTCGTTCAAGGAAGTGCGCGAGTTGGAGGGCATGGAGGCGCAAATTCACGCGGTGGACGAAGAGATTGCCCGCATCGAAGGTTTGTTTGCAGCGCCGGACTTTCACCGGATTCACGCGGCGCAAACCCCGCAACTCGTGGCGGAACTGGCGGCGGCGAAGGAAAAACTCGCGCAACTCTACAACCGTTGGGAGGAGTTGGAGGCCATCAAGTCTGCGGGCGCTGGATCGTAGCCGGCGGTTGATCGCAGTCTCGTGAACCGCAACCCGGCGACGCAGCGCCGGGTCGGAGTTCCGCGCTCGGAGTAGCCACTCATGGAATTCGCTGCGATGACCCAGAGTCAAGGCAGGGCCAGACGATTGGTCGCTACGCCAGTGTGAAGCAGGGCTTCCTGCAATTGGAGCGAGGAAAATCGCTGCACGCTGCCATCGGACAACCCCACGTTGCCTTGGTGGCGATGCATCCTCCGGCTCCAACTCACCGTGTCGTTGCTGGTGACGAGCCGCATCCGGTTGGGCCGCTGCGTGCCGCCCTCGAGGTTGCGGTCACCGGCTAGAAACATCTGCGGCATGGTGTCGCTCGCCTCCACGCCCACGAAATAACTGATGTTCGTGTTGCCGAAAGCTGAAGTGAAATGTCTCACTGGGACGCGGCTTTGGTCGCTGGCGCAGGCCAATATCACGGGAGTATTGAGTTCGTTGGACATGATTTGGAAATGCTGCCAGACCTCGCCCGTGGCAACATGTTCGAGCGTCCCGCCACGGTTCGTTGAAAGTGACATGGGATAAGCATCCTGATGATCCAGCGCCCACATCCGAAACGACAGGCCGACGTGCTTCAGATTCCCCATGCAGTGGATGAGCTTCGCCCGGTCCACCCTCTTCCTGCGATCCGCATGGAAAGCAAGCGCCAACACCGCGAGCACAGCCACGATGACGAGGATTTCCAGTCGGTTGAAACCGTGCGATCTTGCTCGCGATTGAGTGTTCATAACCTTCACGGAAATGCCAGGCGGTTGGTGGCCCTACCCGTCTCACGCAGCAGGTGCAGCAGTCGCCAGTCAGAAACTGGCTGAACCGATCCGTCAGCCAGGCCAATGTTTCCATAGGTCACATGCCGATCCTTGGTCCACGAAACCGGTGGGTTGGTCCACAGATTCAACAACCCCCGGCTCACCGGCACGCCACCGACGGCCAGGTTGGCATCGCCAGACAGAATGGTTTGCGGCTGAGTCTCGTCCGCATCCACGCCGACGAAGTAGCTGACGCTATGATCATTCGTAAATGGAATCTGATCCGGCAGACTCGCAGGAACAGTGGAGGAAAAAGTTGTGGCCAGCATTCGCGCGGCATCGGCATCCTGTGGGCAGATGAGAATCTTGGGCGTTTGCAGATCGTTGGACATGACCAGGAAATGCACATAAACGCTGCCGGAATCCACCAACTCCATCGTGCCGCCATTCGTCACCGAGACCTGCATGGGGAACAGGTCGTTGTTATCCAGCGCCCACACACGAAATGCCAAGCCCACCTGTTTGAGGTGGTTGTTGCAACTCATCCCGGAGCTTCTTGTAGTTGCCCGCCTCCAAGCCGGCAGCCAAATGGCCAGAAGTCCGATCAACACCGCCACAATGATCAGGACTTCAAACAGTGTAAAGCCGCAGCGCGTCTCCCGCCGGTCCACTTTTACTTTTGAGCCAAAGAATGTCATCGCACTCATTTACCCGCCCAAAACTTCGCCATCCGTCCACATTTGCGCTGTTCGTGCCGGCGAGCCTGCCATTGCCAGAGCTTGAACCCGAGGTAAAGCAACACCAGCAGCCACAAAACCAGATAAAAGCGCACGATGAACTTGGTCAAGAACTCTACAAGTTGCGCGTCGAATGTTCCCAACGTCGTGGCATCCGCCCCCGCCGCGCCGCCCTGACCCTGCTGCAGACTCGTGGGTACCATGGGCTGCTTCGGTTGGCGGGGGGATTCGGTGGAATCCGAAAGCGTTGAGGTCAACGGCGCTTGAGCAAAGCTAACGGACGGCGACTTGCGCGCTACCGGGACGGGCGGTGTGGAATTCGTGCTGGTGTTGTCCGGCAGCGCTGCTGGTGCGCCTGTAACTCCATTCTTCGGGCCCGGCCCAAGACCGGTTGGACGCAGTGGCTCGCGGAATGGCATGAACGGGCTGTCAGCTCTGGCCGCGATTTGCCATTGGGACACGGCGGAAATCAATTTCGGTCCGTTCTTCAGAAAATCCACGTGACCGTCGGCGAACAGAATGTTGCCCGCCAGACGATGGAGGTCCTGTCCCCACTTGAATTTGGCGGGCTCAAGGGTTGCCAGATCATTGTCGTAGCATCCCCAGGAGGCGGGCGAAAGATTGCGGTCCGTTGCCAGTATCGAGGTGGGTTTTCCAACGTCGCCGGGTGAAAGCTTGAGATTGCCCACGTAGCTCGAATGGTTGGTGGCCGCGATCAAGCGGGCGAAACTGGCCGCAGGCGTAAGGGGGGCGGAGGGACAGACCAACAGTTTTGGCGTCACCAGTTCATTCGACAACACTTGGAGAGTAGCGACGACATTCATGGAACAAAGATTGGACCGGAGTGCCTCTGCGATGCCTCCATCGCGGGCTGGCACCTGCATTGGGAATCTGCCGCCGTGATCTTGGACGAAGGTGTGATATGCCAGCCCTATTTGTCGGAGATTGCCGGCGCAGGCAACCCGATGGGCATACAGTTTGCCCCGACTCACCGCTGGCAGCAGCATGGCAGCGCAAATGGCGAGGATCGCGATCACCACCAGCATCTCGATGAAGGTAAATCCGCCGACCGAGTGTTTGCCCGAAGCCGGTTTCATCGAGAAACCAAAAAGCATCGTCAATGCCACGAACTTTTTGGGCCGAAATTGCCAAACCACCCGAGGGAATGCGTGAGGTGAACGCAGTTTGCGCGTGAAGTTCACGCAATTTTGTAGTGGGTTCAATCTTGCGCCGCTCCCTTCGTTCGCCAACATTTCATTTCATGCGCTTCGCCATTTGTAACGAGATCTATCAAGGCTGGAAAATCGAGGATACGCTGGCTCATGCCGCGCGGCTCGGTTATGCCGGTCTCGAAATCGCGCCGTTCACGCTCGCCAATTCGGTCAATGACATCCCCGCCGCCGAACGTCAGCGCATCCGCGACCTCGCCGCGCGCAACCAGATTGCGATAGTCGGCCTGCACTGGCTGCTGGTGAAACCGGAGGGCTTGTATCTGAACCACACGGACGCCAGCGTTCGTGAGCGCACGGCGAAGTATTTCGTGGACCTGGTGGATTGCTGCGCGGACCTCGGCGGCACGATCATGGTGGTCGGTTCGCCCAAGCAACGCAACGTGCTGGAAGGCGTTTCGCGCGAGCAGGCGTGGGACTGGACGGCGACCACGTTTCGCGACGCGGTGAAACGCGCCGAGGACCGGGCGGTGACGATTTGTTTCGAGCCGCTCGCCCCGGCGGAAACCAACTTCATCAATACGGCTGCGGAAGCGATTCAGTTTGTGCAACCCTTCGACTCACCCGCGTTCAAGATCATCATTGATGTGAAGGCGATGTGTTCGGAGGCCAAACCGATTCCGCAGATCATCCGCGAATCGTGGCCGCACTTCGCGCACTTCCATGCGAATGACAAGAATCTGAAAGGCCCGGGGTTTGGCGACGTGGATTTCAAGCCCATCGCCGCGACGTTGCGCGAGGTTGGTTACAGCGGCTACGTCTCGGTGGAGGTGTTCAAGTTCGAGGAGGGTGCGGAAATCATCGCCAGCAAGAGCCTCGAGTATTTGCAGCGGACGTTTGCTTGAGTCGTCTCCCGCACCTTGATCAGTCCCGGCCACCCGTGCCGAGGGCAATTCACTTTCCTTGTGGCACCGGAGCGGCCGCCGTGTTCTCCTCTGGAATGCGCCAATGTTTCCACGCTAGTTTGCGCGCCACGTCATCCAGCAACGAATAGACCACCGGCGTTACCACCAACGTCAGCAACAGGCACAGCGCCTGGCCGCCGATCACCACCACCGCCACCGCGCGGCGCTCCTCCGCGCCCGGGCCGGTGCCCAACGCCAGCGGCGTCATACCCGCGATGAGCGTCATTGTGGTCATGAGGATGGGTCGCAGCCGTTCGCGGTTGCCCTGCATGATGGCGGCCAGACGTTCCATGCCGCGCTCGCGCAGTTTGTTCATGTGATCAATCTGGAGAATGGCGTTCTTCTTCACGACGCCAAACAACACCAGCAAGCCTAGCGCCGAATACAAGTTGATGGTCTGATTGGCGATCAGCAGGGACAGAAAGGCAAACGGTACGGAAATCGGAAGTGAGAGCAGAATCGTAAACGGGTGCGTCAGGCTTTCGAACTGCGACGCGAGGATGATATACATCAGAACCACGGACAGCAGAAACGCCCACAGGAATTCATTGAACGTGCGTTCGAGTTCGCGGGCGCGACCGGACACGCGCGTCGAGTAGCCCGTCGGCAGATCCATGGCTTCCGCTTCGGCCCGCAAAGCGGCAATGCGATCCGCCTGCGCGTAACCGGGCGCCACCGCCGCGCGCAGACTCACCTGGCGCTGGCGATCCAAGCGATCAATGCGCGACGCGGTTTGCGTGGGGACGAGTTGCACCAGATTGTCGAGCCGAACGAGGCCGCCGTTCTTGCGCGGCACAAAGAGGCGGGCGATGGTTTCGGCGTCGTTGCGTCCGCCCTCTTGCACGCGCACCTGCACGTCGTAATCCTCATTCATCGTCTCATCCCGGAAGCGCGTGACCCGGTCGTCACCACCGACCATGATGCGCAACGCGCTGGCGATGTCCTCGGTGTCCACGCCCAGGTTGGCGGCGCGTTCGCGGTCTATCTCGACGCGCAATTCCGGTTTGTCGAGCTTGAGGGTGATGTCCGCGTCCTGCAGCCCCAGTTCCGGCGCCTTCTGGCGCAACTGATCGGCGTATTTGAACAACACATCGAGGTCCGGTCCGAGCAGCGCGAAATCAATGTCGAAGTTCGGCCCGCCGCCGATGAAGGTTTGGGGATTGCGGATGGCAATCCGCACGTCGGGCAGACCGCGGAGGCGCTGGCGGATTTCCTGCTGGATGTCGCGCTGGGTGAAATTGCCCTCCCACGCGCGCCAGGGCGGCCATTGCAGCAGGCGCGACCAGCCAAAGGTGCGTTCCTCGTGCGGCACGAGCCGGACATAAAAATTGGCGCTATTCAAACCGCCAATGAAGCCGCTGCCCACCGTGGTCAACACAAACCGCACACCGGGAATGTGGTTCAATTCCTCCTCCACCTTCAGCGCCACCTCATTGATGGCCCCGAGGCCGGTGCCTTCGGGGGCGGTGACGCGCACGTCAAATTCACCCTCGTCCACATTGCTGGGCAGGTACTCCTGCCGGACAAACTGGTAAAGCGGGATGGAGGAGGCCATCACCAGCAAGGCCAACCCGGCGACGACGGGCCGGTGGCGCATGGCCCACCCAAGCAGCGCAGTGTAGAAGGTGTCAATCTGGTGGTAGAAGCCGGTGCGCGAGCGTGGCCCGGTTTCGTCGCCTTCCCCCCCGCGTTTCACGCGCAGCAACCGTGCGCTCATCATCGGCGTGAGCGTGAACGAAACGAGCAAGCTGACCAGCACCGCCACGGCAGAGGTGATGCCGAACTGATATAAAAACCGCCCGGAGATGCTCGACATGAAGGACACCGGCACGAAGATCACGACCAGACTGAAGGTCGTAGCCATGACCGCCAAACCGATTTCCGCGGTCGCCGCCTTGGCCGCCTCGAAGGGCCTCATCTTTTTCTCTTCGATGAAGCGGAAAATGTTTTCGAGCACGACGATGGCGTCATCAATCACAATGCCGACCATCAACACCAGCGCCAGCATCGTCACGCTGTTGAGCGTGAAACCCAGGGCTTTCATCATGCCAAAGGAGGCGATGACGGAGGCGGGAATAGCCACGGCGGCGATGACGGTCGCGCGCCAGTTGCGCATGAACAGCAGCACCACGCAACAGGCGAGCACACTGCCCAGGACCAGATGCGTTTTGATCTCGTGCAACGCCTGATAAATGTAACGCGACTGGTCGCGGATGATCTCCATTTTCAGGTCTTCGGGCAGTTGCTCTTCCAATGACCGCAATCGTTCCTTCACGCCTTCGATGACCGCCACGGTGTTGGCGCCGGACTGGCGGATCACTTCCAAAGTCACGTTCAACTCGCCGTTGAGCCGCGACTGTGATCGTTCCTCCTTCGTGCCGTCCTCGGCCCACCCAATGTCGCGCACCCGGATGGGCGAGCCGTTGCGCGTGGCGATGACGAGCTCGTTGAACTCACGCGCGTCGGTGAGGCGCCCCATGGTGCGCAACGTTTGCTCGCGCAGGTCGGTGGTGACGTTGCCGCCGGGAGTGTTGGCGTTCTGCCGCGCGACCGCATCCCGCACGGCGGTGATGGGAATTTGATAGGCGGCGAGCCGGTCAGCATCCACCCAGACGTTGATGGCGCGTTGCAGGCCGCCCACGACATTGACGTCGCCGACGCCCGGCGAACGCTCGATGTGCGTCTTGATGATCTTGTCGGCGATCTCCGTGAGCTCACGCCGCGAACGCGGCCCGGACACGGCGATGGAGAGAATCGGCTGCTGATCGGTGTCGGACTTGGAGATGGTGGGCGGGTCCATGTCGCGTGGCAATTGCCGCACCACCGTGGCGACGCGGTCGCGCACGTCCTGCGCCGCCACGTCTATGTCCCGGTCCAGGTCAAAGGTCACCGCGACAAACGTCGAGCCGGAGCCGTTGACCGAGCGCAGTTCGTCAATCCCTTGAATCGTGTTGACCACCTCTTCGATGGGTTGGGCCACTTGTGATTCCATCTCCGCCGGCGAAGCTCCCGCCAGTCGGGCGCTGATGCGCACCACGGGAATATCCACGGAGGGAAACCGGTCCACCCCCAGATTCACGTAACCCGCTACGCCGATGACCACCAGTGTCATCACGATCATCGTCGCGAAGACCGGTCGGCGGATGCAGATTTCAGCAAGCTTTTGCATGGCGATTAAGGTGGCTCAATGGTGATGCCACCGGGCGCGATCTCTTGAACGTAATGATTGAAGCCGGGCGACGCATGGTTGGGTGAGCGGGCAAGTTAGGCACACAAGTAAGAATTACGGTCAAAGCTTCACCCGCCACTTTCGGGGTTATCGTGCTCAGGCGGCGCACCCTGAATGATCAAGGGCTGGCCAGTCCGCAGACCGCCGGGGTCCAGGACCACTGTCTGCCCGGGCTTCACCCCGGAAGTGATCTCAATCCAATCCGCGCCCCGCCGCCCCGTGGCAACTGTCCTTTCCACCGCTTTGCCGTCGTTGACGATCACCACCTTCTCCACCCCGGCAAAGGTCAGCACGGCGCTGGGCGGCACGCTTACGGCGGTGTCTCGTTCATTGACCACGATCTGCGCCCGGGCAAACAAGCCGGCCCGCAATCTGCCGGGATTCGGCACATCGGCTTCCACCTGCAACATGCGATCCACTTCCCGAATCGCGGGCGCAATGCGCGCCAGCCGCCCGCGATAAACATTGGGGTCGCCCTCGACCGCGACGCGCACGGTTTGGCCCAGCCGCACGGCCGGGGAGTCTCGCTCCGGCACCTCCAGGCGCAATCGCAGCGGATCCGTTTTCACCAGGCGGACGATGGGGGAGCCGGCGGTGACGTATTCGCCCGCACTGGCCACACGTTGCGCAATGGCGCCCTCGAACGGCGCGCGCACCCGGGAACGTTCCAGGTTCAGCCGGGCAATGGCGTCAGCGGCCTCGGCCGCTTTGACTTCGGCACGCGCCCGGGCGTCTTCCGCAACGGCCAGGTCCAGATCACTGGTGGAGGCAATCTTGTCCTGCTGCAAATTCTCCATGCGTTTGAGATTCTGCGCGGCGTTGGCGGCACTGGCCGTGGCGCGGGCCAGATTGGCGGCCGACTGACGGGCCGACGCTTCATAAGAAGTGGTGTCAATCAACGCCAACTCCTGGCCAGCGTTAACTGCATCACCAACGTCCACATGCAGCTTCTCCAACTGTCCTGCCACCTGCGCGGCAATCGTGGCATCCTCCTGGGCCAGGAGCGTGCCGGTAACCGTCAACACGTGCTCCACAGGGCGCAGGGTCACTGGGGCCACCTGGACGGTTCGCGCGAGCGGCTCGGGTCGCTCGGCTCTGGTGTTGTTCGGGTGGTCGCACGAACTGAGCAAGCCCGCCAGAACGAGCAGCACCAATGGATTGAACCCGAACTTCATGGCGACAAACTACACACAACCCAGTCGCCGGTCGAGTCACCATCGTCGTCCAATTTGGCCCGCAGTCCAAACTCCCGTGACCGATGTTGAGTTCCTCGTCGAACACACAACCGCGCACGCAGCTCATCTCCTGGGCTGAACCATCCGCGTCGTGAGCGAAATTATCGGGATACAGCGGCAGGAACCGCTTCTTACAAGCTCTCGCATTTACATCACTCGCGCGCGTTAACTCAAAATGAATGACACCCGAGGTGACGGACTGGGATGGGGCAGAAGGCATCGTTGACTCGCGGAAAAAAGACACCGGGAATAACCGGTCTGATGCCCATGAGCAAAGACTTGAAAACTGAATTGTTACCCAAACTCCGGGTTCGTTCTGCTCGTCGCTCACGCGAGGGCAAGAGCCGCATCCTTGACCAGCTATGCGAAGACCACGGCTACGAACACAAATATGCCGGCAAGGTGCTGCGTGGCACTGTGCCGCCTGCCAGTGGGCGAAAACCTTCCGGTCGCGAACCGCGCGACACGCTGATCGAGCAGGTGGTGCGTACAATCCGACCGGTCGCCGAGCAGCCATGCGGCAAGCGCCCGGCACCAGCACTGCTCCAGTGGCGACCCATTACCAGCGGCATTACAGCAAGCTTTCCTGCGGCCAGCGCCGGCTGCTGCAGGAAATCAGCCTGGTCGCCGGTCAGCAGAATGGACGAAAGCGTGAAGGCGAAGACGGGAATGCTTTTCGGCAATAACACATGAACTCACGCTGTTGCTTGCAGACAATTCCAAACCCGCGCGGCAACGCGGGCTATCAAACATCGCTAAAAGGGATTTCGTCCTCCAGCCCGGGGTTGCGAGAAACGAGTTGCCTCGGGTCGTTGTCCAACAAACTGGCTCCAAATCGTCGTTGATGTGGCGCTGTTTGCGCATCCACGCGAAAGCACGTTCCGTTTTTTGGCTCAACTCGACAATCCGAATTTCGCGTTCGCGTCCGCTGCGTTGAGTTTGGCCCTCGCTCACAATCATGTGCTCGACCAACTCAGGGCTCGGACCGTCCGAACGTCCATGCAGCGCGCCGCGCCAAGCCCGGCCTGGTGGGTGGGGGTGGCGGCGGGAAACACGGAGGATTGGCAGCCCGATCGGCGTCGCACACCAGTTCTTGGTCGCCGGTGGAAACCACGCTTCTTTGTGCTGCCTCGCGATGAGGCGAGATTGGTGGGCCTGCTCGGACTTGAACCGAGAACCCCGGCATTATGAGTGCCATGCTCTAACCGATTGAGCTACAGGCCCGGCACAATCAACCGCGTCGTGTCATTGTGCTGGCTTCTTCCCGAACGTCAACTTTTTCACATGGGCTGGGAGCGTTCGAGCGTTCGCTGCTTGGAAGATTCCATTGCGCCGCCTGTTTTCCTCGTACTCTTGCGACATCCGGCGAGACCTGAAACTGCGGCGAGCGGTCGTGTCTGCGAACAACCGTCCCGCCGCCGCGTTTCGACGGCTGACAAACTGCGTGGCGCCCGCCAATTCAGGTAAAGAGAATGCCAAGAACCGCCGAGCAGTGGGGTCGGCATGGCGATACAAGAGGGGAGAAGGTCTGAACCCCAGACCGCCTCTCAACCAGTTTATGAAAACGAGAATAAGCTTTGCTCGATTGATTGTTGGAGCCACCGCCATGGTCGCCACGTGTGCTTATGCCACTGAATCGTTGACGCCTGCCCAAGTTCAGGAATTGCGAAAGAACGCCCTGCAGTTCACCAGCGCGATTCCCGATAGAATGCCCGGAGCGGAGAAAGACACCCCGGCGCAGGTTGCCTTGGGCAAGAAACTCTACTTCGACACCATCCTCTCGAAGAACCAGTCTCAGTCCTGCAACACTTGCCATCGGGTGGATGACGGTCTGCCCGGCGCAGACGGTGAGGCGACCTCGCCTGGGGCGTTTGGCAAGCGTGGCGACCGCAATTCGCCGACCACGTTGAACGCGGGTTTCCATCATGCGCAGTTTTGGGATGGTCGCGCTGCCACGTTGGAAGAGCAGGCCAAAGGCCCCGTGCTTAATCCAGTGGAAATGGCCATGCCGGACGAAGCCGAGGTGCTGAAGCGGTTGCGTGACCACAAGGAATACCCCAGCCTCTTCAAGGCAGCCTTCGGCGCGGAGAACCCGCCGGTCTCCTATGATAACATGGCGAAGGCCATCGCGGCGTTCGAGCGCACGTTGATCACCCGCGACCGGTTCGACGATTTTCTCAAAGGTGACGACCGCGCCCTCTCGGCGGCGGAATTGCGCGGATTGCAGACGTTCACGGCCAATGGTTGTACTGCCTGCCATAATGGCCCGCTCCTGGGCGCGAACAGTTTCCAGAAGGCCGGTTTGATTCATCCATTCCCGACCAAAGACCCGGGTCGTCGCGCCATCACCGAGGACGAATTTGACGAGGCCAAGTTCAAGGTGCCCACACTGCGCAACATCGCGCTCACGGGCCCGTACTTTCACGACGGCTCAATTCGCTCACTGGATGATGCGGTGAAAATGATGGGCTGGCATCAACTGGGCAAGGAACTCAGTACGGAGGAAATCCGCGAGATCGGACTTTTTCTGCACACCCTCTCGGGCAAGGACCGAAAGCCAATCACCGCCGCGAGCGGTGGCGGGCAGTAACCGACGCCCACTCCCATTCATCCGGCAAAGTTGCCTGGGCGTTACTCGCCGCGGCGCGGTTTGAGCGCAGAGTCCTGAGTGGGCGTCCGCAGCGGGTAAAGCCCGGGACAGCAGCCGAAGGTTTCGTGAAACGCCTGGCTGAAATGGCTCAAGCTGGAGTAACCGACTTCTAGCGCCGCTTCCGTAACATTGAACTCGCCGGAACGAAGCAACTCCGCCGCGCGGTCCATGCGCAGTTGCCGCAAATACTGGGTGATCGTCATGCCCGTGGCCGTGGAGAAAGTGCGGCTCAGATGAAACTGGCTGCACCCCACCGCCCGGCCAATTTCCTCAAGACTCAACGGTGTGGCCAGGTTGGCGCGCAGCAGGGCGATGACTTTTTCCACGCGCTCGGCGGACAGTCTTTGTTGTCGCTGGCAAAACATCTCCTGCCCGTCCGGCGCGAGAAAGAACAAATCGGCCACCACCTCCAGGGCCTTGGCTTGATACCAAAGCGTCTGGGCGGCAGCCAGCACCGGCGGTTCGCGCAGACTCGCGAGGAGTTGCTGCTGGCGGGCCGTGAGCCGTGACGTTGGCGCAATGGCGGAGGATTCGCCCTGACCGGCCACGACCTCACGCACCACCGGATGCAGGGTTGGCGCGAAATCGCCGAGATGGTGGCGCACGAAGTCGAACGACATTTCAACGGTGAGAAACTGGTGGCGCTGCTGGGCCTCCCGCACCGCGCGCACCGGCGTGTCGCCGCGACGATAAAAGCCGACCGTCAGTGGGGTAAAGGCCGCCTCCGAATTCCTGAGGCTGACGGTGCCGTTCCCGGCCAGATTCAGGCATACTTCCACGCTGGCCGGATGAAAGCTTTTTCCCCAATCCAATTCCTCGCGCGACTCGAAATCATGCCACTCGAAACTGGCGCCCGTGCTGCGAAAGCTGCCGTGCAAATGTTGCCAGCCCGCACCCACCGAACGCCACGCCGGCCGCTCCGAAAACACCTCGTCCGTCCGGGCCGGATTGGAGGACTCGGCAGCAAAGTTGCTTCGGGCGATGGCAGCGCGCATTGGCGACAATTTGCCATCTCCAGCCGGCCAGGCAACATATTGTGTCAAGCCGCAGTCAAATTATGATTGATCCAGCCGCCGCATAGGGGATGACTACGGACGGTGTGCTGCCGACATCGCTTATTCGACAATCTTGGGGACTACGAACAGACCATTGGCGTGCGCCGGAGCGTTACACATAGCTTCCTCATGGGGGAGCGAGGGGTGCAATTCGTCAGCCCGGGTCACGTTCATCCGCGGCACGGCGTGGGCGGTTGGCTCGACTCCGCAGACATCGAGTTCTTTTAGCTTCTCGATGTAGCCCAGAATGTGGCCGAGTTGCGCGCCGAGTTTTCGTTCCTCCTCGGGGGTCAGTTCGATGCGCGCAAGATGCGCGACGTATTTGACATCAATTTCCACCTCAGACATGGAGGCAGGATAGGAGTGAAGGCCGACCAGGAGAAGCGGAAAAACCGGCGCGCAGGCAGCGGGATGAGAATTCTCCGAACAAGCGTTGCCTTTTGGACCCCGGAATCGTAGCCGCCGACGTGTGGAGGCGGAGAGCGTTGCCACCCAAGCGCGTCCGCCTCGTGACCTCGGCGGCTACACCAGCGAGGTATCGCCGCGCCGGATCAATCCTCGTCAAACCGCCGTTTGAGCAGATTTTCGAGTTCGTTGATGGCTTGCGAAGCGTCCGGGCCGTCGGCATGGACGGTGAGTTTGCTGCCGGGCCCGGCGGCCAGCATCATCAGTCCCATGATGCTCTTGCCATTAACCTTCTCACCGTCCTTTTCGACGAAGATGTCGCTGCTGAAGCGGTTGGCGGTCTTGACGAACATGGCGGCGGGCCGGGCGTGGATGCCCAGCTTGTTTTGCACCGTCAGTTCTTTGGTCAAGTTTTCGCCGTTGTCCGGCAATTTTTTAGCGCTCATCGGATCGCGCATTATACCTAGCTGAAATGGCGCCGTTGCGCCAATCAATTCTACAGTTTGCTGCCCGCCGCCATCTTGGCGATCAACCGGTCGTTCAATTCCTTGGCGGAATTGTATCCGGCGATTTTGAGTTTGGTCTGGAATGCTGCCACTTCGATCAGCCGGGCCAGATCGCGCCCTGGACGCACCGGAATCGTGATGTGAGGCACGTCCGCGCCGAGGATTTTTATGAATTCCTGCTCCATGCCCAGGCGGTCCACGTCGGATACTTCGTTCCACGTTTTGAGGGTGACCACGAGGTCCACGCGTTTCTCGGCGCGGATACATTTGACCCCAAACATGGCGGCCACATTGATGATGCCAATGCCGCGGACCTCCATGTGGTTGCGGGTGACTTCCGAACTGGAGCCGATGATGTCGCGTCCATCCATCAGGGTCACGCGGGTGACGTCATCGGCGACCAGGCTGTAGCCGCGCTCAATGAGCGCCAGGACACACTCGCTCTTGCCGATGCCGCTTTCGCCCTTGATGATGACGCCCACGCCGAGAATGTCCACCATGCTGCCCATTTCCGTGCCGCGCGGGGCGAACATCATTTCCAGCGCCAGCGTGGCGAGGTTGATGAACTTCATGGTGATAAGCGGGCACTGGAAAATCGGCACGTCCGCCGCTTCGGCGGCGCGGAGAAATTGCGGGTCCGGTTTGTGATTGCGGCTGAACACGACACAGGGAATCCGGTGCGCGAAGAAATCCGCGTAGCGCCGCCCGCGTGAAACCGGGTCGAGCGACTTGAGATAGTAGGCTTCGGCGTTGCCAATCACCTGGACGCGCTTGTGGGCGAAGTATTTCTTGAAACCGGTCAGCACCAATCCGGGCCGGTTGACCGTCGGCTCGTGGATGACCCGTTTCAAGCCCTTCGCTCCAGCGGTCAACCGCAGTTGCAGCGCGCTGGCGTGGTCCGTGTAAAACCGTTCAACCGTGACGTTGTCGTGTCGCATGTCGGATTGAGATCGAGATGGCGCGCTGCGGCAGCCCTCAGCGTGCCAGCAGTGTTCGTGTCAAAGGTTAAAGTCCGGGCCAAGATAAATTTCCCGCGCCTTCGGATCGTTCGCCAAAAATTCCGCGCTGCCCTCGATGAGTACCTGTCCTTTCACGATGATGTAGCCGCGGTCAATCAACTTGAGCATTTCGCGGGCGCTGTGGTCGGTGATCAGCAATCCCAGTCCGCGGTCGCGCAGCCGGCGCACAATTTTCTGTACCTCATAAACCGCCAGTGGGTCAATGCCCGCGAACGGTTCGTCCAGCAGCATCAGCTTGGGACTGGTGACCAGGGCCCGGGTGATTTCGAGCCGGCGTTTCTCGCCGCCGCTCAACGTGTAGGCCTTGCTGCGGGCGAGCGGTGTGAGGTCCAGTTCCTCCAGCAAATACTTGAGCCGCACGGCGCGTTCGGCCCGCTTCATTTGGCAGGTTTCGAGAATGGCCAGAATGTTCTGTTCGACCGTGAGTTTGCGGAATACCGACGGCTCCTGCGTCAGGTAGCCGATGCCCAGTCGCGCCCGTTGGTGCATGGGCAGTGCCGTGATGTCGCGGCTCTGAAACTTGACCTCGCCTTCGTCCGGCTTAACCACGCCCACCACCATGTTGAAGGTGGTCGTCTTGCCCGCGCCATTCGGGCCCAACAACCCCACGATTTCGCCCGCGTCCACGCGGATGGAAACCTTGTTGACCACGCGGCGGGAGCGGTACTCCTTCACCAAGTCCTGCGTGGAGAGCAACGACTCGCCGTTGGCCGGCTGTTCTGCTTGTGACGCGGCTTCGTTCATGGGCGGCGGGATTTCAACAACTCCTGTTCTTTGGGCAAAGCCTCCGCGCGAATGGTGATCTTGTAGGGCGGAGTGGCGGCCAGCCGTGCCTTGGCACGGTCCCAAACGAGCGTGCGAGCTTCGGTGATGATGAGTTCGGGCGTCTCCAAAGTCGGTTTGCCAGTCAATTCCAACACCTGCGTATCGGCGGTGTAAGTGGCGCGGTCACCGCGACCGATGTAATCCGCCTGTTCCACCTGCACCTCGCCTTCGGCCACCAGATCAGACAACCCGTTAGTGGCAGAAGTGGATTGCGAAGTAATTGTCCGGGCGATCAACTTGCGATACACGGCGGGGCCGTTGGTCACGCCGGGCGTGCCTTGTTCGTAAACCACGTTGTCCACGGCACGGATGCCTTCCACTGCTTGCAGGTCTTCGCCAAATCGCACCTCCAGCAGTTCACTTTGCAGACGCGACTCGCTGCCGGTCAGCGGCGATTCGTGCGCCCGTGCTCCGCCCAGGAAAGTCACCTGACCGCGCTTAGCTCGGAGTTCCGGAGCAAAGACTTCGATTACTTGAGGCGCTTGATTCGTCTGCGGGGTGTCGGGAAAGAACGTGAGAAATGCCCCGGACTGCGGCCCCAAGGTGACCTTCGCCGCCACGTCGCCCGTGGCGAGAATCTCACTGGTCGGGGCGTGAACCGTCACCTGCTCCGCGCGGCCCTCACTCTCATCCAGTTGCCATTCCGGCTGGCCAACGAACAAGATCAGCCCGGTGGATTGCCAATAGGCCGCGCGGTCTGCGGTGAGTCGTCGTTTCCCTTCTGTCTGGCTCACCACGACATGTCCCTCCGCGATGGCCCTGGTTTCGGCCGATGGGGATTCTTCGGAATAGATAGTGAGCCGGTCGCACGTCAGACTATTTGTGGCATCCAGTACCCGCACCGCGCCCTGCGCAACGGTGCGGTTCGTGTGCAAGTGCAATTGATCGGTGAACACATCCACCAAAGGCGATTCCTCCTCGACCGGCGGCGCCGGGAGGTTGGTGGTCGTAAGAAAGAATCCGCCTAACCCGAGCGAGTCGCGGGGGAGTTTCAACGCCACGTTACCCGTGCCGGAGAAACTTTGTTCCCGCCGTTGAATCACCACCTGATCCGCGCGGCCTTCCTGGCGTCCCTGCTGCCACGCGGCGTTACCTTCCAGCCGCATGATTTCATCTGCGCGTGTATAGACCGCCTTCTCCGCCCGTGCGCGGCGCCCGTCGGTCTTGCTCAGGATGGTGACGTTGGTTTCCGCGAGGAGGAGGTCGAACAACTGGCTGTTGGTGGAACTGTTTACCGTGAGCACGCCACAGGTGAATTCCAGTTCCGGGTCTTCGCCGTGAACCTGATCGCGATAAATCCCGCGGCGGTTGGCGACGTCGAATTCGAATCGGCGCGAACTGATTTCAAGCGGCGGTTGGGTGTCAGGGGCCGGAGTGCCGGGGGCAGTGCGTTGCACCAGCGAACGCACCTCATTTGAAATGACCAGACTGGATTCCTCCTGCCGCCAGAGGAATCCCTGGCCTTCCACGGAGAAACGTTCATCCCCGGTTTGCACCTGCAATCGTCCCGGCGAACTCGCCACGCGCCGGGTTTGGTCATAGAGGCAGTCGGGCGCCTCAATCACCAGGTCGCGCTGGCCGTCTTCGCGAAAAGTTTGCAGCTTCATTCGCGTCAGCCGCGCGGTCTTGTCGGCTGCAAAACGGGCTTCGTCGGCGATCACTTGGAGCTTCTTTTGCGTGTGGTGCGGGGCGGGAAAATACTCCGTCACGTTGAATGAACTTGCCGCGCCCCGCGCCGCCTGGGATTGGGCCGGCAAGCCATGAACGAAGGTCAGGAGCAGGCTGAGAATGGGAATGAAGGACGCCGCCACAACTCGATCTTGCCGCTGGCGGCGCTGGCGGTTACGGCGGGGACTGCTTGGCCCGGGGCACTCCGACGCACGGACCCTGCACCGCATGCGGTGAACGGTCAACGCCGCCCAAATCTGGTTCGTCCATGCCCGGACTTTCATGCTCTATGTTAATGCCTCCGTCTTGGTGCCATGCCGCGCTCGGTGGATCCCCAAGCGCGCAAAGAGGCGGTTCACGGCGGAGAACTTAGCGACCTTCAGCAGACGGGGAAATCTATTTTCCAGTGCCCCATTGAGTCCCTTCTGACGCGCATCAAAAAGTCCGCTGTGCATCTGCGGTTTGATCATTCCTGCGACGCTCTGAACACCTTGAGCAGGCTCTTGAGCAACGCGGGCATTTCGATGAGCGGAATCATGTTCGGCCCGTCGCTCAAGGCGCGATCGGGGTGCGGATGCGTCTCGATGAAAATGCCGTGGGCGCCGGCCGCCAGTGCCGCGCGGGCCAGTACGGGTGCGAATTCACGTTGCCCCCCCGACTTGTCGCCGCCGCCGCCCGGCAACTGCACCGAGTGCGTGGCGTCAAAAATCACCGGGCAGCCGGTTTGCTTGAGCATGGGAATCGAACGCATGTCCGCCACCAGATTGTTGTAACCGAAAGTTGTGCCGCGTTCCGTGATCAAAAGCCGTTTGCCGCCCGCGCTCCGGGCTTTCTCCACCACGCGGCCCATTTCCGCCGGCGAAAGAAACTGACCTTTCTTGAGGTTCACGATCTTGCCAGTGACGACGGCGGCTTCGATCAAGTCCGTTTGCCGGCACAGGAACGCGGGGATTTGCAGAATATCCACCACGTCAGCAGCGACCGCCGCTTGCGCCTCGGTGTGAACGTCCGTGAGCACGGGCACGCCCAGCGTGGCGCGCACCCTGGCCAATGCGGCGAGTCCGGCTTCAAGTCCCGGCCCACGAAAGGAACGCGCGGATGTGCGGTTGGCCTTGTCGAAGCTTGCTTTGAAAACGTAAAGAATTCCCAGCCGGTCGCACACCCGCTTGAGCGCCTTGGCGACTTCGAGGCACAGCTTCTCACTCTCAATCACGCACGGTCCGGCGATAAGGGTAAGCCGGTGAGGTGATTGTAATGATCTCCAGAGATTGGTTTCGTTGAGCACGGCTGGGTTTGTAGCAGTCGGTGCGGGAAAAGTAAATGACATGGAGAGTGTGCTCCCGCCTTTACAGGCCCTTGAAAACCGGCTTGTCGCGCTGTGTTCAGCAAACTACGGTCAATCGCAATTGATCTATCCGGTGCATTTGCCAAGACAATTCGAGAACCCCAGCATGAATCCAAAGCTTCTTCCCTGTCTCATCGTTGCCGGCTTCGTCCTGGCCGGTTGCACCACGCCACGATCCATTGACCGATTGGCGGAGGATTTGAACGCGCCGCCGCCGGTGACCGCGAAGGCGTGGGCGATTGCCGATGGCCGCACGGGTGCGTTGCTTTGGAGCTTCAACGCCGACGAACCGCGCAAGGCCGCCAGCACCACCAAAATGATGTGCGCGTTCGTCATTTTGCAAATGGCCGCGCAGCAGCCGTCGGTGCTGGACGAGGTGGTGACGTTTTCCCAGTTGGCCGACGATACCGTGGGCTCGACGGCGGATATCAGAGTTGGCGAGCGGGTGACCGTGCGTGAGTGTCTCTACGGCTTGTTGCTGCCTTCGGGCAACGATGCCGGAAATGCGCTGGCCGAGCATTTCAACGCCCGCTTTGCGCCGCCGGACGAGCGGTTGCGCGGATTGGGCCTCGGCAATCCCGCGTTGGCCACGCGCGCCAATTTCATCGCCGAGATGAATCGCACCGCGCAACGGTTGGGCATGACGAACACGATCTATCGTTCCTCCTTCGGCGATGGCGGCACGCCCGACGACCGCACCATCACCGTGCGCGACCTGACGCGGCTGGCCTGGCACGCGATGCAGAATCCGCGCTTCCGCGAATACGTGGCCACGCAACGTTATGAAGGCCGGGTGCAGACTCCGGACGGCGGCACGCGTACGGCCGTGTGGACCAATACGAACCAACTCCTGCCGCTGAATGTGGGTTACGATGGCATCAAGACCGGCACCACAACGCAGGCGGGAGCGTGTCTGGTGTCCAGCGCGCGGCGCGGTAACGACCATTTGTTGATGGTAGTTTTAGGCTCCGAATCCGCTTCGGGGAGGTACGTGGATTCGCGAAATCTCTATCGGTGGGCGTGGCAGCAGCGCGGCTTTCGTTGAAGTTTCTGGATTTGCCGCAGTCCGCCCGCACCTCAGCAGTTCATTTTGGCAATGGAGCGCCGGCTTGCAGCCGGCTTTGGAAACTGACATCGCGAGAAACGTCCACCTTTTTTTTGCGCGATGTAAGCCGATTACAAATCAGTTGTGTTCGGCAGACGGGGTGCTGGGAGGGGAGTGGGAGAATTCGATTCCTTGGTGCGAGCGTCACGCGAGGCCTTGGGACGTTTTGTAAC
>JAANMV010000951.1_pt1 | contig 34106 bp, 31 predicted proteins | sample 7279661 | NCBI WGS metagenome assembly JAANMV01 (sample SAMN14094540, study PRJNA606508) | bioreactor metagenome | isolation source: A lab-scale SPAN reactor treating ammonium-rich wastewater day 121 | place: Ireland: Galway | collected 2017-05-16
GCCTCCTCACGCGCGGCGAAGTGGCCGCCGGATCCTACTACTCGGGACGCGTGTGGCAGATGCGCCACGAGGGGGTGAAGGACGTCGACATGGTCATCCCCAGGGAAGGGGCGCTGATGATTCCGTACATCGTCGTGGTTCCGAAGGGGGCGAAGAACCTGCCGGTGGTGAAGAAGTGGCTCGACTTCATCTCCACCGCGCCACCGCAGGTCCAGGCGCTCGAACTGGGCGGCTACTTCCCTCTGAACCGGGACGCGCGCATGCCCGCGGAACTCGAGAAGGACATGGGCTTCACGCTGAAGGAACTCCTGCCGAAGCTGCACCAGCCCGACTGGGCGGTCATTTCGGCGGCGGACAAGGATCGCACGAACCTCGCCGAGCAGATCCTCGCGGGCGCGAAATGAACGGGATTCCGGGCGCGAAGCCATGAACATCGATGCGTACATCGCGCAGCTCGGGTCGATGACGACCGGTGAGCGGCACAGGTTCATCGAAACCGAGCCGCTTCCGGTCAACGTCGGCGCGCTCCTCGACCAGGCGGCCGCCGAGGTGCCCGAACGGCACGCCTGGAACTTCTTCGAAGGCGGCGGCACGATCACCTATCGCGAGCTGCAGCGTTCGGTGAACAGGATGGCCAACGCGCTCCGGCACTGGGGCGTCGGACAGGGCACGCACGTGGCCGCGATGCTGCCGAATATCCCGACGATGCCCACGATCTGGCTCGCGCTGGCGCGCCTGGGCGCGGTCATGGTTCCGGTCAACGTCCGTTACACGGCGCGGGAGTTGCGATACGTGGTGGACGACGCCCGCGTCGAGTTCCTGATCGTTCACGCCGAGCATCGCGCGCTGCTCGGCCCACCGGGCGGCGGGGACGCCGGGGCGAGACTCGATCCCGAACGCATCGCGTTGTTCGAATCGGCCGATCCCGCGCCGTACCGATCTCTCGAGGCGCTCCTCGAAGGACGGAGCGATGAGTTGGAGGTCGGCCGTGACGTCACACAGGACGACCTGCTCAACATCCAGTACACGTCCGGAACCACCGGGTTTCCGAAGGGCTGCATGCTGACGCAGCGATACTGGCTCACCAGCGGAAAGGTGAACGGCCTCCGGGACGGGAAGCGGTTCGAGCGGATTCTCGCCGCGACGCCGTTCTTCTATCTCGACCCGCAGTGGCTGCTGCTGGTGGCGTTCTACCAGCGCGGTACGCTGTACGTGGCCTACCGGCAGAGCGCCAGCCGGTTCGCCGGGTGGCTGCGCGATCACCGCATCCATTTCTGCCTGTTCCCGGAGGCGGTGTACAAGCAGCCGCCGCATCCGGACGATGCGAAAACGGTGCTCGCGCGCGCGAACATCTATGGCGTGCGCAAAGAGATCCACGAGGATCTTCGGCGCCGTTTCAACGTGCCGGCGATGGAGGCGTTCGGCATGACCGAGGTCGGCCCGTGCCTCTATGTGCCCCTCGATCGCACCGAGATGATCGGATCGGGGTCCTGCGGCATCCCGGCACCGCTCAGGGAGTGCCGGATCGTCGACGAAACGGGCAGCGACGTGCCGGTGGGGCAGACCGGAGAACTCGTCGTTCGCGGCCCGGGAATCATGTCCGGCTACTTCCGCAAACCCGAGGCCAACCGGGATTCGTACTTCGGGGAATGGTTCCGCACCGGAGATCTCTTTCGCAAGGACGACCGGGGCTTTCACTACATCGTCGGCCGGCTGAAGGACATGGTCCGCCGCAGCAGCGAGAACATCGCGGCGCGCGAAGTCGAGGCCGTGCTGCGAGGCCTCCCCGAAGTGCTCGAAGCGGCGATCGTCGCCGTGCCCGACGACATCCGCGGCGAGGAGGTCAAGGCCTACATCGTGCTCCAACCCGAAGCGCGCGAACGGGGCGTCCCGGTCGAGACGATCTTCGCGCACTGCCAGGCCAGCCTCGCGGCGTTCAAGATTCCGCGCTACGTGGAGTTCATCGATGGGTTGCCCAAGACGCCGTCGGAGAAGATCGCCAAGGGCGTGCTGCTGAAGAGCAAGCCGGACCTGCGACTCGGCAGCTACGATCGCGTCGAAGGACGCTGGCGGTGACCGGACTGGAGCCGCATTGAACGAGATCTGGCAGATGTCGGCAGTCGACCTCTCGGACCGGATCGCCCGGGGAGAGGTCTCCTGTCGCGAGGTCATCGACGCGGTGCTCGATCGAATCGACCGGTTCGACGCGCGCACGAACGCCTTCGCGCTGGTCGATCGCGACGCCGCGCGACGCGAGGCCGATCGCGCTGATCGGGCGCGAGCCGCGGGAGCATCGCTCGGTCCGCTGCACGGTCTGCCGATCTCCGCCAAGGACCTCATCAGCACGAAGGGCATGCGGACCGCGCATGGTTCGCGCGCGTTCGCGAACAACGTTCCGGACGCGGATGCGGAGGCGATCGCGCGGGTTCGCGCCGCGGGCGGGATCGTATTCGGCAAGACGACCACGCCCGAGTTCGGCTGCAAGATCCTCACCGACAGCCCGCTGCACGGCGTGACGCGGAATCCCTGGAATCCGGACAGGACGCCCGGCGGATCGAGCGGTGGAGCGGCGGTCGCCGCGGCCATGGGCTTCGGACCGCTGGCGCTCGCCACCGACGGGGCGGGCTCCTCGCGGGTTCCCGCGGCGTGCTGCGGCGTCGTGGGTTTGAAGCCCACGCTGGGCGCCGTGCCCATGGAGGCGGCGGCGGACCTCTTCGGCGGATTGTCCTGCGTCGGCGTCATGGCTCGCACCGCCGCCGACGTCGCATTGCTGCACTCGGTCATCGCCGGACCGAGTTCGCGAGATCCGTGGACCCTCGGTGGCGGTCGCGCCGGGCGTTCCCCGATCGATGCCGCGGAATTCCGCGGACTGCGCGTGCGGTGGATACGAACGATGGGCAACCCGGCGATCGATCCGGAGGTCGAACGGCTGGTCCGCGGGGCGATCGCGTCGATGGCCGAGGCCGGAGCGGTCGTGCTCGACGGTCCCCACGAACTCGACTGGGCCCCCGACGCGTGCAGGCTGCTCTTGCGCGCCAATCAGGCGGCCCGACATGCACCGTTGCTCGAGCGGTGGCGCGATCTTCTCGATCCGGTACTCGTTCAGGGCGTCGAGGAAGGCCTCGACATGAGCGCTGCGCAGATGCGACACGTCATCCTGGAGCGCAGCGCGCTGTTTCGCCGCGTCCAGGCGCTCTTCGACGACGCCGACGTGCTGGTGACGCCGACGGTCTCGGCGCCACCGCCTGGAGTCGAACAGCGCGCGGATGAGCCCTTCGCCGTCGCCGGAGCGACCCCGGGTCCGCTGCGCCGGTCCTGGTACGGCTACACGGTTCCCTTCAATCCCACCGGCCACCCGGCCATCTCGGTACCCTGCGGCGTCGCGTCGGACGGACTGCCGGTCGGCATGCAACTCGTCGGGCCCTGGCACAGCGAGCGAACGCTGATCGCCCTGGCGCAGGCTCTGGAACCGGTCATCGGTTGGCGTCACCGGTGGCCGCCGCTCGCCTTCGCGTGAAGGCATCGGAAGGCGCTCACGCCATGATCATCGACTACGCAAGTCGCCCGCCCGCCCCGGAGTTCGATCAGTCGACGGTGTCGCACCTGGCGAACTACCGACGGGTGTACGCCGCCAGCGAGGGCAGGGTGGCGGAGGCCGCCGGCACGGGCACGATGGACGACTACCTCGCGATGTACGACCGGGTGGGCGCCCGGCACGTGGTCGTCAAGGCGCGCGACGTCGAATCGACGTTCGGTTGGCGCATTCGGAACGAGGACGTCGCCGCGTTCTGCCGCACCCGCGGAGACCGGTTCATCGGCTTTGCCGGCGTGGACCCGCACAAGGGAATGACGGCGGTTCGGGAACTCGAGTACGCGGTGCGCGCGCTCGGGCTCAAGGGACTCAACCTGCAGTGCTTCGAGCACAGGATCGCCATCAACGATCCGCGGATGTACCCGCTCTACGCGAAATGCATCGAGCTCGACATCCCGGTGAACATCCATGCCGGCATCAACTTCTCCTCGATGTCGCTGATGGAGTACGGGCGTCCAATGCTCCTCGATCAGGTCATGGTTCATTTCCCGGAGTTGCGCGTGTGCGCCGCGCCGCCCGGATTTCCCTGGATCCAGGAATTGATCGGCGTGGCATGGCGCCACCCGAACGTGCACATCGGGCTGGTCGCGGTGCGCCCGCGGTACCTGAAGGTCGATCACTCGGGGTACGAGCCGCTGCTGCAGTACGGCCGCACGCTCCTTCAGGATCGGATCATCTTCGGATCGTCGTACCCGTTGACGCCGGTCCAGAGCTCGCTCGACGACATCGACGCGCTGGGACTGGAGCCGGCCATTCGCCACAAGTGGCTGTTCCAGAACGCCTGCAACTTCCTCCGCCTGCCCGGAGCGGACGCGGCGCCGGACGCGGAGCGCCGCCAGCGCGCATGAGGAGGGGCGCCGTGCCGAATGGAGCAGCCGATGGCCGCCCGCCGGGATCCGTCGATCCGGCGACCGCCGACGGCGGGAGACCGGATGTCGACTGGCGGTCGCTGCTCCTGCTCGCGCCGTCGCTGGTCCTGCTCGCCCTGTTCGTCGCGAGCGTGGGCCAGATGGTGTCGCTTTCGTTCCGCGACGGGGGGGGCTTCGGCCTCCAGCACTACCGGGCGTTCTTCGCGCGGCCGGACTATGTCGCGACCTACTTCCGCACGTTGCAGGTCGCGGCGCTCGTCACCTTCTGCTCCATCGCCGTCGGCTATCCGATCGCCTACGCGATCTGGCGCTATCCGGGCAACCGGAATCTGCCGATGATCCTGGTCGCGTTGCCGTGGCTGGTGAGCGTCGTGGTGCGCACCTACGCGTGGATGGTCATCCTGGGACCGCGAGGAGTCATCAACGAAACCCTGGCGTGGCTCGGCGTCATCGACGCGCCGCTCAAGCTCATGTTCAACACGACCGGAATCGTGATCGGCCTCGTCCATGTGTTGCTCCCGTTCATGGTCATCTCCGTGCTCTCGGTGCTGGTCCACCTGGACCGGGGGCTCGAGGAAGCGAGCATGAGTCTCGGCGGCAATCACTCCTTCACGTTCACGCGCGTCGTCCTGCCCCTCTCCCTGCCGGGCGTCCTGGGTGGCGCGACCGTGATCTACCTGATGTCCACCGGGGCCATCGTGACGCCGCTCCTGCTCGGTGGAGTCCACGAACGCATGATCGGCACCCAGATCTACCAGGAGGTCATGCAGACCTTCAACTTCCCCAAGGCGTCCACGCTGGCGGTGCTGCTGCTCGTCGGCGCGCTCGCGGTCGTGCTGCCGATGCAGTGGCTCGAGGGGAGGATCAGCATGCGGATGGGCATCGCCGTGCCGGGCCGGAGCCGCGCGTGAGCTGGAACCGACTCCTCATCGCCGCGCTGTTCCTGCTCCTTCCCGGCCCGATTCTCATCGTCGTGGCCGTCTCGTTCACCAGCGTCGGATACCTTCGGTTCCCGCCCGGCGAACTCTCGCTCCGCTGGTACGCCGAGTTCCTCTCCGACCAGCGCTGGCTCGATGCGATGCTGACCAGCGTTGCGTTGGCCGTCGCCGCCGCCGTGCTGACGACCGCGGTGGCGCTGATGGCCGCGCTGGCGGTGGCTCGGAAGTCCAGCAGTCGGGTCGCGTCCCTGTTCGAATCGATGGTTCTCGCTCCGCTGGTCTTCCCGCACGCCGCGCTGGGGATGACGATGGTGGCGCTCGCGGTGGCGTTCGACGTCTACGGCACCTTCGCCGGCCTGCTGCTGGCACACTGCATCATCACGCTCCCGTTCGCGTACCGGCCGGTCTCGGTGAGCCTGCGCAAGGCGGACGGCTCGCTGGAGGAGGCCGCGATGAGCCTCGGTTCACGGCCGTGGAACACGTTCGTGCGGGTCACGCTGCCCCTGATGCGGCCGGGACTCGTGACCGCGTTGCTGTTCACTTTCATCATCTCGTTCGACGAGATCACGATCAGCATGTTTCTCGTCGGCCCGGAAGTGACCACGCTTCCGGTGAGCATCTACTCGTACATTCTGGAGAGCGGACGGCCGGTGGTCGCGGCGATCTCCACGGCGCTCGTGGCGCTCACGATCGTGCTCGTGCTCGTGCTCGAGCGCGCGGTCGGACTGGAGCTCTTCGTCGAGGCCGAGAAGGCGCGCTGACCGCCAGCGGCACGGGATTGCCCGGGAAGCCGTTGGCCGGCGGCAGATCGAGCGCGCGAATCGATTCCTTCAGGTGCGCGACGAACGCCTGCGTCAGCAGGGAGGGTTCGCGGAAGCGCGGGTACAGCAGCCGGAACTGATAGACGACGGAAGGACGAAACGGCCTGACCAGCAGTTGGCGGTATCGGGCGTACTCGCCGGCGGTGAACGGCTCGACGATCGACACCCCAACGCCAGCGGCCACGAAGGCGCACGCCGAGTCGGACATGAACGTGTCGATCCTGAGCTGTCTCGACACGCGAGCGGCCTCGAACACGCTGTCGATGACGTGCCGAAGGCGTCCGTCGCGCATGAACGAGATGAAGTTCTCGCCCGCGAGGTCGCGCGGTTCGATGAACGGTTTCGAGCGCAGGCGGTGACCGTTGGGGATCACGCAAACCGCGTCGACTTCGCACAGGATCTCGTCGCGGACCGCCGGGTGATCGACCGGCATCATCGAGATGCCGACGTCGGCCTTCTGCGAAGCCGTCCAGTCGGCCACCTCGTGGGAGCTGCGCAGGTGCAGGCCGACGTCGGCCGAGCCGCGCGCCTTCACGAACTCGGCCAGGATGCGCGGCACGTGTCGCTGTCCGAGCGCCGCCACGCTCGCGATGGTCAGGGCGCCGGCACGCAGGCTCCGGAGGTCTCCGGCGAAGCGGGTGACGCCTTCGACTCCGACGTACACCCTGTTGATTTCGCGCAGGAGCGCGTGCGCCTCGGCGCCCGGGGTCAGACGCTTCTTGTGTCTCGAGAAGAGCCGCATGCCGACGACCGACTCGAAGCTCGCCAGGAGCTTGCTGACGGCGGGCTGCGAGAGATTGAGCCGTTGCGCCGCGCCGGTGACGCTTCCCGCGTCCATGATCGCCTTGAACGCTTCGATCTGCCGATAGGTTGGTGCCGCCATCGCCCGCTCCCTTCGGAAGCATAGCGTTCGGTCATCGTTCCTGCAAAGAACCGTCGGTGAAGTCATGGAAATCGGCGAACCCGCGGCGACGGCCGCGACGTGGCGGCAACGTCGCGAGTATTCGGCGCCATGCCGGACCGTCGCCCGCGCAACGGCGCGTCGCCGTCTCCGGCGCTATGCTCCCGGACGAACCGGCGGGCATGGCTCCGCCGGCCCGTCCACGTACCGGGCCCGAACGCGGTCCTCTCCCCGACCTTCGCCATGCTCGACTCCAACCTGCTCCGCTGTTTCCTGGCCGTCCTCGAGCACCGCAAGCTGACCGCGGCCGCCGACGAACTCTGCGTGACGCAGCCCGCGCTCTCGAAGAGCCTGAAGCGGCTCGAGGACGAGCTGGGCGTGCCGCTCTTCCAGCGCACGCCGTCGGGGATGGTGCCCACGACCTACGGGATCGCGCTCGCGCGCCACGCGCGGCTGATCGACCTCGAGTCGCGCAGCGCGCGCACGGAGTTGCAGGTGCTGCTCGAAGGCGGATTCGGCACAATGACAGTGGGCATCGGGCCGCTGTGGTCGGTTCACGTGCTGCCGGAGGTGATCGCCGGCCTCGTCCGGCAGCAGTCGAAGGCGCGGGTGAAGGTGATCTCCGGCGTGCTCGACACGCTGCTGCCCCAGCTCCTGAAGGGCGAGCTCGACCTCGTGTGTTCGGCGCTCGACTTTCCCGACCACCCAGACCTGGTGAAGGAGCAGCTCTGCGACAGCGAGCACGTCGTGATCGCGCACGAGCGCCATCCGCTCGTGCAGTCGACGCGCGTCGAGGCGGCGCAACTCGCGGAGTGCCCGTTCGTGGGCTTCACCCAGGATTACGCCGGGCTGGGGCGGATGGAGGAGTACTTCGCGATGCATGGCCTCGAATCGCCCGGACTCGCGGTCGAGGCGAGTTCGCTCGAGATGGTGTTCTCGCTGCTGGGGACCGGTGAGTTCGTGGCCAGCCTGTCTTCGGAAGTGATGGCGCGCGGCCGCCAGATCGGGCTCGCGCGCGTGCCGATCGACGGCTCGTTCTGGCGCTTCCGCGGCGGGATCGTCTACCGGCGCGCGCCGCAGGCCACGCCGCTCGCGAACCTGCTGGTGCGCGCGCTGCACGAACGCCTGCAGCCCCGGGCATAACCGCCGGGAATGGGCGCATGAAAAGACCTCAATGGACGCGGCGCGGCGCGCTCCCTACGATCGCGTGAGCGGCGCCCCTCGCGGGCGCAGCGCACCTGTGTGGAGTGGAGCCGATGAGCGCCGTCGTCGATCCGGTCAGTGGCCTCGAGTTCACCGAGCTGTCGCATCGCTGGGGCTACAACTCTCCCACCTGGCCGGGGTTCGAGGATCTCAGGATCCACCGGATCGTCAACCACGCGAAGCACGGCGTGATGACGCAGATCTACAAGGGCTCGATGCACGTGTCGACGCACGTGAACGCCCCGCTGCACCTCGTTGCCGGAGCGAAGGGCGTGGGCCAGTTGCCGGTCGACCGCTTCTTCGGCAACGGCGTCGTGCTGTCGACTCCGAAGGGCAAGTGGGAGCTCGTGACCGCGGATGATCTCGAGCGGGCGACGCCCGCGGTGCAAGCCGACGACATCGTCGTCATCGTCACCGGCTGGCACCGGAAGTACGCGGACAGCCAGGAATACTTCGGCCACGCCCCGGGGCTCGCGCCCGACGCGGCCGACTGGTTGATCGCGCGGCGGGCGAAGCTCGTCGCGGTCGACACCGCCGCGATCGACCATCCGCTCGCGACCTCGCTCGGACCGCATCGCAACGGCCCGCAGATGAAGTACCTGGCGTCCGACTACCGCGCCGCCACCGGGCGCGACGCCAAGGCCGACCACCCGGTGTGGAACGCCGCGCATCGGAAGCTCCTCGCCGCGGGCATCCCGACGATCGAGAACGTCGGCGGCGACGTCGACCGGGTCGCCGGCAGGCGCTGCAGCTTCCAGGCGTTGCCGTGGAACTGGCACGAGGGCGACGCCTGCGTCGTGCGCTTCGTCGCGATCCACGACCCCTCGGGCCGCAACCGGATCGAGTCCGGCGCGGCCACCTGACCGTCCACCCTCGAATATCGCGATGAGCACCTCGTCCTTCCGCTTCTACGACCTCTCGCAACGCTGGGGCCACGGCATGCCCGAGTGGCCGTCGGCCGCTTCGCTCAACGTCCGCACGCTGCAGTTCCACGCGAAGGAGGGCGTGCAGGTCAAGGAGATCGAGTCGTCGATGCACCGCGGCACGCACATGGACGCGCCGATCCACGTGCTCGAGAACACGCCGACCATCACCGACTTCCCGCTGTGGCGCTTCTTCGGCACCGGAGTCGCCGTGTCGATCCCGAAAGGCAAGTGGGGCGTGATCACGCCCGAGGACCTCGAGCGCGCGACGCCGGCGATCCGCGAGAACGACATCGTGATGATCAACACCGGCGCGCACCGTCTGTGGGGCGACAACGACGATTACTTCGCCTATTCGCCGGGGCTCTACCGGGACGCGGCGCGGTGGCTCGTCGATCGCAAGGTGAAGCTCGTGGGCATCGACGTGCAGGCGCTCGATCATCCGCTGGGGACGAAACTCGTCTCGCACGGCACCGGCCCGTCGCACCCGTGGCTCGAGGACGAGTACCGGGCGTTCTCCGGGCGGCCGCTCGAGCAGGACTTCCCCTGGTGGGAGCCCGCGCACAAGGTGATGCTCTCGGCGGGCATTCCGGGCATCGAGAACATCGGCGGCGACATCGACGAGATCACCGGCAAGCGCTGCACGTTCCTGTGCTTCCCGTTCCGCTGGTACGAGGGCGAGGGCTGCGGCGTGCGCGTGGTCGCGCTCGTCGACCCGGACCAGTCGTTCCGCTTCGAGACCGGAGCGTGAAGCCGCCATGCAGGTGACACCGATCCTCGACGCGCAGCCCTACGACGCGCCGCGCCATTTCGGCATGCGGGGCTACCGCCTGCAGGGCGGGGAGGTGAGCCCGTTCGGAGCGCAGGTCGGTCTGTCGGTGTTCGAGCCGGGGGGCGGGGCGGAACTCTCGTCGTCGAGCGTCGACCGCGCCTACGTGGTCGTGTCCGGCGAGATCGCGGTCGTCGTGGACGGCGCCGAGACGCTGCTGCGCGAATGCGACAGTTGCTTCATCCCGGCCGGCGAGGCCCGCGCGCTTCGCAACCACGGCGTGTTGCCGTGCGTGATGATCACGGTGATTCCGAAGTCCTGAACCCGCTTTCGCGACGACCCCGGACGCCACGAACCCACGGAACGCGCCATGATCTCCGAGACCCTTCGCGACCCGATGCGCCTGTTCGACCTGGCCGGGAGGACCGCGCTCGTCACCGGAGCGTCGGGCGCGTTCGGCCGCGGCGTCGCGCTCGCGCTCGCGGCGATGAAGGTGAAGCTGGTGCTGGCGTCGGGCTCGAAGGACGAACTCGATGCGGTCGCGGACGAGGCGAGGAGCCTCGGCGGCGAGGTGGCGACCGTCGCACGGCGGCCGGACACGCTGGCCGACGCGCAGGCGATGCTTGCGGCGGCGCTCGAACGTTTCGGCGCCCTCGACATGCTGGTCGTCGCGTCCGGTTTCAACAAGGCCGGATTCATCCAGGACCAGGGCCTCGACGAGTGGCAGGCGGTGATGGATGCGAACGTCCGCGCGCCCTGGCTCCTGTGCAAAGCGGTCGGCGGGCACTGGATCGCGAACGCGCGCCGGGGCAAGGTCCTGCTGATGTCGTCGGTGCGCGGGCGGCACGGCAACTACTCGGGCTACGGCGGCTACTGCACGTCGAAGGCCGCCACCGACGGCTTGACGCGCGTGCTCGCCACCGAGTGGGCGAAACACGGGATCACGGTCAATGCGATCGCACCCACCGTGTTCCGCTCGAAGCTCACCGCGTGGATGTTCGGCGACGACTCGCTCGGCACGCAGACGCGCCAGCGGTCGCTCTCGCGCATACCGACCGGGCGGCTGGGCGAAGTCGAGGACCTGATCGGCATGGCGATCTACCTGCTCGCGCCGGCGTCCGACTTCTGCACCGGCCAGGTGATGTACGTCGACGGCGGCTACACGGCGGCCTGATGGGAGCCGAGCGCATCGCGGTGCTGGGCGCGGGCCGGATGGGCTGCGGCATCGCGCAGGTGTTCTGCGCCTCCGGGCACCCGGTGGCCCTGCACGACGCCTCCCCGGAGGCGCTCGCGAAGGCGCCCGCCACGATCCGCGATCACGGCGATCTCCTTGGACAGGATGCCGCGACGATGGCGGAGCTCGTGTGCACCGCCGACTTCGCCGCCGCGGTGCGCGGCGCGAGCGTCGTGATCGAGGCGGTGCCCGAGCGGCTCGCCTTGAAGCGCGAGGTGTTCGCACGGCTCGAGGCCTCGGCAGGGCCGGACGCGCTCCTCGCGACCAACACGTCGGCCATCCCGATCGGGGCCATCGCGGAAGGACTCGGCCGGCCGGGGCGCGTGCTGGGCATGCACTTCTGGAATCCGCCGCACCTCGTGCCGCTCGTCGAGGTCGTCCAGGGCCCGCGCAGCGACGCCTCCGCGATCGCGCGGGCGATGAACCTGCTCGAGTCGGTCGGCATGTCGCCGGTGCATGTGAAGCGCGACGTCCCCGGATTCATCGGCAATCGCTTGCAGCACGCGCTCAAGCGCGAGGCGATCGCGCTGGTCGCGGCGGGCGTGTGCGATGCAGCGACGCTCGACCGCGTCGTGAAGGATGGCTTCGGCGCACGACTCTCGGTGCTGGGGCCGCTCGAACAATCCGACATGGTCGGCCTCGATCTGACGCTCGCGATCCACGAGGTCCTGATCGCCGACCTCGACCGCACGCCCGGTCCCCATCCCTACCTTCGCGCGCGCGTGGCCGCGGGCGAGACCGGCATGGCGGCGAGCCGAGGCTTCCGCGCCTGGACGCCCGAGGAGGCGGCCGAGGTGAAGTCGCGGCTCGACCGCCACCTCGTGGCGACGGCGCGCGAACGATTGCGACATCGCGGCACCGGTGCGTCGATCGGCACCGGCACGAACCAGCGAACCGAAACCCAACGAGGCATTCGCGGAGGAACGACATGAAGGCGATTCTGATTCGGGGCGCGACGGTGCTCCTGGTGGCAGCCTGGGCGGCGACGGGTGCGCTGGCGCAGCCGATCGAGCTCAAGATGAGCCACTACCTGCCCGCCGTGAACGTCATCACGACGGACTTTCTGATGCCCTGGGCCGCGGAGGTCGAGAAGCGCTCGGCCGGCAAGGTGAAGATCACCGTGTTCCCGGCCGGCTCGGCGTTCGGATCGATCGACCGCCAGCTCGACCAGGTGCGCTCGGGCGTGGTCGACGTCGCGTTCGGGCTGGTCGGCGTGCCGCGCGATCGGCTCCCGCGCACCGAGCTGATCGAGCTGCCGTTCCTCACGCAGAACCGCGACGTCGCGAACCGCGCGCTGTGGGCGGTGGCGCAGAAGGATCTCGCGAAGGAGTACTCGGGACTGAAGCTGCTCGCGCTCACCAACGACATGACGCGGCTGCACACGCGCAACAAGCCGATCAAGTCGCTCGATGACCTCAAGGGCCTGCGCATCCGGGCGCCCTCGGTCACCGTCAACAAGGTCCTGCTGGCGGTCGGCGCGGTCCCGGTCAACCTGCCGCCGGTGCAGGTCTACGAGAACCTCGAGAAGGGCGTGATCGACGGCGCGGTGTTCGCCTGGGACCCGATCGCCTCCTACAAGCTCGCCGAGGTGCTGAACTTCCACGTCGACACGGTCGTGACGGCCGTGGCGTTCTGGTTCGCGATCAACGAGCAGAAGTACAACGCACTGCCGCCGGACGTGCGGGCGGCGATCGACGCGGCATCGGGCGACCATCTGATCCCGAAGTTCGACGGCTGGTTCGAGCGCTGGAACCGCCTCGGCATCGACGCGGCGAAGGCGCGCAATTCCCCGATCGCGAAGCTCTCCGACGCCGAACTCGCCCGCTGGGAGAAGGACTCGCAGAAGGTCATCGAGGACCGCCTGGCCGAACTCGAGAAGGCGGGAGTCTCCGACGCGCGTTCGGTCTACCGGGACATGAAGGACGCGGTCGCGAAGCAGAAGAAGTAGAGGGGCGATGCCGATGGTCGCCGGGCTCAACCGGTGGCTGCACCGGGTGAGCCTCGGTGCCGCCTACGTCGCGGCGGTGGCGCTCGCCGTGTCGGTGGGCGTCACCGTGATCGACATCGTGCTGCGTCACACGGTCGGCACGCCGGTCCCCGGCGTCGTCGACCTGACGCAGCTCTGCGTGATGTGGGCGGCGTTCCTGTCGATCCCGGTCGCGTTCCACCTCGACAACCACATCAGCGTCGTCCTGTTCACCGACCGGCTGGAACTCCGTCGCCGGCGGCAGGTGTTCTGCGCGGGCGCGTTCGTCTCGGCGGTCCTGCTCGCGGTCGCGTGCTGGGCGTCGGCGGCCAAGGCGCTGCAGGAGGCCGCGATCGGCGACCGCTCGATGATCCTCGCCATCCCGCTCTTCTGGTACTGGGTGCCGGTGATTCTGGGCTTCGGACTGTCGGCCGCGTGCGCGCTGGGGCGTGCGCTCGAGTATGCGCAGGGGAGGGGAGCGCCGGCCTCGAGCGCAGGAGAGCCGGCATGAGCACGACGCGGCCGCTCGGCGATGCCCGTCTCCCGCTCGGCGCGCGGATGCGCGCCGCCGCCGCGAACGCTGCGGAGGCCCGCCGGTGACCCACGAGATCTGGGGACTCACGGGATTCGCGGCGGTACTCGCGCTCATCATGGCGCGCGTGCCGATCGGCATCGCGATGGCCGTGATCGGCGCGGGAGGCACGTGGCTCCTGGGCGGCTTCGACACGTTCAAGTTCGGGCTCGGCACCGCGCCGTTCAACGCGTTGTTCCCGTACAGCCTGTCGGTGCTTCCGCTGTTCATCATGATGGGCGTGTTCGCGGCCTACTCGGGCATGTCGCGCAACCTGTTCGTCGGCGCCAACGCGTTCGTCGGCCATCGACCCGGTGGGCTCGCGGTGGCGACCATCAGCGCGTCCGCCGTGTTCGGCGCGGTGTGCGGTTCGAGTCTCGCGACCGCCGCGACGATGTCGAAGGTCGCGTTGCCGGAGATGAAGGAACGCGGCTACGGCGAAGGACTCGCGACCGGCGCGGTCGCGGCCGGCGGGACGCTCGGCATCATGATTCCGCCGAGCATTCCGCTCGCGCTCTACGGCCTCCTGACCCAGACCTCGATCGGCGCGCTCTACGCCGCGGCGATCCTGCCCGGGGTCCTCGGCGCCGTGCTCTACATGGGCGCGGTGTGGGTGACGACGTGGCGCCGCCCGGACGTCGGCCCCGCGGGCGCACGCTACACGTGGCGCCAGCGCGTCGAGGCGCTGGTGCAGGTGTGGGACGTGCTCGTGCTGTTCGTGCTGGTGCTGGGGGGACTCTTCCTCGGCTGGTTCTCGCCGACGGAAGCCGCCGCGGTGGGTGTCGCGGGCGCGGTGGTCCTGACCGCGATCCAGGGGAGGCTCACGCGCGAATTCGTCAAGTCCTCGCTGTGGGACACCGCGCTGTCGATGGGGCTCATCTTCCTCGTGCTGATCGGCGCGGGCATCTTCGGATTCTTCATGGACCTGTCCGGCCTGCCCCAGGCGTCGGTGGCCTTCGTGCAGGGGCTCGACATCGGCCGGTACTGGGTGCTGGTCGTGATCCTGGTCGGCTACCTGATCCTCGGCTGCCTGCTCGACAGCCTGTCGATGCTGCTGCTCACGATCTCGTTCGTGTACCCGGTCGTCCACCGGCTCGGGTTCGACGCCGTGTGGTTCGGCATCCTGATGGTCACGGTGATCGAAATCGGCCTCATCCACCCGCCGTTCGGCATGAACCTGTTCGTCGTGCAGGCGTCGCAGCCGGGGCTCAAGCTCGGCACCGTGGTCAAGGGCGTGCTGCCGTTCCTCGCCGCCGACTTCGTGCGGTTGACGCTGCTCGTCGTGTTTCCGTCGATCACGCTGGTGTTCGCGGGAGTGGTGAAATAGGCGGAGCGCCGGGACGGTGCGGCGTCGCCGCGCGTCTTGGCGTGCTCGACCGGGCTCGATATCATCGTCTGCAGCCGCGTCGACGCCTCGTCTTCCGGAACGCGAGTTCATGGACATTCCCATCCCCGCCCCCGAACTGCAGGTCAGCGAGTGGCTGAACACGGCATCGCCGCTCAGCCTCGGCGCGCTGCGCGGCAAGGTCGTCGTGCTGCACGCGTTCCAGATGCTGTGTCCCGGTTGCGTGCTGCACGCGGTGCCGCAGGCCGAGCGGATGCACCGACACTATTCGAAGGACGATGTGGCGGTGGTCGGACTGCACACCGTGTTCGAGCACCACGACGTGATGACGGTCGCGGCGCTGCGCGTGTTCCTGCACGAGTTCCGCGTTACGCACCCGATCGGCGTGGACGTCGCGGACCCCGCTGGGGCGATCCCGCGCACGATGCGCGCCTACGGGATGCAGGGCACGCCGACGCTGATGCTGATCGACCGGCAGGGCCGGTTGCGGACGCAACAGTTCGGGCAGATCGACGATTTCGCCGTCGCCGCAGGGGTCATGCGTCTCGTCAGCGAAGAGCGCGGTCCATCGTAGCGCGATACTCGCGGTCCCCCTGTCGCTAGTAGGGACATTGCGGCTTCTCGGCTCCGTCCCGGGCGTTGCACCGCCGCCCGGAGGCAACCCGCCCCGCTGAGACCCGGCGGCGATGGCCCCCTGCCCGCCCGGGACGTTCCGTGCGAAGGGCCGCGTCGTCCCCCCGACGTCGCCTCTCGCACGTCCCCGCTCTGATCCGGATCAAGGCTCCGGCGAATCCGCCGGGCGACCATCGAGAGATCGCAACCCTGAGTGGACCGCCATGGCCTTCATGATCCTGTTGCTCGCCGTCCTGCTCGGACTGGCCGTGTGGTTCTTCTTCCAGTTGAATCCGAAGGGCGCGCCGGTGCGCGGACTGCTGCTGTACAACGTGGCGGTCTTCCTCCTCGCGATACCGTCGGGCGCCGTCGCCGGATGGAAGCTCTTCGAAGATGCGGTCGTCATTCGCGGCAACCACGCCGGGATGCCGATGTACCTCGCGGTGATGGCCGGCGGCACGGTGTTCCTGATCGTCGTCGCGGTCGGCGGCATGGTGCGCAACTTCTTCGTGTTTCCGATCAACCGGCGCGCGCCTGCGAGCGAGGGGTCCTGACTTTCAGGAGTCAGAGGACAGAGGACAGAGGACAGACGCGCCCGAGTTTCCGGTGGCGGCGCATTGAGCGCCGTGCAATCTCCTCGCGGGTCAGGCTTCAGCCTGACCTACGACGATGCTGCCGGGCGTCGCGAACGCCCTGCAGGTCCGACTTCAGTCGGACGACCTTCGTGTCGATGTTCCGGGTTCCGTCAAGCGGCAGCCCGACCCGCATGTCGCGGCCGACCAGCGCGCGTCCGGTATGCTCGCGCCACGATGCCCCGGAACACCAGACGGTCCCTGCCCACGGTTGATGCAGTTGTCGCCCTGCGCGGCCCGATGATCGCGTGGCGCGGCGACCCGTTCGAGGTCGGAGCACGCCGCGCGCTGCTCCACGAACCGGACGCCATCGTCGCGATGACAGGCGGGCGCATCGTGCATGCCGGGCCCGCATCGCTGGTGCTGCGGAAGCTGCCGCCGCGCACGCGGGTCGAGCGCCTGCCGCGCCATTCGCTGATGGCGCCGGGCTTCGTCGACGCGCACGTCCACTATCCGCAATGGCCGATGGTCGCGAGCCACGGCGCCCAACTGCTCGACTGGCTCGCGAACCACACGTTCCCGTCCGAGGCTGCGTTCTCCGACTCGAGGCTCGCGTCCCGCGTCGCGCGCGCCTACCTCGACGAGAACCTGCGGCAGGGCATCACGTCCGCCGCGGTCTTCTGCACCGTGCATCCGGGCTCGGTCGACGCGCTGATGCGCGAGGCGCGCGCGCGCGGATTCCGCCTGATCGCCGGCAAGGTGCTGATGGACCGCAACGCGCCGCGGAGGCTCACCGACAGCGCGAAACGCGGTTACGACGAGTCGAAGGCGCTGATCGCCCGATGGCACGGCCGCGGACGCCTGGGCTACGCGATCACGCCGCGCTTCGCGGTGACCTCGTCCCCCGCGCAGCTCGAGGCGGCGGGCGCGCTGTGGCGCGAGCATCCGGACTGCTGGGTGCAGTCGCACGTCTCGGAGAACCGCGGCGAGGTCGAGTGGGTACGCAAGCTCTTCCCGCGCGCGCGCGACTACATCGACGTGTACGCGCGGTTCGGCCTCGTCGGGCCCCGCGCGATCTACGGACACGGCATCCATCTCGCGGAGCGCGAGTGGCGTGCGCTCGCCGCGTCGGGCAGCGCGATCGCGCATTGCCCGACGTCGAACCTGTTCCTCGGCAGCGGGCTCTTTCGCTGGGATCGCGCGAAGAAGCCGGCAAGGCCGGTCGAGGTGGGGCTCGCGACCGATGTGGGAGGCGGGACCTCGCTCTCGATCCTGCGCACGATGGGCGCGGCTTACCAGGTCGCGCAACTCTCCGGTTGGTCGATGCCGCCGGTGCACGCGTTCTGGCTCGCGACGCAGGGGAGCGCTCGGGCGCTCGGCCTCGCGTCGCACATCGGCAATCTCGCGCCCGGCCACGAGGCGGACCTCGTCGTGCTCGACCTCGCGTCGACGCCGGCGATCGCGCAGCGCATGGAACGCGTGGGCGGGGTCGACGAGGCGCTGTTCGTCCAGATGACGATGGGCGACGACCGCGCGATCCGGCAGACCTGGATCGGCGGGCGCAGGCTCCACGATCGCGACACGGCTCCGGCGCGCGTTCGGTAACACGCGGTTACGTTTGGTCACGGTCCCGGGTAGGCCCGCCGTGCTCTGATGGCGTTGTGGATCGCGTGCGGCGCCATGGGTGCCGCGAACATCGGGAGCACACCATGTCGAAGCACACGCTCGCTGTCGCCGTCGCCGCGACGATCGTCGCCACCGCGCAGGTTACCTGGTCCGACGCCGCCTGGGCGAGAGGGACGAAGCAGCACCACGTCCGCGAAGGCACCACGACCGTGCACCGGTCGCGCGGCGCCGACGGTCTCACCGACCGCACGACGACCGGGCCGAACGGAAAGACGCAGAGCGTCGATCGGTATCGGGGCGCCGATGGCGTCGTCGACAGCACGACCACGGGTCCCAACGGCGGCACGACCACCGTCGACCGCTCGCGCAACGCCGACGGCACGATCGACGCTTCGATCACGCGCACGAAACCATGACCGCGGAGTTCGCGGTCTTCGACTGCGCGGGCCGCCACGCGTAGAATCGGGGCACGTGCCAGGCGCCGGGGACGAGGTCCCGGCGCCGCGCGCGTTTCCCGATGAGCGACGGCGCCGCTGCATCCGCGATTCGAACCCCGCGCAGTCGCTGGTTGCGGCGGTTCGCGTGGGTCGCGGGCATTCTGGCGCTGCTGATCCTCGCGGCCTGGCTCGCGGTCCCGCCGATCCTGCGCGCGCAGCTCGAGTCCCGCCTCACCGAGGCGCTCGGCCGCAAGACCACGGTCGAGTCGGTCGCGTTCAACCCGTTCACGCTGCGCGTGACGATTCGCGGCCTCTCGATCGCCGACGCTGCGGGACCCCGGCCGCTCCTCGCGTTCGACGAACTCGACGCCGACCTGTCGACCGCGTCGATCGTGCACCGTGCCCCTGTGCTCGATGCGCTGAAGATCGTGCGTCCGTCGGTCTCGCTCTCGCGCGACCCGCAGGGCCGCTACAACGTCTCCGACCTGATCGACCGGGCGACCTCGGGACCCGATGGCCCGCCGCCCCGCTTCTCGCTCAACAACATCGAGGTCGAGGACGGGACCGTCACCTTCGCCGACGCCGTCGCGGGGCGCGAGCACAAGCTCACCTCGCTCGTGCTCGGCATTCCGTTCCTGTCGTCGCTGCCCTACCAGACCGAGATCCGGGTGACTCCGCGCGCGGAGGGCTCGCTCAACGGGTCGCAGGTCGCGCTCGGCGGGTCCACGGTGCCGTTCGCGGATCCTCCCGAAGCGTCGCTCGACCTCGACCTCGACGCGCTGCCGCTCCGGGAATATCTCGCCTACCTGCCCGCGAAGCCCCGCGTGGATCTCGCGGGCGGCGCGCTCACCACGAAGCTCAAGCTCGTGTTCGTCGGGGGGCGGGGCGCCGCGCAGCGCCTGGATCTGCGCGGCGATGCGCGCATCGACGGTCTCGCGGTGAAGCGCCGCGACGGCTCATCGCTCGTCGCGGCGGACCGGATCGCGATTTCGCTCGACGCGGTCGACCTCGTCCGTCACGAGGCGCGCGTCGCGTCGGTGGCGATCGACGCACCGACGATCGACCTCAAGCGCCTCGCCGACGGGACGCTCGAACTCGCGCAGCCGCTGTTCGAGGCGCCGGCGCGCGCCACGCCGGCGTCGCGCGTCTCGGAACCGGCGAAGTCGGCAGAGAAGCCCTGGACCGTGACACTCGCCAAGGCGACGGTCGCCCGCGGCAGCCTCGGCCTCGCCGACGAGTCGTCCGGGTTCCGCTCGTCGCTCGTCGACGTGTCGGTCGACGCGACCAACCTCTCGACGAAGGCCGGCGAGAAGGCGCATGTCGCACTCGCGTTCGTCTCCGGCGATCGCATCGCCACGTTCAAGGGCGAGGCCGATGTGGAGCCCACGGTCCCCGCCGCGAGCGGGCGCTTCGAACTCGCGAAGTTCTCGCTCGGGCTGCTCTTCCCGTACTACAGGGACGTGCTCGCGGTCGAGGTTCAGAAGGGTTCGCTCGCGCTCGCGACGACGTTCGCGTACGGTGCCGACGGCAACCTGCGCCTGTCGGACGGGACGGCGACGGTCGACGACCTGCGTCTCGCGTTCCCCGGCGCGCGCGAGCCGCTGTGGCGCGTTCCGCAACTGCGGGGCACGGGCCTCGACGTCGACGTCGCGGCGCGCCGCGTGTCGATCGGCACGATCGCAGGCAGCGGCGCCGTGCTGCGGATCGCGCGCGAACGCGACGGCACGCTCGAAGCGGCACGCATCATGAAGACGACCCACGCGACCGGAACCGCGGACAGCGACGACCGCACCTGGACGCTGCTGGTGAGGCAGACCTCGATCGAGCGCGTGACCGCCGACCTGGAGGACCGGGTGCCGAATCCGCCGGTGAAGCTCGCGGCGCGCGACCTGTCGTTCACGATAGGCGACTACTCGAACGCGCGCGGCGCGAAGTCGGAACTCACGCTGCGCACGCGGCTGGGCGATCGCGGCCGGCTCGCCTTCGAAGGGCCGGTCGTCACCAATCCGTTCTCGATCTCCGGCCGGCTCGAGGCGTCGGGACTGAACCTCGTGTCGATCCGGCCCTACGTGGAGTCGCAGGTCAACGTTTCGGTGACCGGCGGGCGCTTTGCCGCGAAAGGCGACCTGTCGGTCGAGACGCGCGAGAACGCGCCCGCCAAGGCGAGCTGGAAGGGCAACGTGACGGTGACCGAGTTCGCGGCGCTCGACAAGCCGACCGCCTCCGACCTCGCGCGCTGGAAATCGCTCGCGATCGAGGGACTCGACGTCGCGACCTCGCCCTTCCGCACCTCGATCGAGCGAATCGTCGCCGCGGATTTCTACGCGCGCGTCATCGTCTATCCGGACGGCACGCTCAACCTCACGCGCCTGCTCACGCCAGGCGCTGAGCCCGAGCCTGCACCCGATGCCAAGCCGGCGTCGGTGGCCGCGGCGGAGACGCGCGAGGACACGCCGGTGTCGATCGGCCGGATCGAGCTGTCCGGCGGCAACGTCAATTTCTCGGACCAGTTCGTGCGCCCGAACTACTCGGCGAACCTCACCGACGTCGCGGGGACCATCGGCGCGATGTCGCCGGAGAAGGCGGGCGAGGTGGCGATCGCGGCGCGCGTCGACCAGGCGGCGCCGGTCGAGGTGCGGGGCACGCTCCAGCCGTTCGCGCGCGAACTCGCGCTCGACCTCACCGGCAAGGCGCGCGACGTCGACCTGCCGCCGCTCTCGCCCTATGCGATCAAGTACGCGGGCTACGGGATCGAGAAGGGCAAGCTGTCGTTCGACGTCCACTACAAGATCGAGGACCGCAAGCTCGCCGCCGAGAACCAGCTCGTGCTCGACCAGCTCGTGTTCAACCGGGAACGCGTGGATAGCCCGACCGCGACGAAGCTCCCGGTACTCCTCGCCGTGTCGTTGCTCAAGGACCGCAACGGCGTGATCGACATCCGGCTTCCGATCTCCGGTTCGCTCGACGATCCGAAGTTCTCGGTGGGCGGACTGATCGTGCAGGTGATCGTCAACCTGATCACCAAGGCGATCACGGCGCCCTTCGCCCTGCTCTCCGCGGCATTCGGCGGCGGAGAGGAACTCTCGACGATCCCGTTCACCGCGGGCAGCGCCGCGTTCGGACCCGAGGCGCGGAAGCGCGTCGACACGCTCTCCAAGGCGCTCGCGGACCGCCCGGGACTGAAGCTCGACATCGGCGGACGCGCGGACCCGGTGGGCGACCGCGAGGCGTTGCGGCGCGCGAGCGTCGAGAACGCGATGAAGCGCGAGAAGCTGAAGTCGCTGGCGTCGGAGGGCAATGCGCCCGCGTCGGTCGACGCGGTCGCGATCGGGGCCGATGAACGGGTGCGCTGGCTGACCGCGGCGTATCGCGAGGCGCCGATCAAGGAGCGGCCGCGCAACGTCATCGGCATGCTGAAGGATGTCGCACCCGCCGAGATGGAGGCGATGCTCCTCGCGAACGCGACGGTCGATGACGAGGCGTTGCGTCAGCTCGCGAATGCGCGTGCGCAGGCGGTGAAGGACGCGCTCGTCGCGAAGGGCGTGGCGGGCGAGCGATTGTTCCTCCTCGCGCCCAAACTCGGCGGCGAGACGGTCGCGCGTGGCGGACAGGCCGCGGCACCACCGGGCGCACCGCTGCCGCCCGCGCGCGTCGATCTCGCGCTGCGCTGAGCGGACGGTACACTTCGGGTTTCTCCGCATCGGGCGACCCCGCGTCGCATCGAACGATGGATGTTCCGATCGAATCCTGGCAGGCGCGAACCTGGACGTCCGACTGGACCGCGGAGGAGAGCGCGCGCGCCGTCCTGATCCTGGAGTCGGGCGGCGTGCTGGTGCTGCCCGACTGCGGTTTCGCCTTCGCACCCGAGGAGCGTCGGTTCCTCGATGCGCGCTGGCTCGACGGCTCGCGCAAGAACATCGGTCTCGACGGCGAGGCGGTGCGGGGCACCACGGCGCGGGGCGAGGACGCGCGGGCGCTCGCGGCGACGATCGCGCGGTTCGCGCGCTCGGCCACGACACTGGTCGAGCGCCTGCTGCCGGCGTACGCGCATCGCATCCGGCGCGCGCGCACGAGCTTCCGCCCTGCTGCCGTCGCCGGCCGGGCGCAGTCGCCCCGGCACGACGACACGAGGCTGCACGTCGACGCGTTCCCGTCGCGGCCCACGGGCGGGGAACGCATCCTGCGCGTGTTCTGCAACGTCAACCCTTCCGGCGCGGACCGCGTCTGGCGCGTCGGTGAGCCCTTCGCGGACATGGCCGCGCGCTTCCTGCCGTCGATCCGGCCGCAGCCGCCGGGCAAGGCCGCGATGCTGTCGGCCCTGCGCGTGACGCGCGGGACGCGCAGCGAATACGACCACGTGATGCTGCTCTTGCACGATCGCGCCAAGCTCGACGCCGACTACCAGCGCGATTCGCCGCGGCGCGAGGTGCGTTTCGCGCCGGGCACGACCTGGCTCGTCTTCTCCGACCAGGTGATGCACGCGGTGATCTCCGGGCAGTACATGATGGAGCAGACGCTGCATCTGCCGCTCGACGCGATGGTCCACCCGGCGCGCTCGCCGTTCGCGACGCTCGAGCGCCTCGCCGGCCGGCCGATGGGCTGACGGGCCTCGCGTTCCCTCCGGACGGCGGCCGCTCTCATCGGCACGGGGGGAAGCGGGCATCCGCGTCGGCCTCCGGGAGCCCCCCGAATCTTCGAGGCACGTGCGGGACGAAGGGTTGCGCTTCAACGGCGCGGCCCACCGGCGACCGGGCGAGGTCGTTCCCGATGAAGCGGAGCGGCCGGGCGGGCGAGGGCGTCGTTCGTTGACCGTGATAATGCGAATCGTTATCATTCGCCGCATGAGCCCCACGCCGACCACACCCCCCGAGACCACGCCGGGCGACGCGCCGCCGTCGCCGCGTCCGGCCGTCGCGAGGGTGCCGGCGCCGCGGACGAGTTCGCGCGCGCTCCTGGGCGACGCCCGCGAACTCGTGATCGACCACGAGGGGCGCGAGTACCGTCTGCGGATCACGCAGAACGGCAAGCTCATCCTCACTGCGTAGCACGACCGTGGATCCGCAGCGTCGCACCTTCGCAGATCGCGTGTCCCGGCGGCTCGCGACGACTGCGTCGCGGCAGGTTCGGCCGCATTCCAGAACGGGCTGCTGATGCGCGCGGCGGCCGTCGGTACCGCCGCGTTGGGGCCGCTTCCGCCTTCGCCCCGTCCAGCGCCGCGCGCCAGGCTCGCCGCCGTCGCGGCGGTGCGGCCGCCCGTGGAGTACGCCAAGCCCCGCATGAACTGGCCGGCCATCGCCGCGATCATCGCCTTCCACGCCGTTCTGATCGGGATTCTGGTCACGCAGACATCGCCGCTGCGGGTCGCGAAGGCGCCGTCGGCGATCACCGTCGAGATCGTGCGGCCGGTCGAACCGCCGAAGCCGCCGCCGCCGCCGCCGAAGCGCACGCCGCTGCCGGCCAGGATGATTGCGCCGCAGGCGGTCGTCGCGCCGCCTCCGGTCATCGTCCCCGATGTGCCGCGGGCGCAGGACCTGCCGACGATCACGCTGCCGCCCGCGCCGCCCGATCCGGTCCCGCAGCCGGCCGTGCCGGCACCTGCCGCGCCGGTCGCGGCGGCACCCGCGCCCGCGCCGCTCGTTCCGCCGCGGTTCGACGCCGCCTACCTCGACAATCCGCCGCCGGCGTACCCGGCGATGGCGCGCCGGTTGCGCGAGGAAGGCCGTGTGCTGCTCCGCGTGCTCGTGACGGCGGACGGACGCGCCGGTTCGATCGAGGTCGCGACCTCGAGCGGTTCGGAGCGCCTCGACCAGGCGGCGCTCGACGCCGTTCGACGCTGGCGCTTCGTCCCGGCGAAGCGCGGCGACGCCGCGGTCGCGGCGCACGTCTTCGTCCCGATCTCCTTCGCGCTCGAGTCGCGCTGACGCGGCGCCGGTGCCGCGGAGTCCGAAGGGAAGCTCGTCATCCCGGTGCCGCGGCCGGCGAAACGAACGAAGGCGACGGCACGGGCCGTCGCCTTCGATGTCCGGACGAACGCGGACGGCCCTCGCGCGGCCGATCCGCGGGCTACACGCGGCGCTTGTACTCGCCGGTGCGCGTGTCGACTTCGATCCGGTCGCCGGTGTTGACGAACAGCGGCACCGGGACCTCGAAGCCGGTCGAGAGCTTCGCGGGCTTCAGCACCTTGCCCGACGTGTCCCCCTTGACCGCGGGCTCGGTGTAGGTGACCTCGCGCACGACGGTGTTCGGCATGTCGACGGCGATCGCGCGCCCTTCGTAGAAGGTGATCTCGCACTCGAGGCCTTCCTCGAGGTAGTTGAGCGCGTCGCCCATCGACTCCTTCTCGACCTCGTACTGGTTGAACTCGCCGTCCATGAACACGTACATCGGATCGGAGAAGTACGAGTAGGTCACTTCCTTCTTGTCGAGCTGGATCGTCTCGAACTTCTCGTCGGCGCGGTAGATCGTCTCGGTGCCGGTGCCCGAGAGGAGGTTCCTGAGCTTCATCTTGACGACGGACGCGTTGCGGCCGGATTTCGAGAACTCGGCCTTCTGCACGACCATCGGGTCCTTGCCGACCATGATCACGTTGCCGGCCCGGACTTCCTGGGCGATCTTCATCGGGGTCTCCGGGGGCGGCGGGGCTCGCGCCGGGCCGCCCGTTTGAATTTGGGGAACCTTCGATTATAGCCGGGATTCTACCCATTGCACCAATCCCGCGGCGAGGTCGGTCCGGGACGCGAGTCGGTCCGCCCAGTGCCTGGCCGATGCCGCGAGCGCGCCGCGGGCGCGATCGAAGGGCGCCCATGCCCCCGCCAGGGCGGGGCCGTCGCCGCGATTCAACGCGAGCGTGAACGCCCGCATCGCGTCCGCCGCCTCGCGCGGGGCGGATCCGAGCGAGCGGTCGAGGAACGCCTCGACCTTCGCGAGGTGCGCGAGGCCCTCCTGCGGGTAGGCGTGCCACGCGAACGGCAGGCCCGCCCACTGCGCGCGCACGAACGAGTCCTCGCCGCGCACGATCGCGATGTCGCACGACCACAGGAGCGCATCGAAGTCGCGCTGGGTGACGAACGGGATGGACACGAGCGTGAGCGCGCCGCGCGCCAGAGGCGCGCCCGGATGCGGCACGCGGCCGCCGCTCCAGCGGTCGATCGCATCGGCCGCCACGCCTTGCGGCACGAGCACGACCCACGGCGCATCGGCCTCGCTCCATGCGTCGAAGAGTTCGGCGAGTGAAGGTGTCGGATAGCAGAACAGCAGCACGACGCCGCCGTGCGCGGGCGGTTCCGTTCCGACCGAGGCGAGCGTGGCCGCCCGGGCGGCAGGATCGCGCCGGAACGCGTCGCGGCGCGCGACGAGGTCGTGTTCGCGCAGCAGACCCCCGCTGGCCGGCGTGAACCCCGGGCACCAGTAGTGCCGGGCGAGACCGGTGCGCGGTTCGGGCGAAGCGCGCAGGTGGGCGCCGTCGACCCAGGCTTCCGCGGACAGGTACTCGAGGACGATCCACGCCGGCGGCCGCAACGCCTGCGCCATCGTGTCGATCCACGTGGGCGGCAACCCGGCGCCGAACGCGTCGACGACGACATCGCCGGGTACCCAGGGCGCGCCCGCGGGACCGCGCCGGACGAGGACGCCTTCCGCGCGCGACTCGCCTGCCGCGGGATCGATGCCGCGGACCATCCGCGCGAGCGGCGCCGGATCGTCGATCCACAGCGTCACGCGTTGCGCGTGCTCGTGCACGAGCTGGCGCGCAAGCCGCCACGCGACGCCCGCGTCGCCGTAGTTGTCGACCACGTGGCAGACGACGTTCCAGTCGAGCTTCGGTCGCATCGCATCGGCACCCTTGCGCTCGCCATTATCGCCGCCCGCGGACTGGCACGGAGCGTGCTGGCCCGCTTGCTACAATGACCGGCAAGGAGGCCCTGCGCGACCGTGTGCAACGCGGGTCGAGCAGATTTCCCCGGAGCCCGGAACGTCCACGATGAGCACCCCCGATTCGCCGACCGTCGACGTCGTCTCCGACGTCGTCTGCCCGTGGTGCTACGTCGGCAAGCGTCACCTCGACGCCGCGCTCGCGCAACTCGAGCGCGAGGGCGTCACGCGTCCGACCGTTCGCTGGCACCCCTACGAACTCGACCCGGGCGTGCCGCGCGACGGCATCGACCGGCGCGAGTACCTGGAACGCAAGTTCGGCGGGGGCTCGCGTCTCGCGCAGGTCCACGAACGCCTGCACAGCGCAGGCACGCAGGCCGGCATCGCGTTCGACTTCGGGCGCATCGCGCGCCAGCCCAACACGCGCGACGCCCATCGTTTGATCGCGTGGGCCCAGCATCGCGGCGACGCGGGGCCGCTGGTCGAGAAGCTCTTTCGCGCGTTCTTCGTCGAAGGCCGGTTCGTCGGTTCGCACGACGTCCTCGCCGATCTCGCCGCCGAGGCCGGCGAGGACCGCGCGGCCGCGGTGGCGTTCCTGCTCTCGCCGGTCGGCGATGCCGAAATCGAGGCCGCCGAATCCCGTGCAGCGTCGCTCGGCATCCGCGGCGTGCCGTTCTTCATCATCGACGGCCGCTTCGGTCTCTCGGGCGCGCAACCGCCCGAGGCGATCGCCGACGCCATGCGCCGAGCCCGCCAGCCGCAGGCCGCCGACTGATTCGCGCCGCCGCGCCGCGGCGCGGATGTCACCTTCGCGTCACGTTCCACCCGTTGCCGTTGTCCACACCGCCAGCCTAGGATTGGGCAGGGCGGTCCCCAGGGAGGGGCGAACCCGGCCGGGGCGGGCGTCGCGCCGGTCGATCAAGCGAGGACCATCATGCGACCGGGTCACCTGTTCCGTGCATTCAGCCTGGCCGGAGCGCTCGCCGTTGCGCCCGCCGCCCAAGCCATCGACTTCACGCTGATCTCGATCGGGCAGGCGCCGTCCGGCGTCTGCGCGAACTCGGTCATCACCAACGTCCAGGACCTCGCGGTCTCCTACAACCTCCTCGACAACGGCCCGTTCGTCGCCAACATCCGGTTCACCTGGACGATCACGCCGTCGGTGGGGCCGGTCATCATCCAGACGATGAACTTCTGGTTCGACCCGGAGTCCGCGGCCCAGATGGACGTGCAGGACTGGTTCGACGCCGAATTCGGCGGGTCGATCCCGGTTCCGGGCGCTCCGACGCAGCCTTGGGTCGGCACGATCGTCGGCTCCCCGATCGACGGGGCAGGCAACGTCGTCGGCACGTCGGCCCGGTTTACCCTCCAGTGCGACGTCAACGGCAATGCCTCGATCGTCGATGTCGTCGACGACATCCGGCCCCCGTCGGCGATGGCGGTTCCGGTCGATTCGCCGGTCGCGCTCCTCGCGCTGGCGCTCGCCTGCCTCGGCCTCGGCATGCGGTTCGCGGCGCGCAGGTCAGGAGTCAGTTGACAGTTGACAGTTGACAGTTGGCAGTGGCGCCGGCGTAACCGGTGGCGGCGCATCAAGCGCCGTTGCGAGGTTGAGCTTCGGTCGGACGCGATTCGCTTCGATGCGGCGAGCCCCCGAATGGGGATGCCCGACGTACGACGAATAGATGGGTTCACGGCTGCCGAGTGACCGCAAAGCCGTGGCCGGTGCGCGTCCGCCAATCTGACCCACGGCAATCTCGCAACGGCGCTGAATGCGCCGCCACCGGAGACTCTGCCGCCACTGTCAACTGTCAACTGACTTCTGACACCTGAGACTCAGAACGCCTCGTCCCAGGGAAGCGAAAGCCGCTTCGCCGCCGAAATGACGCCGACCATGCTGTAGGTCTGCACGAAGTTGCCCCAGGGCTCGCGCGTCAGCGGGTCGACGTGCTCGGCGAGGAGGCCCAATCGCGTGCGGCAGTCGAGGAGCCGGCCGTAGAGGTCGCGGGCCTCGTCACGGCGCCCGAGCCGCGCGAGGGCGTTCACGTACCAGAAGGTGCAGACGACGAACGCGTGGTCGGGCGCGCCGAAGTCGTCGTGCTCGACGTAGCGGAACACGAAGTCGCCCCGTTTGAGTTCGCGGCCGATCGCCTCGACGGTGGAGGCGAAGCGCGGGTCGTCGGATGCGAGGAAATTGAGGTCGGCGAGCAGGAGCAGGCTCGCGTCGAGCGCCTCGCCGCCCACGGTCGCGACGTAGGCGCCGCGTTGTTCGTTCCAGCATCGGGTGCGGATGAAGTCGCGGATGCGGTTCGCCTCGGCGCGCCAGCGCGCCGCACGCTCGGTGAGCGCGAGCTGCGCGGCGATCCGCGCGAGGCGGTCGCACGCGGCCCAGCACATGACGGCCGACCAGGTATGCACGCGCAGCTTCCCGCGCAGCTCCCACAATCCGGCGTCCGGCTGGTCGTGCAATGCGATCGCCCGCACTCCGAGCGGCTCGAGTCGGGCGAAGAGCGCCGCGTCGCCGACTCGCGCGAGCCGCTCGTCGAAGAACGCGTGCGTCACGGCCAGCACCACCGACCCGTAGGCGTCGTGCTGCGCCTGCAGGTAGGCCTGGTTGCCGACGCGCACCGGCCCGATGCCGCGATAGCCGGGCAGCGAGGTCACGATGCGCTCGTCGAGCGCGGCGTCGCCGGCGATCGAGTACACCGGCTGCAGCGGCGCTCCGTCGACGCCCGAGGCGATCGTCGCCAGGTAGCGCATGTAGCCTTCCAGCGTCGCGGTGGCGCCCAGCCGGTTCAGCGCGTCGACGACGAAGTAGCCGTCGCGCAGCCAGCAGTAGCGGTAGTCCCAGTTGCGCTGCGCGTGCGGCGACTCGGGAATCGACGTGGTCATCGCCGCGACGATCGCGCCGGTGTCCTCGTCGGCGTTGAGCTTCAGCGTGATCGCGGCCCGGATCACGTCGGCCTGCCATTCGTAGGGAATGGCGAGCCGTCGCACCCAGTCCTGCCACCACAGGACGGTTTCGTCGATCGCGCGGCGCGCGTACGCCGACGGCGCGCCGGGCACCGGTTCGTCGGGGCCGAACAGGAGCGTGCACTCGTCCTCGAGCAGGAACGCCCGCTCGTCGGCGATCGCGGTGAGCGACGCGTCGGTCGTGAGCCGCAGCACGCCTTCGCGCGTCTCGTAGCGAATGTGATGGCTGCCCGCGGTCGTGGCCGGACGCGCCGCGCCCCAGTCGCGCGACGGTCGCAGACGGAACGTGATGCGCGGGCGGCCGGCGATGCGCCGGACCTGCCGCACCAGCATGTGCGGGACGTGGACACGACCGTGCTCCACGTGGCGCGGCACGCAGTCGATGATCTCGATCTCGCCGCCGTCGCGGTCGATGAGGCGGGTCGAGAGCACCGCGGTGTTGCGGACGTAGGTCGACTCCGCGTCGGCGAGGCCGTCGAGCTCGATCGCGAACAGGCCGCGGGCCTCGGCCGGCGGCGCGTCGTCGAGGAGCGCGCAGAAGGCCGGATCGCCGTCGAATCGCGGGTAGCAGCCCCAGACGATCGTCCCCTCGGGATCGACGAGGAGCCCGATGCGCCCGTTGCCCACGAGCGCGAGGTCCAGATGGCGCACGACGCGGCTCACGCGCTGGCCGGCGGCGCGAGGGCGGCGAGCCAGGCGCGCACCGCATCGACGTCGGCCAGCCGATGGCGCGCGTAGGTGCGACCGGCGCCGACCTTCACGCCGATGCCGCCGGCGCGCTCCACGATGCGAAACCCCGGCTCGTCGCCGCGGTCGTCGCCGACGAACACCGGCCTTCGTCCCGCGAACGGCGCCTCGGCGAGGAATTCGCCGATCGCGCGGCCCTTGTCGGGACCGCCGGGGCGCACCTCGACCAGCATCTTGCCGCCTTCGGCGGTCCAGCCGTCGACTTCGGTGACGACGTGGCGAATCTCACGATGGACGAGGCTCGCGAGTTCGGGCACCGCGCGGTAGTGGACGGCGAGCGACGCGCCCTTGTGCTCGACGAGGAGGCCCGGATGGCGCGTCGCGAACGCCGAGACGAGATCGCGCAGGCGATCGAGCGTGCCGGGATGGCTCGAGTGGAGGTGCATCGCGCCGTCCGCGCCGCGCCGCTCGCATCCGTGCTGCCCGGCGATCGGCAGCGCGAGGCCGGGGAAGAGGCTGTCGGCGCTGCGGATCGACCGGCCGGTGATGAGCGCCAGCGCGCCTCCGAGCGAGCGGGCCGTCGCCGCCAGGGTCGAGCGCAGCGCCGGGTCGATGTCCACGCAATCGGGCGTCGGAGCGAGCTCGAGCAGCGTGCCGTCGATGTCGAGGAACAGGGCGTCGGTCCTCTGCAGCGGCGGCGGGAGCCGACGACGGGAAACGTGCTTCGCCGCCGTGCCCTCGTGTGCGGCCGCTCCGATCATGCGGAGAGGGCCGTTTCGCGCGCGCGACGTCCGAGCTTGCGTCGCTGGCGGATCGCCGCGGCGTCCATCAGCATGCGGCCGGCCCAGCGGTAGACGTTGAACTCGCGCAACAGGCCGCGCATGAGCCGCATGCGGTCGCGCTGTTCGTCCACCGGCATCGTCAGCGCGCGATGGATCGCGGCGGCGAACGAGTCGGCGTCGTAGGGGTTGATGACCAGCGCCTCGGGCAGTTCGCGCGAGGCCCCCGCGAACTGCGAGAGCACCAGCACGCCCCGCTCGTCGTCGCGGGCGGACACGAACTCCTTGGCGACGAGGTTCATGCCGTCGTGCAGGCTCGACACGATGCAGAGGTCGGAGGCCCGGTAGTACTCGTAGACGGCGTCCGCCTCGTGGTGTTCCGCGATGAGGCGGATCGGGGCGGCGCCCCCGGCCGCGTGCTTCGCGTTGATCTCGTCGGCGAGCGCTTTGGCGCGCGAAGCGTAGTCGCGGTAGTCGGCGATCATGCCGCGCGAGGGCGCCGCCACCTGCACGAACACGAAGCGGCCCGCCCACTCGGGATGCCGGTCGAGCAGGCGGTCGATCGCGTGGAAGCGCTCGAGGATGCCCTTGGTGTAGTCGAGACGGTCGATGCCGATGCCGAGTTTCACGTCGTGCGCGAGCCCCAGGCGCTCGCGCACCGCGGCGCGCGCGTGCCCGACGCCCCACTGGCGGGCGAGCGGTTCGGGCGGCCACGCGATCGAGATCGGGTAGCGCCGCACCGCGGTCGCGTGGCCGGCGACGTGGACCTCCGAGGTCTCGCGGTCGACCCGCGCCTCCAGCACGCGGTCGACGGTGTCGAGGAAGTTGTTGCAGTGGAACTGCGTGTGGAACCCGAGGATGCTGCTGCCGAGCATGCCGTCGAGCAGTTCGGCGCGCCACGGGCAGATCGAGAACGCCTCCGGATTCGGCCATGGGATGTGCCAGAAGGTGACGATGGTCGCGTTCGGCAGCCGCTCGCGGATCATCTTCGGCAACAGCGCGAAGTGGTAGTCCTGGACCAGCACGATCGGCGCGTCGGTGCGGGCCTCGCGCGCGACCGCGTCGGCGAACTTCGCGTTCACCTCGCGGTAACGCGCGAAGTCCGACGAGCGGAAGACCGGCCGCACGTGCGCGATGTGGCACAGCGGCCACAGGCCCTCGTTCGCGAAGCCGCTGTAGTAGCCGTCCTCCTCCTCCTTGGAGAGCCAGATCCGGCGCAACCGGTAGGCCGCCTCGCCGGGCGGCACGTCGACGCGATCGTGCCCATCGACCGTCTCGCGGTCCGCGCTGCCGCTGCCGTGCGCGATCCAGGTGCCCGCGGTCGCGCGCATGACCGGCTCGAGCGCGGTGACGAGCCCGGAGGCGGGATGCTGGACCCGGATGCCGGCGTCGGTCCGGACGTGGATGTAGGGCTCGCGGTTCGACACGACGATCACGTCGCCGCCGCCGGGTTCACGCTCCAGGATCGCGCGCAGGCTCGCCGACGACCAGGCGAGCTGCCCTTCGTCGCGCGGGCGGTAGCGCTCCTCGAGTTCGCGGATCAGTTCGCGCACGTCGCCCGCGATCGGCCGCAGTTCCGGCGTCGCGAGGCCGCCGCCGGTCGCGGGCCGCACCAGCCCCTCGCCGCGCAGGAGCGCACGCAACCCGCTCACCCAGCCCCGCCATGAGAGCTGCGCGACGATCACGGTGATGAGCGCCACGAGGAACGCGAGCACCGCGAAGAACGCGAACAGGTAGCCCCGCGTCTCCGCGCTGCGCTTCTCGACGAAGCTCATGTCGTGCAGGATCGCGAGCTCCGCCGGTCCCGCGCCGCCGGTGTCGATCGGCGCGACCGACAGGTGCAGCATCCCGTGGGCGGTGCGGATCAGCGCCCGCGCGGCGGCGGCGTGGTCGCGCAGCGCCGCACAGGCGATGTCCGACGGAAACCCGGGGGTGGCGATCGGCACCGTGCGCCCGGCGATGCACAGTCCGACCGCGTAGAGGCGCTCGTCCTTCGTCAGGCGCTCGAAGAACTGCTCGATGCGCGGCGTCGACCCGGTCAGGACGAGGCCGGACAGCGGCTCGCTGACCGCGGAGGCGATGAGGGAACTGCGCGTGTCGAGGTCGCGCACGAACCAGCGCAGCATCAGCGTATCGGCGAGCGGCACCGCCGCGTAGGCGAACAGCCCGACGACCAGCATCAGGGGCAGCAGGAACCGGAGCGACAGGCGCATCCCGCCGACGTTAGCCGCCGGTCTTCCGGGGGTCTGTCGGACGGACCCCGATAGGCGTGCCCCTCGGACGGCGGACCCCCGCGCCGCGTTCCGGCGTCGCAGGGCCGCCCGAAGTCCGCAGCGCAGACGCCGGGCGTCGATGCAAGTCACTGAATGGAAAGGCAATCGGGCGGCGGGTGCGGGCGGCCGGCAGCGGCACGAACCTTGCAGGCTCCCCGGGTGTCTGCCCATCCCTTTGGGGGAGCCGCAATGAACAAGACAGTCCTCGCGTGGGCGCTGATGTTCGTGGCCGGGACGGCCGCGGCCGACATCAAGGTGCTCGTGGCCGTCGATCCGTCCGACCGCGAATCGATGGTGATCGGCGTGCAGGACATCGCCGCCTCGCTGTCGAAGGCGACCGGCACGCCGGCCAAGGTGCTGAAGTCCCAGGACCTGTCCGACGCCATGCGCGCGACGCGCACCGGCGAGTACGACGTCTACATCGCTCCCGCGCACGTCGCGGCCTCGGCGCTCGCGCACGGCTACGGGCTCGTCGGCTCGACGGAAGCCGACGACATCTACCAGCTCGTCGCGAAGTCGGGCGCGAAGGCCGCGGCGGACCTCAAGGGTGGGCGCATCTACCTGCCGCAGCAGGACTCGGTCGCCGCCTACGTGGCGCGCGGGATGCTGAACGAGTCCGGGCAGTCGCTCAAGACGTTCAAGGACGTCCTCTACCGGCGCACGTCCGGCGCGGGCCTGTTCGCGATCGACACCGGCATGGTCGACGCGACGGTCGCGAAGCGCGCCGACGTCGAGCAGTGGCTGAAAACCGGCGGGGCGAAGGGCGCGCCGCTGCTCACGTCACGGCCGGTGCCCGGCGGCATGTCGGTCGTCGTGCGCAAGGACGTTCCGGAGCCGATGCGCGCCAAGCTCGAAGGATGGTTCCTGAGCCCGGCGGGCACGATGCCCGGCATCGGGCGAGTCGCGCATCGCCCCGACCCGGGCGCCTACCGCTACGTCGCGGCGCTGGGCAACTGGACGCCGGCGCGACTGCCCGGCGCGAAGGTCGTGACGGCCGACGAGGTCCAGTCGCTCGCGCGCACGGGCGTGGCGATCGTCGACGTCCGCACCGCGAAGGAATACGGCGAGAAGCGGATACCGGGGGCGATCTCGATGCCCTACGTCGAGAAGAGCGTGAAGGACGTCGCGTTCGACCCGAAGGCCGACGAG
>JAANMV010000959.1_pt1 | contig 33886 bp, 32 predicted proteins | sample 7279661 | NCBI WGS metagenome assembly JAANMV01 (sample SAMN14094540, study PRJNA606508) | bioreactor metagenome | isolation source: A lab-scale SPAN reactor treating ammonium-rich wastewater day 121 | place: Ireland: Galway | collected 2017-05-16
GTCGAGGACCACAACTGCGGCCACGCCCACTAGCCGAGAGCCGCGCCCTCCATATTTGACGTTCCTTTGGTCAGTCCACGCGGTGTTTCGCCCTATTTGTCGGAGGCTGCCCCAACCTCATCCGTAGAACCGGCGCGTCAGGCTGAACAGCGCGACGGTCAGGGCCATCGCGGCCGAATAGACGCAGACCGGCGCCATCCAGCGCCGCGACCCCGCTCCTACGGCGGGGCGATAGATCAGCAAGAAGAAAAAGGGCGCCAAGGGAATCAGGTAGCGGCCCTGCCCTCCGCGGATCAACTCCGCGCCTTCCGGATTGTAGGTGAGCAAAAGCCCCAACCAGATCGCCGCGACTTCCGCCAGAAGCACCCCTGCGATCCAGGCCTTCTCCGCCGGTTTCAGACCTCGGCCCGGCTCCCGCCCGAGGAGGACCGCGCCCAACAAGAGCAGCCAATAATAAACGATCAGGGCCCGCGGCAGATTCGTGTCGAGGTGGCCCAGCCGGCCGACAAACTGCTCGAGATAATAAAGTCCGTAGACGCGGAACGTGTCGAGTCCCACCTCGAAAAAATGCACCGGGTCCTGCAAGAGGGCCAAGAGACTCCCCTCGCCTCCGGCCCGAGCCGGGTCGCCGCCCGAGCGAAGCGTGTGAAGCATCCAGGCCAGGTTCAGGCCCAGAAACAGCGCCATGCCGAGGATGCGACGGCGCCGCGAGCCGAAGCGCTGCCAAGGAATCAGGAGAAACAACAGGGCATGCAACCCGTAGGCGAACTTCGACAAGGTCAACAAGAGGCCTAGGGCCATGGTCCCGGCGACGGCGTCGGGCGCCGGAACTTCCTCGGGGCCCAGCCACAGCCGCAAAAGGCCGGCGAAGAGGAGGAAGGCCAGGCCGTTGGTGACGGCGTCGGGCGAGAGCGAGGCGGCCTGTTGCAGCGAGATGGGCGTCAAGGCGAGGAGGAAGAGCAGCCAGGGCAGGATCGGCGCGCGGCGGATCGCCGCGTAGACCAGGGCCGCCCAGGCCAGCAGGTTGAACAACCTTCCCAGGTAAAGAAGATAGAAAGCCGGAAGCTCGAGGGCCCGCCCCAGGCCCATGCCGAGGGCCTGCGGCAGGTAGGGCCAGGCGGGATGCGCCAGGGCGGTCGCGTAGCCGATGAAGCGCGTCGCCTTGGGCTCGAGGGGCCGCTCGCGGAAGCGCAGGATTTCTTCCTTGGCGACCTTCACCGCGGGTTTCAGCGGCACATGCTGGAAGGCCGAAAAGAAATCGATCGCCGAGCCCGGGACGACGGCGCCGCGGCGGCCGTCTTCCAGGGTCTCCCCCCATTGGCCCATCGAGATCTGATAGGCCCTCAGCAGGTGAAAGGGCTCGTCGGGGGCCTGAAAGGGCGGAAGCAGGACGAGAAATCCCAGGCCAAAGGCCAAGGCGAGGCAGAGAAACGCGGTGCCGGGTTTCAGCCAAGCGGGCATGGGTCTTTATCGGCCGATTTGGGGGCGCCCGCAACAAATGATTGGCCAATCCGATACCCAGGTGCTATCCGGTCCATCCGGAAACCAGAAAGCTCCTGCTGTCTCTTTTGGCAAATTCGCCTGCGTCCCGTGGCTTGTCGCCCGCGTCAATCCTCCCGCATCGAGAGTCATTCGAGTTTTTCATTACGAATAGGTAACTATGACACAGCCCCTTACGCCCGCGAACGGCTTCGCCGAGCTCGGCCTTCCTTCCCAGCTCCTGCAGGCCCTGCAGCGGATGAAAATCACCACCCCCACGCCCATCCAGCACCAATCCATCCCGATCGGACTGGAGGGAAAAGACATCCTGGGCATCGCCCAGACCGGCACCGGCAAGACCCTGGCCTTCGGCGTGCCGGTGCTGCACCGCCTCGACCGCTTTCCCGGCCGCGCCCTCATCCTGCTGCCGACCCGCGAGCTGGCGCTGCAGGTGCAGGAATCGCTTGCCCCGCTGGGCCGCGCCTTCGGCCTGCACACGGCCTGCCTGATCGGCGGCGTCTCGATCCACGCCCAGATCCGCGACCTCGCGCGGAAGCCGCGCATCCTGATCGCGACGCCGGGCCGCCTGATCGACCTGCTGGAGAACCGCCGCGTCCACTTGGACGACGTCGGCATCCTCGTTCTGGACGAGGCGGATCGGATGTTCGACATGGGCTTCGCGCCGCAGCTGAACCGCATCTTCAAGCTGGTGCCCAAGCAGCGCCAGACCCTGCTGTTCTCCGCGACGATGTCGCCCGAGGTCCTGAAGCTGGCCACCGCCGTGATGGCGATGCCGGTGCGCATCGAGGTCGCGCCGGCCGGCACGACGGCGAAGGATATCGAGCAGGAGATCTTCGTCATCCAGCGGGAAGCGAAGCTCTCGCTGCTCGAAAGGTTGCTCCAGGACATCTCGGGGACCATGCTGGTCTTCCTGCGCACCAAGCACGGCGCGCGGAAGGTGACGCATACGCTCAAGCTGATGGGGCATAAGGCGACCGAGATCCATTCCAACCGCAGCCAGGCCCAGCGCCGCGACGCGCTGAGCGGCTTCAAGTCGGGCAAATACCGCGTCTTGGTGGCAACCGACATCGCCGCGCGCGGCATCGACGTCGACGGGATCGAGGCGGTGGTCAACTTCGACCTGCCGACCAACTCGGAGGACTACGTGCACCGCATCGGCCGCACCGGCCGGGCCGGACGGAAGGGCCGCGCGATCTCCTTCGCCACGCCCGACCAACGCAACGAAATCCGAGCGATCGAGCGCCTGATCCGCAAACAGCTCACGGTGTCGCAGATGCCGGGGCTGGCGACGCAGGCGCTGCCTCGCCCCGAGCCTGGGGCCGGTCCATCCCCCCGGGCGGACAAAGAGAAACAGCGTCCTTACAAGCTGGGGCCGAAGCGCTCGTTCCGCAGACGGCGGCGCAATCGAGGATCCGGCCGAGGCGGCAGAGTCGGCTGAGCCTTCCCCGGCCGGCGGCCCGTCAGGGCTCTCGAATCCAGGCCCGCAATTGTTCGTAGACTTCGTCATGGTGGGCCAACTCGCTGTGCGATAGGCCCTTGAGCACCTTGAAATGCTCGGCGGCAAAAGGGATGGTCTTGGACTTGCGAAAGCTCCGACCCGCCGCGCTTCTCGAGGGGACCAGGCCGTCGCCGAAATAATGCGCGAGAAAATGATCCGATTTTTTGGCCAGCGTCGCGGCGATTTGGTAGTGGCTCACCCCATCCAGCAAGGGGACCGGGTGGCTGTTGTCCCGCCAAAGCTCGTCGGCATGCCGACCCTTCCAATCTTCGTCCAATAGATAACCGAAGCGCAGGTCCTTGATGCCGGCGCTGCGCATATTGCCCAGGGCGGCGATCCCCAGGGTCACCGGATTGGGGATCACACGCAAGATCGCGCTGGTCAAGTTGCCCAGCTTTTCGAGGTCCGTCCCCCGGTGCGGCGTGCCCAGGAGGAAGATTTTCCTCACCCGCTTCACCCAGGGCGCCCCCGCCTTTTTGGCATAGTGACAGGCGCTGCGCACCACCAGTCCGCCCATGCTGTGACCGATGAAGGTCACTTCCCGGACCGAGGCCCCTTCGGAGGCCAATCTTTCGCCGAGCAATTTGGCCAGGCGCCGGCCGTTGGTGGAGATGTGGAGCCCGGAGTTGTAGCGAACGTAGAGCGGCGAATAGCCGCAGTGTTCCCGAAGCAGCGAGCCGTAGTCGCGGACGGGATCCTCGGGGAATCGCCATGTCGTCTCGGAATCGCAGAGGCCGTGGACCAACACGCAAAGCCTGTCGCCGCGGATATCGCCCTGCAGGGTCATCGGAATCGCCAGCCGACTTTTGTGCCTGGCGAGGGTGTCGCCGACGATGCCGTTCAGGACCGACAGGTAACGGGGCTTGCGTTGGGCGAGCGTTTGAATGCCTTGCCAAGAAAGCCCCGCGCCGGCTTGGACCGCCTTGAGGAAAGATTGGAAGGCTTCGGCCATGACTCAGGAAACCCGGTGGGGGCTAATTTGTCAATGGGTGGGGGCGACGGAGTCGGCATTCCAATAGGTGGGTAAGCAAACAACCGCATCATAGCTGCTGGAGTTTCTTCACCGATTTAACGGTTCTGGAAAAACTAACCTGCCAGAAATATATCTAGCTGAAATTAAACGATAATTTAATTTACAATATTTAAATATTGTAATAATTAATATTATTAATATATTAAAATATATGAATAAAAATGTTCTTCAATATATCCAAGGACAAATAGCCCAGGGCCCGTATCGATTAAGAGGGCACATCACCGACCCTCAAGGAAAAAACTACCCTCAAAGACACATATACGTAAAACTCCAAAAACATCTCGACGACTTCATTTCCGGCAAGACAGAACAACGCTGGATCATCGTCCCGGGCCTTCGCGGTGTCGGCAAAACGACCGTATTGGCCCAGCTGTTCTTAAAACTCCAAAACCGTTTCGATCCGCTGCGGGTCCTATACGTCTCCCTCGACGAGGCCACCGGCCTCATCAATTCCAACCTCGTGGAAATCCTCGAATCCTATGAAAGCATTTTAGGTGAAAGTTTTGAGCGCGCGGAAAGGCCGATCTTCCTCTTCATCGACGAGGTCCAATACGACTCCAAATGGGGCCTCGCTCTCAAATCTCTTTATGACCGGTCCAAGCAAGTTTTTATCTTTTGTACCGGCTCCTCCGCCATTGAATTGCAAACAAACCCCGATGTGCTTCGGCGCGCGGTCTTTGAAAAGATGTATCCCCTAAGCTTCCCAGAATTCCAAATGCTCCGACAGGAAATTTATCCCATCACGGGCCTTAAAGACCAAATTAAACAGGCCGTTTATTTTTCATCGAACAGCGCCGAGGCCCATGACAAGCTGATCGCACTGGAAAAAGATATCCTCCAATATTGGAGCCGGGTGGATAAAATGCAAATCCAGCAATACCTGATGCTCGGCACCCTACCCTTCGCCTTTCAGTTCACCAATCCAAATCAGGTCTATGAAGCGATCAACGGCTTGCTGGATAAGATCATCTTAAAGGACATCGAGAGCCTGAAGTCTTTCGATTTCAAGACTCTGCAATTGATCAAACGGCTCCTATTCCTATTGGCGGACGCCACGGATGTTTTGAGCCTCGCTAAATTACCGAGCCTCGTGGGAATGGAAAGCAGCATCACGATACAGCGGGTTCTTTCGGTATTGGAGCAAGCGGCATTGCTGATTCGGGTCCTGCCTCACGGCTCCCATAAAGGAAAACTCACCAAGCCCTCGAAGTTTCTTTTTATGTCCCCGGCCATCCGCATGTCCTTGTTGGGCATTGTCGGCAATGAAGCCACCTTCCACACAAGGATGGGGAAACTTTTGGAAGACGCCGCGGCCCTGCACTTGAACCGGGAGTTCCTCGGATCGGGGGCGGGGGCGTTAAGTTATGACGCGGCCCAGGGCGGCGCCGATTTCATTCTACAAATCGCCAATCGCAAACAGATCGTCATCGAAATCGGCATAGGTGAAAAGGATCGCGCCCAAGTGAGAAAAACCATGGAAAGGATTTCATGCGACTATGGGATCGTGATTAACGATGGGCCATTGGGCCATTTTCCGGAGGATAAGATTATTTGCCTGCCGTTGGGTTATTTTTTGCTGATGTAGCGCATTGCGTGAATTCCCGATACAGACTTTGTCAGCGAGTGCTGACGGCTTAAGTCTAAACGGAAAAATTAGCTATAATTTTGGAGATTTTCGTTATGAGCTATCCCAAAAATAAGGCCATTGAAAATCTCAGAAATACTACTGAATTTTTACAATTTACAATGTTGGGTCTTTGTTTGGCAACTTCCGAGACGGCAGCACCCATTCACAGTGTCGAGCAAGTCCGGGCACGCCTAGGCTCATGCATTGTCGACCTTACCGAATTTACTAAAGAATTCATCAAGGATCGAACACATCAAAAACGCCTGGATTCTACTCTGGTGAAACTTTTATCTTCTGGCGTGTCGATGGCATTCAACGTGGCCAAAAAATATTATGAAAGCAAAGATAAGATTCAATGGAATGCCGAAAAAAGATGGGCCTCTCCCTATCCTTATGCAGCTCAAATTCGGAATATGTTTTCACATGGTATGTTCTGGGAATTTCACAGCAAGTGGGTTCGTTACTACGAAAACAATGGCGGCCATTTTCCAATTACCTATCTTGGTCTCAAAATTGATAAGAACTGGAATGGAAGAAAATCATTAATCAGTGATATCACTCCTTGTGGAGATTTGATCTCTCTCATCGAAGATATTATTAAAGATATTTCAGAAAGTTGATGGGCTAGGAAACAAACAAAAAACCCTTCTCGTTATGCACGAAAAGGGCCTCTTGTTCCGAAATGCTCCGGCTGCAGGACTCGAACCTGCGACCTAGCGGTTAACAGCCGCTTGCTCTACCGACTGAGCTAAGCCGGAATGAAATTTCCCCGGGCTTTTAAGCCCCGGAAAATTTAAGGAAAACCCTGCTATCGAATCTCCCCACCCCTGTCAATCTTCTGTTCCATAGGCATTATCGTTTAAAAATTTCCAAACATTCCAGCACAATTTAATTCGCCATTTCGCGACCTTGCCCTTGATTTTCCCGCGCATTTTTGGGACTCCACCCTTCCCATGAGCGAGACCGTCACCCTAAACCACAACCTCAGCCCCCACTTCCCCGACTTAAGCCGGGCCAAGGACTCCAAAGAGCTGAAGCGCCACCCCGTCTACCAGCGGGTCCAACCCGAGATCGAGGCCGTCCTGCGGGGCTACGAGACCGGCTGCTTCGCGCCGCCCGCGGGCCCCAAGCCCGCCTACCGCGCCATCACCTGGAACATCGAGCGCGGCATCGAGTTCGACGGCATCCTCCACACCCTCGGGCACCACCCCGTCCTCAAAGAGGCCGACATCCTCTTCATCCCCGAGACCGACATGGGCATGGTGCGCTCGGGCAACCGCAACGTCGCCAAAGAATTGGCCGAGGCCCTCAAGCTCAACTACTACTTCGTCCCGACCTACCTCAACCTCTGCAAGGGCAACGGCACCGAGGACCACTTCGAGGGCGACAACACCCTCGCCATCCACGGCAACGCCATCCTCTCGCGCTACCCGCTCAAGGACTTCCACCGCATCGTCCTGCACAACGCCAAGGACAAGATGAAGGGGAAGGAAAAACGCCTCGGCTCGCAGCAGGCCCTGGCCTGCACCGTCGTCCTGCCGCAGGGCGAGGTCCGCGCGATCTGCGCCCACCTCGACGCGCATTCCAGCAAGCGCCACCGCCGCGACCAGATGCGCACCATCATGCGCTACTTGGACAAGCTGCCGCCCCTGCCCTCGCTGTTCGGCGGCGACCTCAACACCACCACCTACAACTCGCGCAACGCCTTTTGGGCGATCTGGGGCTTTTGGGTGCGGGTCGCGATGGGCGTGCGCTACGTCATCGCCAACGTCTACCCCTACCCGGGGCGCCTCTTCGAGCGCCAGCTCTTCCAAACCTTCGAGAAGCACGGCTTCAACTACCTGGATTGGAACGAGCCCGGCGTCTGCACCCTGCACTACCACGTCGAGGACTTGAAAAAGATCAAGAACCTCCGCGACCTGGTGCCCAACTGGTGCTTCAAATTCATCGATTGGGCCTGCGCCAAGAACGACGGCAAGTGCAGCTTCAAGATCGACTGGTTCGCGGCCAAGGACCTCCAGCTGGTGAAGTCGGAGCACTCCCCCAAGGTCGTCGGCAACCTCAAGCACAACGGCCGCGACTGCAGCGACCACGACGCGATCGTCGTCGATTTTCAATTATAGTTGGATTTTCGTTACGCCGTCACCTTGACCGTCTCGGCCAAGTGGCTCTTCAGCGCATCCGCGATCTCGAACTTCCCGCTCTGCGCGCAGGTCTTCACCCACTCGCAAACCGAATGGATCTTGTCCGGATCCGAGATCTTCTTGAGCAGGACGCCCGTCTCGCGGTCGTCGACCTGCACGCAGTGATAATTTTCGCAAAGATGGAAGCAATTCTGCCGCTGGAACACCGGCATCAGGTCGGCGCCCAGGCCTTGAAGCCGCTCGCGGTAGGCCCGCTCGACGCTGTCGGTGGTGGCGAAGATCCCCTCGCCGTAATTGTCTCGGACGCAGGTGTTGCAGAGGGTGATTTGGAGCTTTTTCGGGGGCATAATAATTCTCCGTCAGGAATCGTTGCCGCCTCCTTAGAACGAAAGAGCCGCTTTGAAAAGTCCGAATTATTTTATTGGATGGAGGGCGGGCGTTTAAGCTATGAAGAACGTTCCAAAGGAGGCGCCGATGATTTCCAAAAAATCCCTGATTCCCCTGATTTTGCTGCTCACCTTCAGCACCGACTGCCTGGGCGAAATGAAGAAAGACGCAGCCCCAGCCGCCCCGGCGCCCGTCGAGGCCAAGGCCGAAAAGACCGAGGCCGCCCCCGCGCCGGCCCCCGCCGCCGCGCCCAAGCTTGCCACCCCGGTCGACGCCGTGAAGGGCTTCTTCGACGCCGTCTCCAAAGAGCAGTACGACGTCGCCTGGGCCAGCCTGACCAAGACCAGCCAGGACAAGTTCGTCACCATGGTCGCCGAGGACGCAAAGCTCGACCCCGCCAAGGTCCGCGACCTCTTCGTGCAAAACCAAATGTCGATCCGCATCGGCTTTTGGCGCAGCTTTCGCAATTCCTCCAAGCTCGACATCGTCGCGCCCGGCGCCTCCTACAAGGTGCTGAACGAGGGCCCCGAGCTGGCCGAGGTCGAGATGACCTCCGGCGACATCGTCCTCAAGTCCAAGGCCCTCAAGGAAGACGGGCAGTGGAAGATGGGCTACGTCGAGACCTTCCTGCCTTAGCGGATATTTTCGTTGTAGACCCGGATCTTCTCGATGCGGCTGCGATCAGGGGCGTAGAAATACTCGACGATGTAGTCGTCGGTATAACGTCCCTCGAAGCCGCCGTTCGGCGGGGCGCAGGGGTCGCCGCCGGCCGGGATGTTCTGTCGGTGGGTGGGCGGACGCGTCCCAGCGATGGGCGCTGCCTGGACGGCCAGGGCCTCGGCCTGCGACTTGCCGACCGGCGCCTGCGGGACGATCTCAACCATCGCGACCATCTTCGTGTCCACCTGATAGAGGGGGTGGAAGAAGGCCGCCGTCACCTGCATCCCCTTCCCGCTCATCGGCACGTAGCGCCGGTCCTTCAAACAACCCGAGGCGCCCTTCGCGGGGGCCTGCGCCTGATAGCCCTGGGCCTGGGCCCATTGCGCGGCCTCGGCCTCGCTGCTGCCGAGGATCTCGCGCGCCTCAACACGAGAGGTCGCAACCAACGCGATCGCCGCCAACGTACTCAGGATAAATAGAGATTTCTTCGGGGTCATAGACTCGCCACGCGGGCGAAGGGCATTGTGCTACCGCCGACCCAGGCTTGCAAGGACTCTTCTTGGCCAGCCCGCAGGACGCCGCGGGCGTCGAAGAGGCGGCGGATCTCGTTGTTCTCCGCGATCTCCAATCCGTGCAGCTGCGCCGCGGCCTGTTGGAGGCGGTAGGCGTAGATCCTAAGGACGTGATCCCGGGCCTCCTCGCGGCTGGCGATCACGCCGCGGAACTGCCGGTGCAGGTAGGCCGCGGTCTCCTCGATGTCCGCGCCGGCGCGCAGCCGGCCGCGGCCCGCGCAGTGCTCGAGCTGGTCGAGCAGGTCGCGCTGCAGCGGCGTGAGCGCGATCTCCCGTCCGAAGACCTCGGCGGCGTTTCCGCCCAACGCCGCGGGCAACCAAGCCAGCTCCTGCCGGATCGCGTCCCGCAGCAGCGCGCTCTGGCGCTGGTCCTGGCGCTGGATCTCGTTGCGCACCTCGTTGGAGGAGCCGAAGAAGAAATCGTGGCTGTCGATGTAGGCCGAGATCGAGGGCGCGATCAGGCGCGGGATGTTGCGCCAGCTGAAGGCGCCGATCTCGCCGCGCTCCCGGCGCAGCTCGGCCGCGCGCAGGTCGGTGTACATCTCGTAGGTGGCATTTCCGCCCAGCTGCAGGCGGCGGATTCCGGTGAAGCCCAAGTCGCCGATGAAGCCCGCGGCGAAAGCGCGGCCGGCCAGGCGCATCGGCCGCGACTCGAGCAGGCGTAGGCTCTGGCTGGGCAGCGCGATCCGCGCGACGTCGGGCAGGAAGAAGGCCGCCGTCGGGGCGTAGCGCCGCAACGCGGAGCCCTCGGGCATGCCGTCGGTCAGGCGCTCGGCGATGCGGCTGAAAATAAGGCCCTCGCCCATGTTCCAGGCGGAACGCGGCAAGAGCGTCGCCAGGGAGACCCCGCGGCGCAGCAGGGTGCGGCCGAAGCCGGCCTCCCAACCCAGGCCGCGCAGGGCGCTCTCGCCCAGCGCACCCGCGTAGGAGGGCCTTTCCAGGAAAGTCCATTGCCCCAAGCGCTCGCCCGCGATGCGCACCGTGCGCAGCGAGGCCAGATGGTAGGGCTGCCGCAGCAGGGCGTTGGCCGTCACCTGCCAGAGGCGCTGCGTGCTCGCGCTCGCGGCGTGCGAGAGATAGACGACGAAGGCGAAACGCAGCTCGCGCTGGCGCACCGGATCCAGCCCGACGATGTCGGCCAGACGCTCGGCGCCGATCAAGGCGGCGATGCCCATGGCCAGCGGCGGACCGCCGCGCAGCACCCGCTCGCGCAGCGCGCGCAGGCCGTCGCGGTTCTCCTGCGCCCATTGCCGGCCGGCGTCGCCTTGCAGCCAACGCTCTAAATGCTCGATGGTGAGGCCCTCGGAGGCCAGGCGTTCCAGCTGGGCGAAGTTCTCGACGCCCTGGGCGGCCGTCAGGAGGGTCTCGGCCCGCTCCGGGGAAATGCGGTATTGCCGCATCATGGAATAGAGACGCGGCAGGGAGACGAAGGGCGTGCGCACGCTGCGGCGCCCCTCGGCGTTCTCGATCACCTTCGGCTCGAAATCGGGCACCTGGTTATAGACCAGCTGCTGGTCGCTGATCATCGGCGTCTCCCCGCGCACCAGCCAGCTGGAGCGGGCCAGGCGCACCGCCAATGAATTGGGCGCCGCGAGCTGGGTGATCGTGAAATTGGGCGCGTGCACGGTGAAGGCGGAACGCGGCGGAATCACGTCGCCGTTCTGCTGGGCGGGCACGAGGATGGGTTCGTTGGCCGGAGGCACCCGCGTCTCGGCCGGCGCGTTGCCCATGCGGATCTGGAAATCTTGGTAGGTGCGGATCAGGTCCCAGGCCAGGCTGTCGGGCACCGTGGCGCGCACCTCGATCTTCTCGCCGGGGTTGATCAGCCACTGCCGACGCGCCGAGAGAGTCCAAAGGCGGCTGCGCGGACCGACCAGGTTGAAGCCGATCTTGGTCATCAGGCCGCGGGCGATGTATTCGGTCAAGGCCAACACGCCGCGCGGACCCGGTGGCAGGACGACGACCTTGGTCTCGCCCCAGGCGCCCGGCACGCCGCCGACGAAGGCGAGGATGCGGTTGGGCGTGACCGTCACCTCCGAGCCCTTCATCGTCTCGCGCTCGATCTCGCGGCCGTCGAGGGTGCTGCGGGTGAGGGTCACGTCGACGCCGACCAGGCCGTAGCGGTTGGCGATGGCGTGGGGGATCAGTCGCAGGTAGCTCAGCAACCCCTGGTTGAACATGCCTTCGGGATTGGCGGTGCGATTGCGCTGCCGCAGGCCGAAGAGGTAGCCGGAGGCGAGAAAGCCCATCGAGTGCGTGCCCGCCTCGGCCCCGTCGACGATCGGAAAGCGAAAGCCCAGCTCGACCGAGCGGGCGATGAAGCGCGGCAGATCTCGCAGGTCGCTGGGCGCGCGTACCTGCATCGCGTTGTCGGCCGCGGTGCCCTTTTTCACCAGGACGAAGACGCTGCGTCCGCTCGGCGATTCGACGCCGGAAACGGACTCTTGGCCGGGAGCGAAGGAGGTGCCCGAGGCGCGCAAGGCTTCGCCGACCGTTTCGCCGATGGTCCCGTCGCCGCCGACCGGCAGGACAAAAATTCTTTGGCCGCCGCGCAGGGCCTCGGAGACCGCGTTGCGGATGCGCTCGCGCCGGGCCTCGAGGTCGGGAACGGTCTCGACGGGGATGACGTTCGCCCCCGAGTTTCGCAAGATCTCGAGCAATTGGGGCAGGTCGCCTCCGATGCGCCCGTCGCGGGCGGCGGGGTTGAAGACGACGACGATGGTTTGGCCGGAGAGGGTATTGCGCCGCGGACGCAGGATGGAGGAAAGGGAGGGAAGCCGCCGCCGCGGTGCCGCGGGCCGAGCTTCTTCGCCGGAAGCGGCCTCGGCGCCGCCCGTGAGATTCGCCTCCATGGGGAGATTCGAACCCGATCCGATCCGTCCGGGGGGGGTCATGCGTCCATCCTTGAAAATGCGGGTTGTGGCTTAACGGGACCGTATCGTCAAGGGGGGAAGGAAGTTGCGCTCAACCTTTGGGGAGCGGCAGGTCCCGCGTCATCTCGGAAAAATCGGCCTCGGCACCGGGGGCAGCCGTCGAAAAGCCCTCCGGATAGCGCACCCGCACGGTCGTGTGGATGCCGCCGCGCACGTAAAAATCGGCCAAAAGCTCCATCCGCCGCGGCCGCACCGCGGCCACCAAGTCGTCGAGGATGCGGTTGGTCACCGCCTCGTGGAAGGCCCCCTCGTTGCGGTAGGACCAGAGGTAGAGCTTGAGCGATTTCAGCTCGACGCAGGTTAAGTCCGGGACGTAGCTGATGCGCAGGGTCGCGAAGTCCGGCTGTCCGGTCTTCGGGCAGAGACAGGTGAATTCGGGGCAGTCGAACTTGATCTCGTAGTCGCGGTCGGAATTTGGGTTGGGGAAGGTCTCGAGCTGTTTCGACGCTTGACTGGGCATGGACTCTCCTCAGAAATCGCTCTTCAGGAATTTAAGAAAGGCGGCCTTGGTGATCTGCTTGGTCTTGAGGGCCTTGAGCAGGTTCAGCATCTTTTCCCGCTGCTCGTCCGTGGTCAAGCCCGAGATCTTCTGCTTGATCAGTTCCTTCTCCTCCGGCGTGAAATAGACGCCGCTAGCCGCGACGTTGGGCGGCGGCACCGAGACGATGGGCCCGCTCTTGATCGCCTCGCGGGTCAACGGGACTTCGCGCACGCTGCCGTCCCTGCCCTGCACCGTCAGAAGGACCTGGGTGCCGATCGGGCCGCGGATCTTCTCGGCCAGCTGTTGGAGCGTCAGCCCCGTGACGTCGCCGCCGTCGATCTTCAGCAGGCGGTCGCCGCGCCTCACCTTCGCCTTGTCCGCCGGGGATTTGTAGCTGACCGAAAAAATCAGGACGCTCTGCGGATTTTGCGGGTCGAAGTCCAGCAGGACGCCGACTCCGCCGAAGGCCTCGGCGGCCCGTGCGGCGCCGGGGGTCGTCAGGCCCAGGGACACCCCCAGAACCAAGAGGGCCAAGGCCCTCAGGAGCCACCGCAGGCGGCTTAAGGCGATTTTCGTTTCGGAACCCATCTTCATTTGGAAATGACCTCAAAGGGACGCGCTTCGTTAATTTCAAGGCGATTTTAGCGCCTATGATAAAAACATGCCATTATCATTCAGCTTTTCGACGTAAGTCGAATTCCCGACCGTTTTCCTGACCGTGCCGGGACGGCCGCGGAATCTCCGGCGCTCTCAGGCCCACCCTGTCCCAATTTTCCCTCCGAGGCAAAAAGTTCCCTCAGCGACCTCGAATGCCTGGCAAGGGGCATCTTTTTTTTGCATATTTAAAAAACTTGTGGAATATAGCGGCTCCACTTGTTTGACCTTAATTTTAAACGGGTTTTTTCATTATGTCCGAGATCAAAGCAGGCCTGAAAGACGTCGTCGTCGCCAAGAGCGAGGTGTGCTCCATCGACGGCGATAAGGGCGAACTCATCTACGCCGGCATCAACATTCACGAACTGGCCGAACACGCGACCTTCGAAGAGGTCGTCTACCTCCTCCTCCATCGGCGTCTGCCCAACCAGGCCCAGCTGGCCGAGCTCGACAAGGCGCTCAAGTCCCAGCGGGCCATCCCCGACGGCGTCCTGCAGCTGCTGCGCATGCTGCCCAAGACCACCGAGCCGATGGATGCCCTGCGCACCGCGGTCTCCGCGCTTTCCTCCTACGACCCCAATCCCGAGGACAACTCGCTCGAGGCCAGCCAGGCCCGGGTGCTGCGGCTCGTCGCCCAGATGCCGACCATCGTCGCCGCCTTCCAGCGGATCCGCAGCGGGCAGGACCTGATCGCACCCAAGGCCGCGCTCGGCCAGGCCGCTAATTTCCTCTACATGCTTTCCGGAAAAGAGCCCGACCCGACCAGCTCCCGCGTCTTCGACATCGCGCTGATCCTGCACGCCGACCACGGCTTCAACGCCTCCACCTTCGCCGCGCGGGTCACGGCCAGCACGCTCTCTGACGTCTACAGCGCGATCACCTCGGCGATCGGCACCTTGAAGGGCCCGCTGCACGGCGGCGCCAACCAGCGAGTCATGGAGATGCTGCTCGAGATCGGCGACAAAGACCCCATCGGCTACGTCAAGGACTTGCTGGGCCGCCACGAAAAGATCATGGGCTTCGGCCACCGCGTCTACCGCACCGAGGACCCCCGCGCGACGCACCTGCGCAAGATGAGCCAGCAGCTCAGCCTCGCCACCGGCAACCTCAAGTGGTACGAGATGTCGAAGAAAATCGAAGACTTCATGATCGCCGAGAAGAAGATCAACGCGAACGTCGACTTCTATTCCGCCTCGGTCTATTACACCTTGGGCATCCCCACCGATCTCTTCACCCTGCTCTTCGCGATGAGCCGCATCTCGGGCTGGGGCGCCCACGTCCTCGAGCAATACGCCGACAACCGTCTGATCCGCCCGCGCGAGGACTACGTGGGACCCAAGGACCAGCATTGGGTGCCGATCGCGCAACGCCCCTAAAAATAATTATCATTTCAACAACTTAGGTTCCCACATTCCGGGGGATGGCCTTTCTTTGTCCTCTCATGTAACCTTTCTTTAGGGTTCGTCGTCCGAAAGACGAGGCCGGGGGCCTTAAGCCTATTGCGGAGGGAAATCATGAAAAAACTACTCTTGAGCTTGAGCCTGTTCGCGGCGGTATTCGCCACCTTCAGCTTGGCCGCGCCGAGCGCGCAGGCCCTCGACACCGTGGTCGTCGGACAACGTCCCTATGGCTACGGCTACGGTTACTACGGCGGCTACGGCCCCTACCCGCCTTACGCCGGCTATGTCCCCTATCCGGGTCCCTACGCGGGCTATGTCCCGGGCGCGGTCCCGCCGGTGGGCCCTTACTACTACTCGCCCAATCCGGCCCTGCAACAGCCTTACAACAGCGCGGGCAACCCCTTCTATCTCTACGATCAGACACAGCGGGTACAGGCCGGACGGCAGCCTTTCTACCCGGTCAACCCGGTGAACAACGATTACTACTATTAGCATCCTGGGCGATGCCCGGATTTCCAACCCCCGTTCGCCAACGAACGGGGGTTTTTTTCTTCCCGTTGCATCCCTCGGACATCCGTTCTAAGCAGCGCCCATGTCGCTCTTCGCCTTCGAAGGCCGCATCCACGCCCCCGAATTCCGCGAGGGCCTGACCTGGTTCAACGTCGCCGCCCCGCTGCGCCTGAAGGACCTGCGCGGCCGCCTGGTGCTGCTCGATTTTTGGACCTACTGCTGCATCAACTGCCTGCACGTCCTGCCGGACCTGAAATTCCTCGAGCATCGCTTCGCCGACCAGCTCACCGTGATCGGTGTCCACTCCCCAAAATTTCCCAATGAAAAGGTCGACGAGAACCTGCGCCAAGCCATCGCGCGTCACGGCATCGAGCATCCCGTCGTGAACGACCCGGACTTGAGCCAGTGGCGGCAGTTCGGGATCCGCGCCTGGCCGACCCTGGCCCTGATCGATCCGGAGGGAATCGCCGTCGCGCTGGCACCCGGCGAGGGCAATCTCGAGACCTTGGACGCATTGATCGCCGAGCTGATCGAGATCTTTCGGCTGAAGGGCGGCCTCAAGGAGGGCCCGGGGCCGCAGGCCGCGCCGGCCGCAATCGACGGCCCCCTGCTTTTCCCCGGCAAGGTCTGGGCCGATCCCGGCTCGGAAGAGATCTGGATCGCGGACAGCAACCACCACCGCCTCCTCGCGGTGGACGCCGCAGGGCGGGTTCGCGCGCGCATCGGTTCGGGCGAGGCCGGGATGGAAGACGGCGGCCTCGAGACGGCCGGCTTTTTCCAGCCCCAGGGCCTCTGCCGCGTCGGCGACACTTTGTATGTGGCCGACACGGAAAATCACCTGCTGCGCGCGGTGGACTTAAGCCGGGGCCGCGTCGATACCGTCGCCGGCACCGGCGAGCAGGCCCAACCCGGCGAAGGCCCGGGATCCGGCCTCGAGGTGGCGCTCAATTCACCCTGGGACCTCTGCTATGTCGCGCCCTACCTCTACGTCGCCATGGCGGGCTCGCACCAAATCTGGCGTTATCACCCCCAATCGATGCTGATGGTTCCCTTCGCGGGAAGCGGACGCGAGGCCCGCATCGATGGGCCGGCGAGCCGGGCGGCCCTCGCGCAGCCCAGCGGGCTCGCGAGCGACGGCCAATACCTCTACGTGGCCGACAGCGAGGTGAGCGCGATCCGGCGCATCGCGCTGGACGGCGAAGGCCAGGTCGAAAGCCTGGTCGGCCTGGATTTATTTCTGTTCGGGGACAAGGACGGGGTGGGGAACGAGGTCCGCCTGCAGCACCCCCTGGGCATCGCCGCCCATGCCGGCGCGCTCTGGATCGCCGACACCTTCAACCACCGGATCAAGCGCCTCGACCCACAGACCCGCGAGTGCCGCGGTTTTGCGGGCACAGGAAGGCCGGGCAAGGGATTGGGCCCGGAAACGGCCTGCTTCGAGCCGGGCGGAATCTCGGCGCGCGGCGGCGAGCTCTTCGTCGCCGACACCAACAACCACCGGATCGTCGCGCTGGATATCGAAAGCGGCGAGGGCCGCGAGCTCCCCGTAAAAATTTAGGGGCGCCGTCTCCGGCGCCCCTAAGCGATGCAGTAAAATAAAAAATCGTTTAGTAATCGATCGTGACGCCGCTGGTGGCCTCGAAGGGCGTGCCGTTTTTCATCCGGCCCGAGAAGGTCACGACGTTGTTGCCGCGCGGCTGGTACTTGACGAAGTCCCAGGCCTCGATCGAGAAGTTGACGTCGGTGACGCCGTTCTTGTTGCGGTCGCCGACCTTGGTCTTGGCGGCTGAGGCCCGCACCGGATTCGGCAGCGTGAAGCTGTTCACCTTGGTCAAGGCGACGCTGTTGAACTCGACGTCGTCCACGGTCATGCCCTTGGGCGCCTCGAGGATCACCTCGACGTTGCCCTTGGCCGTGCCCTTCTTGATGTCGGTCTTCACGCCCTTGCCGCGGATCTCGACGCTGGCCTTTTTAATCTCGGGAGCGACCTCGCCCTTCTTGGGACGGGGCGCGGGCTTGGGCCGGATCACGATTTTCTCGTCCAATGTAGCGGTGAACTTGTCGCCGAAGGCCACCGAGGCCTGCGATCCCTGGCCTTCCACCATCACGTCGCCGCCCACCGGGACGCTCTCGCCGTTGACGGCCTGGACGGAATCGAGGGCCACCACCAGCTTGCCCTTCTTCTTGTCGGCGACGACCTGCTTGATCGTGCCGCGCCCCACCGCGCCGGAGGCGATGACGGGGCGACCGCTGCCAACGTTCTCGTTGGCGAGGAAGTAGACCGTCTCGCCGGGCTGGCTCAGCCCGCTGCTCAGCACCGTCGCCATCTGGATCATGAAGCTGGAGCCGGGCTTGACTACCGAGGCGGGCGCGACACGCCGCTTTTTGGCGGCCTTCTTGGCACCGCCCTCTTCGCCGCCGCCCCCGCCCTCCGGCTTGATGCTTTCTCCGACCGGGACGACGACTTGGGCGTGCAGCAGGGGCGAGACGGCGCCCATCAACAGGGCCAACGAGAGAATCGAAAATCGACGACGCATGGCTTCTCCTTCTTGAGGCTAGTTAGGCTTCTTTTTTCCGCCGAGCTTTTCCAGGATATCAACGGCTAAATTAAGCGCGTAGGCCGGGGCCTTCGCGACGCTGTCGGCGTCGGAGGCCTTGCCCACCTCGCGGTACCATTTGTTCATGCCGCCCATCGCGAGGACCAGCAGGCGTACCCCGCTCTCGGAGAGGGTCTTCACCTGGTCTTGGAAGAGATAGAGCACCGCCGGGGCGAGAAATTTGGGATCGACGGTCTCGGGCTTCAACTCGACGGCGTTGCTCTTACCGACCTGCGAGAAGGTCAGGTCGAGGGTCTGCTCGGCCGGCGCCGCCTGCAGCGCTTTGAGCAGGGGATTTCCCTTGAGGAGATCGGCCCGCACCAGGCCTTGCTCGGTGGCGATCTTCCCCACGGCGGCCTGCACCTGGTTGAGCAGGGCCTTACCGCTCTCGGCGTCGAGCCGATTCATCGCGAGGGCGTAGAATACGAGGGCGCTCTGGATCTTGCTGCTTTCGACCTCCTGGGCGGCGTTCCCCTTGGTGTCGTAGCCGACCTTGGCCGCGCCGTCGGGCCCGAAGGCGATCTTGGTGACCAAGAGGGTCTTTTCGGCCTGGGCCCTTCCGGGAACGGGCAGGGCCAGGAACATCAGTACCGGAAAAATCTTTAATAATAATCGGCAATTCATGAGGTCTCCTTGTCGCGGCTGGACATGGTTTAGTGGATCTTGCGGGGATTATCAACCTTTACCATCTACGACGGAGCACGGAAAAAAGGGTTAAATTCCCCCCGGCTTGGTCGCGGGCGAGGGCGGAGCGGGCTTGCGGGTCTTCAAGTAGATGTCCCAGACTTTCTTCTGCCGCGACCAGAGATAACCGCGGTAGCCGCCGTACTCGAGGTCGAGTCGCCCGGCGCGCTTCGATTCGAGGTAGCGGGCGGAGCGGGACTCGGCGGAACGGATGTCCGCCTCGGTCAGGGCGGTGGTTCCGTACAAACGGAGGGCCTGTCCGTATTTCGGGAAAAAATCCCGGGGGATCTGCAAAGCCGCCAGACACAGCAGGACCGAGATCGCGAGGGCGCGGGGGACGCCGGACAATTTTCCCAAAAGCCAGCCGGCGCCGTAAATCGCGAGCGAGAGGACCCCGAAGAAAAAATACTCGAAGTAGCGGTAGGGATTGGGCAGCAGGTCGAGGAGCGTCGCGGCGCCCATCGCGATCAGCCAGGCCGCGAGCAGGGCCGAGGCCGAATCGCGAAGCCGGGCGACGCAGGCGACCAGGCCCAGCGGCGCCAGCAGGATCGGAACGAGGCCGGTGTTCTTCCAGGACCATTGCCAGAGGTCCTTCAGGGAGAAGCCCTTCCCCTTCATCGTCTTCAGGTACTCGACGCCCTCGGGGGCCAAGGCGGAGAAATTTTTCACGATGTAGTCGAACTCGTAGGTCGGCTCCCAAGGATACTTCGCCAGCAAGGGCCCCAACCAGGCACCCACCGGGATCGCCAGGCCCAGCCCGAAAACAAGCGCTCCTTTCCAGGCCGGCCCGAGCGGCTGGCGGCAAAGCGCGCGGCGCAGCAATTCCAGCGGAAGGAAGCAGGCCATGATCGCCCCCATCCGCAGGGCGAAGAAGGGATGCAGCAGGACGCCGGCGCCGAAGACCAAGCCCGCGGCGAAGCAAATCGCCGCCGAGCCCAATTCGCTCTTCAGCAACATATAGAAAACGGCCGCGGAGAGGCACCAGGCGATCGACCAGTACCAAGGAAAGAAGACGATGGGGATGCCGAGCGAGAGCCCGCCGCCGCTGACGAAGAGCGCGGCGAAGGCGCCCAGCGCCCCGACCAGCCGGCTGCTTCCCAAAGAGGAGAAGAAACCGTACATGCAGGCGAGAAAGACCGGCACCATCAGGACGGAAAAATAACGAAACAGGTCGATGTAGAGCAGCCCCGGCGTCAGCGTCTTCAAATTGGCCAGCAGGGCGTGAAAGCCCATGGGGTGGATGTTGAGGACGAAGGTGGTGAAGAAAGGCAGCCCGTCCGGAAAGGGGCCGTCGACCATCGTCCCCAAGGTGTTGATCAGGTGCGGGTAGCCGTCGCCGGAGAGATTGAGGCTGGTGCCGCGGGCGCGCAGCGTCATCTCCAAAAGCAGCGCGCCGCCCAACGCCAAGAGGCCGTAGGTCGCAAACCGCTCGGGGCGCTCCGGCCGGGGGCCCGGCGCCTCGCGGATCAGCCGCTCCATCGGGATCTTCCCGGCGAGCCAACCCAACACCAAGTAGGAAACCGCGAGGCAGGCCAGGACGCTCCCAGGGTGGTAGCCCAGGCGCAGGGTCTTTTGCAAAAGGGCCGCGAAGACGTGGGCCGTCATGCCGAAGGCGAAGGCCATCAAAAGGCGACCGCCACCGAGGGCCTCGCCGAGCCCCGCCGCTGGCCAGCGGCGCGCGAAGAAGGCCAATCCCGGCAATAAGTAGAGGCCGTAGAAGACGGAGGCCAGCTTGACAAGGGTCCAGGCTGAGACCTGAAGCAGGTAGCTCTGGTCCGCGCCCTTGCGCAGAACCTCGGGATAAGCGCGCAGGGCCCAGACCGCGAGGGCGAGCGGCAGCAAAAAGGCGAACCAGGCGAGGTCGCGGCGCGGGCCGGGGAACGGCGCGGGCGCCGGGGCGGCGGTTTCCATGCGCGCCAACATAGCAAGAGCCGCCGGGAATATCCTGGAAAAAATGCCGGGCGCCGGGCTAGGAATCACGCCGTGGACCTTCGCAAGCTGAAAGCGCTTTGGCTCCCCTTCGCCCTCTTCGCTCTGCTCGGCCTGGCCTGCCTGGGCGTCGAGGCCTGGAACCGCTACTTCCGCCAGATCGCCTCGCCCTTCCTAGCGCCGGGCCTGGGGCTTCTGATCTTAAGCCTCTTCTTCCTGGTGAAACGCCGCCGCGCCTACTTCGCCCTTTCCTTTCTCACCCTAAGCTACGTCGCCGCCTCGTTGACCCTGGGCCTCTGGGGCGACTTTCGCCGCCCGGCGGTGGCGCAGTGCTACCGCGAGTGGGCCTTCGACACCGCGACCGGGCGCCTGCGCCTGCAGATCCCCCTGGGCCGCTCCGCTCCCAATCAAGGCGGCTACATCGCCTGCAGCTTCAGCCTGCGGAGCTGGTGGGACTACCTCGACGACCAGCCCAACCTCTGCACGGCCTTCGACGAACAGCTGCGGGTGGTGATGTTCCTCAACGACCAGGACGTCGACAACGGGGTCTTGCGCGAGTTCCAGATCAACCAGTTCGGCCTCCAGGCCAAGAGCCTGCTGGGCGAGCCGCTGGACCGCGGCGCCCTGCGCATCGCGCTACTGCGGGCACCGGGGCGATTTCGACCCGAGTTCCGCCTGAAAGCGATCTACCAGGTCTACGAACGCGAGCTGGAGGAGGGCCAGACCCGCGTCATCGAGAGCTTCACCCGCGACGGCCAGGGCAACCTGAAAAGCTTCACGGAGAGCTCGGCGCTGAATTTGACGAACAAAGATCTCTACGCGGTGTATAATGCCCAGGGCGTCCTGACCGAGATCCCGCGGCTGAACACGCGGACCTTCGTCTTTCCCGCGCGGATCGACGTCTCGGGCGTCGCGAAATACCAGATTCCGCCGCTGCTCTATCCGGGGGTGAAGCTATGATCCAGATCACGATCGACCGCGAGGCCTGCATCGGCGCCTCGGCCTGCGTGGCCGCGGCGGGGAAGACCTTCGCGCTGGACGCGGAGGGGAAATCGACCGTCGTCAATGCCCAAGGGGATTCCCTCGAAAAACTCCAAGCCGCCGAGGCGGAATGCCCCACCGGAGCGATCCGAGTCGTGGCGTCAGAGCCGAAGCACCCTTGACCGTCCGTCATCGGCTCGCCCCTCTCACTCTCAAGGGAACCCATTCCAACTTGTACGGAGACGAGGATTCGAATAGAATTTTTTTACCGGTAGGGCGCATTCCAAGAGGCCGATGATCGCTCGTTCGTAGCGGTTGCCGTTCTTATGGAGAGCGAAATTCCGGCAAGGGGGGCGGGAATGGCGGCGGGCTGGCTCAGCTCGATCTTCAGGCATCCGTGGGCAGCGGGTGGTGTTGGGGTTATTTGCGCAGGGATTCTTATTTTGCCCCGCCTCGATGGTATCGCGCAGGGCCAAATGGAAACAGACCCCCCGGAGGTGCAAGGGCTTTCGACCCGAGCACCCGGCATGTCACCCCCGGATGAAATCGACATCCTATCCGACGCACTCCCCGAATCTTCAACGAGATTCGAATCTGCCCGCACGCCTCTCGTAGAAAGCACCGATGTGGGAAATATCGCCGTGGTGGTCGATAACGGTAGGCTGTTCAGCCCCGGCAACCCCTTTGATTTCGATTTGACCGGGGCGCCCGTCGCTGTCCGCTTCGAGCCCGTGGGACCGTCGGCCGACGGGATTTTCGAGGTGAGCGTCGGCCCTGGGAATTGGTACGAGGGCGGCCCCGGCGACACCGTAATCCCACTCGCCTTGGAAGACGACGGCTCGGAATCGGTCTCGTTGCCGTTCGACTTTCCCTTCTTTGGCACGAAGTATGACGCCGTATTCGTCAATGCCAACGGCAATCTCACCTTTACCGTACCGGACAACACATGGCCTCGCTCGAATGCGGTCGACCGCAAGGATCAATTTTTGGAGGGACCTCCCCGAATCGCCCCGTTATTCAGCGATCTGGACCGGACCGCTTGTCAAACTTCCCCCGCGTCGGACCCCTGCTCGATCTCCTATGTCTTAACAGAAGATTATATCGTCGTCAGCTGGACCGATGTTCCCCTATTACTCTCCGATACGACGGTGCCCGATTCGAGTCGAACCTTTCCCGACACCCGTCGGACATTTCAAGTAAGATTGGATCCTGCCAGCGGGGCCATCGAGTTCATCTACGACAGATTCGACGTCAATTTCAGCGGACGCATGGATCTAGTCGGCATCGCCGAGGGAAATTACCAAGGCCCCGTCCACGAGCTCGACTTTAGCGAAGACCTTCCGCTCAACCTCGAGGGAGGCGCCATTTTCGAACTGTTCAACGACGTACGGACCCGATCCCTGAACCTCGTCGAAGCGACGAAAGAGTTTTATCGGACGCATCCCGACAAATTCGACTTCTTAATGGTCTATGTCACCGAACCGACCGCCATTCCCTTCGGAAACACCGAGTTTACGCATTTTAATTTCCGCGTCCGAAACTCGGTCCTTGGGGTCAACAATCCCGTTTTCAACATGTCGGCCGGGTACGGAAGCGCCGGAGAGCTGGAGGCCGTCAGCTTCATGAACGACGAAGAGGCCTTCTCCTATTCGCCCCAAGGGATGCTCAATCCTCCCTTCATCGCATTGGGGGATTGGGGCGTCACCATCACGCCCGAAGGCTCGGAATGGGTTTGGAAGGCTATCCAAGAGGCCCGCCTGCTGGGGGTCTTGGGCAGAAACGACGAATCGCTGGGCGTCACGCCGAGGCCGTTTACGGCTGGGTTTATCGAGTCGGCCCTCTCCCGCCATGCCCACGAAATCGGCCATGGACTGATGCTCGCGAACCTGCGTTTCAGGTCCCAAGATCCGAATATCGACCCCTCCACAGCCACCAATCCGTTCCGAACCGATCTTTTGGGCAGGGGGAATTTCCACTGGAGTTTTTTGTTCAACGTCCCAACCGAGTATGGCCCCTATTCCTCCTCCATGATGGAAGGCAATCGAATCTCGGATCTGGGGCCCTCGGACGATTGCCCTCCCGAGGCTCCGCGCAAATTTCGCACCCACGAACTAGAGGCGACGGATGGGTACTCGCTTTTAGACCAGTATGTCATGGGTATGCGCGCGGCCGGCGAGGTCAGCCCCTTTTGGTACGTCAAAGACCCTCAATACACCTTGTCGGCCTGCGCCGAAATTCAGGCGGGCGATCCGGAGATCCCTTGCACGATCGGCGACGTCACCCGGCGCGGTTCGCGCCATTCCACCCGTCCCGATTCGACCGTTCCGGTCAAAGTCCTCGCGCCCATGAGGGGAGCCGAGTTTTGCGGCACCCGGATCGACCTGACGACTCAACACATACAGTATGCCAATTATTCCGGAACCGCCAATCTGCTCGGGAACGTGCTCCAAAGCCAAAAAAACCGCAGCGGCATCCGAGGCTTTCCCATGCCCCCGGGAGTGCCCCTGTCCGCTTGTCCGGGAGCCCTCATCGCCCGCGACGAACTGGCCGCAGGAACAAGGTTATGCCGGGAGGCGGCCGGGCAACCGCTTCTACCCTGCCGTCCCCTCTGCACGATAGGCAGTGAAATCGACATGGACTCGATCTCCGGAACCCATGCCCCGGACGTGAAGACCATGGCCTTTCTCCTGGTGGTGAACGGCGACCGCCCCTTGTACTCTTACATGGGCGCCATCCAGCATGTGGAGAACTTACGACGTCAATTGATGAATTACCTTCATATCTCACTGGGCGCACGCCGAGCGGACGGTTCCCTCAACCCCAATGCGCCACAAAAATTCGATTCCAATTTAAATCCTCGTATTTATTGAGGTCCGAACCAAATCGGCCATCACCGACGGCGGCACCCACAAGCCGGGCAAATCCGACCCCACACTGCCCAACGAGGGGGTCTGCGGCGACGATCTGACCGATTGTCCGATGGAATGAAGGGACTGGCGAACGGCCCGCCGATCAAGGCGCCGGCTGCTGCTGGGTGACGCAGTGGATGGCTCCCATGCCCCAGACCAGATCCCGGGAGTCGATGCCGACCACCTTCCGGTCCCGGAAGAGCCCCTGCAGGGTCGCCAAGGCGCGGGCGTCGTTGGCGTGGGCGTAGACCGGCACCAGAACGACGCCGTTGGCGATGTAGAAATTGGCGTAGGAGGCCGGCAGCGGGCCCTCGTCGGATTCGACCCGGCCCGGCATGGGCAAGGTCACGATGCGGAACGGACGTCCTTCGACGTCGCTCATCGCGCGCAGACGCAGCAGGTTGTCCTGCAGCGGCTTGTAATTGGCGTCCGCCGGATCTTCTTCCACCACCGTCACGATCGTGTCGGCGGCGACGAAACGCGTGATGTCGTCGACGTGGCCGTCGGTGTCGTCGCCCTCGATGCCGTCGCCCAGCCACAGCACTTTCGACGCGCCCAAAAAATCCCGCAGATATTTTTCGATATCCGTCCGGCTCAGCCGCGGATTGCGGTTGGGGTTGAGCAGGCACTGCTCGGTCGTCAAGACGCAGCCCGCACCGTTGACCTCGATCGACCCGCCCTCCATGACGATCCCGGGCTCGAACATCGGCAGGTTGATCAAATGCGAAAGGCGCTGCGGGATGCCGTCGTCCCGCATCAGGGTCTCGTACTTCCCGCCCCAGGCGTTGAAGATCCACCGATTGTAGGCCAGGCCGCGCGGGCCTTTGAGGAAATTGGGGCCGTAATCTCGGATCCAGGAGTCGACGGTGGGAATGCGGTGAATGAGCAGATATTCGCCGCGGATGGCGCGGCTCGCCAGCTTGCCTCGCGCCTGCGCCTCGGACTCGGCGTCGTTGACCAGCAGGTGGACCTTCTCATGGGGCGTCAAGGCCTCTATCATTTGCGCGAAGGCCTCCTGCGCCTGCGGAACGCGGTCGGGCCAGGTGATCGGGTCCTTGGGCCAGGACAGCCAGGTCGCCTCGTGGGGCTCCCACTCGGCGGGCATGCGATAGCCCAACTCTCGCGGTGCGGCGGCGGGACTCAGAGGCTGTACTCCTCGGTGCGGCGGCAGGTGAGGAAGGGCCAATCCTTGCGCACCTCCGCGATGGTCTTCAGGTCGACGGGGACGATCAGGTTTTCCTCGCGGTCGTGCGAGGCCCGCTTCAAGACCCGGCCCAGCGGGTCGGCCACGAAGGAGCCTCCCCAAAAATTGAGATGGTCCTCGCGGCCCGTGCGGTTGGCTGCCGCGACGAAGACGGTGTTGGAAATGGCGTGGCCGCGCTGGACGGTCTCCCAGGCCTGGTACTCGGCCTTGCCCAGCTCCTCCTGCCCCACCACCTGCCAGCCGATCGCGGTGGGATAGAAGATAATCTCGGCCCCTTGCAGAGCGAGAGAACGGGCACCCTCCGGGAACCACTGGTCCCAGCAGACCTGCACGCCGATCTTGGCGAACTTGGTCGCGAAGGGCTTGATGCCCAGGTTGCCCGGCTTGAAGTAAAACAGCTCCGAGTAGTAGTTGCGCGGGTCGTCGGGGATGTGCACCTTGCGGTATTTCCCCAAAAAGCGGCCGTCGGCGTCGAGAACGCAGGCGGTGTTGTAGTAGTCCTTGCCGTCGCGCTCGAAGAGCGAGGCGACGATCGTCACGCCCAGCTCCTTGGCGAGCTTGCCCAAGATCTCGCTGGTCGGGCCGGGCACCGGCTCGGCGAGCTCGAAATATTTAGGGTCGTTGGTCTGGCAGAAATAAAGCGAGGGAAACAGCTCCTGCAGGCAGACGATCTGGGCGCCGTCGCGGGCCGCCTGCCGCGCCTTCTCGACCGCCTTTTCGACGTTGCGGCGCGGCTCTTCGACGCAGCTCATTTGGATCAGGCCCAGGACCACCTCGGGCGAAGGTTCGGACATAGGGACTCCTTCGAAACGGATGAAGCCTCGAGATAGGAAATGGCGGGGAAAAATGCAAGCCCGCTAGAACTTGGCCTCGACCTCGCGGGTGGTGTTGGTGACGATCCAGACGTTGTTGGAAGTGACCGAGGAATCCCCGAAGCGGATGCGGACGTCGTAGTAGCCCGTGGGCAGCACCTTGACCTGCTTGGCGGGGAACTTCGCGACCAGGCTCTGCGTGCCGGTTTTGTAGACCTCGACCGTGCTGCCCTCCGGCGAGATCACCTTGAGGTTGCCGTAGCCCGGCACGATCACCTCGGTGCGCTCGGTGCCACCGACCTTGACCTGCTGTTCGTAGAGGTAGTCCTGCATCTTGACGCTGACCGAGTAGTCTCCGATCGGAACCTTGATCTCCTTTTCGGATTCGAGGCTCTGCTTCTTGCCGCCCTCGACGGCGGTGAGCGTGATCTGGTCGGAGCCGGGCTGCGGCGTCTTGACGTAGATCATCCCGAACTTGCGCTCGGAAATCGGCGCGACCGGGTCGAGCGCGAAGGCCGGCACGGAGGCCAGCAGCAAGGCGGCGAAAATCCATCGAGTAAAATATTTCATGACTTCCCCTTTACTGCTGGGTGACTTCCAGGACCCGGGTCGTGTTGGTCACCACCCAGACGTTGTTCTTCACGGCGGGCAACATGCCGGGGACCTCGACCGTCACCTTATAGTGACCGCGCGGCAGGATCTTGGTGTCGGAGGCCGGGAAGGTCGCCACGGTCTGCCCGGTCTTGTCGCTGGTGACGGTGACCTTATCGGTGGCGTGCGGCGAGTTCACCTTGAGGCTGCCATAGCCCGGGACGACGAGGAAGCTCGTCTCGGTAGGCGCGACGTGGAAATTCTGCTGATAGGAATAATCCTGCATCTTTACGTGCAGCTCGTAATCTCCGACCGGGACGGAGATGGTCTGGCCGGGCTTCGGGTTCCAGGAGCCGCGGTTCTTCAAGTTGGTGACGGTGACTATGTTGTCGGGTTGCGGGCTATGCACCACGACGCGGCCTTCGCCGCGCTCCGAGCGGGGCGCCAAGGGGTCCAAGCCCCAGGCCGGGGCGCTGAACAATAACATCGCGATGAGGAAGAAAATATGGGGGCGCTTCACGGGGACCTCCTTATTTTGAGAACCGAAATTTGAGAGCCGAGCCGGAATTGTTGAAATTGTAAGGGAAGCCTCGGTAAATGCCTAAGAATTTTTCCACGGAACATCCATCCTCGGCTTTAGACGCGCCGGCGCCCGCTTTGGTTTACATTTTTATGGGACTAAGGTAATAAATTATTGATTTAATTGAAAAAATCACGATAATTTCCCGAGGTTTTTTATGTCCCATCCCGTCGTCTGTTTCTACCACGCCAATTGCACCGACGGCGCCGCCGCCGCCGCGGTGGTCAAGCGCAAATATCCCGAGGCCGAGCTCTACCCGATGAACCATGGCGATCCTATCGAGGCCCAAGTCCGGGGCAAGAAGGTCTTCATCGTCGATTTCAGCTTTCCCGCCGAGATCCTCGAAAAGTTGAAAGCCGAGGCCGCGGAGGTGCGCTGGTACGACCACCACAAGACCGCGCTCCCGATCCGCGACCGCATCGGCTGGGGCGTCCTCGACTTGGGCGAGTCCGGCGCCTCCCTGACCTGGAAGCAAGAATACCCCGGCGAGCCGCTACCCAAGATTTTGGCCTACGTGAAGGACAAGGACCTCTGGGAGTGGAAGCTGCCCGACTCGCGCGCCGTCAGCATGGACCTGCGCAACACCGTCGACGTCCTCGACCCCGCCTCCGAGACCTGGCGGCGGCTGATCGACGGACTGGACGAGGCGGCCCTCCGCAAGATCGTCGAGCGCGGCGAATACGCCTTGCAAAGCCAGCGCCTCAACATCTTAAGCGGCGTCAAGAACGGCTTCGAACTCGACTTCCACGGCCACCGCGCCTTCGCGGTCAACTGGAGCCTCGAGGCCAGCGACATCGGGGAATACATCTACAAAGAGATGGGCTACGCCGTCGCGGTCCTGTTCTATTACACCGGCAAGGTCTGGAGCTTCAGCCTGCGCTCGCCCACCGTCGACGTCAGCGAGCTGGCGCAGAAGTACGGCGGCGGCGGGCATCCGGGGGCCTCGGGCTTTCGGCAGGACGCGATCGACTGGCTGTTCAAGATGAAAAAATAAAGGGCGGATCGCTCCGCCCTTCATCTGAATCTCAAAAAATTTGGAGCTACTTCGCCGCGGGTTTTTTGGCCGGGACGGCCGCGGGCTTGGCCGCCGGGGGCGCTTCCTTTTGCGCGGTGGTCACCGGCTGGGCGGCGGGTTTAGCGCCGGCTGGGGATGAAGCCACGGGATTTTCCGACATGCAGAATTGGACGATCTTCTCGTACTTGCCGTCCTCGAAGGAGAAGGTCGACTTGGTGCCGCTGCGGTGCGAGGCGACCGCCGCGACCGGCTGACCGCCGGCGCCGAAGGTGTAGCCGATCAGGCAGCCGGTGTCGCTGAAGTAGGTGTAGCGGGTCGGCGCGCCCTCTTGAAAGGTATTGATGGTCAAGTAGACCAGGTTGTGCCCGGTGCCGGTGATCGTGTCCTTGCCGTTGGGCAGGCCGCCCTTACAGGTGACGGTGACGCCCTCTTTGCCGCAGACGAAGCCGTTGGCCGAAAAGACCGGCGTGGCGGCCGAGGCGGGGGCGGCGGCCAGGACGAGGGCCGCGAAGGCGAGGGCGATAAAGGTATGCTTCATAGAATCTCCTATAGAAAGAACCCGAGGGACGGGGTGAAGCCTTAATGGAATCCAGGCGTCTTACGCAATAGCCTTTCCTTTAGGTCGTTTTATTTCGCAAAGCCTGCAATATCTTTTGGTGAATTCCGCCGAAGCCCCCGTTGCTCATGAACAGCAGGACGTCGCCGGACCGCGACTCCTCGGCCAGGGCGGCCACCATGGCCTCGACCCCGGAGATATGCCGCGCCTTGGGTTCCGGCGCGGAACGGTTGACCGCCGCGACCACCGCGTCGACGTCGAGCACCTTGCCGCCCTTCACCTTCTCGGGCATGAAGACGTCGGCCAAAAGGATTCGGTCGGCCTCGGCGAAAGCGGCGGGATAATCCTCTTGAAAGACGTCCCGCTTGCTGGAGTTGCTGCGCGGCTCGAAGACCGCCCAAAGGCGCCGGCCGGGGTACTTTTTGCGCACCGCGGACACGGTCTCTTTCACCGCGGTCGGGTGGTGAGCGAAGTCGTCGATCACCAGGACGCCGCCGATCTCGCCCAGCACGTCCTGGCGGCGCTTGACCCCCTGGAAGGTCGCCAGGCCTTGGCGGACTTCCTGCCAGCTCAATCCCAAATTCAGACAGAGGGCGACGACCCCCAGGGCATTGCTGACGTTGTGGGCGCCGGGCATCTCCCAGGAGACCTCATGGTGGCAGCACTCCTTGCCGTGTTCGCGCGAGGCGACGCAAAAGCTCGTCCTCTCGCCCGTGGCGAGGATTTCGCCGAAATAGTCCGCCCGATCATGCAGCTCGGGAGTCATCGCGTAGGTGATCAAACGATGCGGAAAATCGCGAACGAGCTCGGCGACGACGGGGAAATCCAAGTTGGCGACCAGGCTCCCGTCGGCGGGGAGGATCGCTAGCAGGCGGCGGAAGGCGGATTTGACGTGCTCGAGGTCGGTATAGATGTCGGCGTGGTCGAATTCGACGCTGGTGAGCAGGACATGCCGCGGCCGGTAATGCAAGAACTTCGGCCCCTTATCGAAGAAGGCGGTGTCGTACTCGTCGCCCTCGAGGACGAAATACTCTCCCCCTCCCAGCTTGAAATTGCTCCCGAAGTTTTTCGGCAGGCCGCCGATGAAGAAACTGGGATCCTTGCCTGCGGATTCGAGCACCCAGGCCAAGAGCGAGGCGGTCGTGGTCTTGCCGTGGGTCCCCGCGACGACCAAGGGCGTCTTGCCCTCAAGGAAAAAACGCGCAAGCGCCTGCGGCATGGAAATGTGCGGAATCCCCTTGGCCAGGACCTCCTCGGCCTCCGGGTTGCCGCGCGAGATGGCGTTGCCGACGACGACCAGGTCGGGCGGGGATTTCAGATGGTCGGCGCTGTAGGGAGAGAAAATCGTAATCCCCGCCTGCTCGAGGATGGTGCTCATCGGCGGGTAAACGTTCTGGTCGCTGCCCTGCACCTCGTGCCCCGAGGCCTTCAACATGCCCGCCAGGCTGGCCATCCCGGTGCCGCAGATGCCGATGAGGTGGATCTTCATGATTTTTTCGCCTTGGAAATAATGTCTTGCTGGGGGTTGAAGGGGGAGGGCATCCGCCCCCTGAGCTTTAGCCAGCCTGAACTTGCTTCGGGCTGGCGAATCACCCCGCAGATGCCGATGAGGTGGATTTTCATGAGAGGGTCCTGGCATAAATCCAGAGCTTTGTCATGGGGGAAACGATTTCACTCGGGGGGATTTTCCCAAAAGAGGTCGTGGATCCTCGGCCGAAATTCCTTGATCGCCTCGTTGTCCCGCGAGGGGTGGACGCGGTTGGTGAGCAGGACTGCGTATTTCTCGTCGGCGAGGTCTATCCACAGGCTGCAGCCAGTGAAGGCTAGGTGGCCGATCGAGCTATTCGGAGCAAAATATCTCCCGGCCTGGCTGCCGGAGGGGCTGACCGTGTCCCAGCCCAGCTTGAGTGGGGCCTCGCCGTCGAAGAAGGCCAAGAAGGTCTCGCGGCGCAGCAGGCTCCCGGCGCCGCGGCGGGCGGCCAAAATTTCGCGGGCGAAGATCTCCAGGTCCAAGGCGTTGCCGAAGAGCCCCGCGTGGCCCGCCGCCCCGCCCAGGACGTGGGCGTTGTCGTCGTGGACCTCGCCCCAAAGCAGTCGGCCCCGCCAAGGGCAGAGCTCGGTGGCGGCGATGTCCTGCGGCATGACGCGGTCGGGGTGGTTCAAGGGGTGGAACATCGTGCGCGTCATCCCCAGCGGCACGGCCACATCGTCCCAAAACAGGCCCTCTAGGCGCCGGCCCGCGAGCTCTTCCAACAGGAATCCCAAGAGGATGAAGCCCAAGTCGCTGTAGATCCGCTTCGTCACCGGCGACGCCTCCAGCGGCACCTCGGCGATGCGCGCCAGGTAAAACTCGCGCAGTTGCTCGTAGCTCCAGCCCTTGCCGCGCGCCGCCTCGAAGAGCGGCAGCCAGGCCGGCAGGCCGGAGTGATGCTGCAGGAGCTGCCGCACCGTCAAAGCCTCTTTGCGGCGGAACTTGGGGAGGTAGTCCTGGAGCTGCGCCTCCAGGTCCAGGCGGCCCGACTGCCAGGCCAGCATGCAGAGCGTGGTCGTCGCCACCGGCTTGGTCAGCGAGGCGATGTCGAAGAGGGAATAGTCGCCGACCGGACGCGCGCCGGGCTCGTGGCTCAAAGACCCGAAGGCCCCGCGGTACAGGGTTTTGCCGCCGCGCCCCGCGATCCACTGCGCCCCGCTGAAGGCCTTGCCGGCGATGGCCTCGGCGAATGCCGCCGCGATCTTATCCATCGGAGAGCGCGCCTTCCTCGAAAATCAGGGCGGGGCGATCCGCGTCGAGGGTCACCCGCGTCCCGAAGGGGATGGTCCAGGAATCGTCGAGGTGGCCGGAGGGAAAGCCGAACAGGATCGGAACCTTCAGGTCGGCCAATAGGTCGAGCAGAAGGTCCATGATCACCGCGGGCAGGTCGTGGGCGTCTTTCAGGGGCCCGAAGACGATGCCGCGAACTTCGTCCAACAGCCCGGCCAGCCGCAGGTGGGTAATCATCCGGTCGATCGAGTAAAGCTTTTCGCCGACGTCCTCGAGGTAGAGGATCGTCTCGCGGGTGTCGAGCTGGTAGGGCGTCCCGAGGGAGCAGACGATGAGCGAGAGACAGCCGCCGACCAGGCGCCCATCGGCCCGGCCGGGGTGGAGGGCGGCCAGGCCCTCGGGCTGCAGGGCGCCGAGCGGCCGGGGGTCGCCCAAGCTGCGCAGGAGCGAGGCCTCGCCCGGCGCCGCCATCCGCGCGCCGATGTCCTTTGCCACGACCGGCCCCTGGAAGGTCACCCAGCCCCAGCGCTGCTGCGCGAACATCAAGAGCGAGGTGATGTCGGAGTAGCCCATCAGGATCTTGGGCGGCAGGTCCTGGGGCAGGGTCTCCAAGAGGGGCAGCAGGCGCATCGAGCCGTAGCCGCCGCGGGCGGCGAAGACGGCGCGCACTTCCTCGTCGCGGAGATATTCCTTGAGCTCTTGAAAGCGCCGCGCGTCGTCGCCGGCGAGGAAGCGTTTTTTGGAAAAAATGTCCTCGCGGAAGCGGACCTTGAAGCCCAGGCCCTCGAGCCGGGCCACCCCTTGGAGGAATGCCTCGCGGTCGAAGCAGCTGGCCGGGGCCGCGACGGCGAGGGTGTCCCCCGGGCGCAGGGGCGGGGGTTTTTTGAGGGTCCTTAAGGGGGACATTCGCCAGATAAATAGCGCGAAGCGCGGCCCGCATACAGGAATATTTATTTGGTGCAGGGCCGAAGCCCGGCGTGTTAAAGTTTTCGACGATGAAGGTCTATCTCACCCTCCTCTTTCCCAAGACCGCCGCCTCGGGGGCCACCCTCGAGCGCTGGCTGCACAAGACGGGGACGGAGCTTAAGGCGGGCGACGCCCTGCTTGCCTTTCACGCCAACGGTCGGTCCGAGACCCTCCCCTGCGCGGCCTCGGGCACCCTCAAGGTCACCCTGTGCCGGGAGGGCGAGGCCCTCCAGCGCGGCGCGTCGATCGCCGTCCTCAGCAGCCTGGAGGCCCAGGCCCGCGAGATCGAAAAGCGGGGCTTGGGCAAGATCCTCACCCCCGACGAATACCAAGACGCCCTCGCCCACGCCGAGGCCGCCAGCATCCGCCTCCCCCCTGAAGAACTTTAATCTAGACAGCCCCAGGCCGGGGTGCTTGACTGAAGGGGATGGACGATCGCCCCGCATGAAACCCGCTTGGCTCAAATCGAGGATCCCCTCCGGGCAAAACTACCTCCAGTTGAAGGGCCTGTTAAAAGAGCTGCGGCTGAACACCGTCTGCGAGGAGGCCCACTGCCCCAACATCGCCGACTGCTGGGAACGCCAGACCGCGACCGTGATGATCATGGGCGACATCTGCACGCGCAGCTGCGGCTTCTGCGCGGTGAAGACGGGCAAGCCCTTCGAGCTGGACGCACAGGAGCCCGAGCACGTCGCCGAGGCGATCGCGCGGCTGGGACTGAAGCACGTCGTCATCACCTCGGTGGACCGCGACGACCTGCCCGACGGCGGCGCCGGGCACTTCGCCAAGACCATCCGCGAGGTCAAGGCGCGCTGCCCCGAGACCCAGGTGGAAGTATTGATCCCGGACTTCCGCGGCAAGGGCGACAGTTTGCACCGCATCTTCGAGGCCGAGCCGCA
>JAANMV010000962.1_pt1 | contig 33779 bp, 24 predicted proteins | sample 7279661 | NCBI WGS metagenome assembly JAANMV01 (sample SAMN14094540, study PRJNA606508) | bioreactor metagenome | isolation source: A lab-scale SPAN reactor treating ammonium-rich wastewater day 121 | place: Ireland: Galway | collected 2017-05-16
AGGCCTTCGAGGGTCTGGCCCTGGCCGATGGGGTACTGCACGGCGATGGGGTTCGCGCCGAGGCGCTGGCGGATGGAGCGGAAGGAGAACTCGAAGTTCGCACCGAGCTTGTCCATCTTGTTGATGAAGCAGAGGCGCGGTACACGGTAGCGGTCGGCCTGGCGCCAGACGGTCTCGGACTGGGCCTCGACGCCCTCCTTGCCGTCGAAGACGGCGACCGCGCCGTCGAGCACGCGGAGCGAACGCTCGACCTCGATGGTGAAGTCGACGTGACCGGGCGTGTCGATGAGGTTGATCTTGTACTCGACGCCGTTGCGTGTCCACGGGCAGGTGGTGGCGGCGGACTGGATGGTGATGCCGCGTTCCTGCTCTTCCTGGAGGAAGTCCATGGTCGCGGTGCCCTCGTGGACCTCGCCCATCTTGTAGTTCTTGCCGGTGTAGAAGAGGATGCGCTCGGTGACGGTGGTCTTGCCGGCGTCGATGTGGGCGCAGATGCCGATGTTGCGGATATGGGAAAGGTCGATGGCCATGGGTCGGTCTCGGTGGTTCGTTCGTGCGATCGTGGCGGGCACCGGGCGAAGCCGGCACGGGCCGTGGTGGTCTGGTGGATGGTCCCCGGCGCGGTCGTCCGTGTCGGGGTCGGGTGTCTGAGAGGTGTTGAGTCGCGGTAGGCGGCTCTCGGCGTCGGCCCCCCTCGGGCCGTCCGGGCCGCCCGCCGTGTCAGAGTGCGGCGGGGGTCGGCCCGGATTCGTCTTCCTCGTCCATGGCGCGGTCCCCTTTTCGGATCGGCCGTTTTCGGGCGCGGCTTGGGCGAACGCCTCCCGCCGCGACCACGGGCTACTCCCTGATCGGTCGATTGTTCGACGGGCGTTGGTCCGAATCAAGAACCGCCGAGAAGTTCATCGATCCTTTGCCTGCGGGGTGGGTCGAGGCCGGCGAAGGGGGTCGAGACGCTTGAGGGCGTCGATCTCGACGGCCCTGGTGGCCCAGCGGCGGGCGTCTTCGGTGCGGCCGAGGGCGTGGATGGTCAGGCTCTGGCGGGGGTGAGGAGTTGCTCGGGCTGCTGGAGGAGTCGGACGATCTCGGCGAGGGCGAGGGCGCCGGTCGCGCCATCGACGACGCGGTGGTCGCAGGCGAGGCTGAGGGGGAGGAGTCTGCCGACTCGGAACCAGCCGTCGCGTGTGACCATGCCCTCGTGGACGCGCCCTACGGCGAGGATGCCGACTTCGGGGTAGTTGATGACGGGGGTGGCGAAGCGGCCGGCGTGGCTGCCGACGTTGCTGATGGTGAAGGTCGAGCCGAGGAGTTGCTCGCGGGGGATAGAGCGTTCGCGGGCGGCGCGGGCGATGGCGTCGATCTGTCGTCCGATTTCGAGGACGCCGAGCTTGTCGGCGTCGCGGATGACGGGGACCATGAGGCCGGAGTCGGTGTCGGTGGCGATGCCGAGGTGTACTGCGCGGTGCTGGACGATCTGCTCGGCCTTGTCGTCGACGGTGGCGTTGAGCGCGCCGAACCTGCCGGCGAGGGCGCGGCAGACTGCGGAGCAGACGAAGGGGAGGAAGGAGACTTTCTCGCCGCTGGCGGCCGCGAGCCTGCGGCGGAGCGAGTCGAGTTCGGTCACGTCGGCCTCGTCCATGACGGTGAAGTGGACGGCGGTGGAGACGCTCTCGCGCAGGCGGTTGGCGATGGTGCGGCGTACGCCGCGGAATGGGATGACGGCCGTGTCCGCGCCCGGGGGGATGGCGGGCTGCTGCGCGGGGGCGTGCGAGTGGGAGGGCGCGCGTGCGGGGGGGGGTGAAGCGGGGATGGCGGTTGTCGGGATGGGTGCGGGGCGGGTCTGCGCGGCGGCAGCGTGGCGGGAGCCGGCGGAAGTGAACGCGCGGACGTCCTTTTCGGTGACCCGGCCGCCAATGCCGGAGCCGGGCACCTGATTGATGTCGATGCCGAGTTCGCGGGCGAGGCGGCGTACGGCGGGGGTGGCGAGGGCCTTGCCGTCGCGTGCGGTCATGCCGGCGAGGTCGCCGCCGACTTGGCCGACAACGGTGCCTGCATCCTCGCGTTCGGCTTCCGGTTGAGGCTCGGGCGTGATCGCGGGGGCGTGCTTTGACGCTGCCGGCGCGACGGGCGCGGAGCTTGACGGCGATCCATCGCCCTTATACTCGACGAGGACGGAGCCGACCTTGAGGATGTCGCCTTCCTTGCCGTGGAGTGCGGCGATGACGCCTGCGCGTGGGCTGGGGACTTCGACGAGAGCCTTGTCGGTCTCCATCTCGGCGAGGATGTCGTGCTCGTCGACGGCCTGTCCGACCTGGACGCGCCACTTGATGAGTTCGGCCTCGTGTACGCCCTCGCCGAGGTCGGGGAGGATGAACTGGTCCGGGTTCGCGGATTTCGTGTGGGCCATGCGATCTGTCCTCTGGTTCTGATCCTTGCCGCTGCGTTCGTGTGGTAGCCGCGCTCCGGGCATTCGCGCTCAGTACGCGAGGCACTCCTCGATGCACTTTCGGATGCGAGGGGCTTCGGGAAGGTAGTCGAGTTCGAGTTTGTAGTAGGGCATGACGGTGTCGAAGCCTGTGCATCGCTGCACGGGGGCTTCGAGGTGGAGGAAGCAGTGCTCCTGGATGATGGTTGCGATCTCCGCGCCGAGGCCCGCAGTCTTGGGGGCCTCGTGGACGACGACACAGCGGCCGGTCTTGCGGACGCTCTCGACGATGGTGTCGGTGTCGATGGGGTAGATGGTGCGAAGGTCGATGAGTTCGACGCTGGCATCCTCGGGGAGTTCGTCCATGGCGGCGAGGCACTGGAAGACGGGTGCGCCCCAGGTGACGACGGTGACGTCGGTTCCCTCGGCGACGACCTTGGCCTGGCCGATGGGGATGGTGTAGTCGTCCTCGGGAACGTCCTCGCGGAAGCTGCGGTAGACACGCTTGGGTTCGAAGAAGACGACCGGGTCGGGGTCGCGGATCGCGCTGAGGAGGAGGCCCTTGGCGTCGTATGGCGTGCTGGGCATGACGACCTTGAGTCCCGGGTGATGGGCGTAGATGGCTTCCGGGGAATCGGAGTGGAGTTCGGGGGCGTGGATGCCGCCGCCGACGGGGACGCGGACGGTGAGGGGGATGGTGACCGCTCCGCGGCTGCGTGTGCGATAGCGAGCCGCGTGGTTGACGAGCTGGTCGTAGGCGGGTCCGAGGAACCCTTCGAACTGGATTTCGGGGACCGGCCTCATGCCTGCCATGGCGAGTCCGATGGCGGTGCCCATGATGCCGGACTCGGCGAGTGGGGTATCGGCGACGCGTTCTGGACCGAAACGTTTCTGGAGTCCTTCGGTGACACGGAAGACGCCGCCGTTGAGGCCGACGTCTTCGCCGAGGACGACGACGCGCTCGTCGCGTTCCATCTCGTGGGCGAGAGCGTGGTTGATGGCTTGGACAAGTGTCATCTGCGCCATGGTGGTTCTCGTTCGTGGGAAGACTCAGGGCGGAGCGAGTCGCGTGCCGCTCAGCGGGTGGGGGCGTTCGCCCAGGATTCGCGGTCGATCTGGGTCGGGTCCTGGCCGATCGAGCTGGTCCGCAGGGTGTCGCGCTGGCGGGCGATCTCGTCGGGGAGTTCGGCGAAGGTGAAGTTGAAGATGTCGTCGGTGGTGGGCTTCTCGATTCCTTCCGCGGCGCGGACGACTTCCTGCACGATCGCCTTGGCGCGTTCCTCGGCGGCCCGCTGGCGGTCGTCGTCCCACAGGCCCTTGCTCTCGAGATACTTGCGGGTGCGGATCATCGGGTCTTTCTGCTGCCACGCGGCGACCTCCTCGGGGTCGCGGTATCGGCGGGCGTCGTCGGCGGTGGTGTGGTCGCCGAGGCGGTAGGTGACGGCCTCGATGAAACTCGGACCGCCGCCGCTGCGGGCGCGGTCGAGCGCGTCGCGAGTCTCCTTGTAGACGGCGAAGAGGTCGTTGCCGTCCACCTGGACGGTGGGCATGCCGTAGGCGAGCGCCTTCTGTGCGATGGTTTCGGAAGCGGTCTGCGTTTCGCGCGGGACGCTGATGGCCCACTGGTTGTTCTGGCAGAAGAAGACGCAGGGGACCTGGAGCGTGGAGGCGAAGTTGGCGGCCTCGTGGAAGTCGCCCTCGCTGGTCGCGCCGTCGCCGAAGTAGGTGATGACGCAGCGCGGCTCGCGTCGGATCTTGTACGCCCACGCGATGCCGGTCGCGTGGAGCATCTGGGTGCCGATGGGGATGCTGATGGGGGTGACGTTGACGCCTTCGGGAATCTGGTTCCCGCGTTCATCGCCCATCCAGTGCAGGAGGATGTGCTCCATGGGGAGGCCGTGGAGGAAGAGGGCGGCGTTCTCGCGGTAGCAGGGGACGAGGAAGTCGGTTCCCTTCTTCGCGGCGAAGCCGGAGCCGAGCGCGGCGGCCTCCTGGCCCTTGTTCTGCGGGTAGGTGCCCATGCGGCCTGAACGCTGGAGTTTGAAGGCGACCTCGTCGTACTGGCGGCAGATGACCATCTGCTCGTAGAGGAAGGCGACCTGCTCGTCGGTCAGGGTGCCCGCGGCGAGCTTGGCGTCGAGGCGTCCCTCCTCGTCGAGAACCTGCACGTACTCGACGCGCGCTTCGTAGACGACCTTCCTCGGCATCGGCGTCCTCCCGCCCGCCCGGTTCCGGGTCGGGCTGCTCTCTGGCGACAGCGTAGCGGCCCGGTGGGCCTGCGACGTGCCGGTACGGCTCAGCGTTGCGCGGCGTCCGCGGTCCGGGCGTGCGGGTCGCCCGGGAACAACTTGATCGACGAGTGGTCGGTCCGCCGGCCTTTCCCGCGCTGGGGCGTCGGGCTGCGCTCGGGGATGATGAAGTCCTCGGTGGGGAAAGAGTCGTTGTGGCGAAGGGCGGCGTCCGCGGCCGCGAGCATGGTCTCGTCCGCGTTGAAGTAGAGCTCGCGATAGAAGCGGTTGATCTCGATCTCGGCGAGGTCGAAGAAATGGAGTGCGGCGGCGCGGTCGCGTTCAAACTCGAGGCCGCCGTTGCCGTCGTGGCGGCGCACGTCGCGGTCGAGTTTGCTGAGCGTGCACGCCCAGGCGTGGAGGTAGATGGCGGCGAGCGCGAGCCTTGCCTGCACGGCCTGCCGGGAGACGACGGCGGCGTCGTAGCGTTTGCTGGTCTGCTTGAACTGGTAGGTGTGCTCGGAGATGAGGCGTGCGAGGCGCTGCGCGTGCGGGCGGAGCGAGGGATGGACGCCCTCGATGGCCGGGGCGCGTCGGCGGACGCCGAGGAAGACCTCCGCGGCGAGGGGGATGGCTGCCCTGAGGAGGGCCGGGCTGAGTTTCCTGGAGAGGGGGGCGTCGCGGATGCTGAGCATCCATTCGCCGAGTTGTTTCCCGCCGTAGGCGAAGATGAAGGACCACATGAGGTCGTTGGAGCCTTCGACGATGATGTTGATGCGTGAATCGCGGAAGGTGCGTTCGATCTCATTCTCGGTCATGTAGGACTCGCCGCCCATGATCTGCATGGCGTCGTTGACGACGCGCCAGCCCATCTCGGAGCAGAAGACCTTGCAGGCGGCGGTCTCGACCATGATGTCCTCGTCGTGGCGGTCGAGCATGCCTGTGGTCATGTAGAGGACGGCGTCCATGGCGTAGACCATGGCGGCCATGTGTGCGATGCGCTGGCGGACGAGTTCTTTTTCCGAGAGGGGATCGCCGAACTGGTAGCGGGTCTGCGACCATCGGATGGCCTGGTTCATCGCACCGTAGGCTCCGCCGAGCATGCCGGCGCTGAGGGTGCATCGTCCGTAGTTGAGGCAGCTGAGGGCGACGTTGAGGCCGCGGCCCTCTTTGTGCAGGAGGTTGAACTTCGGCACTCGGACGTTGGAGAAGCGGATGCGTGCCTGCCAGGTTCCGCGGATGCCGCACTTGCTGCGGTTCTTCTCGAAGATGTTGACGCCTTCCATGTCCGGCGTGCAGACGAGAGCGGTGACCTTCTCGGACCCGTCGGGCATCTTCTGGCGCGCCATGACGGTGAAGAGTCCGCTGATCGCGGCGCTGGTCGCCCACTTCTTCTCGCCGTTGAGGATGTAGTGAGTTCCGTCGGGCGAGAGTTCGCAGGTGGTCTCCTGCCCGCCGGCGTCGCAGCCGACGTTCGGCTCGCTGAGGCAGAACGCGCTGAGCCAGTCCTTGGCGAGGCGAGGGAGCCAGAGGCGTTTCTGCTCCTCGGTGCCGAAGAGCATGATGGCCTTGCAGCCGATGGACTGGTGCGCGCTGACCAGCACGGCGGTGGAGCCGCAGTAGCGGCCGATCATCTCGAGGACGTGGTTGTAACTGGTGATGCCCATGCCCAGGCCGCCGTACTCCTTGGGGATGGTCATGCCGAGGACGCCCATGGAGAAGAGCCGGTCGATCACCCAGCGCGGGATCTCCTGCTCCTGGTCGATCTGGATGGCGGGGTGCTCGGTCTTGAGGTAGCGTTCGAGTTCGGCGAGCAACTGGTCGCAGCGAGCGGCTTCGTCCGGGCTGACTTCCGGGTAGGGGAGCACGAGGTCGTTGCGGAATCGTCCCCAGAAGAGGTTCTTGATGAAGCCCATCGAGGTCGGCTCCGGGCCGAGGAGGGCTTCCGCCTCCGCGATGAGTTTGCGGTCCTTCTCCGAGACGCCCTTCATCGACTTCAGGTCTGCCATGGGACACCTCTGCGTCACGCGGTGAGGCCGCGTGTTTCCTCCCCCGGGTTGGCGTGAATCCTCGAACTCCGTCCCCCGGGCGTCATCCTTTCTTCGCCGTGCGCTCGAAGAACGCACGGATGGCTTCGACGGCGGCGGGCGTGCGACGCAGCGCCACGAGTCTCTGTCGCTCGGCGTCGAGCGCGGCCTGCCATCCCCGGGCCGTGCCGGCATCGACGGCGTCGAGCACGGCCTTGCCGGGCAGGCTCGAACCCACCTCGCCTCGGACTTCATCGGCAGCGGCGAGTACGGCGGGGGCGGTCTCGCTCCGCCCGATCCAACGAGCCGGGGCTGCGTCGCGTTTCGGCGTCTTCTGAGCGCAGACCCACGACTTGGCCGCGTCGAGCAGTTCATCCGGTGTGGCGGCGACGTCATCGAAGAGGCCTGCCTCGGCGGCTTCGTCGAAGGCCATGGTGCGGCCGGTTGCGGTTCTGCGGATCGCGTCGGCGGGGTCCATGCGAGCTGGGAGCAGGTTGGTGCCTCCCCAACCGGGGCAGAGGCCGAGGGATGCCTCGGGCAGGCCGACCTGGTATGGCTTGCCTGAGGGTGAGGGCGAGGCGACGAGGCCGTCGCAGTGCATGGCGAGTTCCAGGCCGCCGCCGAGCGCGGCACCGTTGATCGCCGCGACGGTGGGGCAGGGGAGTTGCGAGAGGATGCCGAAGACGCGCTGGCCGTAGTCGAGGTAGCGGCCGAGTTGTTCGTCGCTCAGGTCGCTGATGGCCTTGAGGTCCGCGCCGGCGACGAAGGTACGCTCGCTGGCGGAGGCAAGCACCACGGCGCGAGCGTCGGCGGGGATGGTTGCGAGTGTCGCTTCGAGTCGCTGAATGAGCGCGTGGTCGAGGACGATGATGGGCCTGTCCACCTGTTCAAGCCGGATCGTGAGCACGCCTTCGTGCTCTCCGCGGTCATCGCGCTCGACTGGCAGCGGTTGGGCCGTCATTCGTCTGCTCCGACCGCCCGGCGGCTGGCCGAAGCCGACACCGGACATACCCCGATCACGTCCCGGAACAGCGGGAGTATAGCGCGCGATGGCAGCGGCGTGCTCTGGAATCGGCGTGTTCAGGGCTTCGTGGAGAGGCGTTGTCGGAGGCGGGACTGTGCATCCTCGGTGGCGAGCACCGAAGCCGACAACTCGGCACCTCGGCGAACGATGGTGTCGTCGTCGGAGCCGTCGAGGGTGTTGAGGAGGCGCTTTGTCTCCCGGAGCGCGAGGGGGCCGGCCTTGGAGAGCCTGTCGGCAAGGTCCGCGACGGCGGTTTCGAGATCGGCGAGCGTCGGGAGGCTGCGGGTTGCGAGACCGATCGCGGCTGCCTCCTGGCCGGACATGACGCCTCCCGCGAGCAGGACGTGCCGCGCCCTGCCTGGGCCGAGGCGTTTGACGACCCAGGGCGCGACGACAGCCGGACAGACGCCGAGATCGACTTCCGGGAATCCGAGTTTGGCGTCGTTGTGGGTGAAGACGAAGTCGCCGACGCACGCGAGTCCGCAGCCGCCGCCGATGGCAGCGCCGTTGACAGCCGCGACGATCGCCATTGGCAGTCTGCGGAGGCGGAGGGTCAGTTCGGCGAGGAGGCCGAGGAGGGTCGAGCCTGCGGCGGCGTCGCCGAGCACGGCACGGAGGTCCATGCCCGCGCAGAACGCCGGTCCGCTGCCTGTGAGCACGAGGACAGAGGGGGGGGGTAAGGCCGCGTCGATCTCGCCGACACGTGCGAGGAGGCTCTGGAGAAGAGGGACCGAGAGTGCGTTGCGCGCGTCCGGCCTGTTCAGGGTGAGACGAGCGATGGCGCCGTCGATGGTCAGGGTAGTCAGCGTGTCGGTCATGGCGGCGTCGAGTGGAGGGTGCGTCTGAGGCTAGGCGGCGTGCGCGAGAAAAACGCCCGAGCCGGTCGGCATCGGGCGTTGAGGAGGAACAGAGGTGGGGCGGTCAGATCGTGCCGGTGATGCCGAGCGGGACGCCAAGCGTGCCGAACGCGCCGGGGAAGAAGGCGTCGTAGTGTCCCATGTAGGCGACGATGCCGGCGGGGCTTTTGATGGTGAGGCCGTAGAAGACGTCCTGGGTGCGCCGGTCCCCGGTGACGAAGTCGTGGACGTCGAACTCGGTGACGCGCCGAGCGGGGAGGACGCGGCGGAAGACCTCCTGCCCGAGCGGGGTGCTTGTGCCCTTGAAGTTGCCGTCGAAGCGGATGGAGATCTCGACGACCTGATCCTGCTGCGTGGGGTTGAAGAGGCGGAGGTATTCGACGACGTTGGTGTTGAAGGGATCCTGCGGCCTGAAGCCTTCGCCGAACGCCCAGAAGGTGTGGGATTGGGTAGCGAAGGTGGTGCCGTTGCCGTCGTTGAAGACGGCCGTCGGGAGCGAGAGGGAGATCGGGAGGGGTGATTCAAAGAGGATGGAGTAGGCACGTCCCTGGGGGAAACCGGGGAGAGACTGGACGTTGATCTCGCCGCGTGAGAGAGCGGGGACGTCGAGTGCGGTGCGGTAGGCGCTGCCGTTCTCGAAGAGGAAGGAGAAGACAACGGAGACACTGGCGTTGTTTGGGTTGACGATGCCGACGCGTTCTTCGGCGGCGTTGATGCCGAACTGTCCTTCCGGGGTGACGCCGGAGGTGGCTCCGAGGCCTGGCGTTGCGGCGAAGCCCTTGGCGCCCGGGGCGTCGGTGGTGATGCCGTTGTCGTAGCTGCTGACGGCGGCGACGATGGGTGCCTGTGCTTGGATGAGCGCGCCGTAGCGACCGTTGGGGACGTTGGGGAGGGAGGAGAGGTTCCAGCCGCCGCGTCGGAAGGGGGCGAGTTCCTGGGTGAGGACGATCGGGTTTCCGCCGCCGGTTGGGAGGAGCGTGGTCTCGACCTTGATGGTGATGTCGGAGATGCTCTGGAAGATGATGATGTCGAAGATGCCGTCGGCCTTCTCGACCTCGCCGATGGTCCAGGTCTGTGTGACGTCGGAGATGAAGGACTCGCCGACGGCGGAGCGGAGGCCGTCGAGGAGGAAGGTGTCGTAGTGGCTGAAGGTGGCGGCGATGGGGCGCTCGGAGCGGAGCTCGATGGCGTATGGCTCGAGTGGACGGACGAGCGAGCCGCCGGGGTTGCCGAATCCGATGTCGTACATTTCCGGGGTGTTGAGCGTGATGCCGCCGCGTGACTGCGGTGCGATGACGAAGTCGGCAAGCACCTGGTCGCGTTGCCCGGTCTCGTAGCGTGCGATGGCGAAGACGCGTGTCGGCTGGTCGTGCGGGTTGAGCATGGGAACGAAGGTGTAGATGAAGGGGCTTGCGAAGCCCTCGGGGTAGTAGGAGCGGTAGGGGAGGGTCGGGGCCTGGGAGCCGTCGGAGAGGGTCTCGGTGGAGGGGTTGGCGGTGTCGGCGGTGAGGTGTCCCGCGCCGGTGCCGGCGTTGACGGCGTCGTAGAGGCTCTGCGCGGCCGAGGGGGAGTTGCCGAAGAAGATGAAGTATCGCATGGTCGTGCTCTGGCCTGCGGCGATGGAGCCGAGGTCGTAGGCGAGGACCATGACGAGGTTTGCGGAGGCGCCGTCGGGATCGTTGACGCCGAAGTCGAGCACCTGGTTGGGGTCGCGGATGACGAGCGAGTTTGGATCGACGAAGGTGGCCATGGCGCGGGTGTCGGAGGCGGGTGCGCCCATCGCCATGGTGATGCCCTGATTGAAGGCGTTGGTGATGACGCTGGACCGCATGTAGGGGACGCCGTCGAGGATGTCGTTCTGCGTATTCGGCCCGCGGTTGTCGAGATTGAGGCCCTGGTTGGCGTCGATGGCTTCCATCCACGAGACGTCGGAGATGGTGGAGGGTCCGTTGTTGGTGAGGCGGACGTCGATGGCGAGGAACGCGTCGTTGGGCCCGAAGGAGATGGTGCGTTCGACGTTGAGGGACTGACGGAAGAGTCCCTGGGCGGTGGTGCGCCGGTTGAAGGCGTCGCTCTGGCTGACCATGGTCATGGGGAGGGAGGTGGGTGAGGACGAGCCGTTGTTGAGGAACTCGTACCCGCCCGCGGACATGCCGTAGAAGGAACGGAGGCCCTGGCCGTTGGTGGCGTTCCGGAGGAACTCGATGCCGTCGAAGCGGATGCCGAGGGGCGAGCCGGCGTCGTTCATGCCGAAGGTGCCGTCGTTGTCGATGCCTGCACGGACGCGCTGTCCCGCGAGGACGTGGGAGGCGTCGCTGACGCCGCCGGAGACGGCGATGGCGAGGGTGTAGTTGCCGGTGGTCTCGGCCGGGGTGCCGCTGGTGACGTTGAAGGGGTCGTAGTCGAGGTTCGAGGCTTCGCTGACGGCGATGTAGTAGGTTCCTCCCGCTGCGAAGACGAAGCCGCCGATGCTGCTGTTGAGGGTGCCGTCCGGGGTTGAACGCTTGATCTCGTTCCCGCCGGCGTCGAGGAGTCGCAGGCCGGTGGCGAGGGTGAGTTGCCCGGTGCTTGGGTCCGCGACGGAGGTCACGACGGCATTAAGCGTGGTGCCGGCATCGACGCGGAATCTGAAGAGGTCACGGTCGAGGAGACCGAATCCGCCGTCGCCGATGTAGGCGTTTCGTGTGGCGGCGCCGGTGCCGTTGATTTCGTTGAGGTTGCGAGCGGTGGTGAGGGTGTCGTTGAGTTCGAACGGGCCGAAGATGTCGTTTTCGAGCGTGAGTTCGAGCGCCCAGGAGCGGAGGACGCCGGAGTTGAGGGCGGTGGTGTCGTTGATGACGAGGGTCCACTGTCCTGCCGCGGACTCGCCGTCGAACCTGTTGAGCGCGTTGGTGGGTCGGTAGGAGCCGGAGTACGGGGTGGCAGCGGTGACGATGGACCGTGCGGCCTCATCATCGAAGAGGACGTTGTCGAAATCCTGGCCGTTGGAGCCGTGCCGATCGAAGAGGACGACTTCCGTGCCTCGCGGGCTGATGAGCGAGATTCGGAGGTCGGAGACGAAGGTGTGGTCGAGGTCGAGTCGGAGGTTGACGTCGCGGATGGCGCGTGCGTCCGCGACGGTGACGGAATCGGAGGTCGTGCCCTGTGTGCCTGTCGGTGGGACGGCGACTGGAGCGTCGAGGTTGTCCGGGATGGTGATGCGATCCTCGCCGACGAGTTCGATGCCGAGCGAGAGGTTGTAGTTGCCGGTGGACTGGGTCACGCCGCTGGCGGCGATGGTGGGGCTGTAGTCGTCGTTGGGGAATCCGGAGACGCCGACGTAGTAGGTTCCGCCGGTGGAGACGAAGTAGTCGAGGTAGGCGTCAGGTCCGTTGAACTGGTCGTTGAAAGCGAGTTCGTTGCCGAGGGCGTCGAAGAGTCGGAGGTAGGAGTCGAACTGCGAGGGGATCTGGAGGTTTTTGGCGTCGACGCGTGCGGTGATGAGTCCGCCGCGCGGCATGGTGATGCGGAAGATGTCGACGTCGAGGCCGGCGTGGAGGCCGTCGCCGAGGAAGAGGCCGTTGAAGTTGGCCTTGCCGCTGGCGTTGAAGGAGACGGGAGTTGCGGTGGCGAGAGTGTCGTTTGGTTCGAGGCTGCCGCCGACGCCGACGACCTCGAACTCGTAGACCTCGTCGGTCCCGCCGTTGGAGTCGCCCTTGAGGAGGTTGCCGAGGAGGTCGCGGATCTTGGGGTCGCCGGGGGTGCCGGCGTGGAGGGTGAGTCGGTATTTCCCGAGGAGGAGGCGTTGCTGCGGGACGTTGGTGAGGTCGAGCGAGATGTGGATGATGGCGTCGTTGTCGGGGTCGATGTCGACGGAGGAGATGGTGATGACGGTCGAGTCGTCGCCGGTTCCGAAGAGGCCGTCGGGGCCTGCGTAGAGGAAGGAGGCGGAGTCGATGGCGAGGACGGACGCGTCGATGGACTTGTTGAACTCGACGGTGATGGTGTCGATGGGGAGGCCTGTGGAGGGGTCGTTGCGTCCGGTGACGGGGCCCGGGTCGATGCGCTTCACGACCGGCCCGTCGATGCCGATGATGTTCAAGGCCCTGATGAGATTGAGTCGGCCGCCGGAGACAACGCGATTCTGGAGGGTTGGGAGGATGTCCACGCTGTCGATGAGTGTCTGGCGGACTTCCTGTGCGGAGGCCTGGGGACGGTGCGTCTTGAGGAGCGCAACCGCGCCGACGACCATGGGAGCGGCGAAGGAGGTGCCGGACCCGAATCCGTACCCGCCGCCGACGGTCGTGGAATAGACCTGCACGCCGGGCGCGCCGAGGTCCACGGTCTTTGCGCCGTAGTTGGAGAAGCCGGCGAGGGCGTCGTTGTTGTCTGTGGCGGCGACGGCGATGAGACCCGGGATGTTGTAGGAGGTTGGGAAGAACGTGATGTCTGGATCGTCGTTGTCGAAGGCGCTGTTGCCGGCGGCGGCGACGAACGTGCCCCCGGCCTGGATGAACCGCTCGATGGCGTCCTTCTCGGCGTCGAAGCCCGTGGGCACGTCTGCGTAGAAGGCCTGGTCGAAGGCGCCGTAGCTGTTGTTGCTGGCGACGATGTTGTGCCCCTCGCCGATCATCATGGTGAGGTAGTCGTGCGCGCCGACGATGGCGGAGAGGAGCGCGTTTCCGTTGCTGTTGGGGATCTTGAGGGGGAGGATGGACACGTCCCATGCGACGCCCGAGATTCCGACGCCGTTGTTGCCGACCGCGCCGATAATGCCGGAGACGAAGGTGCCGTGCCCGTACCACGGTCCGGTGTTGATGTTCTCGCTGGGGTCGTTGTCGAGGTCGCCGAAGTCCCAGCCGTTGAGGTCGTCGACGAATCCGTTGCCGTCGCTGTCCACGCCGTTCCCGCTCTCGTTGGGGTTTCGCCAGATGTTGGCGGCGAGGTCGGGGTGGCTGAAGTCGATGCCGGAGTCGATGACGGCGACGATGACGTCGCGGGATCCGATGGTGACGTCCCACGCCGCGGCCGCGCCGACGTCGGCCCCTGCGGTGCCGAACCCGCTGCCCGGAATGAACTGGCCCGTGTTGTCGAGCTGCCACTGGTTCGTGAAGAGCGGGTCGTTGGGGAGCTGCTGCTTGTGGTAGACGGCGTTGGGTTCGATGGCCTTGACGCCCTCGACGGCGTGGAGCGCCGCCTCGATCGCCCACTGGTGCGGTCTCTGTGTGGAGTCGATCGTCGCGTATCGCCCGCGGCCGACGGACCGGATGGTCGCCTCGTCGATCCCCATGGCGTCTGCGATGCGGCGTGCGGCGTCGATCGCGCCCTCGTCGCCGAGCGCATCGTCGAAGGTGACCATCCACGATCCTGCCTTTGCCTCGATCGACCCCCCGCGCCAGGCGACGTGCTCGACGACGCCCACGCGGCCGTTCGCCGATGCGGGCAGCGGCCCGACGAACGGGTCGATCGCGGAGAGCAGCACGCGCTGTTCGAGCGTGTCGATCGTCGCTCGTTCGAGCGGTGCGCCCGAGGCTCGGGCGACGGAGGCTGCGGAACGGCGGGCGTGCGCGCCCGGAACGCGGAAGATGCTCGACATCTCAGGACTCCCGAGCCTTGGGGTCAGGCCTCGCTCATGCGAATCGTTTGTCTCGGCGCTCCGCTCGAGGTGGGTCGGCGAGCGGTGGAGGCCCCGCGCACCGCGTGGGCGCAGGCCCCCGGCCGAATGCACTGTCGTGCTACAGCATATCCGCAATCGTGCTGGCGTGGTTCCTCCCACCATTATCCACACGTTCGATCGTAGTTTGTTTGGGTATCACTCACTCGCTCCTCACCCCCACGCCGCCGGTAGCATCGCCCGTTCCTCCGCCCCGCCGGCAAGCCGGAGCGATGCTTGAAGTGCGCGTTCGGGCCACTCGGTGTTTTCCGTGCCGTCGATTGTGTTGAGCCAACGTTTCGTCGCGGCAAGAGCGGCCGCGGACTTGGGTATGAGCCGCTGTGCGAGTTCGAACGCGGCGGTACGAACCGAGTCGGGATCGGGCACACTGCGCCAGACCCACCCGAGGCGGGCGGCTTCGCGCCCTGAGATCAGGCCCGTATCCAGCAGTCGTTCTCGGCATAGAGCGTCGCCGACGGCGGCACGGAGGAAAGGCGCGGAAACAGCCGGTGAAACGCCGAGGCGGAGCACGGGGTAACCGAGCCGGGCCTCGTCGTTGGCGATGACGAAGTCCGCGCCGCCGAGGAGGGCACATCCGCCGGCGACGGCTGCGCCGTGGGCGGCCGCGACGACGGGAACGCGGCAAGCCCGGAGCGACCGGACGGCCATGGACAGTCCACGCAGCAACGATTTCATGGTGTCGCCGGTCGGATCGTCCTTGCAGAGCGAGAGATCGAAGCCGGCGCAGAAGGCCTGGCCGGCGCCTTGAAGGACAATGACGCTCGCAGACTGCGCCGCCTGATCGACCATTCCCGGGATCGCGTCGAGCATCTCTGGGGTGAGGGCGTTGCGGCGGTCGGGTCGGTCGAGGGTGACGGAGGCGATCGTGCCGTCGAAGTCGAGCCGGATCATCAGACGCCCCCTCGCTCGGCAAGGGCGACGAGGCGCTCGGCAAAGGCCGATGCCGCGGCGAGGCGTTCGCGGTCGACGCCGGTTACGAAACCCGCCCGCTCGACGGCGTGGATAAGGAGGGCGGTGGCGATGTTGCCCGGTGCGCGTGCTTCGTCGGTGGACGCGAAGGGGCAGCCGCCGAGGCCGCCGGCGGCGGCATCAAAGGAGCGAACGCCCGCCGCCAGGGCGGTAGCGACGCACTCGGCGGCGCGTCCGGTCGTGTCGTGCAGGTGGAGCGTGAGCGGGGCTTCGCCGTCGTCGCGGAGGGAGAAGTCGCCGACGACCGTGCGCATGGCGTCGAGGACGGGCGCGAGCGATTCGGGCGTCGCCGCGCCGATGGTGTCGCCGAGGTCGATCTCATCCACGCCGGCGTCGAGGAGGATGGACGCGACTTCAGCCACCCTGGCGGGTGGAACGTCCCCTTCGAAGGGACAACGGATGATGCAGGAGACGTAGCCTCTGACGCGCAGGCCCGATCCGTGGGAGAGGGCAACGACAGGCCGGAAGCGCTCGACGCTCTCAGCGATGGTGGCGTTGACGTTCTTGCGGGTGAAGGTCTCGCTGGTGGCGGTGAAGACGGCGACCTTGTCGATGACTCGTCGTCCTGCGTGCTCGTTGACGCGGAGGGCCGCCTGCGCCCCTCGGTCATTGGGCACGAGCGCGGAGAAGACGAGTTCCGGGGGCTTGAGGTCCGCGACGGCCTCAAAGAGCTGGACGGCATCGCCGAGTTGGGGCACCCACTTTGGGCTGACGAAACTGGTGACCTCGACCTCGTCGACTCCCGTGAGCGTGAGGAGTTCGACGAGTCTCGCCTTGTCGTCGGTGGGGATGGCGTGCGGCTCGTTCTGGAGGCCGTCGCGGGGGGAGACGTCGGTGATCCGCACTCGCTCGCTCACGCCGGGCATTGTAAAGGTCGGCGGGTCGTCGGGGGTTTATCGGCCGGTCGCGCGGGAGACGGCGCGGATCGTGCGGGCGGCCCGCTTTCCCCTGCGGCGGGGACGGGGTCGGCGGGGCGATCGCACCCCGGCCTTGTTCCGATGCTCTGGCCATGCACACCGGAGGCCCGACCATGCGCTGCCCGTGCTGCGGATTCGGCATGTCCGAGGTCGTCTACGAGGGGGTCCACGTCCATTCGTGCGGCGGGTGCGGCGGTGAGTTCCTGGGCGGGGAGGAACTGGCACACATCGTCCGCGTGCGTGAGATGACCTTCTGCCGGGCGATCATCGACGAGATGGCCCGGCGCGAGCCGACCTTCGGCATTCCCGAGGAGGAAGAGGAGACCGGCGTGAACTGCCCCGCGTGCGGAGAGTGCATGGACGTCATCAACTACGGCGTGGACAGCGGCATCGTGGTGGACCGCTGCACGGAGTGCCAGGGCCTGTGGCTCGACAACGAGGAGCTGGAGAAGGTTCAGGCGCTCATGGAGCGCTGGCAGGACGAGGCGCCGGCGAAGATTCGCGCCGTCGCGGATGAACTGGCCTCGGGGCGCAAACGCTCGGAGGCGGGCGTGCAGGTGTCGCGCTTCGCGTTCGTCAACGCGTTGATCGACCGCATCGCACGGGCGGCATGAGTCCTCGCCGGCTCACTCGGCGCGCCTGAAGAGGTCGAGGAACCGGTCCTCATATTCCTTGAACACGCCGAGCCGGTCGAGTTCCGCCTTGAGGTCCATCGCGAGGCGGCGGTCGGCCCGGGCGTCCTCGAAGAGTTGCTCGATGCGCTTGCGGGCGGCGGCGTCGAGGCGTTTCTTCGCAGACGGTTCGGCAGGCTCGGGCGGTTCGTCCGGCGCGTCCGCAACGGCGAACTCGCTCTCATCGTCATCTTCGCCCTCGGTCATCTTCTGCATGCGGTCGAGCATCTTGAGCAGCGCGCCCTCGACGATCCGACCGTGCTCGGTCAGTTCCGCCATATCGATCGAGACGCCCGCCAGTTCCGAGAACGACTCGAGGACGACCCGCGCGGCCTTGGGGTTCGGGACGTTGGCGGCGTAGAAGGGGATCTCGCCGAGCAGGCAGAGCCCCGGGAGGTTGCGCTCCATGGCGGCGGCGAGGAGGACGCCGTTCAGGCCGCCGATCTGCCCGCCCTCGACGGGCTGCGCTCCGCTGCGGACGAGTTCTTCGAGGAGCAGCGGCGAGGTCGCGGCGGCGTGTACGGCGGGCTCGTCGGTCGGATGCACCTGCGAGGCCATCGAGGCGAAGGTGATGACGCGTTCGATGTCGAAGGCGGCGGCCCGTTCCAGCAGCCGCTGCGCGAACATGTACCCGCCGTGTGTGGGCTGGGCTTCGCCGAGGAAGACGATGAGCGGCCGCCCCGACGCGCCCTCCGGCGTCCGGTAGAAGACGCTGCGGGGCAGGCGCGTCTGCTCGATGATCCCCGACACCACGTCCACCTGCCCGATGTCGAACTGTTCGGGGGCGTGAACCTCGGCGAAAGGGCGGAGTGCGAGTTGCTTGATGAGGTACCCGGCGGCGATGACCGCCACGTTGCCCATGCCGGGCCAGGCGGCGAGGAGCCAGGGACGGAGGGGAGTGGAGGGTGTCTCGGGCATGGCGGCAGTCCGAGTTGATGTGCCGCGACGTGGAACCCCCCCGCGTCGCGCGTTCGCGAAGTCTCTGGCCGAGGGTTGCGACCACTGGCCACGAGTTGGTAGGCTAGGCGCCGATGCGGCAGACCATGGAGAGGATCACGACGCGAGTCGGCCATCGGAGCGTCGTCGGTGGCGGACGTCCGATCGCGTGCGCGTTCACGCTGATCGAGCTGTTGGTCGTCGTCGCGATCATCGCCCTCCTGGTCGGCCTCCTGCTGCCAGCGCTGGCGCACGCCCGCGAAGCGGGCAGGGCGACGGTCTGCCTCGCCAACCAGAAGAGCCTGGCGACGGCGTTCGTGATGTACGCCGACGACAACGACGACGGGATCGTGTCGTCATGGACAGATCGGCGCGACCACGACCATAGTTGGGCGGACTGGCCGATGCTCCCCGACGGCGGGTACATGAGCACCTACGCCCTCCAGCAGGCGAAGGACACGGAGGGCCACAAGAGGGGCATCCGCAACGGCAAACTCTACCCCTACCTGGAGAACGTCGAGGCGTATCACTGCCCTTCCGACCTTCGCGCGCGCGGGCGCGGCGTCGCCGGTGCGATTGCCTTCCGAACCTACTCGATGCCCAACTGGGTCAGCGGGGACGAGAAGTGGGAGTCGTACATCGGCGGGCACACGGTGACGCGCCGGATGAGCGCGGTGCAGTTCCCGACATCGAAGTTCGTTTTCATCGAAGAGTCCGATCCGCGGGGCGTGAACATGGATTCGTGGGTCATGCACCTCGACCAGGAGAAGTGGATCGACCCTCTGACCGTGTGGCACAAGGACACCAGCACGATCGGGTACGCCGACGGCCATGCCGAGGTCCACGTGTGGCAGGATCGGCGGACCATCATCATGAGTCGGAACCAGAAGTTCGATGTTCCGTGCCCCGGCAACGCGGACTGGGCGTACTTGGCGGGGGCGTGGATGAACACGAAGCGGAACTGACGCCGGGGTCCTCCTGGCGAAGCGGAGAAGGGATGCTTCGCTCAGCGGCCCTCTTCGGTGAAGTCGGCCGGCGCACGCGCACGCACGCCTTCGAGGGTGATCCTGACTGGTCTGATCGTGCCGTCCGTGTTGAAGTGCATCTCGTCGATGCACACGACGCGGTGATGCGGGCTGGTCCTGTCGAGCGGCCGCCGGTGGTACACGATGTACCATGTGTCCGATCCCGGCACGGGGATCACGGAGTGGTGCCCCGCGCCTGTGGCGACCTCCGGGTGTTGTTCGAGGACTTTGCCGGCGCGATGGAAGGGGCCGGTCGGTGAGTCGGCGATGGCGTACGCGACGGAGTAGTGCGGGCCGCCCCAGCCGCCCTCGGACCACATCAGGTAGTACCGTCCTTCGCGTTTGAAGACGCACGGCCCTTCGACGTATTGGTCGGGCGTGATCTCCTTGAAGGTCTCGCCGTCGTCGAAGGGGACGAGGCTCAGCAGGTCCGGGGCGAGCCTGACGACGTTGCAGCGTCGCCACCCGCCGTAATACATGTAGTGCTGCCCGTCGTCGTCGCGGAAGACGAACTGGTCGATCGGCTGTGCGCCGTTGTGGAAGCGGTCGATGAGCGGTCTGCCCAGGGCGTCCTTGAAGGGGCCTGCGGGGTTGTCCGCGACGGCGACGCCGATGCCGCCGATCTCTTCGTTGTTCTGGATGTCGTTGGCGGCGAAGAAGAGGTAGTAGCGGTCGTTGGCGTGGACGGCGGCTGGGGCCCAGAGGGCGTACTCGCCCCACGAGACGTCGGCAAGGTCGAGCACGCGTGGGTGCTTCGTCCAGTGCACCAGGTCCGGCGAACTGAACGCGTCGAGGAAAGTCTGCTTGTCGTACTGCGGGTTGATCGGGCGTTGTCCGCGCTCGCCCGTGTCCGTCCTCGCGGCCGCGACGCTGTCGCCCCAGTCGTCGCTCCAAGTCGGATAGACCCAGTACAGGTCGCCGAAGACGACCGCCTCGGGATCCGCGTACCAGCCCTCGAAGACGGGGTTGCCGGAGAGGCCGTGTGCCTTGCGTTCGGGGTCGATGGTCTGGGCGCGGAGCGGCGAGGCGAGGAGCGCGAGCAGGATGATCAGGGCGGGTCGCATGGACCGAGCGTACCCGATCGCGGGGCGTGGCTGCGAGCGGTGTCCCGGCGGGAATCCTCCCGCGCCGACGCCTCACCTACGTCTGCAGCACGCCCGTGCGGAACTCGCGTGAGGTGTCCCAGTTGCGGGCGGCGTCGAGGGCGGCGATGAGTTCGTCGCGGGTGCGGTGGGGCTGGATGATGCGGTCGACCCAGCCGCGGGCCGCGCCGTGGCGGATGTCCTGCTGCTCGTTGTACGACGCCCGCACGGCGTCCAGGATCGCGCGGTGGGTCTCCGGGTCGATGGTCTCGCCCTTTCGTTCGCGGCTCTTCTCCTCGATCATGGCGAGCGTGCCGGTGGCCTGGGCCGCGCCCATGACGGCGCACTTGGCGCTGGGCCAGGCGAAGGAGAGGAACTGGTCGAAGGCGCGGCCGCACATGGCGTAGTTGCCCGCGCCGTAACTTCCTCCCATGATGACGACGATCTTGGGCACGACGCAGTTGCTCATGGCGTTGACGAGTTTCGCGCCGGCGCGGATGATGCCCGCCTGCTCGCTGTCGCGCCCGACCATGAAGCCGGTGGTGTCGTGAAGGAAGACGATGGGAATCCTGCGCTGGTTGCAGTCCATGATGAAGCGGGCGGCCTTGTCGGCGGAGTCGTCGTAGATCACGCGGGGCATGTTGGTCGACTTCGACGGTCCGGCGCGGCCGCCGGGCATGGTGCGCGTGGTCAGGCGGCACTGGTTGGCGACGATGCCGCAGGGATGCCCGCCGATGCGTGCGTAGCCGCAGACGAGCGATCGGCCGTACTCCGACTTGTATTCGTCGAAGTCGGGGGCGAGGGACTGGTGACCTTCGGTATTGGGAACCGCGTTCGAGTCGACGAAGCACGCGATGATTTCCTTCACGTCGTACTGCGCGCCGGGCTTGTCGGTGAAGATCGAGTACACGTCCGCGGCGTCGCGGTACGACGAAGCGGTCGAGCGTGTCGCGTCGCGGCTCGTCGCCGGTGCGTACTTCGCGGCCAGCGAGCGCACGCGGACGAGGCACGCCTCGTCGTCCGGCTCGCGGAAGTCGATGGTTCCGCTGACGCTCGCGTGCATCTCCGCGCCGCCGAGTTCCTCGTCGGAGACCTGCTGCCCGATCGCCGCCTTCACCAGCGCGGGGCCGGCGAGGTACAGCCCGGAACCCTCCGTCATCAGCAGCGTGTCGCACAGCACGGGCAGGTACCCTCCGCCGGCCACGCAGTAGCCCATGATGGCCGCGATCTGCGGGATGCCCTCCGCGCTGATGACGGCGTTGTTGCGGAAGATGCGCCCGAAGTCGTCCGTGTCGGGAAAGACGTCCTCCTGCATGGGAAGGTAGACGCCCGCCGAGTCGACGAGGTAGATCAGCGGCAGGCGGGCCGCGTGGGCGATGGTCTGGGCGCGGAGGATCTTTTTGCACGTCATCGGAAAGAACGCGCCGGCCTTCACGGTGGCGTCGTTGGCGATGACCATGTGCGGGCGGCCGTGGATCAGCCCGATGCCGGTGACGACGCCGGCCGCGGGCGCGCCGCCGTGCTCGGCGTACATGTCATGGGCGCACCAGAGGCCGAGTTCGGTGAAGTTTGGGATTTCGTCGTGGTGGGGGTCGATCGCGGTCGCGGAGGCGGGGGAGGCGCCCGCCCGACCTGTGGAGGGGACATCGACAAGTCGGGCGATGCGTTCGCGCGCGGTGAGTCGGTTCTTGGCGTGCTGGCGTTCAATGGCCTTGGCGCCGCCGCCGTGGCGGATCTCACGCTCGGTGCGGAGGAACTCGTCGGTGAGTCGGCGAAGGTCGTTGGCGGTCGCGGTCAAGTCGCGGCTCCTCGTCGGCTGGTTCGTAGCGTAGCGGGCGTGGTCGGGAGGCCTGACATGTCGGTGAGTTCAGTCGGTGCATGGAAGGGCGGGAGCGGTTATCCACCGCGGTACGAGCGATGCAAGAGCTTGCGGTTGCTTGACTTGCAGGAAGTTGCGAGCAGGACAGATTCCGTACATTGACAGTTCGTTCGGTCTTTGGTACAGTCCGTCTGCCGGGCCCGCGGCCAGCACCGCCCCCGGCCGGGTGGAGTGCGACGGGCGCGACCCCGACCCGTGCTGGGACCGGCACGATGGGCACCGGCTGACTCCCGGGGCGCGGCGTGCGGCGAAAGGACGGCGGATCATGGCTTCCACGAAGGAGAACGGCGCGGTCGAGATCAAACTCGAGGACAAGAGCAAGCGGCAGGCTCTCGCCAACGCGCTCGCGCAGATCGACAAGGCGTTCGGTCGCGGCTCCATCATGCGGCTCGACGAGGAGGCGTATCTGGCGGTGCCGGGCATCTCGACCGGCGCGCTCTCGCTCGACCTCGCGCTCGGAGGGCGCGGCATCCCGCGCGGGCGCATCATCGAGGTCTTCGGCCCTGAGTCCAGCGGCAAGACGACGCTCGCGCTCTCCGTCGCGGCGAACGCGCAGCGCGCGGGCGGGGTGGCGGCGTTCATCGACGCGGAGCACGCCCTCGACCCCTCCTGGGCGAAGCGGATCGGGGTCAACATCGACGAACTGCTCGTCAGCCAGCCCGACACCGGCGAGCAGGCACTCGAAATCTGCGAGCTCCTCGTGCGGTCCAATGCTGTGGACGTGATCGTGGTAGACTCGGTGGCCGCGCTCATTCCCAAGGCGGAGATCGAGGGCGAGATGGGCGACGCGCACGTCGGCCTCCAGGCCCGCCTGATGAGCCAGGCGATGCGCAAGCTCACCGGCGTCATCGCCCGGTCCAACTGCACGGTCATCTTCATCAACCAGATTCGTGAGAAGATCGGCGTGATGTTCGGCAGCCCCGAGACCACGCCCGGCGGCCGCGCCCTGAAGTTCTACGCTTCGGTCCGCATCGACATCCGGCGGACGAGCGCGATCAAGGACGGCGAGACCAACGTCGGCAACCGGGTGCGGGCGAAGGTCGTGAAGAACAAGGTCGCCCCCCCCTTCCGCGACGCCGAGTTCGACATCATGTTCAACGAGGGCATCTCGATGGCGGGCGATCTGCTCGACCTGGCCGTCGAGGAAAAGGTCGTGCAGAAGAGCGGGGCGTGGTTTGCCTACGGCGACGTTCGGCTCGGGCAGGGGCGTGAGAACGCCAAGCAGTTCATCAAGGACAACCCGGACCTGGCTGCGGAAATCCGCGAGGCGGTCCTGAACGCCCGGCTGCCTGGGCGCAAGCACGTTGTCGGCGCGGCGGTTGTGTCTGCCGCGCCGGACCTGGAGGAGGTCGAGGCCTGACCACGGCGCGCGGCCTGGCGGGCCGGTTCGGTTGTCCCGGTTGCGGGTCCGGGGCTACCCTTCCGGCCCACCGTTGCGGACGTGGCGGAACTGGCAGACGCGCTAGGTTCAGGTCCTAGTGGGAGTAAAATCCCGTGGAGGTTCGACTCCTCTCGTCCGCATGTTGACCCAGCCGGCCCGGGACCGTCCCGGGCCGGTTTGCTTTCAGGCTCGCCCACCCGCGATCGGACGGGTATGTTGCCCGACCATGGCCCTCATCTATTGCGGTATCGACGAGGCGGGATATGGGCCGATGCTCGGTCCGCTCTGCGTCGGGTTCGCCGCGTTCCGCGTCGAGGGGTGGATGGTGGGGGAATCCGCCCCGGACCTGTGGGGGGCGCTCGGGTCGGGCGTCTGCCGCGACCCGGGTGACAAGCGAGGCCGCGTCGCCGTCGCGGACTCCAAACGGCTGAAACTCTCGAACCAATCGAAGTCGCGCCACCCACTGACGCACCTCGAGCGGGGCGTGCTCGCGTTTGCCGGCGTGGGGGGCGATGCGCCGCGCGACGACGCCGCGTTGTTCGCCGCGCTCGGGACACGGCTGGAGGATCGTCCGTGGTACTTGGGCGAGGCGGAGCCGCTGCCGGTGTCGTGCTCGGTTGAGTCGCTCGCGTTCGCGCGCAACACGGTCGCGCTCGCGTGCGAGTCGGCGGCGGTAGAGCCGATCGCGGTGGCGTGCATCACGGTGGGGGAGAGGGAGTTCAACGAGGAGATTCGTCGCGGGGGGAGCAAGGCGGCGGTGACGGCGTCCGCCTTCGCCCGGTACCTTCGCCGCGTGGTCGATCGCTGGGCGGACGGGCCGGACTCGGTGCGCGTGGTGTGCGACCGGCACGGCGGACGGCGGAGTTATGCAGCGATGATCCGGTCTGCCGCGCCGGGGCGTGCCGTCGAAGTCCTCGAAGAGAGCGAACGGTGCAGCCGGTACTCGGTGGGGGGCGAGGGTCTGATCGTGCAGTTTCGGCCCGAAGCGGAGGACGCGCACCTGCCTGTCGCGCTGGCGTCGATGACGGCCAAGTTCGTCCGCGAACTGACGATGGCGCGGTTCAACCGCTACTGGTGCGCCCGCGTGCCGGAACTGAAGCCGACGGCGGGCTACGTGCAGGACGCCCGCCGCTGGCTCGGCGACCTGAACGGCGTGCTCACCGAGTCCGAGCGGGAGACACTGGTGCGAATGGCGTAGCGTCTGATGCTTGATGTCTTGATGTCGCGTGGCTTGATCCCTTCCACCAGGTCACATGCCCGACTCCCGGAACATGCTGGACCTCGCCGCCCGCCTCGCCCTGCGCGCCGCCGGCGACGTGGAGCCGAACCCGATGGTGGGCGCGGCGATCGTTCGCGACGGCGTGGTGATCGGGCTTGGGCACCACCGGCGATTCGGCGGCCTGCACGCGGAGCGAGAGGCGCTGGCGGATTGTCGTCGGCGCGGGCACGACCCGCGCGGAGCGACGGTGTTCGTGACGCTCGAACCGTGCTGCCACCACGGGAAGCAGCCGCCGTGCACGGATGCGCTGATTGAAGCCGGTGTCGCGCGCGTCGTGTTCGCGCGGCCGGACCCGCACGAGACGAGCGGCGGCGGGGCGTCGATCCTCCGCGCAGCCGGGATCGCGTGCGAGGGGGCGAGCGATTCCGCGCTCGCGGTTCGGATCGGCGATCCGTTCGTCAAACGAGTGACGACGGGGCTGCCGTGGGTCGTCGCCAAGTGGGCGCAGTCGCACGACGGGCGGCTTGCGAGCCGTCCGGGCGTGCCTCGGTGGATCTCGTGCGAGGCCTCGCGGCGGCGTGTCCACTGCCTGCGTGCGCGTGTCGATGCCATCGTGACCGGGATCGGCACGGTGGTGACCGACGATCCGATGTTGACGGCGCGGGGCGTGCGCGTACATCGCATGGCGCGCCGGGTTGTGATCGACGCGAGGCTGGAGACGCCGCTCGGGTGCGCGCTCGTGCGGACGGCTCGGGAAGTGCCCACGACCATCGTGACGGCGGGTGAGCCGGAGGCTGCGACCCGTCGCGTGATGGAGTCGGCGGGCGTGGAGGTGACCGTGGTCGGCGGATCGGAGCGGGTCGATCTGCTGGCCGCGATGCGTCTGCTCGTTGAGCGATACGAGGCAACGACCGTGCTGCTTGAGGCCGGCCCGCGTCTGCTGGCGTCGATGCTGGAGGAGGGGTTGGTGGACGTTGTCCTGACTCACACCGCTCCGCCGAACGGGGCCGATGACGCGCCGCTCATGCAAGCGGAAGCGTGCCTGCGCGGCATGATCGGCGACGCGGGCCGGCTTGCGCTCGTGCGCACGAAGCGTGTCGGCGTGGACCTTGAGCGCTGGTACTGCGCGGTCAGGTCTTGACCGATCGGTGAAACGCCAGCCCGTCCTGAACGGTCGCGCCGACGGGTTCGCCGTTCGCTTCGACGGTGAGGCGTGTGCCCGGGGCGGCGTGTGCCGAGCGCACCATCGCGAAGCAGATGGGCACTCCCCCGAGCATCGGCGAGATGGTAGAACTCGTCACTGCGCCGATGGGCTTTTCGTTCGCGTCGTCCGCGAGAACGGCGTCGCCGGTGACCGGCTGCGGCGTCTCACGGCCGTCGCCGGGTGCGTCGAACCTCAGCGCGACGAGCCGCTGCTTCGGCTGGCCGAGCGATTCCATTCGTGCCACGACCTCCTGCCCGAGATAGCAGCCTTTTCGGAAGGAGACGCGATCGTGCAGCAGGCCCGTCTCGTGCGGGAGTGAGTCCGGTCCGAAGTCGAGGTAGTAGAGGGGCGTTCCTGCCTCGATGCGGGCGACGTTGTAGGCCAGCCAGCCGATCGGGCGTACGCGCGCCCGCTCCGTGCCGGGGTCGAAGGTCTCGGGCGCGTCCCATCGCCAGCCGCCGGCGTCGAGGAGCCGATCGAAGACTCTCGTCGCGGCGCTCGTGGGGACGAAGAGTTCCAACCCCGGCACGCCGGCGGAATCGTCGCGGAGGACGATCACGTCCGCGGCAGCGATGCGGGCGATCACTGCCTCGCCGTCTTGGAGCGACGCCGCGCACCGCGTGCTGGCGGGTTCGGCGGCGTGGTCGATCAGTGTGGCGGCCGTGAGGCCGTGCAGGTCGAGGCGGTGGATCTCGCTTGTTGCGTCGCGGAAGGCCACGTCCTCGGTGAAGATGAAGGCGGGGAGGGTTTCGAGCGTGCGCTTGAGCGCGTGGGCGTCGAGTTCGAGGAGTGTTCGGTCTCCGAGTTCGATGACGCGGAGGTCGGCGTCGATACGCCCCTTGCGGTTGAGCCAGAACGAACGGCGTGCGTGCATCGGCTGTTGGCCGCGGAGTTCCTGGGTGACCATGCGGTTGAGGAAGTCGAGACGATCCGCGCCGGTTGCTTCGATCACGGCACGGTGCGGGAGGTCGAGCAGGCCGCACGACGTGCGGATAGCGGCGTACTCGAGCGGCATCGGGCCGAACGCCTGGATCACCTCGACAACGAGGACCGGGTCGCCCGGGGCGGCGTAGGGGGAGGTGAGCGGTTGCGCAGAAGCCGTGTGCGCGATGATGGGGCTTGGGTGCGACATGCCGTCAGACGGTAGCGCGAGGCCGGCGCGGGCGTCCGGGCAGGTCCGGCAGGGACAGGGTTCAGAAGTCGCGGCGGGCGAAGATGACGCACGAGAGGGCGAGGACAACGGCCTCGAAGGCGAAGGAGGTGCCGAGCACCCAGAGGGCGGAGCGTTCGCGGAGGAGTTCGGTAGTGCGCATAGCGACTTCGTGATCGCTGACCTTCACTGTCGCGGTTTGCTCATCGACGGTGGTGCGTCGTGGTTCTTCACCCGCGCTCATGAGGGTGTCCAGGTCCGCCATAGAGACGAGTGAGCGTTCGAGGAGGGCGATCGTTTCGCCGGTCTTGGGCACGATGGTCTTGGCCGTGAAGATCATTCGGGACCATTTCGCGGCCTGCGCGGCGGTCTTCTCCGCGCTCGCCCGCTTCTCGCGCAGACCCTTGAGGAACGGGTTGACGCCTGCGATCTCCTCGTCGGTGGGGTGGTAGTCCTCGGGGAGTTCCTCGCCCAGCGATCGGCGCTCGGCGATCAGGAGTTGGCGTGTGTTGTCCTCGGCCTGCGCGACTTGAGTGACCAGGGCGTCGCGCTGGGCTTCCGCCATGGACCGCCACTGGACGAGCGCTCCGTCCGTGGCGTTCAGAATGAAGATGAAGAACCAGAAGAGGAGCGTGAGGAGCAGCGAGGCGATGGTGGATCGGGTGAGCAGGCCGAACAGGACGCACATGCAGAAGAGGAAGCTGAAGAAGGCGACGACGAGCGGTACGGCGAGGAGGAGTGCCGGCTCCCATTCGCCGCCGCGGACGCCGATGACGACGAACGAGGCGAGGCTGAACACGCCGACCTGGAGGGTGACGAAGAGCAGTCCGGCGGCGTACTTTGTGAGGAAGAGCCGGACGCGTGAGATCGGCTTGGAGAGCATCATCTCGATCGAGCCATCGGCGATGAGGTCCGGGATCATCCCGGCGGTGGTGATGAGGGCGAGGATGGCGGCGATCCATGCAAGCCAGATGTTCAGCCCGAGGTTGAGGAACATGGTCTTGTAGAGAAGAGCGGGCGGGAGGATGTCGCTGTTGAGTGGGATGAAGTCCAGCCTGAACCAGAGGATGGTGAGCCCCTGCTTGTCGATGCCGACGGCCGCGAAGGCAGCCACGACCAGCCCCGAGAGCATCAGGGTGATCCAGAAGAGTTTGCGCGAGTTGAGTTCGCGGTAGGCGTCGGCGAAGAGGGCGGCGGTCTGGCGCATCATCATGGCTTTCGCCCCTTGCGGGCGCGATCCGCGCCGGGCTTGAGCGTCGCGCCCGTGTTCGGGTCGGTGACGGCCTGCATGAAGAGGTCTTCGAGCGACGGGCGGTGCTGGCGGATGGAGCGGATGATCGCGCCGCGCTCGCGCAGGGCGTCGATGATCGGCTGGATCGTTGTCGGCTCGGCGGCGCCGATGCGGAGGGTGGCACGGTCGATTTCGAGCCACTCGCCCGAGGCCAGTTGGCCGTGGTAGCCGGCGCGGCGTGCCAAGGGGGAGTGCGTGGGCGGCGTGCGCCCGGCCGTTTCATCGCTCGGGGGGGGCGAGATCGTCGTGTTCTCGTCGTGGCGGATCGCTTCGGGCAGGGCGCGCTGGAAATACGCCGCTGCTGCCTCTGGTTCCGCGGCCAGTTCGATCTCGTAGCGTCGCTTGTCGGCGGTCAGTTCGTCGATGGTGCCCTGCTGCACGACGCGACCCTGGACGAGGATCGCCACGCGGTCGCAGACCATCTCCAGTTCGGAGAGCAGGTGCGAGTTGATGAAGACGGTCCGCCCCTCGGAGCGGAGCCGCTGCACGATCTCGCGGATGTCGCGCCGTCCGACCGGGTCCACGCCGTCGGTCGGCTCGTCGAGGAGGACGACCTCGGGGGAGTTGACGAGGGATTGCGCGATGCCGATGCGTTGGCGCATGCCCTTGGAGTAGGAGCCGACCTTCTTTCCGGCCCACTCCTTCATGCCGACGAGTTCGAGGAGTTCGCCGGTGCGACGCCTCCTGTCCGCGTGCGGCACGCCGACGAGCGCGCCGTAGAAGTCCACGACCTGGGAGCCTGTGAGGTACGGCGGGAATCGGTGGTGCTCGGGGAGGTAGCCAACCTTGGCGAGGGTCGGCTTGTGCCCGACCTGCTCGCCGAGCATGGTGCCGCGGCACTCGGAAGGGCGGATGACCGTCATCAGGATTTTGACGAGGGTGGACTTTCCCGCGCCGTTCGGTCCGAGCAGACCGAAGACCTCGCCGCGGCGGACCTGCATGTCGATGCCGCAGAGGGCGCGGATGCGGCCGCGGTAGGTCTTGGCCACGTGGTGCAGGTCGATGACAAGACCGTTGCTGCGCGAGGCGTGGGCTGCGAGTTCGGCTGCGGCGGTCATGCGGGTTTGCTCCCCCGGCTCATGGTTGGGCGTGGAAGGTTACCGCTTTCGCGCGACGACGTGGAAGACGTGCCAGCGCTTGGGTGTGCCGAAGGCGTCCGTGCCGGGTTTCTCGTCCTCGTCGAAGCGTTCGAGGTCGAAGGGGTCGAGCATCGCGAGGGCGTGTTCGTGCGTCTGATGCGAGCGGTCGGGGAGCGCGGCCCAAGTGTCGCGGTCGCCGAACAACTGCCCGGCAAACCGTCCGCCGGGGCGGATCGCGGCGACGATCGACGCCCAGAGCGCGTCGAAGGCATGCGGCGGGCAGAAGGGCAGCGAGAAACTCGCGTTCACAAGATCGCACTCGTGGAGCGTCAGGCCCTCGAACGGGGCGTGGAGCGTCACGAGCCTGTCGCGGTGTGGGAGGTCCGGGCGTTGGAGAAGTCGACGGAAGGCTTCGGGGTGGCCGTCGATGGCGAGCACGCGCCAGCCGCGCCGGAGAAGTTCCGCCGTGTCGCGTCCCTCACCGCAGCCAAGATCAACGGCGAAGCGCGGCGCGGGCGGCGGGGGTTCACGTTCAAATCGTTCGAGCGCGAGGAGGAGGGTATCGCGCGGGGGCTTGCCTGATACGGCGTCGAAGTAGCCCGGCCAGTCGCGCTGCGCCGCGTAGGCCTGCGCAGGCAACCCCGGCGGCAGAGTCGAAGCGGGGGACATAGGCTGGGGCGGTGTACCGGACACTCGGCGAGTTTACGGCTGCCCTGGAGCGAGCGGGCGAACTGGTCCGAGTTCGCGTGCCGGTCTCGCCCGTGCTGGAGATCGCGGAGATCGCCGACCGGGAGAGCAAGTCGCCCGCGCCGAACGCGCCGAGTGTGGCCGCGCGGCGGACTGACCCCGCGCACGCGCACCTCGGCGGGCGGGCGCTGCTCTTCGAGAACGTCGAGGGGTCGGACTTTCCCGTGGTCATCAACTCTTTCGGCTCCTACCGGCGCATGGAGATGGCGCTCGGTTGCGAGCGTGAAGGCGGCTTCGAGGCGATCGCCGCGCGGATCGGCTCGCTCGTGCGTCCGCGGCCGCCGCGCGGTCTGGGCGAGGCTCTGGCGAAGGCGCGGGAGTTGTTTCCTCTGCTGCGGATCGGGCCGCGGCGAGTGGCGCGTGCCGCGTGCCAGGAGGTCGTGCTGACCGGCGATGCGATCGACCTGCGCCGGTTGCCGCTGATCCGGTGCTGGCCCCTCGACGGCGACGCGGGAGCGGTGGGCTACCCGCCGGGTGTGAACGACGGCGTGCCCGGCGTCGAAGTCGGCGAGGCGTGGGACCGCCTGTATCGCGGCCGGTACGTCACGCTCGCGGGCGTGCACACCATTCACGCCGAGGACGCCGGCAAGGCGAAGCCGCCGAGCCACAACGTCGGCATGTACCGCATGCAACTGATGGGCCGTCGGCTGCTGGCGATGCACTGGCACATGCACCACGACGGGGCGCGTCACTGGCGATCGTGGAAGGAGCGCGGCGAGCGGATGCCTGTGGCGATCGCGCTGGGGGGGGAGAGCGCGCTGCCGTACGCGGCGACGTGCCCGCTGCCGCCGGGCATCAGCGAGCTGTTGATGGCGGGGTTTCTCAACAGGGGAGGAATCCCGATGGTGCGGGCGCGAACGGTTCCGGTGCGCGTGCCGGCGAACTCGGAGATCGTCATCGAGGGATGGGTGTCGACGGAGGCGGGCTATCCGGGGTGGGATCCGCGCGACGCGGCGTGCGGGCCGCTCGGCCCCGGCGCGCTGTTCGAAGGCCCCTTCGGTGACCACACGGGGTTCTATTCGTTGCCCGATCGTTACCCGATCATGGAGGTGACGGCGATGACGCACCGGCGCGGCGCGGTGTATCCCACGACAATCGTCGGCCCGCCGCCGCAGGAGGACTACTACCTCGGCAAGGCGACGGAGCGGATCATGCTCCCGCTGCTGCGGACGATCATCCCGGATATCGAGGACTACGACCTGCCGATGTTCGGCGCGTTCCACAACTGCGTGTTCATCCGTGTCCGCAAGCACTACCCTTTGCACGCGCGCCGCGTGATGCACGCCGTCTGGGGCGCGGGGCAGATGTCGTGGACGAAGACCGTGTTCGTGGTTGACGCGGAGGTGGACGTGCACGATCGGCGTGCGGTGATGGAGGCGGCGGGGCGCTGGTGCGACCCGGCGCGAGACATGGAGATCGTGCACGGGCCGCTGGACATCCTCGACCACGCCTCGCCGCACCTCGGCGCGGGGACGAAGATGGGCTTCGACTGCACGCGCAAGCGTCCGGGCGAGGAGGTGGGTGGGGTCGCGGTGGGGGAGGGGCCGATGCCGATCGCGGAGGGGGCGAAGGCGGCGTCGATCGTCGAGCGTGTTCGGTCCGTGGGGGGTGTGCTCGACGCACGCCTCGACGGCGACTGCCCCGGCTGGCTGCTCGTTCGCGTGGACAAGGCCGTGGACACCTCCGGGCAGGCCGGCCTTGCGCGGCGGGTAATCGAATCGGCGTTCGAGGCGGGTGCGGGGCTGGTGCGGTTCGTGGTTGTGCTCGGGCGTGGGGTCGTGATCGACGATGCCGAGGCCGCGCTGTTCCACTGGCCGGCGAACTGGGATCCGGGCCGGGACACGATCGTCCTGCGGGACGAGCGGGGTTCGATTGCCGGATTCGATGCGACGCCGAAGGGGCGTGACGACGCTGCGGCGGGGCGAGCAGTCCGCGACTGGCCGCCGTTGCTGGAGATGCCGGCCGGGATCAAGGACCGGGTTTCGGCTCGATGGTCGGAGTACGGCTTGTGAGGGTTGCCGGGCTGTCGTTCACGACTCGCCGCGCAGCCGGCGCAGTTCGCCGAGCGTCTGTTCGAGTTGCCGCTTGAGGCGGCGCACGCGGAGGAGCGAGCGGACGCGCGTGAGCAACTCGACGCGGTTGACGGGCTTGGTGAGGAAGTCGTCGGCGCCCGCTTCGACGGCCCGCTCGACGTCGCCGACCTCGTTGAGGGCCGTCACCATGATGACGGGAATGTCGCGCGTTGCGGGGTTGGACTTGATCCGCTCGCAGACCTGGAAGCCGCTCATTCTGGGCATCATCACGTCGAGGAGGACGATGTCGGGGGCGGCCTGCTCAACGGCGGACATGGCCTCCACGCCGTCGCGGGCGGTGCGGACGGGGCACTCCAGTTCCTCGAGGTAGGCTTGGAGGAGTTCGAGATTCTGCTCGTTGTCGTCGACCACGAGGACGGACGCTTGGGAGGCGTCGAAGTCGGCCGCGTCGAGCGGGTCGCCGATCCCGTCCGGTGTCTGGGGCATGGTCGGGTCTCCGCGCCCGGGTGGCTGCCCGGACGCCACGATGGTAATGACTTTCGCCGCTCGGAGTCCGACCGGCGTGACCTGAGACATCGAATCGGGGGTGGCCATGGGCGATTCCCGGGTCGGCTTGATTCAGGGGGGGGCGAAGGGAACAATCGTGGTGCGCGGGGTCCGGGAACGCGCGAGCTTCCAAGACCTTCCTGGACAGTCAGTTGCGCGAGCCGGGCCCAGGGAACGGAGCCTGTTGATGCCTCCCACACGCACGCCTGTCCGCCCAGTCTGGGAAGACCGGTTCGCCAAGCCCACCGCCGATGCCCTCCGGACCTCGATCGATCCTGTCCATGCTGACCTTTTCGACCTGGCCCGGACCCGTCTGGCTGCGCTCCCGGGTGCGGCGGAAGACCTCGTGTGGCACGGGATTCCGTGGCGATGGACGTTTGTCTACCGCCAAGGGCCGGAGGCAGCCTGCTCGGCCATCGCGTACCTCGTTCCCAAGCCGGACCGGCCCCTGATCGCGATCCCTATCCCGCACCAGGTGTTGTCGAGCGTCCGGCTGAAGAAGTCGTCGCGGCTTATCCGCGAGGGGCTGTCGCAAGCCAAGGTTGTGGCCGGGGTCTATTGGCCGCAGTGGGAACTGGCGTCCAAGTCGCTGCTGGACGAGGTTGTTTCGCTGATCGAGCACCGGCTCGTCGGCGCGACCCAGTCCGCCTGACCAGGCTCTTCGGCGTGATGGGTTGGGCGTGGGCGTTTCTCCGTTGCAGGCGGATGGCCGGGCGAGCCGATCCGTGGGCAGGCCGCGGGCAATGATTGCTGATGCGGACGGAGGATCGGACTTGATCGAGCCAACCCACGAGACGCGGCGTCAGTTCCTTTCGCACCTCGCGGCGATGCTGCTCGCGGTCGCTGCGGCTGTGGTCGCGTGCGGGCCGGCGATCGGGCAGCCGCTCAACGGACGGCTGGAGAGCGTGCTCGCTCATGCGGGCCTGGGCGAGCGGGCACGGGTCAGCCTGAGCGTGGTGGACCTCGGCACAGGTCGTACGCTCGCGGCGATCAACCCCGACGTCGCCCTGATTCCTGCGTCGAACATGAAGGTGCTGACCAGCGGAACCGCGCTGGTGACGCTCGGGCCGGACTTCGTCTTCCGCACCGAACTGGCGCGCGCCGGCGATCGCCTCATCATCCGCGGTTCGGGCGACCCGGCGCTGGCCGACCCGGACCTGCTCGAACAGACGCAGGCGGGGATGAGCGTCGAGGACCTGTTACGGATGCTGGCCGAGGCCGTGGCGAAGGGCTTCGAGGGTCGCATCTCCGAGATCATCGTGGACGACCGGGTGTTTGACCGTGTGTACGTGCATCCCGCGTGGGATCCGTCGGACCTGAACCGGCGATACGCGCCCGAGGTGTCGGGGCTGAACTTCCACGGGAATCTGCTGTGGCTGTATCCGCGTCCCGCGCCCGAAGGACCGGGGCACGCGCCGCGGGTGGCCATCCAGCCGCGG
>JAANMV010000964.1_pt1 | contig 33756 bp, 27 predicted proteins | sample 7279661 | NCBI WGS metagenome assembly JAANMV01 (sample SAMN14094540, study PRJNA606508) | bioreactor metagenome | isolation source: A lab-scale SPAN reactor treating ammonium-rich wastewater day 121 | place: Ireland: Galway | collected 2017-05-16
GCGCAGAGTGGTATGGGAATTCGATGGCCATGGCCGGCGCATCCGGCAGACGACGTACAATGGCAGTTCTGGCAGTTACGTGGTGACGGAGGATTTGAAATTCCTCAGCGATGGCTGGCGGCACATTGCCGAGTTGAACGCCACGAACAACGCGCTGGTGCGCTCGTATGTGTGGGACTTGGACCTGAGCGGCAGCTTGGATGGCGCGGGCGGTGTGGGCGGATTATTGATGCTGAACAGTGTGGCCAATGGGGTGCATTTCTACGCGTACGACGGCAACGGCAACGTAACGGCGCTGGTGAAAGCGGCTGACGGGAAGCCGAGCGCCCACTACGAATATGGCCCCTTCGGTGAAGCGTTGCGGGTGACGGGAGCGATGGGCAACGAGAACCCATTCCGCTTCTCGACCAAGCGCGCGGACAGCACGACGGATTTGGTGTTGTATGAATATCGGGTTTACAGCCCGTCGTTGGGGCGATGGCCAAACAGAGACCCGTTGGGCGAACGCGGCGGGCTGAACCTCTACGGCTTTGTCGGCAATGACGGAATCAATCACACTGATCCCTTCGGCCTCGAGAAACTGAAACTCAACTACATCACAAGTGATTTCGGCATCAAGGACTGGCTGTGGGCTGGTGGTCCGCCTCGCACCGAAAACCTGAATGAGATACTTGCAGATGTTAAGGCCAAGATCGGCAAGAATTTCGATGCAGAAGGAAAGTGTGGGAACTGTGTTTTGGAAATTACGATCACGGCTCACTCTGGTTTGGAAGGCTACGTGAGCTTCTCGCCGGCTGAGGGGGCGTCCTACGGACAATCAGACTACTACTCGCCAGGTTCGGGCTGGAGCAATCCAAATGCGGCTGCTGCCTTTGCGGAGCTTGGGAAGTATTTCTGCAAGGGGGGCAAGCTATATCTTCAGGAATGCAATGCCGGAGAAGGAGACGCCGGAACGGCGACCTTGAAGGATTTGAGCCAGACGATAGGCGTGCCCATTACAGCCCCGCAGGTGGCCACTCGCGTTGGTCGCGTCGCCAAATGCACCAAGACTGCCTATCCAGACGGGAAGATTGAAACGTCTGGTGACTGCAACGCCACGTTCTGCATCAAGAAGCCTCGGAAATGAAATCGGGTGCATCGAAAATTGGCGGCCTTCTGTTGGCTTGTGTGGCGCTGGCCGTGGTCGCATTCGCGCTCCATCAGGCTTTGAAACCGCGTCCGACGGTGGAAGTCTTGGTTCAATCCGTGAAGCGAGACGCCTCCTATCGAGAATTGGAACGTGCGCTCGAATCCGATGACCCGAAGCAACGACTCCCAGCCGTTCAAGCCTTGCTTGAGCTTCAAACAGATGAAGCATTTAAGCTGCTTGAGAAAGCGACTGGTGATCGGAGCACCGTTGTTCGGGTCGCGATAGTGCAGGGCCTCCAAACCTTGCCGGAGCAAAGGGCGCTTCCCATTATCCTGAATCTTCTCGACGACAGAGAATTTGGAATTACGCGCGATGCGATCACAGCCCTGCAGCGGCTAACTACGAACAACTACGATTTCCGTTTTGAAGCGCCACCGGATGAGAGGCTCGCTATCATAACGCAATGCAAGCGGGATATTCGTGAACGGCTAAAGCAATAGCCCGCCCGGTGTCCCGCCAAACGGTGTGAAGGAATCTAGCGGCGCTCAGGCCGCGCCGCAGGAAGATCAGCCACCCGCGCCTGCCGCACAGCCCTGGACGCTGCGTCTTCGCTGCGGAGTGCGGCACGTCCAGAGCCAGAGCGTGCGCCCCGGCAACCCCCGCACCCTCTGGCTCTGGCCGCTCCTTCGCTCAGACTCCGGCCAGGGCTGCTAGCGGCCCGCCGCCCCCCAAAGACACCCCCGGCGGGCGCTCCGTGTCACTCAGGCTGCTAAGAAGAAAAGGCAGCCTTCGCGCCACTCCGCGCAGGTGGCTGCACCGGGGGCGGGCCAACCGGAATGAGTGGCGCTCGCCGACTCGCGCCAGAAGCTCTCGCACGTTCGGGCGTCGCGGCTGCAATCGTGGCGTCTGGGTGGAAATGGGTCAGTGCCGGCCATTGTGGAATTTCGGCTGACGGTTTTCAGAGTTGTCGGGAACGGCATTCTGCCGCTACGCTGCGTCGGAACGTGGGTGCGTGAATCATGTGTTTCTTGTTGTGCATATTCCAACAGTTGTCGTCCGCTGGGAGCGGGGGAGTCGTTCGCCGACTTTGGCGAGACTGGAAGCTGGCGTCAGCGCGCGCGACTCACGGACAAATCAAACCGGACGAAAGCTGTTCCCTCTCCCTCAGGGTGAGAATTCCCCCTACCCAAGTTCGTGCTTTGAGCCCCAGAACCGTAGCCGCCGACGTGAGGAGGCGGAAGTTCCAGATTCGCAGCGCTCTCCGCCTCCTCACGTCGGCGGCTACCAGGGTCAGGGTGAGGGTGAGCGGAGAGCGTTCACTTGCCTATGTCGCTGTGCCCCGTCGCTTCACCTCCTGGGTTTGCGTGCTGGCCATCAGCAGTGCTGTTGTGGTTGCAACCGCGGCAGAAAACCGCCGCGGCATGGTTTCATCCGTGCATCCAACTGCCACCGAAGCCGGCTTGAACGTCCTCAAGACCGGCGGCAACGCTGTGGACGCCGCCGTCGCGGTGGGACTCACCCTTGGCGTCGTGGACACGCCCAACTCCGGCATCGGCGGCGGTTGTTTCATGTTGATCCGTTTGGCGAATGGCAAGGTGGTGGCGATTGATGGTCGGGAAATGGCGACCGCCGCCGCCACGCGCGACATGTTCGTGCGCGAAGGAAAAGCCGACACGGATCTCAGCCAGACGGGCGCGCTGGCGAGCGGCGTGCCCGGCGCACTGGCCGCGTTCGATTACGCCGTGCGCCAGTATGGAAAGAAGCAATTAAGCGAATTGATTCTGCCCGCGGCGGAGATTGCGGAACATGGCTTTGTCTTGAACGCCTCCTACGCAAACCGTCTGAACTCCGTGGCCGACGACATGAAGCAGTTTGAGGCTTCGCGCGCGGTGTTCTTCCGCGACGGCGAAACCTTGAAGGCGGGTGACGTGCTCAAGCAACCCGACCTCGCCGTCACGTATCGCAGCATCGCAGGGCAGGGGAGCGATTGGTTTTATCGGGGGCCGTTTGCCCGAGCAACCGAGCAATGGATGCGGGCCAACGGCGGCCTGATGACTGCCGCCGACTTCGCCAATTACCAAGTCATGCTGCGTGAGCCAGTCACGACGACCTATCGCGGCTACAAAATCGTTTCGTTCGCGCCGCCCAGTTCCGGTGGTGTTCACCTGGTTCAGATGTTGAACATCCTGGAGAAGTTTGATTTGAAATCGCTGGACGAAGCCACGCGCCTGCACGTCATTGCCGAAGCCATGAAACTGGCGTTCGCCGACCGCGCGCATTGGTTGGGTGATCCTGATTTCGCAAAAGTCCCGCGGGGACTGGTATCCAAGAAATATGCCGCTTCGCTGGCGAAGAAAATTAACCTGCCGCGCGCGACTGAAGTTCCCTCACACGGCACACCGTCGAAATGGGAGCGGGATGTGTTCAGGAAGGGGCGAATTGCTGCTTCCCTCTCCCCTCAATGGGGCGAGGGATTGAGAGTGAAGGATTCGCTGCCCGATTCGACTGGAATAGCAATGCCAATCCCGTCATTGAACCCTTCTCCGAGAGCGGCGCTGAAGACGCACGCACTCCAAACGCTTCGCGCCGGACGAGGGCCACAGGAACTCGCGCCAGCGTTTGGAGTGCGTGCGTCTTCAGCGCCGCTTTCATTTCGGCAGGAATTCACTCAAATCGAAAAGCACACCACCCACTGGTCCGTGGCTGATGCGGAAGGGAACTGGGTCGCGGTCACAGCCACGATCAACACCAGCTTTGGCTCGAAGGTCGTGATTCCCGGCACGGGCGTGGTGATGAACAACGAGATGGACGATTTTTCCATCCAGCCCGGGGTGCCGAACGCCTTCGGACTCATCGGCGCGGACGCCAACGCCGTCGAGCCCGGCAAACGCCCGCTCTCCAGCATGACGCCGACGATCGTGCTCAAGAACGGCAAACCCATCATCGCGCTCGGCGCGGCGGGCGGGCCGAAGATTATCACGTCGGTCCTGATGGAATTGATCTACATGCTCGACCTCGGTATGAGCGCGGGGGAGGCGATTGCCGCGCCGCGCCTTCATCATCAATGGTCGCCGGGCGAGTTGCAGGTGGAGCGGGCGCTGCCGCTGCATTTGCGGACGGCACTGCAACAGCGTGGGCACGAAGTCACGGAATTGAATTCGATGGCCGTGTCGCACATCGTTGCCCGGAGTCCAGACGGCAGGAGTCTCGTGGGTGCGGCGGATCCGCGGGCCGGAGGGAACGCGGCGGGGTGGTAACCAGCCGGACTACTGCCGCCTAACGAGTGTAGCGCCATCGTCCGCGCCTGCGGGTTCAGTGGCCGCCCCGTGGTTGCTTTTACGCGCAACGAAGTTCTGGCCGGAAATGCTGGCCATCATTTTCAAATTCACGCATATTCTCACGCTCGCGGTCTGGCAACATGATGTCTCGATTCTATTTGGCGGCGCTGATTGGGGTGGCGGTGGCCCTCTGGGCGCAATGGCGTCTGATGTCGGTTTACAATCGCTGGCGCGGACAGCCTTGTGCTGAACGTCCGCTCACCGGCGCCCAGGCGGCCCGCGAGATTCTCGATGCCGCGGGTTTGACGCACGTACCCGTGGAGCGGATTGGCGGAGCACTGACGGATCATTATGATCCGCAAACGCGCACGTTGCGATTGTCGGCGGATGTGCATGACACGAATTCGCTGACCGCGGTGGGGATTGCGGCGCACGAGGCCGGACACGCGCTGCAGCATCAGGAGCTTTACTGGCCGATGCAGATGCGGATGGCCATGGTGCCGTTCACACGGCTGGGGGCCCGGCTGGCGTTGCCGCTGTTCGTCGGCGGACTGGTGTTGAAACTGCCGCCGCTCATGCTCATTGGGCTGGGATTGTTTCTGGTGCTGCTGGCGTTTCAACTCGTCACGCTCCCGCTGGAGTTTGACGCCAGCCGCCGCGCGGGCCACTTATTGAGGGAACGCGGACTGGTGAACGCGCAGGAACTGGCCGGCGTGGGGCAGGTTTTGAATGCGGCGGCGTGGACGTATGTCGCAGCTTTTACGTTGAGTTTTGTGCAACTACTGCGGCTGTTGCGTTGGGGACGTCCCTTCGCTTGAGCAGCCGCATCAACCCGGAGAAAGAACTATGAGTTACAATCAACCTCAATTCGATCAGCAACTCGGTCGGATGCTCGAACAGGGCGAGAAATGGGTCAAAAAGTACATGTCCAGGCTGCTGCCCGTGATTCTCGGGGCCGTGGGTCTCCTGTGGCTCGCGTCTGGCATATATGTCGTCGAGCCGGGCCACAAGGGCGTGGTTCGCACCTTCGGCAAGGAAACCGTCCGCACTGAGCCGGGTTTGAATTATCGCTATCCGTGGCCCTTTCAACAGGTGGACGTGGTAAGCGTTGATCAAATCCGCCGTATCGAAGTCGGCTTTCGCGCCGGCCAGCGCGTGAATGAAGAAGCCATGATGCTCACCGGCGACGAGAACATTGTCGAAGCGCAGATGGTGGTGCAATACCGCGTGGCGGATCCCTCCAAGTATCTCTTCCGCCTGCGTGACCCGGAGAACACGTTGCGCGGCGCTACGGAGGTTGCCCTGCGGAGTGTCGTCGGCGGCATGACGATTGACCAGGTGATGATCGAGGAACGCGCCCGCGTGCAGGAGGACACCCGCGCTTTTGTCCAACGCCTGATGGATGATTACCAATCCGGACTGGCGATCACGGAACTAAAATTGCAGGCGGCGGATCCGCCCGACCAGGTGCGTGACGCCTTCCACGACGTGGTACGCGCCCGCGAGGATCGAGAGAAGCTCATCAACCAGGCGCGCGGTTATCAGGCGGACATCCTGCCCAAGGCGCGCGGTGAGGCGCAGAAGATTCTGCGGGAAGCCGAGGGTTACCGGGAACAACGCGTCCTTCTGGCGACGGGTGAGGCCGCCCGTTTCCTCAGCGTGCTCGCCGAATATGAAAAGGCCAAGGACGTCACCCGGGACCGTTTGCATCTGGAAACCATCGAGAAGATTCTCCCCGACATTGACAAGATTGTCGTCGGTGGCGACCTGAGTCAGCGGTTACTGCCGCTACTGCCTTTGAACGCCGCCGGGGCCGAACCGCTCCGGCCGGCCGGCCTTACGGAATTACCCCGCACCCGTTAACCCCGCAACTGATTTATCTTATGACACAAAAACTCTTTGGCTTCGGTGGCTTGCTGGTGTTGTTCGTGGCGTTCGTCATTTCCCGTCAAGCCTTGTTCCAGGTGAACGAAACGGAGCAGGTGATCATCACCCAGTTCGGCGAATACAAGCGCACGGTGCAGGAGCCCGGTCTCGCCACCAAGTTGCCGTTTGTCCAGACCGTGAACCGGTTTGATCGGCGCATTCTCTCCAGCGACGCGCCCAAGGCCGAATACCTGACACAGGACAAGAAACGACTGGTGGCCGATCCGGTGACCCGCTGGCGCATCGCCGACCCGTTGCAGTTCTTCAAGACGGTACGCGACGAGTCCGGCGCTCGCGCCCGGCTCGACGACTTGGTGTTCTCCGAGCTGCGCCGGGAAGTGGCCAGTCACGAATTCGATGTCGTGATAGGTACCAAGCGCGAAATCATCATGGACAATGTGGCCAAGACCGCGCGCGAAAAGGCCAAGGAGTTTGGCATTGAGGTGGTGGACGTGCGCATCAAACGCGCCGATCTGCCGCAGGAGGTTCAGATGAGTGTCTTCCAGCGCATGCAGGCGGAACGCGAACGCGAAGCCAAACGCTATCGCAGCGAAGGGGAGGAGGAGTCGGCCAAATTGAAAGCCGAGACCGACAAGCAGCGGACCATTGTCCTGGCCGAAGCGCAGCAGGATGCGGAAAAACTCCGAGGCGAAGGTGACGCCACCGCGGCGCGCATATACGCCGAGGCATACGGGAAAGACGCGGAGTTCTATGCGTTCGTCCGCAGTTTGCAGGCCTATGAACTCTTCCTCGGCAAACGCAGCACGTTGCTGCTCCCGGCGGACGGGGATTTGTTCCGTTATCTCGGCAGCCCCAACGCCGCGGGCGCAGGCCAGCCGGCACGCCGTTGACGCAACGTCACCTCAATACCAATTCAGGCCAAACCGGGGCCGGTCCTAAGCGGCCGGCTCCGGGCCTGTGCAGGTTCCACAGTTCCTTCTTTTCTTCCGGGTAGTCTCGTGCTCACCTGAAGGGCGGATCATTTTATGGGCAAAGAATTCAGCATAACTCCGCGTGCCGTAGCGCGGGTGGAAACCAAGTACCGTCGCATTGTCACGCCGTTGCCACATCCCGACTCGCTCCCGACGCTGGAGAAGTTGCGGCAGTTTGAACCGCAATCCATGCGAGGCCAGCCGCCGGTGGTGTGGGAGCGCGCGGAGGACATTTTTGTTTACGACAAGTACGGCAATCGCTGGCTGGATTGGTCAAGCGGCGTGCTGGTGACCAATGCTGGTCACGCTGCCCCGGAAATCCGGCAGGCGATCATTGACCAGGTGAACAGCGGTCTGCTGCACAACTATGTTTTCCCGAGTGAAGAGCGCGCGGAGTTGGCCGAATATCTCGCCGGTCTGGCGCCAGATGGTTTGCGGAAGGTCTTCCTGCTCACCACCGGGTCGGAGGCGACGGAATGTGCCATCAAGCTGAGTCGCGCGCACGGCATCAAAGTCGGTGGCCGGCAAAAGATTGGCATTGTGGGTTTTCAACGCGGCTTCCATGGGCGCACACTCGGTGCCCAGCAGGCTGGCGGGATGGCCGGACAGAAATCATGGATTGTCAACGAAGACCCGGCCATTCTCAACGCGCCGTTCCCCGACGGTTACTGGCAAACCGATACAAGCTTCAAGGTTTTTCTCGATGCCATCGCGCAACATGGCTTGCAGCCGGAGCACATTGCCGGGGTGCTGATGGAGACGTATCAGGGCGTGGGACCGGACTTTGCGCCGGTGGACTATGTCCGCCAGCTTGCGGCGTGGTGCAAACAGCACCAGGTCGTTTTAGTGCTCGACGAAGTGCAGGCGGGCTTTGGCCGCACGGGCAAGTTTTGGGCGTTTGAACATTACGGCGTCACACCCGATTTGATCTGCTGCGGTAAGGGCATTAGTAGTTCGCTGCCGCTCTCGGCAGTCATTGGACGCGCGGAGATCATGGATCAATTCCCGCCGGGCTCGATGACCAGCACGCACACGGGGAATCCGGTCTGCTGCGCGGCAGCGCTGGCGAATCTGAAGAAAATTGTGAAGGAAGATTTGGCCGGCAATGCCGCCCGCCTCGAACCGCTGCTGCTCAAGGGGCTGAGAGAGATTCAGCACCGGCATCCTGACGTTGTTGGACACGTCACGGCCCGCGGATTGGTGGGCGGACTGCAAACCGTTAAGCCGGGTACGCGCGAGCCGTGGCACGATCTGGCCCACAGCATTATCGAACGCTGTTTCCACAAGGGATTGTTGCTCTTTTCACCCGTTGGTGCGTGGGGTCAAACGGTGAAGATCGCCCCGCCATTGACCATTCCTGCGGAAGCTTTGGAAGAAGGCATCGCCGTGCTCACTGAAGCGACGGAGGAGGCGATAAGCGAGCAGGAGACGCTGTGAACTGAGATTTCGGTTGCCAAGCGGATGGGTAAACGGCAATTTCTCTTCACTGTCGGGGCGTAGCGTAGCCTGGCTAGCGCGCTTGTTTCGGGTACAAGAGGTCGCGAGTTCGAATCTCGCCGCCCCGACCATTTTCTTCTCCAATCCCTCCCGCTTCACCGTTTGGTGGCGGGTTTCAGGGGCGGCTTCAGCTTCAACACAAACTGATTCTGGCGATCGGTCTTGTACCGGTCGTAATGTGGCGAGTAGGCCTTGATCTGCACGGTTTCGCCATCGGGCAAAAACTCAATCAGTCGCAGGAAGGATTCACCCCCCAAAGGTTTCATCTGATAGTTGACCAGCATTTGATGCACGAGGTTGCCGTGGTCGCCCTCGCTGGACAGACGCGCAAGGCCGTCGTTGAGCACGTGGCCGTTGAGGGTCATGACGAAGCCGGGATGTTTGCGCACCAGTTTCTGCCAGAGTTCCTCGCCATCGTTGGTGCCGTCCGGATCCTTGGCCGTGCCATAGGAATGTGGATTCCATGACTGGGTATTACCCTTGGTTTTCCAGTCGTAGCGGGTTTCGTCGTAATACATGTAGGCGTGGGTAATCAGGATGGCTCTGTGGTCCGGATGTTTCGCGACGATTTCATTTGCCCAGGCGACCGCTGAATGGCGCGGACCCCATTCCAGAGCCAGCACCAGCCAGTCGTGTCCACCTGCTTTGAAGAGGTGGTAGGTGTTGTCCATGCGAGTTGAGTCCATCGCGCCGCCGAACGTGGGCCACGACCGGTATTTTTCGATGGGGAAATAATCGTTGAACAGGGTTTGCCGATGGTTGGCGCTGCCGTTGTCGCCATAATCGTGATTGCCCGGCGCCATCGCGTAGGGCACGACGCCGTCGAGCATGGACATGGAACGGCGGGCGTTTTCCCACTGCGGCGGGTTGTTGTTGTTCACGATGTCGCCGAGATGCAGCACGTAAACGATGTTGTGCTTCTCTTTATTTTCCGCAATCCAATGGGTTTGCTTGTCGAACATTTCCGGGTGACGCATCGAATAAACCTGCGTGTCGGGCAACACGGCGAGAGTCCACGAACCCGGCACAAACGGGAGTGGGTCAATGGGCCTGGGCGGTGGCGTGGCGACGACTGCGGGAGCGGTACCCGATCGCACACTGGCGGTGTAATCAGCCAAGTTGGCAAAAAACGTGGTTGAAATCTTCTCAAAGTCCGGGGTGGCTACGTTCGTGCCGTGGCTCTGGAGTTTGTCGAGATAAAGCGAGGTCAACACAATGCGTCCGCGTCCGTGGGCGCCCTCAAGCAACGCGAAGTTCTGTAAATCGTCGCCGGAGGCCAGTACCACGCGAAAGCCAGAGTGTTGGCTGAAACCCTCCCAATTGGCGGGGCGCCCCAGATGACTGGGAATGAGAATCTGTTTCGGGTCGCCGTCGCGCTCCGGCAAACCTTGCAACAGGGGGTGATCACCGGTTACGGCCCAAAGATCGGCGTAATCCGGATCCGCGCGTTCTGCGGACAAGGCGGGCGGCAGAAATGGCGGCCTACTCTCCGTCTGATCCGCCTGCGTCATCTGAACCAGCACGCCACCCTCTTCAACAAACCCCTGAAGTGCGGTGGCGTTTCGTTTCATGAACGCGGCGTAACCGGGATGCTCGCTGGCAAAGCTTCCGATCAGGACTAACTGGGCATCGCGAGGGTTGATCGGCTGGTCGAAGGTGAGCGCGGTGGCTTTCCAACCGGCCGTTTGGAGGACCTGGACGGCGCCGATGGCCTGGGTCCATTTATCCGAATGTTCCAGCACCAGGGCCGTGAGGTTGTGGCCGGGCGCGCTCTGCCCGTTGACACCCAAGGGCGGACCAAAGGTCAGTGCGAGGAAAGCCAGAATGGCCAGGCATTTCAGTCTCGGTTTCATGGTGTGAGGTTGAAACCTCATGGCCCAGAAGGCCAGCAAGAAAACCAGGTTGGATACAGCTTTGTGAGAGGACGAACTGCCGGTTGACGCCGGCTCCGCGAGGCAGAATAGCGCGGGCCAGTTTTGCGACCAAATAGACCGGTTCCCAATTCCATCCCAGCGCGGCGACCACGAAGTTCAAAAGGAGACAATCGCAGAGCTATTATGCGGGTGATGCCTTGGAAGTCGTGACCGTAACGGATGGTGTCCGCCTCGCCGCCTTGGGCGTTGCGCCATCCGGGCAAGTGCCTTTAGCATTTACTCATGCAACGCGAATCGGATGGAGATGCCAGACAGTCTGGGCGGATCTATGAACTGCCGTCCATTCTGGAGCGCCTCGACCTCGCGACCCTGTTCCCCGCACTCCAACCACTGGAGGTCGAACTGGGTTGCGGCGACGCGTCTTTCCTCGTTGAGTATGCTCAACGCCATCCGGAGCGTAATTTCATCGGGGTGGAACGCTTGCTCGGAAGGATTCGCAAACTTGATCGCAAAGGCCAGCGCGCGGGTCTCACGAACCTCCGTGGCGTGAGAATCGAGTCCAGTTACTTTCTGGCGTATCTGCTGCCGCCCCATTCCGCCGCCGCACTGCATGTCTATTTCCCAGATCCTTGGCCGAAGAAGAAACACTTGAAGAACCGCCTGGTGAACGAACACTTTCCAGAGCTGGCGCGACAGGCACTGTTGCCAGGCGGCGTGATCTATTTACGCACCGACGACGCGGCTTATTTCGCGCAGATGGGCCGGGTGTTTACGGCCCATGCCGCCTTTCGGCCCGCGGAGACTCCCTTGACACTCAGTGAACTAGTCACGGATTTTGAGCGGGAATTCCATGCCCGCGGTATTACCACTCTGCGCGCCGCTTACCAGCGGGATTGACGGTTAAACATCAATCACCGGTCCACCGCCGTCGCGATCCGATCCGGGCGGGCGTCGTCGGTGTTGCACTTTCACCCGGGCGTTGCCGGTGCCGGTAAGGATATTCAGCGCCACGGAAACGATGCTGATGATTAGCGAACCCAGCAAAGCCCACCAGAAGTTGTCCACTACGAAGGATTCCACCACCCAGCTTACAAAGTAGAGCAGCAGCGCGTTGATGACGAGCGTGAACAAACCCAGGGTAAAGATGAGCAGCGGCAGCGCCAGCAACATCATGATGGGGCGGATGAAAGCATTCAGAATTCCCAGCACGAGCGACGTCACAAACGGCGTCAGCAAACCACCACCCCGGAAATGCAGACCCGGTAAGATGCTGACGGCCACAAGCACGGCCAGAGTCGTGACCAGCCAGCGTTGAATGAATTTCTTCAGTCCCGGTTGCATTCAAAAAAGGAAAACATCGCGTGCTTTCCGCTGAGGCAACATGCGACGGGCGCGGCTCGAAAACAAGAAACATTGCAGGTGGAACTGAAACCGTTAGGCTGCTGCCCGCGAAATCTCTCCGGTGATTTTCAAACCGCCTTTCAGTCGCACGCTTCGCTTAACCTGCTTCGACGCGCAACAGACTGGTGCCCGGCGTGGCCGTCAATTCCACGCTGTCCAGACTTGCGGGCAGCAAGCAGAACTCCCCGGCGCGCAAGTTCACCGGTTCGCAGTCGGTGCTCGTCACATTGGCGCTTCCATGAACGATCCCGACAATTTGCATCGTGGGTTCACACCACCGCAACGGTGACTCCGTTTCGATCTCGCATTTGTCCACGGTGAACAGTGGGTCATTGACCAGTCGTTGAACCGCGAAGTTTGGTCCTCGAGATGTCTGACCTTGGATCAGTCCCGGCTCGAAGTCATTGAAATCAATGCTCGCGAGAGATTCGGTGACGTGCAGTTCGCGCGGTTTGCCGTCAAGGCCGACGCGATTCCAGTCGAAGACGCGATACGTGGTATCAGAGTTCTGTTGGATTTCAAAAATGACCAGGCCGGCGCCTATGGCGTGGACGCGTCCGCTGGGCAGGAACATGGTATCACCGGTTTTGACGGAAATGCGGTGGAAACAATCCGCCACGGTGCCGTCTTGAATTTTTTGGTGAAAAAGCTCACGCGTCACGCCACTTTGCAGGCCCACATAGAGTTCCGCGGCGGGCGCGGCATCGGCGATGAACCACATCTCGGTTTTGGGCTCGCCGCCCAGTTCGGCCGCCTTGTTTTTGGGCGGATGGACCTGCAACGACAGTTTCTCCTGTGCGTCGAGCAGTTTGATCAGGAGTGGGAAGCGATTTCCCCGTAATTTGGCCTGGCCCAGCAATTCCTTCCCGTGATGTTCCACCAGCCAGTGCAGGTCCTGCCCGGCCAACGGGCCGTTGGCAATGACGCTTATGTCATCGGGCCGGTCGCTGATTTCCCAGGATTCACCGATGGGCACCTCCGGCGGCAAGGATTTGCCATAGAGTCGTTCGAGGTTGCGTCCGCCCCAGACGCGCTCTTTCAAGATCGGCTGGAATTTCAGCGGATAAAGCATGAGCCGGATTGGTTGTTGGTCAACAGTGTGTGACCCGTCAGACTTTTGTGGCGCCAAGGTGCCAATGTGTCAGTATCATTATCAAGGGCCCGAAGAAACTCCGAGGCAGCGTGACATTGACGCCGTTTCACGTCGCGGGTCCGGTTGGGGCAACGGATGATTTTCCGGGCACTCTCTTCGCCGGAGAAGCGGTTGGTTCGCCAGTCGTCGCCGGCTTCTCCAGGAAATGTCCGTACGCACGGTATTTTTCGTAGCGTTGTTTCAAACGATCGGTCACGGGCATGGTCTGCAATTGGACCAGGTTTTTCAGCAAAGCTTGTTTCAGGAGGTCCGCGGCCGCCTTGCGATCCGTATGGGCGCCGCCCAGCGGTTCGGGAACGATCTCATCCACGAGTTTCAGCTCGAACAGGTCCCTGGCGGTGATGCGTAAAGCCTCCGCTGCTTTTGCCGCGGCCGAGCGCTCCTTCCAGAGGATCGCCGCACAGCCTTCGGGGCTGATGACCGAGTAGTAAGCGTTCTCCAGAATCAGGACCCGATCGGCCACGCCGATGCCCAGCGCCCCGCCGGAGCCGCCTTCGCCGATGACGACGGCGATAATCGGCACTTCCAGCAAGGTCATTTCGCGCAGGTTCACCGCAATCGCCTCGGCAATGTGCCGTTCCTCGGCCCCGATGCCGGGGTATGCGCCGGCGGTGTCAATCAGCGCAATGATGGGCAGGCCGAATTTGTTGGCCAGTTTCATCAGGCGAAGGGCCTTGCGATACCCTTCAGGATGGGCCGATCCGAAATTTCGGAGAATGTTTTCCTTGGTGTCGCGGCCTTTTTGGGTGCCGAGAACAACGACCTTGTGCTCGCCCAAACTGGCGAACCCGCCAACAATGGCCCGGTCTTCAGCGTACAGCCGGTCGCCATGCAACTCCTGAAAATCCGTAAACGCGCTCTGCAAATAATCCAGGGTGTAAGGCCGTTTGGGATGGCGGGCCAGTTGCACCCGCTGCCAGGCGGTAAGGTGCGTGAAAATCTGTCGGCGGGTTTCCGCCAGCTTCTTCTCGATCTGCGTGATTTCCTCCTCAAAACTGATCCCCATGGAGTGGGTTTCCGGATGCTTCCGCAGATCGTCCAGCTTGGTTTGCAGTTCGATGATCGGCTTCTCGAAATCGAGCTGGTGTTTCATATCGCAATACAGCTTAGGCGCCGCGCCGTGGACAGGCAACGCCGAATTCCGCCCGGGCCAAAAGGCCGGGGGCCGGACTTGCGTCCGGCCCCCGTAGGTGACGAGGTTTATACGCCTTCACCCAGGCGCTCAGAAGGGCAGTGCGGCCAACTTGGAGGGTCGCTGTTCGCACCGCACTGCAAGCAAAACCTCTATGCCAACCCTAAACGAACAGCGAAATCTTTTCTCTTCGTCGCTATTTATCAGATACACCACAAGGCCTGGATGTTCAAAAATAATTTCCCTGTTCAGCGCGTGAACGCCCCACGTTCATTGCCGCGAAGCAGTTACGCCGAAAGATTTTTTTCCGGGATGCGGATGGGTCTGGCAATCCCACCGCGATCACAGCGCGAGCGCGCGGTCAAACCGCTGGAATGTCGCTGAAAATTCGCGTTTGCGACCGGGATTGGATGACGCGCGCGAGCGGCGTACGACTCGCAGGCTCAACTGATTCCCGCAATGCGGCTTGTTTGCCAGTCCCAGACGCCAGCACCCAGACTTGCCGGGCCGCCGCAATGGCTGCATAGCCGAGCGTGATTCGTTGTGGCGGCGGTTTGGGCGAATTCGTGATGGCTCGATAAGCCGCCGGGCTGGCGGCAATTGACTCCGGCTCATCGGGGAAAAGCGATGCCACGTGGCCGTCCTCACCAAGGCCGAGCAAGACCAGATCGAGAACCGGCTGGCCGTCCCCATTCAACGGCGCGATGCGACAGATTTCCGCCTCGGCTGCGGCGGCGGCGAAATCCGCGGATTCTTCGCCGCGAATCCGGTGAATTTGCTGGCTCGATATCCCCAGCGGAGCAAACAACCGCTCATGCGCAGTGCGGAAATTACTTTCCGGATCATCCGGCGGCACGCAACGCTCGTCTGCCCAGAAGAAGTGAACGCGATGCAGTGGCACCTCGCGCGCCTTGGCCAGTTCAACCACCGCTGAGAAAAACTTGAGCGTGATTCGCCCCCCGGACAGCGCAACGCGATGGGGCTGGCGGGCGAGATTTGTCGCGGCAATTTCCTCCAGCCAGGCGGCTGCTGCGGCTTGGGCGAGTTCGTCAGCGTGGGGAAAGTGGGTAAGCGCAAAGTTCGCCATAAGGTTGCTTCACGCGCCGCTGGACATCCGCACCACGATTTCCGTCCGGACGGAGTTGGCGATGTAACATTGCTCGTGGGCCAGATGATGCAAACGCTCCTCCTCCGCGGGTGTGGGTGATCTCGCGCCGCTGTAAACGATTCGAGGATTGAGCGTTACCAGACCTATCCACGGCACGCCCTTTTCATTTTTGGTCATGGTGCCGACCGCCTCGTCCTCGTAACTGTCAACCTGGAATCCCTGCCGGGCGGCGAGGTGAAGAAACGTGAGCATGTGACAGCTTGAAATCGAGGCCACGAACGCTTCTTCCGGGTCAACGTGGGCCGGGTTCGAGTACGGTTCAGGCACGACTGACGGCGACGGCGAAGCCGGCATCGTGAAGCCGCCATCGAACTGCCACGTATGCTCGCGCGAGTACTTGCCCTTCAAGAAGTCGGGGCTGGTGCGTTTCCAACTGATGATCGCTTTGTGTTCGGACATAAATCGCTTCAACCGCAACCGGTGTCGTGCATGGTGTGTTCAGTTCGTCTGGGAATCAAGTGATAGACCATGCACCAGTACGCGATTCCGAACGTTCGGAGGCTTCCCGTGAATCCACCTGTTGGTAACGCCGACTTTCCAGTCGGCGCGTTGGCCGGTCGGAAAACCGGCGTTACGTTCCTGCGGTTATGGCCTCAACACGCATCCAATTCTGGGAGTCAAAAAGCTCGCTTGAGAATCATGCGCCCGGTGAGGTCCCCGGGCCTCCAATGGCGACCGATGTGACCGGCTGCCTGTAGGCCGCGTGCCCCCACGCGGCGACCTCACGCGGCGACCTCACGCGGCGACCTCACGCGGCGATCTCAAGTGGCGACCTGTTGGTCGCCCTGAATCTCTAAATTCTCCGAAAAATGATCTTGCCCGCTCTGCATGGCGGGCGTTCAATCATCAGCGTTCGGAAAGACGACCTATGTAATCACAAGACCAACAACAGATTTGCGGCTTCGGCTGCTGTCCAACTCGAAACTGGTAATTTCACTCAACGGACGGCTTTCGGGGCACGCCCACTCGGGCGTGCCTGAAAGCGTTCCGTTGAAGGCATACCAGTGCCTGAGTTGGGGCGTGAGTAGGTCACGCCCCTTTTCGTGTCGGGACTCCGGGGCAACGCGAAATAGCAAAACGAAAGAAACCATGAAAGCCAACCGTCTCCTGTTCGTAGTCTTTGCGCTGTTTCTGGCACACGCAGCCCACGCTCAAATCTCCGAGCAACAAGCCATCAACTACGTCAAGAACGCTTGGGAACTGACCGATCTCACGGATGAGGTTATCAGCCAAACGCTGAACACTTCCTATTCCGGCATCCCCTACAAAGACTACGTTTCGTATTTCCTTGTCGCGCCGACAGTTCTCAATTCTCTGGCCACAGGGGACTACAAGACGGCGGGTAAGAAGGCTGCGGATTTCGCGGCGGACCAGTCCATTTCCTACCTCTTGACACAAGCTGGGCTTTCGGGCGTGTACGCTCCAGCCAAACTGGCCAGTTGGCCGATTGAGCATTCGTTGAATGCCTTCTACCAAGCCGTCGTAGCGGCCTCGTTCAAGAAGCAAATGGCCCTCTACTTCGAGGCACGCGAGTTCAATTCGTATTCGGCCATCGTCAATCTCTCTCCTGGAAACCTGCTTAACGGCGTCACGATCACCAAGTCCGACGACGGCTGGTTGTTCAAGAACCTGAGCTATCTCTACGGTGCGGTGCCAAACTACACTCCCGCCGAGTTCTTTGAATATGCGGAACTCATGTGGCAAGCCGAGCAGGCCCGCGCCAACTACACTGCGCATGAATCTGTTTTGCGAGACGCATTTCGAGCCGCCGCCGCACCACAGAAGCCTATCATCACTCAACAACCTCAAGATGCCGTTATCACCAGCGGACAGACCGCCACACTGTCGGTCGCCGCAACCGGAACCGAACCATTTCAGTACGTGTGGGAATTGGACGGTGTTCCATTCGCGGGGCCTTATGGCCCCAGTTTCAACGCAACTATTGCTGGCCAATACCGCGTCACCATCTACGACGCCAACACGCTGTTCACTAAGAGCCGCGTTGCCATTGTTACGGTGAATTCTGGCGAGCCTGCTGCAATTACTGCGCCTGTCGCAGGCGCAACATTGTCGGGCAGCGTCACTGTGCGCGCAACTGCGAGCGATGCCACCAGAATAGAGTTTTACCTCAACGGCGTCCGCCAATTGACAGATTCCGATGCGCCGTTCGCTTGGGCGTGGAATACCGCTACTGCCGGGAATGGCCCGCACGCACTCACGGCCAAGGCTTACAACGGGCTTGCGTTGCTTGGGACAAGTGCCGCTGTCAACGTGGCCGTGAATAATGCTGCACCGCCGCCCTGTGACGACCCCACCGAGCCGAATGATTCCTCGCTTACCGCAACGCTGCTTGAACTTGGCAGTCTTACCAACGCTTACGTTTGCACCGCGACTGACGTGGACTGGTTTCGAGTCGTGGTCACGACTCCCGGCGTGCTCACGATTGCTCTGTCTGTTCCTGCCAGCGTTGACTACGACCTCGAGTTGTTTGGCCCGAATTCCGCATATCTAACCGGCTCCTACCGCGACACGAGCATTTCTGAATCCATCCAGCAAACCGTGAACATTCCGGGCAATTATTATTTCCGTGTGTATGGTTATCCTGCGGGCGCCGGGGACTTCAACACGACCGCGCCATACACAGTCTCAGCCACGTTCGCTCCGTCCGCGGTGGACAGCACCGTATCTGGACAAATCACGAACAACACAACTTGGAGTGGCACCGTGAATTTGCCGGGTGATGTTACCGTGTCATCGGGGGCGACGCTGACTATCCTGCCTGGAACGCAAGTGCGATGTGCTGCCGGCAGTGATAGTCGAAGTTCCGGCATTGATTCGAGCCGGGTGGAAATCATTCTAAACGGCGGGACGCTCAACGCGGCGGGGACGAGTGGATCGCCGATCGTGTTCACCTCTGCGGCGGCCACGAAGTCGCCAGGCAACTGGTATGGCATCCGGGTCATCGAGGGGGATGTGACGATGAGCCACTGTCTGGTGGAGTATGCGGTGGACGGAATTCGGTTTGAGGACACGGACACCCGGTTCAACAGCTATGCGTTGAACGACGTGACGGTGCAACGGTGCAGCGGCAACGGCGTGTGGACGACTTCCGGGGAGTATGCCCAAGTGACGCTGAACAACTTTTTGCTGTGGACCAACGCGACGGGATTGAACGCCAACGGGCCGGTCACGGTGGCGGGTGGTCAGGTCAAGGGCAACACGGGGTATGGCGTCAATGCGAACAGCGGGCCGTTTGCGGCGAGCGGCGTGGTGGTGGGGTTCAACGGGAGCTATGGCATTTACAGCGCTGGAGCCGCCACGCTGACCGGTTGCGTGGTGACGAACAATCAATCTGACGGGGTCTATGTTGGCAGCAGTTTGCAGATGAGCGGCTGCACACTGGCGCGCAACAATGGTTGGGGCTTGAGTGCGTGGCCCGGCGGCAATCTGACTCCGGTGGAGATATGGAACAGCCAAGTGCAAAGCAACGGCAGCGGTGGAATCACGCTTGGGAACTTTGCGTTGGTCGGCGTGGTGAGCAACACGATCACTGGGAACTTTGGCGCGGGCCTTGCCTTGAATCTGCAATACAACAACTTTTGGGGTTACAACAGCGGTGTGAGCCCTTCGGGGATCAGGAACAACGTGATAGCGAACAATGGTGGTGTTGGGGTGTTGGTTCAGGGCAGCCGCCCAGAGTTGCTGACGCTGACCGCCAACGACATCTTCCAGAACACCGGCTACGAACTTCGCAATGAAAGCAGCATCCCGATCACTGCGACAAACTGCTATTGGGCAGAACCGACAACGACGGAATTAAACCAAAACCAGTTAAATCTCAGCCGTATTTACGATCAGCGAGACAACAGTTCGTATGGCTTGGTCTCTATTCAAAGTCCGCGCTTCGCTCCTATTGGCTCGGTGGTTGGCACGCCTCCGACTATTACGCAGCACCCACAGGCTCAGACCGCCCTTGAGGGAAGCACGGTCAGTTTCAACGTCACTGCAACTGGCAGCACTCCACTCACGTATTATTGGCGGAAGAACGGCAACGTGTTCAGCATTGGTGCGAGTGCCTCTCTGGCCTTGGCCAGTGTTCAGGCTGTTGACGCCGGAACGTACTCAGTCATCGTGTCCAACATCGCGGGATCGGCCATCAGTTCGAACGCCATGTTCACGGTAACGCCGGCACCTGCGAATCTTGCTGTGCGTGCTATTGCTCGAACAGGTGATGTCTTCTACGTTTCGATCACCGTAGCGCCACCGGTCGGCGCGAGCAGCGGTTTTATTCGGGAGCTTTTGCCAGACGGGTTTGTTCCGACCGGGATCACTGCCGGGGGGATGTACAATGCCGGTTCGCACTCGATTCTGTGGGGTCCGTTGCCGGAGAACCAAACCCATTCGCTCAACTACGCCGTTTCAATGCCGGCAGGTTTCGAGGACGCCGCAACGATAAATGGCACCGCATATTTCTACGGGATGGAAACACCCGTTTATGGAGACAACCTCCTATCCAATCTTCCGCCCGATTCGCGAGCGAGACTGACCATGACTCGTGTGTTCGGCATTTGGTCGGTTTCAATCGAAGGGGAAGTGGGGCGTTCGTATCGAGTGGAGTCGCGAGACAGTCTCAACTCCGGTCAATGGGAAGCGTTGGCGGTGGTTACGCTTACCCAAAGCCCGCGTGTTTACATTGACGGCGACTCGCTTGTGAAGACGCAGCGGTTCTATCGCTGTGTGCTCTTGGAGCAGTAGAATGGCTGAGTTGTCACGAGGCTTGGGCCGGCAAATGTGGCAGGCCGGTTTGATGCCGACTTCCGCCGGGCATTTGGTTCCGGGGTGATGATCGGTGCTACGCCGTCTCATCTACCATTGTGAACGACCGCTACGCCGTAACGAATTTAGTTTCCGACGGCCAAGGTCTTATCGGCTGAAACGATAATCTTGAATGATGCGGTTCAACTGCGGAGGGCTGCCAGAGACTCCTGACGTCGTCTCCTACATTTGGACGGGATGTTAGGGCACTCGCAGATTATGCCCAGCCGGCCTACGTCATCACTTCAGATCGTCACTCTGATTCACCGTAGCGGCTGCGGGTTTCGCCAGACGTGGCCGCTGGATGCGAGCAATTCTTCCGCAGCGATTGGTCCCCATGTCCCCGCGGCGTAGAATTCCCGGTTCGTCAGCGGTTTACCCTCCCAGCCCTGGCGAATCGAATCCACGATTTGCCAGGCGGTTTCCACTTCGTCCCGCCGGATGAACAGCGTGGCGTCGCCCGCGATGGCTTCGAGCAATAACCGCTCATACGCCTCCGGGGTGTACGCGCCAAACTCCGTGTCATAGCTGAAGTGCATCCGCACGGGCCGCACGCCAATGTTCGTGCCGGGCACTTTGCCGTTGAAATGCAAATAGATGCCTTCGTTGGGTTGCAGGCGCAAGGTGAGTGAATTGGAATCGAGCCGCGGCCCACAGGCGGCCGCGAACAAGACATGCGGCGTGGGCCGGAATTGGATGCGCACCTCGCTGGCGCCCAGCGGCAGACATTTGCCCGTGCGCAGGTAAAACGGCACGCCGGACCAGCGCCAGTTATCAATGAACAGCTTGAGCGCCACGTAGGTTTCCACATTGGAATCCGGCTTGACCTTGGTTTCCTGGCGGTAGCCCGGTTGCGGTTGGCCGTCCACCAGACCCGCGAAATACTGCCCGCGCACCACCTGTCTCGCGATGCTGTCCGGCGTGAGTTGGCGGATGGACTTGAGCAGCTTCACTTTTTCGTCACGAATGGATTCAGCTTCGAGCGACACGGGCGGCTCCATCGCCACCAGCGCCAGCACTTGCAGCAGATGATTTTGCACCATGTCGCGCAAGGCGCCGGCTTCCTCGTAATAACCGCCGCGACCGCCGACGCCCATCTTCTCACTGACGGTGATCTGGACATGATCCACGCTCTCACGATTCCATAATCGTTCAAAAATGGAATTCGAGAACCGGAACATTAAAATGTTCTGGACCGTTTCCTTCCCGAGATAATGGTCAATGCGAAAAATCTGCTGCTCATGGGCGAATCGCGTGAGTTCGCCATTCAACGCATGGGCTGACGCGAGATCGTGGCCGAAGGGTTTCTCCACGACGACGCGCTGCCAGCCTGCCCCGGCCTCACGATGCAGCAAATCGGCGTTCGCCAGTTGCTCGGCCACCAGGCCGAACTGGCTTGGCGACGTGGCGAGATAAAACAATAAGTTCTGCCGCAGAGTCGCATCGCCGAAGGAATCCAGTTTTGCGCGCAGTTGGTCGTAAGCCGCCGCGTCGGTGAGGTCACCGCGGCAATACGATATATTCGCAGCAAACTCGCGCCACACCGCGTCATCCACCGGCTGGGTGCGGGAGAATCGTGCGAGCGCCTCCCGCAATTCGTTCCGCCAGGATTCATCCGTCTTCTCGCGTCGCGCAAAGCCGATGATGCGGAACCTGGCCGGCAACTGCTTCTCCAAGTGCAGGTGATAAAAGGCGGGAATGAGTTTGCGCGCCGTCAGATCACCGCTCGCGCCAAAAATGACGATGGTGCAAGGCTCGACCGCCTTGCGCGCGCTGTCCAGCCGGCAAATCATTAATTCATCCAACGGCAACTCAGGATTCATGAGGGGAACAATGGCTGGCGTGGTGCCGTTTATCAACGCTTCTGTGATGGGAGTGGACGTCGTTCGCGGGCAGAGGATTTCTCACCCGACGGAACGACAGCCAATTTTGCCTGGTTCGCAGTTGGCTTGGCACGTCGAAGTCGTGTCGCGGGTTGTTTACCGGAATCGAAACTCGGCCACTACCGGCAAATGGTCCGACGCCTCGGAATACGGCACCCAGGCCTTGAGCGGCTCAATGGTCTTATCTTTGGAAATCCAAATGTAGTCAATGCGCTTCCGTGGTTGTTTGACCGGAATCGTGAAGCCGTCGCCCTGGCCCACCAGCGCCCACGTGTCGTCGAAGGATTCACCGATGCGCCGGCAGACGCGGCTCTCGGGGGTGTCGTTGAAATCGCCGCATAGGATCACTGGCAGCCCGGCGTATTGCTTCACCAACTCTTCAATCTCGCCAACATTGGACCAGCGTTCGGAATCATCGGCACGATAATCAATGTGCGTGTTCATGAACAACACCTGGCGTCCCTGCACATTGAGCACGAGTTGCAGGATGCCGCGTTGTTCGCCGGGGCGGAGCATTTTGAAATGCCGGTTTGTCCAGCGTAACACGGGAAAGCGTGTGAGCACGGCGTTGCCATATTCGCCGCCCTGGTGGTGGTAGTTGTTACTGAACACGCAGGTCATGCCGGTGAGCGCGGCCAGCTCCGCGGGTAAATCGCGGCGTTGCGTGCGCTCCACGCCTTTGTCCACTTCCTGCAACGCCACGATGTCCGCACCCTCTGCTTTGATCAACTGGGCGATGCGCAACAAATCCACCTTGCCGTCCAAGCCCTCGCCGTGATGGATGTTGTAGGTCATCACGCGGAATGTTTTGGCTTCAGACGGAGTGGAGGCGGATTGGCAGCCGGTGACGAAAACGGCGGCAACCAGCAACAGCGGCAACCCTTGTAGCCATTGGCGAAATGTGAGTCGTGACTGCATCATGCCCACAGACTCGGCAAACCCTGCATTGAGTCAATCGGAATTCCCGCGACCCTGGCCAGTTCTGACTTCTGAGCAGCAACTTAACCTCGGTGTTCTCCGGTCACAGCGAACCACCCCAATCCAACAAACGGGGCTGCGTCTTCAAGCCGGGCAACGGTCGGGCGACGTTGGTCAGGTTATCACGGTAGTAAAAAGTGTTTTCCATGAAGGCGGATTCATGGTTGAAGAAGCCCGTGCAAGTGTTGCGAATCGCACTGTCTTGGTTTGCTGTCGGCGCCACTTTGGCATTCGGCCAAACGATCGCGTTTCCCCATCGCGCCACCGCCGCACCCACTGGCAGCGAATTCGTGAGACAAATCGAATTGACCAGTTTAGCCGAGCGCGAAGCGGCCATTTGCAATGCGATTCTCGCCGGCAATGTCCCGGATCTTCTCCGCGAGTTGCGTCCCGTTCATGTCACCAATGTGGTGGCCGGCAAGACCAATTTCGCCACATTCCACGTAACGCCGGATTATCTGGCGGTGGGCAGGGACGAGGATTATCTCCTGGCGCCGATGACCCCGGAAGCTGCACAAGGTCTTGCCGATGCGCTGGGTTGCACTGTGCCTACACGCAAGATGGTGGATGCCATATACGCCGCAGCGACGGTAAAGCTGCAACCCATTCCAATCCCGCCCAGTCCGGCCATGATCACCTCGGCGGTTTTTGCGCAGCACAATGAGGTGGTCAGAACCCAGCGCGCGACATACTTCCGGGAGTTTCCGCTCGGAACTCTTGTGGCCGGACATAAGAAGGATGTGGTGATTTCGGCCCGACTGGCTGGTGTGACGAACAAGGTGGCGATCTACGGCTGGCACCAGACGAACGGAGTGCCGATTCAACCGCTTTACACCGGACACACGTCCTCCTGGGTGGACTACAGTCACGGCATCCGATTGGTCCAACAGAAGATGACGGTGAACGGCCAGACCACGACGGTGGCGGACGTGCTCGCCGATCCCGACCTGGCAAGCCTCCTCAGCGACGAAGGTGTGCTCACGAATCCGCGCTACCCCACGAATCAGCGTTCTCATGCGAACTCTGAATCCAGCCGGGCAACGTGGCCGGAACATTTCGGCCCGGGTGCTTTTCCGGGTGAACTGGTGCGCGAACTCCAATTGCCCAACGGTGTGCGCGTGGTCATCAACACTGCGGCGTTCGGCCAGTTCGCAACGAACCGACCCGTGCGGTTGATCTTCTACGCGCTGCCGAATGGCAACACGATCGAGCAAACCGTTGGGAGGAAATTGGCGCCCGGCGACGACTGGCATTTCAACATCCAACACATTGGCGCGCAAACGCGTTTCCTCCGGCAGGTCCTGACGAACCAAAACGTTGTCGTTGTGTATCTGGAGAATTCACTGAAAAGCTGGCCCGCCTGGCGCCGCGAGCACGGCGATGATTTCATTCCTCAGCTCCTGGATACCGTGCAGGCGATCTTCGCGCCGTGGCCCGTCGAAGTGGTGTTGACCGGCCACAGCGGCGGCGGAAGTTTGACTTTCGGTTATGTCAACCAGGTCGTTAGCATCCCGACGAACGTCATCCGCATCGCGTTTCTCGATAGCAATTACGGCTATACTGCCACGAATCATCTCGCCAAGCTGACGGTCTGGCTGAACCGTTCTGCGCAGCCTCACCTTTGCGTACTGGCCTACAACGACGCCGTGGCCCTGCTTGACGGCAAACCATTCGTGAGCGCGAGCGGCGGAACGTGGGGCCGGAGTCACGCGATGCTGGAGGACCTGGGCCGGCACTTCCAGTTCACGAGTAAGACGGTTGGCGATCTAAAAACTTCCTCTGCACTGAACGGGCGCATCCGGTTCCTGCTGCTGGAGAATCCGGAGCGGAAAATTCTCCACACCGTGCAGGTCGAGCGGAACGGCTTCATCCACGCTCTGCTGGCGGGCACAATCCACGAAGGGCAAGGCTATGAGTATATGGGGACGCGCGCGTACGAAGCTTGGATTCAAAATGGCCGCGATGGCAGATGAAGGACGAAACGCGCCACACTCGTCTTGCCGTTCCGTCCAAATCAAACTCTCGCCAATGCCGGCCAGGCTTGTTATTCATGGCCAAGTCTATGAATTCGCCTGCCACGAAGTGGATTGCCGAATGGCTGGGCGGCCTGGGCCGCATCGCCTTGCTGGCCCGGGACGCCATCAAGTCGCTGTTCACCCTCAAGGTCGCGTGGCGGGATTTGTTGTATCAGGTTTATTTCATTGGGGTGAAATCGCAGTCCGTGGTGCTGGTGACAGGCGCGTTCACGGGGATGGTGTTGACCGCCCAGACCTACTTTCAGTTTCACAAAGTCCACATGGACACCGCCACGCTGGCGGTGGTGGGCGTTTCAATGTGTAGCGAACTGGGACCGGTGCTGACCGCCCTGATGGTCGCGGGCCGCGTGGGCGCCGCCATCGCTGCCGAACTGGGGACGATGCGCGTTACTGAACAGATTGACGCCTTGCGCACCTTGGCAACCCATCCGGTGGACTATCTGGTCGTGCCGCGAATGGCTGCGGCGCACCTCGCGTTGCCGCTATTGACGGTGGAATCCATTGCTCTGGGGATTGGCGCGGGCTATGTGGTGGGCGTGTATCTCCTGGGGATTGACCCGGCGTACTCCTGGCACAATCTGGTGAAATACACCAAAGCCGTGGATGTGTTCATCGGACTGACCAAATCCTTCATCTACGGCGGCATTGTGGCGCTGGTGGGTTGTTACAAGGGCCTGTCCTGCGGCGAAGGCGCCGAAGGCGTCGGCCGCGCCACCACCGAGGCGGTGGTGTATTCGTCCATTGCGATTCTGATTGCGAACTTCTTTCTAACCCTCGTGCTGGGCAAGCTGGTCCAAATTCTATGATCGAGGTGTTTGATTTGAAGAAAGCCTTCGGCGCGTCTCCGATTCTCGATGGCGTCAACTTGCGCATCGAGAAGGGCGAATCCGTGGTCATCATTGGGCGCAGCGGCGGCGGCAAAAGCGTTTTGCTCAAGCAATTGATCGGCCTGCTAAAACCCGATTCCGGCCGGATTGAGATCGAGGGCGAGGACATCGTGCCCATGGACGAACGGCGTTTGCTGCGCGTGCGCCAGAAGTTCGGAATGTTGTTTCAGGGCGCGGCCCTGTTTGATTCCATGACCGTGGCCGAAAACGTGGCCTTTCCGTTCCGGCGTCGGCGCGATCTGACGCCGCAGGAAATCACGCGCAAAGTCACCGAGGCGCTGGCCATGGTGGATTTGCAGGGCACGGAAAGCAAAAAGCCCTCCGAGCTGTCCGGCGGCATGAGAAAGCGCGTGGGTCTGGCGCGGGCCATCGTGTATCAACCGGAGATCGTGTTGTACGACGAACCGACCACCGGCCTGGACCCCATTGTGTCCGACAGCATTGACCAGTTGATCATGCGCGTGCGGGACCGGCTGGAGGTGACCACGGTGGTGGTCACGCACGACATGCGCAGCGCGCGGCGGGTGGGCCAACGGATTCTCATGCTGCATGAGAAGCGGATATACGCCAGCGGCACGCCGGAGGAAATTTTTGCCTCGCAAGACCCGGTGATCCGGCGTTTCATTGAGGGCGTTTCAGACCCGAAGGAACATTACTTCTGACATGAGCCAGACACGCCTTGAAGTCAAAGTGGGACTGTTTGTCCTGGTGGGCCTGCTGTTGCTGGCCGCGCTGCTGATCAGTTTCAGCAAGGGTACCACCCGCTTCTCCCGCACTTACGAGCTTTATCTCGACACCACGGACGTGGGCGGCATCAAACCCGGCGCCGGAGTGCTCATGGCCGGTTATCCCATCGGCGATGTGAAACGGTTGATGCTCTCCACCAACGGCGAAACGGTCACGCTGCTGTTGAGCATCAAACAACAGCACCGCATTCGCAGCACGGCGCAGTTCGTTCTCGAACAGTCCGGCTTCCTGGGCGACCAGTTTGTGGCGGTTTACCCTGGTACCAATCTCAACGCGCCCTTCCTGGAAGCCGGCGCGCACGTGGTCTGTCCGCCGCCGTTCAACCTGCAGCAAACCGCGCGGGATGCCAGCGGTTTCATCCGGCGCATTGATGAAACGGCCCAAAAACTGAACGCGACCATCGCCGACGTGCGTACCTACGTCTTGAATCGGGAAACACTCACCAACCTGGCCGTCACGGCGGCCAACATGCGCAACGTCTCGGAACGCGCGCTGGTGACGGTGGACGGCATCCAGGCGCTGGTCGAAACCAACCGGCCGGCGGTCGGCGGGATCCTCGGCAAGCTCGGGGAGTTTTCCGACCAGCTCAATCAGTTCGCCCTCGCGCTGAACGAAGTCCTGGACACCAACCGCACGGAGATTTCGACCGCGGTAAAAAACATTGAATCCGCCTCGGAAGTGTTGAACAGTCTGCTCGGCGACTTGGAATCGGGCAAAGGGCTGGCCGGGACGGTTCTGCGCGATGACGAATTCGCCGCGAGCGTGGCCGCCATCACCGACAATCTTTCCGTGACCACCAGCAACCTGAACCGGCTGGGGCTGTGGGGCATTTTATGGAGCAAGAAACCGGCGGCGACCAATCCGCCGGCGGGCTCGCGGCTCCATTCCCCGCGCGCAACTCCTGATTAACCACTATGGCTCTGTGGGTCATTCGAATCTTGTTCCTGGGACTCTGCATCATCGGGGGCTACGCCATCAGCCAGGTGCGCCCGGAATTCGTCGGCGGCACTTATGGCGCGCTGTTCGGCATGTTGTTTGGGTTTGGCTTCGGCGGGTTGATGATCGCCCTGGACGAAATGCTCAAGGGCTTTTCGCTGCGCGCTTTCTCGGCCACCACCTTCGGCTTGCTGCTGGGCATGGTCGTGGCCGTGTTGATTGACCGTTCCGGACTGTTTGACAAGGTGGATCAAGATACCCGGATGCTCGTGCGCATCGGCCTGTTCCTCGCCTTCAGTTACATCGGCATCGTGCTCGCCATGCGCAGCAACAAGGAGGATTTCTCGCTCATCATTCCCTACGTGCGCTTTGCCCCGCGCAACAAACCGGAGAATCTCCTGCTCCTGGACACCAGCGCCATCATTGACGGGCGCGTTGCCGATTTGATCGAAGCCAACTTTCTGGAAGGCATCATTGTGGTGCCGCGCTTCGTGCTCAAGGAACTGCAGCAGGTGGCGGATTCCAGTGATCCCATCAAGCGGGCCCGCGGCCGGCGCGGCCTGGAGATGCTCAACCGCATTCAGCGCAACCAGCGCAACGAGGTCAAAATCCACGAGGGCGACTTCCCGGAAGAAAAGGAAGTGGACGCCAAACTCAGCCGGCTCGCCCATAACCTGGGGGCCAAGCTGTTCACCAACGACCACAACCTGAGCAAGATCGCCGAACTGCAGAACGTCAACTGCGTCAATCTTCACGACCTGGCCAAATCGCTCCGGTCCATCTTGCTGCCGGGGGAACTACTATCCATGCGGATTGTGCGCGAAGGCAAGGACAAGGGGCAAGGGATCGGCTACCTGCCCGATGGCACGATGGTCGTCGTCAACAACGGCCAGTCGCACGTGGGCCAGCAAGTGCTCGTGCAGGTGCAAAGTTCCCTGCAAACCGGCGCGGGGGTCATTGTCTTTGCCGACGTGCGCCCCACCGCCGCCGCCTGAACGCGCCCACTTTGTTGATTCATCCACCATGCAACTCGTCACTGTTCACACCGCCTTTAATCCCGCCGATGCCCAACTCGTGCGGTCACGACTCGACGCCGCCGGCTTTCACGCGGTGGTCGCCAATGAAATGTCCGCCCTCAGCATCGAGGGATACGCTTTGACCGCCGGCGGCATTCGCGTGCAAGTGCCGGAAGCCGAGGCCGAAGAAGCCAGAGCCTTTCTCAATTCTTCCGAGCCGGTTGACGAATGACTCCCCCACGCGCCCGACTTCTTGCCCGGCTTCAGCGCCGCCTCCCCGCCGGGGAAATTCAGCTTCAGCCGCGTATTCTCGCGCAGTATGCGGGCGACAAATGGTTTGCCTCACATTTGCCGGAAGCGGTGGCGCGGCCCCGCAACACGAAATCCGTTTCCACAATCCTGAGATTTGCGAATCGTCATCGGATTCCCGTTACGGCGCGCGGCGCGGGCCACGGCTACGTGGGCGGCTGCGTGCCCTTGCACGGCGGCATTGTGTTGTCCCTCGAACGCATGAACCGCATCAAGGAAATCAACGCCGCCGACTTCGTGGCGGTCGTCCAGGCGGGCGTCGTGACCGCCACGCTCCAGGACGCTGTGGCGCAACAGGGATTGTTTTACCCGCCCGACCCGGCCAGTCGCGGCGAAAGCTTTATCGGCGGGAACATCGTTACCAACGCCGGTGGCCCGCGCTGTTTGAAGTATGGTGTGACGCGGGATTACGTGCTCGGACTGGAAGCCGTTCTGGCGGACGGCACGGTGGTTCAGTTGGGCGGGCGCACGCACAAGAACAAAACCGGCTTTGAGCTGCACCGCGTGCTGGTTGGCTCGGAAGGTTTATTGGCCGTGGTCACCGAAGCCACCATCAAACTCCTGCCGCTGCCGCCGTATCGCGCCAACCTCGCGATTGGCTTCTCCACAATGCGCGCGGCCATTCGCTCCCTGCACGCCATCCTTCGCGCGGGCTACCTGCCCGCGGCGCTGGAACTGGCCGACTCCTTTACGCTGGCCGCCGCTTACCGGCGCACCAAGAGCGAACGCCTGCGCGGCTGCCGCGCGCATCTCATCGTGGAGTTGGACGGTCAACCACGCTCCGTGCGCGGCGAGGTGCGCGACCTCCAGCGCATCATCAGCGCGCAAGAGCCGTTGTTCATTGAAGTCGGCTTGGGTGAAAAACAATGCGAAGCCGTCTGGCGAATCCGCCGTGAGTTTTCCTACGCGCTGCGCGACACGGGTCTGACGAAGCTCAACCAAGACGTCGTTGTGCCGCGCAGCCGGCTGGCGGATTTGTTCGCCTTTGCGGCGCAACTCCAGAAGAAGCACGGCCTGCAACTGGCCTGTTTCGGTCATGCGGGCGATGGCAACATCCACACCAATGTCATGGTGGATTTCCAGCAACCCGGCGCGAAGGCGCGCTCCGAAGCCGCCCTCGACGAACTATTCTGCCAGGTGCTGGCGTGGGGCGGTTCGATCACCGGCGAACACGGCATCGGCATCGCGAAGCAACGATGGTGGTCGGTGGCGGTGTCGAAGGAGGTCCACAAGCTACACCGCGCCGTGAAGCACGCGCTCGACCCGAAGGGGATTCTGAATCCGGGGAAATTCGTGTAGCCGCCGGGTTGAGGAGGCGGACTTCCTGGGCAAGCCAGGCGGGGCGTTCCAGAGGCGACAGCCATGCTGGATTCACAATTTGAGTTTGTGAGCCCGGAGTTGACTTCCCCGCGTGATTGGCGCCCAATCAAATGCACTGACAGGAGTTGGGAGATCGTGGGTTATGCGACCAGAACAATGGCAGCTTTTCAAGGCCGCAGCCAAGCGGCAGAACCGTGGCGGGCCCATTCCGCTCGCGCTCATCGTGGATTGTCCGTGGATTCCGCCTTATTGCGGTGTCGGCCAGTGGGATTACTTCTTCGACCTTGAGACGTGGTTCAACTGCAACGTCAAGGTCCAGCGCGATTTTCCGGACGTCATCTGGTTTCCCTCCTGGTGGTCGGAAGTCGGCATGGGCGCCGAACCGTCCGCGCTCGGACCGCGATTGCGCTTCAATCGCAACCGCGTCCCCGACGTGGAACATCTCCCTTTCCCCGTCGAACGCCTCGACGAACTCACCATGCCCGATCCGAAATCGGACGGCTTCATGGCGCTGTGTCTCTACCGCTACGAAAAACTCAAGCCGCGCATCTTCGACGCCGGCTTCACCATTCCTGTAGTCGCTGCGCGCGGGCCGCTGACCATTGCCTCCTTCTTTCGTGGCGTCACGGATTTGATGATGGACATTGTGGACGAGCCGGAGCGCGCGATGAAATTGCTCGACCTGGCCACCAATCTCGCCATCGGCTGGCTCAAGGCGCAGGCCGAGGTCATCGGTCCGAGTGTGGAAGGCATTCTGGTGCTCGACGACCTGAGCGGCTTCATTGGCCGCAAGCATTACCAGCAATTCGCCCATCCATTCCTGAAACGCTACTGCGATGCGTTCCCGGCGGATTGGGTGAAAGTGTTTCACAACGACGCCAACGTCTCGGCCTGCATTGATCTGATTCCGGACGCCGGCTTCGACGTGTTGAACTGGGGCCTGGAAACCAGCATGACGAAAGCGTGCGAAAGACTTGGCGGCCGCATGACGCTCATGGGCAACGTGCCGCCGCTCGATCTGGGCGCGCGTGGCACCCCGGAGCAAAACTACGCCGCTGCCATGAATGCCATGAAGGAAGCGGGCGACCATCCACTCATCCTTTCCTGGGCCGGCGCCACCACCACGGGCATTTCGCCGGACAACGTCCGCGCCCTCGCCCGGGCCGCGCGGGATTTCAACCAAGCCCGCGGCTAGTCGCTCGTTCCCGACCACCCTGTAACGCCGACTTTCCAGTCGGCCCGCCGGTTGCCGGTTGGAAAACCGGCGTTACGCCCCGGGGTTCAACCTCCCGACGCCCCACTCGAAAATCGTTGAAACTTCTCCTGAACCCCTTCACCCAAAGCGGCGCTAAATCAGCCGCACTCCAAACGCTGCGCGAAGTTCGTGCCGCTGAAAATGTCGCGAAGCGTCTGGAGTGCGTGCGTCTTCAGCGCCGCTTTCCGCGCGGCATTGCCACTTCGCCGGTCCAGGGGTTCCAAGCGCAAAATCCCATTTGGGAGAAAACTCTCACTCAGCCAGCAGCAGCGGACGTGAGTCCGCTCCATTTGAACCGCAGCCCCGTAACGCCGACTTTCCAGTCGGCAAACACGCCGGTTGGAAAACCGGCGCTACGGCGTCCGTGGCAGCTTTGACCTCCCTCCATGTCTCCGGAACTTCGCAAAGCGTCTGGACTGCGGCGGCTTCAGCGCCGCTTTTCTTCGCGCATGGACCTCACCCCTTATCGGCCGGCCCCACCAGCACCACAAACTCCCCTTTAAGACTCCGCTTCCGCGCCACCGCCAGCAACTCCCCCGGCGTCCCGCGCAGGAACTCCTCGAACTTCTTGGTCAACTCCCGCGCCAGCACGACCGTGCGCTCCGGAAACACCTCGTTCAATTCCCCCAGCAACCTCTCGATCCGATACGGCGATTCGTAAAATACCAGCGTGCCGCCCACAACCTTTAACGCTTCCAATTGATTGCGACGCTGGCCCGACTTGTGAGGCAGAAACCCGACGAAGTGAAACTCCGCCGTCGGCAGACCGCTGGCCGTGAGCGCCGCCACCAGCGCGCACGCGCCCGGCACCGGTTCCACCCGCAGCCCCGCCGCCCGTGCCGCGCGCACCACCCGCTCGCCCGGATCACTGATGCCCGGACTCCCCGCGTCCGTCACCAACGCCACCTTCTCTCCGCGCCGCAGTCGCTCGAGGATTTCCTCGCTGCGCCGCGCCTCGTTGAACTGGAAATAACTCAGCAACGGTTTGCTGATGCCGAAATGCTTGAGCAATTGCCCCGTGCGCCGCGTATCCTCCGCCGCCACCACGTCGCACTCGCGCAACACCCGCAACGCCCGCAACGTCATGTCCTCCAGGTTGCCAATGGGCGTGGCCACCAGATACAGCGTGGACGATTCCAGCGCGGGCAATTCCATAGTTCGCTTGCTCCTGCTCTTGCTCTTAGTCTTAATCTTAATCTCCCCGCTCACCCATCCAGCGGACTCCTGACCCCCAGCCCGCCTTGCCGCAGCACATGCGTGTAAATCATCGTCGTGCTCACGTCCTTGTGCCCGAGCAACTCCTGGATCGTCCTGATGTCCTGCCCGCGTTGCAGCAGGTGAGTGGCAAAACTGTGCCGAAACGTGTGACTGCTCACCCGCTTGGCGATGCTCGCCTTCTTCACCGCCGCCCGCAACGCTTTGTCAATCGTGTTGGGGTCCAAATGATGCCGCCTTCGGACCTCCCTCTCCGCCTCGATCGGGGAGAGGGACCGAGGGTGAGGTGTCGAATCCCGTCCCCGCGGATCCACCGACACACTCCGCGACGGAAACACCCACTGCCAGGCCCATTCCGTACCGGCACTCGGATACTTCCGTGCCAAGGCAAACGGTAAGAACACCCCGGCGAGACCTTCCCGCCGGTCCGCCTCAAACTGCACCCGGACCCGCTCCAGATGTTCTTCCAACGGTCCCGCCAGACTCGCCGCCAACGGCGTCACCCGCTCCTTGCCGCCTTTGCCCTCGCGAACCGTGACCGATAACATCTTGAAATCCACGTCCTTGATGCGCAGCCGTAATGCTTCCAGCAGCCGCAGCCCGCTGCCGTAGAGTAGTTTGACCACCAGTTGCGCCGGCCCTTCCATCAACGCGATGACCTTGCGCGCCTCTTCCGGCGTCAGCACCTCCGGCACTCGTGCCGCGCGCTCCGCCCGCAGCGCATCCACCCCTTCCAAGGGCTGCTCCAGCACCCGGCCATACAGAAACAACAGCGCCTGAAACGCCTGATTCTGCGTGGACGGGGATACCTGCCCGCGCACCGCCAGATCCGTTAAAAACGCCTCCACCTTCACCTGGCCTCCGGCCAG
>JAANMV010000967.1_pt1 | contig 33685 bp, 36 predicted proteins | sample 7279661 | NCBI WGS metagenome assembly JAANMV01 (sample SAMN14094540, study PRJNA606508) | bioreactor metagenome | isolation source: A lab-scale SPAN reactor treating ammonium-rich wastewater day 121 | place: Ireland: Galway | collected 2017-05-16
ATTCGAAAACAGTTCAGGTAATTCATCAATTGTTACTCAAAATTTAAACTGGGGTACTTCCAGTGAATTAAGCTCTCTGGTAAATATTCCTGTCAACTTCAGCTTAAACCAGAATTATCCGAACCCGTTTAATCCTGTAACTACAATAGATTTCAGCCTGCCTAATTCTGCTTTAGTAAAAATGGTTATTTATGACATACTTGGTAAACAGGTAGATGTACTTATAAATCAAAATCTTTCATCAGGCAGACACAAAATCACTTTTAACGCTGCAAAGCTTTCATCAGGGATATATTTTTATGAACTAACAACTTCTGATGGATTCAGGTCAGTTAAAAAAATGAATTTAATTAAATAATTATTTCTATAACCAATAAATATTTTGTCTATAAAGAAAATGGATACAATTCTTAACAAGAATATAACGGCAGAAAGCATTAACAGCCTTAACAGGGAATGTGAAAATGCCAGACAGACAGATATTGCCCGGGCTATGGAAATTTGTTACCGTGCCATATCTGCGGCTAAGGCTGTTGGTTATAATAGCGGCCTTGCCAAAGCATATCTTAATGCTGGTATCTGCAGCAGGCTTTCATCCGATTTTGAAGCAGCTATAGAATATTTTTCACTCTCGCTGGCTATTTACCGTCAAACAGGAGACCTGACCGGTGAATCCCGCACACTTAATTCTATTGCAAATGCATATTTAAATTCCGGGAATTTTACGGCTGCTATTCAGAATTTTGATGATTGCGTGTTTCTTCTTGAAAGTATCGGAGATACTGCATTTGAAGCTACCGTTCTTTCTAACAGGGGTCTTGCACACCAGCAGAAAGGCGATTATGACTATGCTCTTAAAAATTATATTCAGAGCTTATCTCTTCACATCAGTCATAAAAAACAGATCCCGTATTATTTATATAACAATATAGGTATTGTGTATCTTGAAATAGGAAATTATGAAGCTGCATTAAAATATTTCTTCTCAGCATTAAAATCTGAAGAACATGAGGGAAAAATCATAGAAGCCAGCTATACTACTGCTAATATTGGAAGAACATACCAGTACATGGGTGACTATACTAATGCTATTACTTATTTAAGTGAAGCATCCATTATAATGAATAAATTCGGTGATATCCAGGGAGAGTCACAGGTATTCAGCAACCTTGGTAAAACCTACATGAAGATGAAATGTTTTCCGGAAGCGATGAAATATATGAACAGGGCTTTGAAATATTATAATGGTATTAAAGATAAAAGCAGTGTTGCTCATACTTTATGTGAAACCGGTGAACTGTATTTTGAAATGAATGATTTTTCTTCAGCACGTAAATACTTTAATGAATGCCTGGAGATGTCTACTGAAATTGATGATGAATTAAATGAAACCAGGAGTTACCTGGGAATGGCAAAATTATACAGCAAATTCCTTGACCTCGAAAAAACTCAGGAATATCTTGATATGGCTGAAAAACTTGCGGATAAAAGAAATTCATTAAAAGATCTCAGCAGGATTTATAATCTTGGACATGAATCATATCTTTCAGCAGGTAAAACTGAAGAAGCAAAACTGTACCTGAACAAATACAGGAAATGCCTGGATTCATTATTAAGCCTGGAAGAAGATAACTGTATTAAAACATTTACAGAGTTTAACAACTTTGATATTGAAATAAAGTCTGAAAACCTGGTAAATGCATACAAGACGACATCTTATTTAAGTACAAAAGTAGCTTAAAAAAATATAAAATACTGAAAATTATGGCAGCCAAAAGCTGCCATTTTTATTATATACTATTTATTGATACCTTGAAATAACAATCTATTAAAAGTATTTTTAAAATTCGTTAACATATATTGAATGAGCCTAAATTAAAAATTTTCAGCGATTTTGACGGTACAATCACCTTATTTGATACCTGGATCGAAATGGGTGAAAAATTTATCAAAGATAAAAATAAATGGGCTGAGGTTATATCAAGCTTTGAAGAGCAGAAAATTGGAGCGCGTGAATGTTTTCTGGCTGAGTGCAGTTTAATTGAAGATTTTGACATGGATGTATTCAACAGAATTATTGATTCCCAAAGGCTTGACCCGCAGTTTGTAAGATTTTATGAATTCTGCACTCTAAACAGCATTCCCTTTATAATTTTAAGTGAAGGTATGGATTATTATATCAGCAGAATTCTTAAAAACTATGGTTTAAATATACCGTTTTATTCTAATAAACTGGTATTTTTGGAAAATAAAACGAAACTTGGGCTGGAATTTCCTTATTCAGATTCAGACTGCACAAAATGCGGCACAAGCAAAAGAAATATTCTGATGAACCATACAGCTGATGACGAAATTTCTGTTTTTATCGGCGATGGATTTTCTGATGCCTGTGTTGTTAATTATGCTGATATAGTATTTGCAAAAAAATCACTGGCATCATACTGCTGGAAAAATAATATAACATACCAGGAGTACCAGACTTTCGGTGATATCAGGAAAAAAATTGAAAAGCTGCTTAGCTCCAAAAAATTGAAACACAGAGATGCTGCAAGGCAAAAACGCAGGGAAGTTTTTTTAAGAGGTTAAAATAAATTTAAACATATTAATGACATTAGGACAATTTTTCTTTAAATACAGATCTTATACACCAATCCCCTTTCTTATACCAATGCTGCTTTATGCGCGTCCGACTATTACAACAATTGCTGCCGGTGCTGTGTTTGTGCTGACAGGCGAAATATTCCGTTTTTGGGGAGTATCGTATGCCGGAAGCGAAACAAGGACCACCGGGAAACCCGGAGCTTCTAACCTGGTTACCCAGGGACCATTTGCTTTTGTAAGGAACCCGCTTTATATCGGAAATATTTTTATGTATTTTGGTGTAAGCGTTATGTCCAATTCACTTGTCCCCTATCTTCAGGTCTTAAGTATATTGTATTTTATTTTTCAGTATTACTTTATAATTCTTGAGGAAGAAAAACAGTTAAAAGAACTCTTCGGGGAAAAATATACTCATTATTTCGAAAATGTAAACAGGTTCCTGCCAAAGTTTACAGCATATGATGAGAACAAACGGTCAAAAATCAATAAAGATATTAAAGCTGCATACATTTCCGAAAAAAGAACATTCCAGTCTATTTTTGTAAGTATGTTAATGATTGTACTTATATATTTCCTCATTAACCAGTAAAATTTAATGAATACGCCGGGCCTGAAATCTGCTTCAATTTTTATTTCTGCAGGCGAAGCCTCGGGAGATTTACATGCATCATCTTTGATGAAAGAGCTTAAGCTTCAGTCTCCCGGTACTGAATTAATTTTCAACGGTCCTGGGGGCGATTTAATGAAAGCTGAAGGACTGAATGTTTTATATCATGTAAAAGATCTTGCGACTGTAGGATTTGCCGAAGTAATAAAGAAATATTCATTTTTCAGGAATGCACTTAAAAATTCGGCCGGATACATCAAAAAATCTAAACCCGATGCAGTAATACTTATTGATTACCCCGGTTTCAACCTGAGATTAGCCGAGGAAATAAGGCCTTACTATAATAAAAAAATCATTTATTATATATCTCCTCAGCTTTGGGCATGGCATGAAAAACGTGTCCGGAAAGTCAAAAAAAATATTGACCTGATGATGGTCGTATTCCCTTTTGAAGTTGATTTCTATAAAAAATTTGATGTAAAAGCTGAATTTACCGGCCATCCTTTGATAGACAGAATAAAAGAATTCAAGGAAAATAATGCTAAAATCCCTCATTCGGGAAATAAAAAAATAATTACTATCCTGCCCGGCAGCAGAAAAGATGAAGTTAAACAGCATTTACCGGTAATAATTGAGGCTTTAAAAATTATCGGGAAAAATGCCGATATTATAGTGAACATAAGCTCAGCCCCGGGTATGAATAAACATATTTCTGCTTTTAAATCAGAATTATCCGGCTATAATGTAACTGAAGAAAATCCGTACAGGTTAATTCTGAACAGTGACCTTGTAATGACAAAAGCGGGGACATCAACTATGGAGTGCACACTGATTGGTACCCCGTATCTTATCTTTTATAAAACATTTCCGCTGAATTATTACCTTTTAAAACCGGTCGTTAAAGTGGATAAGCTGGGCATTGCTAACCTGCTGCTTAAAAAAGAAGCCGTAAAAGAATTCATACAAAATGATTTCACACCGCAAAATCTGGCAGATGAAGCCTTAAAAATATTAAATGATAAAAGTTACCGTCAAAAAATTTCCGAAGACCTGAAGCAGGTATGGGAAATACTTGGTTCCGGGAATGCCTCCCGGAATGCTGCAAAGCTGGTAAAGGAGGCTGCAGGAATATGAAAATATTTCTATTGCCTGTAAGCTGGCTTTTCAGGATTGCCGTATCAGTCAGAAACTTTTTGTATAGTTCCGGTATTTTTAAAGCTAAGGTACTGACCCCGAAAATCATTTCAGTAGGCAATATTGCTGCCGGCGGTACGGGAAAAACACCATTTGTGGAACTTCTTACTGAATATCTTTTAAACAAAGGTAAATTTGTGATAATAGTCAGCAAGGGATATAAGAGAGAATCTGATGATATAAAAGTAGTTGAAACCGGTTTTAAAAATGATAAACATGAGCTGAATACAGAAAATTTAGGGGATGAAGCGTTAATGCTCCTGGAAAATCTTTCATCAAAAGGGCTGGAAGGAGGACTGTTGGTTGTTGGTGATAATAAAACCAAAACGGCCAAATTTGCTGCAACTAAATTCAAGCCTGAAGTAATTATAATTGATGACGGATTTCAGCACAGGAAATTATTCCGTGACCTGGATATAGTTATCGTTAATCCAAACAGCAGCAAACATCTGATTCCGGCAGGTTACCTTAGAGAACCATTAAAAAATTTTAAAAGAGCAGATTTAATAGTTGTAAACAATAAGTTTTTAAAGGATCCTGTGAACGAAAACCGAAAGAACAAGCCGCAGGTAATTTGCAGTTATAAGTTTGATTCATTCAGGAATAATAAAACGGTTATTGGAACCGGAGAAATTAAAAGCGCTGTAGTATTTTGCGGAATCGGAGAACCGGGTTCTTTTAAAATGCTAATTGATGAACTTAAAATTAAAACCGATCAATTTTTGGTTTTTCCAGACCATTATAATTATACTAACGAAGACCTGGATAAGATAATGTTAGCTTTCAAAGATCACCGTTCAAGCCACATTCTTACAACGCAAAAAGATTATGTGAGGCTGTTAAATTCTGAACTGGTTCAGAATGCTAAAAGTGAAAATACTTACAAGAACCTGTTATTCAACTTTCCACTTTATTTTGCAAAAATAAAAATGCAAATTAACAGCAATGGTGAGTACTTATTCAGCAAAATAGATAACTTATTAAAATCTGATTGATCTGCGATGGTAAAAGGCGGTAAAATTATAGGTTTAACAAGAAGTAACAGTAAGTTTCATAATTATTCCGGCTGGCTTGAAGAAAACGATCTGCCTTATATAGTTCTTGACTGGGAAAAGAACAATTTTGATGATATTAAGAAATGTTCATCAATTATTTTAACCGGCGGAGCGGATATTTTCCCTGAATTTTACAATGACTGGGAAGACGGTAAAAACCGTGATGAATATATACCGGCCAGGGATGGTTTTGAATTTAAGCTTCTGGATCATGCATTAAGTAATAATTATCCAGTTCTGGGAATTTGCCGCGGATTACAGCTGCTGAACTGCAGGCTTAACGGCAGCCTGATAAATGATATTGAAACAGTAAGAAAAACCAATCACAGAAAAATTTCAGATTCTGAAGACAGGTATCACGGTATAACTGTTAAACCCGGGACACTTCTTCACGAAATCACAGGTATCACTGAAGGCAGCGTAAACAGCTCTCATCACCAGGCAATCGACCGTTTAGGGGAAGGATTGATAGTTTCTGCAAAAGCCGGTGACGGAATTATTGAAGCAGTTGAATGGCAGGACAAAGTGAATAAACCATTTCTTATGGCTGTGCAATGGCACCCTGAAAGAATGACGGATAAATCAAGTGTGTTTTCAAAAAATATTTTAAACAGATTTAGAGAGGAAATGAACAAAAATTAAACCTTCGATTTCGTCTATATTATACTTATTCGTTTCTTTTTTTATCGCAGCATGTTCCGGTTCAGGAGGAAATGATGCGGATAAAATTCCAGTAAAAGAAATAAAAGAAAAAGTAAACAGCAATTCTGTTGTTATTGAAACAATGGAAGCATCGGGGAATATTGCATTTGATTCCCCTGAGCAGTCCGGCCAGGGATGGATCGAAGTAAGGATTAAAAAGCCTGATTCTGTTTTTGTAAAAATAGACGGTCCTTTCGGAATTTCCATAGCGCAGGCACTGATAACACGAACTGATTTTATTTATTATAATGTACAGGAAAATAAGGCTATCACCGGGCCAACCACCGATATAAATATAGGTGCAGTACTGAGAATTAAAGTGACTTTTGATGAGCTTTTAAGCGGGTTCAGCGGCGGTTTTTTGCTTAATAATGAACCGAATGATTCAAATTATGCTGAAAGTGAAAATGGATTTTACACAATTTCCACCCCCGAAGGCAGCGGTTCAATGAAATATTTTATAGACCCGGTATTATATACAGTATACAGGTATAATAAGCTTGATAAAAACAAAAAAACAATTGTTGAGGTAAATTATAATAATTATTTTGAAGAACTTGCATCCGGAAAAAGATTTTATTTTCCGGCAAATATCAGGATAAACAACCCGGAGAAGAAGCAGTCGGTATGGGTAGATTACCTGAATAAAAATTTCAATAAAACTGATCTTAAATTTACTGTAAAGATCCCGAAATCTGCTAAAATAATCAATTGGTAAAACCTGTGAGCTAATTTTTAATGACTGAAAAATTATTAAGATATTTTTGTGCATTTTTCATCCTGATATTAATCAGTGGTGCAGCATTTGAGGAAATTTTACAGGATAAAAGGAAACAGGCTGAATATATTGAAAAGAACATTAATGAAAGCAGGAACAGTATTTCAAAAATTACATCAAGAACTGCTTTTATCAGCCAGCAGATTGACAGTGTGGAATCAGCTGTAAATTCGCTGAATACTTTTCTTAAAAATTACGAAAATGAATCCTATATGACCCCTGACCAGATTGCAATAGAAACTAATATGATAATTTATTTAGCCGAGGAAGTAGACAGAATACAGGGAAGCTTCAGGAATAAAGTAATAAATTTGTACAAACACGGGAAAAATTACGAGCTGGAGCTTCTGTTGAGCTCTAAAACACCCAATGAATACCTGCGAAGAAACCAGTATCTTCAGAAGTTTTCACAGAACAGGAAAAAAGAGCTGCGTGACCTTAAAGCGAAAAAATTCATACTGGAAGAAAAGAAAAAAATGCTGTCACTTTCAACTTCATCACAAAGATTTTACGTTGAATCCAAGCGCAAAGATAAGGCAGTTCTTGAAGGAAGACTGAATGAACTGAAGAAACAGAAAAGTGATTCTGAAAGCGAATCAAGTATTTATGCCGGTAAAATTACCAGGTACGAAAACCAGCTAAAGAGCGTAAATAACTTTATAAATAATTTTCAGGCTAATAAAGAAAGTTTCAAAGAAAGCAAAAATAACAGGATCAACTATGAATCTGCCGATCTGAACCTTCTAAAAGGTAATCTTAACCTTCCGGTTGATCTTGGTTTAATTTCTACCAATTGGGGTAATATTTCCGATAATAAGACCCTGGCTATTTCTATGAATAACGGTGTTGATTTTTCTATTGCCCGCGGTTCGAAGGTTTTTGCTGTAGCTTCAGGCGTTGTAACTTTGACAGGTGAAACGCCGTTTTACGGCAAAGTAATTATTATTACTCATGAAAACGGATTCAAAACCGTTTACAGCTCATTAAGTGAAGTTAATGTGAACATCGGTGATAATATCAGGCTTAACCAGGTGATAGCAAAAACCGGTGAAACTCTGGAGGGCCAGTCGATGCATTTTGAGCTGTGGCAGGGCTCAGTTGCGGTGAATCCACGGGAGTGGCTTAGATTTTAATAATTTTTTTTACAATACTGCTCTTAGGCAGTTTTAACATATTTCTCCCCTTTTCCACCAATTTCCTAAATTGATTTTAGATTAATTTTTTGTTATTTTTGTAAATTCACTTAAAAATTTGGCAAAAAATGGCGGAAAATAACAGCATTTTCAACAAAAAAAATGCTGAAAATCCTTCAGAATTGCAAAAAGTTGCCAAATCATATCGTTCAGGTTGGCAGTATGCCGAATACGCTTTTCAATATGGTGTTTCAATTGTTCTTTGTACTTTAGCCGGCTATTGGCTGGATAATTGGCTTAATACGGGCAATATTTTATTAATAGTAGGGGTGCTTTTCGGTTCAGTCGGCGGATTTATAAACCTGATACGTGCGGTAAATTATAAAACAAAACAGGAACTGAAGGAAAAGCAGGAATCAAAAAAGCAGTAATGGACAGCAAATTTAAAGACGGTACATTTTTTAAATATTTAGCATATTCCAGTCTGCTTGTTATAGTTTTAGCTTCGTACCCAGTTTACAAATATTTCAGCACTGTTCAGATAAATTCGATAATTGCCGGATATTTTATCAGCCTGCTGAATGCATTTATTGGTTTTAAGCTTAACACTATGGCTTTCAGCCGCTCTACAAAAAGTTTTATGGTGCTGGTGTTCGGCGGAATGGGAATAAGACTGATAATAGTTATACTGCTGCTGGTTTTACTTATCTACTTTACCAGCCTGGATTCATTAAGCCTTGTTGGTTCGGTTTTTTTCTTTTATACATTATTCATTTCTATTGAAATATATTTCCTGCACAGAAAACAGCTGCAGGCTAAAAATCATAAAACAGATCCCGTTTTAACGGAAAAATAAACTAAGTTCATCACGAATATATAATAATGCAACTACTCACTGCTTTTTTAACAGTTCAGGAAAAGATAGACACTCTGCAGCAGACTGCGCATGAAGATGATAACTGGATCATGCACCATATTTCCGATAAACCCGTACTCACAATACCACCGGTCCATATCGGGGGCTTCACTCTGGACCTTTCAATTTCTATGAAGATCCTGATGCTAATGATAGCAGCAGTATTAATGATTATTTTATTTACCTATGCTGCATCTTCCAATTTAAAAAGAAAACACCCTAAAGGTTTCGGTAATTTCCTGGAAATGATGATGGTTTTTGTCCGCGATGACGTGGTCAAACCTTCTATGGGGCACGGAGCAGATAAATACCTGCCGTTTTTCTTTACGCTCTTCTTTTTTATTTTATTCGTAAATATAATAAGTCTTGTTCCCGGAATGTCAACCGGTACAAGCAGTATAAGTGTAACAGCAGGTCTGGCTTTGATTACCTTTTTTATGACACAGGTACACGGGATTAAACATAATGGTTTCATTGGGTATTTTAAAGGACTTATCCCTCCCGGTGTTCCGGTTTTTGTTTTGCCTATAATGATAATTATCGAGTTCCTCGGTCTGTTAACAAAACCGTTTGCATTGGCAATTCGTCTTTTTGCCAACATGACAGCCGGTCATATAGTTATATATGCACTTATTGGTCTGATATTCATGCTTGGATACGCAGTAATTCCTGTATCAATAGCATTTTCACTGTTTATTTATGTACTGGAAATTCTGGTTGCGGTATTACAGGCATATATATTCACAATGCTTTCAGCATTGTTCATAGGAATGGCTATACACCAGGATCATTAAAATTGAAATAACGTCAGATTTTTATAATAAACAATAATAAAACTACAAACTTCATAATCTTTTAAGAAAGGATACAAATCAAATGAGCTTAGCAGCATTAGCAGCTGGAATCGGTGCAGGACTTGCAGTTATCGGAGCAGGTCTTGGAATTGGAAGACTCGCAGCATCAGCAATGGAAGCTATTGGCAGGCAGCCTGAAGCTACAGGCGATGTAAGAACAACAATGATCATCGCGGCAGCTCTGGTAGAAGGTGTTACACTTTTCGCGCTCGTTATCTGCTTTATCTTAGCTGGTAAATAATTGGATATAATTGGTTAACTGCATTCTGGAAACAGGGTGCAGTTAACATCGGTTTATATCCCCAAAAGTATTACCAATAAACCATTTTTATTAAAGGATAAATATGTCTTTAGCTTATATATTTTTAAAGTTTCACAGCATACTGCTGTTCATTTCAAGTGCCCCGAATGAAAAGAAGGATACACTTCTTTCAGTTGAACCGGGCCTGCTTATCTGGACAATTATAGTTTTTGTGATACTTCTTTTAATATTAAAGAAGTATGCATGGGGTCCGCTTCTTAAATCATTAAATGACAGGGAACAGGGTATTAAGGATTCTGTAGAAAAAGCTGAATATTTAAAGCAGGAAGCTGAAAAGATCCTGACACAGAACAAAGCCCTGCTTGCCAAAGCTGATGAGGATGCAAGAAAAGTAATTGCTGAAGGAAAAGAGCTGGCAGAAAAACTGCGCAATGATCTTATCAGCAAAACCAATGATGATACAGCCAGGATGATAAACCAGGCAAAAAGCGAGATCGAAAGAGAAAAAGTCGCTGCTATGAATTCTTTAAAAGATGAAATAGCAAACCTGGCGGTACAGGCTGCCGGAAAGATCATAGATGAGAACCTTGACGCAGCAAAGCAGAAAAAAATTATAGATAACTTCATCGGTAAAATACCGCAAAATTAATCAGGGCAGAACGATTATTTTAATATGACCAACAGAAAAGTAGCAAGAAAATATAATTTAGCGCTTTATTTTACTGCTGAAGAAACCAAGTCAACCAACAGGGTTAAACAGGATCTTGAAGATATTAAAAGGTCTATTGCAAATTCAAAAGAACTTTCAAACTTTATTTTAACTCCGGTAATTTCAGCTGAAAAGAAAACAAATGTTTTCCAAGCAATGTTTTCAGGTAAAGTAGATAAACTTACTTTAAAATTCCTGGAATATCTTTGTGAAAAAAACAGGATTAATCTGTTGTATGATATTGCCGATGACTTCCAGATGCTTGTAAACGAAAAACAGGGTATTGTTCTTGCAAAAGTTAAAACAGCAGTAGATATTACTGATTCAGAAAAAAAAGCATTGGTCGATAAGCTTAAATTATATACAGGAAAAGAAATAAAAGCAACATTTACAGTAGACCCGGCTATTAAAGGCGGATTTATTGCAAGTGTTGATGACAAAATAATTGATGCCAGCATAATCAGGCAGCTCGAGCTTCTTAAAGAACGTTTTTCCATGGGAAGCTTCAATAATTAATATACACAATTAACAAAGAAATTAAAATTAATATAAATATATCATAAGATGGCTGAAGTAAAACCGGATGAAGTATCTGCGATACTTCGTAAACAATTATCAGGATTTGAAAAAGAAATAGATGTATACGAGGTTGGTACCGTTGTGCAGATAGGCGACGGTGTTGCCCGAGTTTACGGTTTAACCAAATGTATGGCAAGTGAGCTTATCGAATTCCCTCATGGTGTGTTCGGTATGGCTTTGAACCTTGAAGAAGATAATGTTGGATGTATCCTTTTTGGTAATTATACACTTGTTAAAGAAGGCGATGAAGTAAGAAGGACCGGCAGGGTTGCTTCTATGCCCGTTGGCGAAGCAATGATCGGTAGGGTTATTAATCCCTTAGGACAGCCTGTTGACGGTAAAGGCCCTATAACAACCGATAAATTTTCACCGATTGAAAGGAAAGCTTTAGGCGTTATCGCAAGACAGCCGGTTAAAGAACCTCTGCAGACAGGTATCAAGGCTATTGACTCTATGATACCGATCGGAAGAGGACAAAGAGAGCTTATTATCGGCGACAGGCAGACCGGAAAAACAGCAGTTGCGGTTGATACAATTATCAACCAGAAAGGCAAAGGAGTTTTCTGTATTTATGTTGCTATCGGGCAGAAACAATCAACAGTAGCTCAGGTAGTTGCAAAACTGCAGGAAGCAGGCGCAATGGAATTTACAACAGTAATAACCGCAGCAGCATCAGATCCTGCACCAATGCAGTTTTTAGCTCCGTATTCAGGCGCAACTCTCGGAGAATTCTTCAGGGACTCAAGCAGGCATGCGTTATGTATTTACGATGACCTTTCAAAACAGGCTGCTGCTTACCGTGAAGTATCACTACTTCTCAGAAGACCTCCGGGACGTGAAGCATACCCAGGTGATGTGTTTTATCTGCACTCAAGGCTTCTGGAAAGAGCATCAAAGCTTTCTGATGAACTTGGCGGCGGAAGCTTAACAGCATTGCCGATTATCGAAACGCAGGCTGGCGACGTATCAGCATATATCCCCACAAACGTTATTTCAATTACTGATGGCCAGATTTATCTTGAGCCGAACCTGTTCAATTCAGGTGTTCGTCCCGCTATTAACGTAGGTATATCAGTTTCGCGTGTGGGAAGCTCTGCGCAGATAAAAGCTATGAAAAAAGTTGCAGGTTCATTAAGGCTTGACCTTGCGCAATACCGCGCATTGGAAGCATTTACAAAATTCGGTTCAGATCTTGATAAAGCAACACTTCAGCAGTTAACAAGAGGTGCAAGACTTGTTGAAATTTTAAAACAGGGCCAGTATTCACCTTATCCGGTTGAAAAACAGGTTGTAATTATTTTTGCCGGTACTAACGGTTATCTTGATGAGCTGCCGCTTTCTGAAGTTAAAAGATACGAGAGAGAATTCCTTGAAATGATGGACTTAAAACACAAGGATATACTTGATTCAATATCATCAACAGGCGACCTGAACAGTGATACTACTGCAAAATTAAAACAGGTACTCGAAGATTTTACAAATAACTTCAAAGTATCCGTAAAATAAAATTTATTGCACTATTAATTATAAATGGCAACATTAAGAGAAATACGTGACAGGATAGGCAGTATCAAAAATACTGAAAAAATTACAAAGGCTATGAAAATGATAGCTTCTGTAAAGTTCCGCAAGGCTCAGCAAAATGTGGTTGCAGCAAGGCCTTATGCAAGGAAGATCAGTGATATACTCAGAAATCTTATTCCGACCATAGAAAGCTTCGATAATGACCTGCTTAAACAAAGGGAGATAAAGAAGATCTGTGTTGTAGTGGTTGCTGCCGATAGAGGCTTGTGCGGTTCGTTTAACACTAATCTTCTGAAAGCGGCTACTGCATTAATTAATGACAAGTATGGCGATTATTTAAAGAGCCATGAACTCACTGTTTTCCCCATAGGGAAAAAGGCATATGATTATTTCAATAAAAGGAACTATGACCTGTATGCCCGTTCGATAAATATATTTGACAGGCTAACTTTCCCGGATGCACAGAATGTAGTAAAGGAAATCATCCGCGGATATACTGAAAAGCGCTTTGATAAAGTTGTTATTGTTTATAACGAGTTCAAATCAGTAGTGCAGTCAAAAACCGTTGAAGAACAGTTTTTACCTATTCCCCCTTTTGAAACAGCCGAAGGCGGAAAATCAAAAATATCGAATTATATTTTTGAGCCTTCAAGCGTGGAAATTGTGAATAACCTGCTTCCAAGACATCTGAACACACAGGTTTGGCGCATATTGCTGGAATCATTCGCATCAGAACAGGCAGCAAGAATGACAGCCATGGATTCTGCTACGACAAATGCCAATGACCTGCTTAACTCGCTTAACCTAACCTATAACCGTGCCCGCCAGGCTAAGATCACAACTGAGATACTTGAAATTGTCGGTGGCGCAGAAGCTCTGGCAAAAGGATAGAAAATTATAAATATATTTTTTTGGAGTGCATCAACTATGTTGATGCACTTTTTTTATTATTGCATTTACACAGTCGATGCACTCCAAATGTCAATGTACTCCAAATCAGAAAATATTATATTTGTAAATGGAAGAAGATAAAAATCTCAAATATTTCCGTATTTTTCACCTTGAAAACGGGTTTGAAGTATGGGCTGGAAAGCACAGTGATGCCAACGATCTTCTGTCATTTAAATATACAAAGCAAAATGACCTGTGGTTCCACGTCAGAGGAACAAGCGGTTCCCATACAATACTTAAGATTCCGGAGGATTTTGAAGGGGTCATCCCGAAGGATTACATTAAAACTGCAGCTGAAATATGCGCTTTTTACAGCAAGGCTAAGAACGCAAAAACAGTGCCTGTAGCTTATACAGAAGGGAAAAATGTATCAAAGTATAAAGGTGCAAAATCAGGCAGTGTGGTAATAAAAGGTGAAAAGGTTATAAAAGTAAATCCGGGTTTACCTGTTTGAAAGAATTTTGCGAGTGAAGCGAAGCAATACCGTTGATTATTAAGATTGCTTCGTCACTACGTGCTTCGCAAATCATCAAAAATCATTTATCAGCTTGTTAATCTGTATCTCAACCTCGCTGATCTTGCTTTCCAGTATCTCTTTCCTTTCAGGCTTTATTTTCAAAAGGTATGTATATGCTTCCATTGCATCGAAGTAATTACCCTGCCTGGCAAAAATATCCGCAAGAGTTTCGGTTATTATTTTAACTTCAAACTTATTTTTTAACCTTTTCTTTTCGTATGAAGGTTTGGAGTTTACTTTTTTGAAAAAATGAGGTGACTCAAATACTTTTCTGAACTCTTCATAATCATTAGAATCATCAATAAGGTTCAGGTCGATTTTATCAGATGAAAGCTCCTCTATTTCATAGCTTGGGAAAAGGTTATAATTAAAATCATAATCGTTAAAAACCGGCGCTTTAAATTCAAGCTTAGGAATAATATCATCTTCAAACCGCCTTGAAACTTCAGTTTTCATAAGCTCTGATGCAATATCCAGGTACTTCCTGGCTATTGCCATTTCAGGATGCTCGGAAAGCAGCTTTTCGAAAAGATTTTTTGCATCAATAAAATACCTGTTGCTTAAATATGCTTTTCCGAGCAGTAAATGAGCTGTTGTATAGCCCGGATAAAATTTTAATCCGGCCTGAAGCAGGTCAATAGCTTCATTAATATTACCGTTGATCAGATAATAATTCGCCAGCTTAACAAACTCCGGCGTGAACGGATTTGCCCTAATTTTGTCTTCCAGTTTCTGGATGAGATATTTTATTATATCTGTATCTACCAATTTGTTTTTATGCAGATTGCTCTGCTGCTTTTTTATTTGTATCTATTACATGTTTTATGGAAAGGTATGCTACCAGTCCGAAACCGAATGTATACATTAACTGGAATGGTATTGCAGATATCTGCAGTGTAACTGCAGAAACAACAACGCATGCAAGGCTGTATAATGCAATTATCAGCTCAAGAATTACAGAAAACTTCACAAATTTTTTATGCACGTATTTCTTATCCTGCCATTTATCCTGGTCGCCTTCAATTCCGTATTTCGGTGTCCTTACGAATTCACTCTTTTTATTTATGAGGGCTTCATATACAGCTTTGGTATTATTGATTGCGAATCCCATGCTGCCTGCCATAAATACAGGGAACAACAGTATTCTTGAGCGCCAGTCATCGTAAACATCTTTCTGCGAATACAAATAAAATAAAAATGACGCAATGAAAGCAAGTACAAAAATTGACATAAATAGAAAATATGTATCATACAAACCTGTACTTTTTATTAACACTATCGGCATATTTAACAGGCATGCTACTAAAATAAAAGGGAATACAATGTTATTAGTTAAATGAAATGTGCACATTATCTTGGTCTTTAAAGGAAGCTTGGCAGCCCATACGCGGAACAACATTTTCCTTGCAGTTTCAATGGCTCCTTTTGTCCATCTGAACTGCTGAGACTTAAGTGAATTTATTTCGGAAGGTACTTCTGAAGGGGTGGTAAAATCAGTTAAATATCTGAATTTCCAGCCTTTTAGCTGAGCCCTGTATGAAAGGTCGAGATCCTCGGTCAAAGTATCAGCTTCCCAGTTACCTGCATCATAAATACATTCCTTTCGCCACACACCGCTCGTTCCGTTAAAATTAATGAAGTAACCTGCTTTGTTCCTTACCTGCTGCTCCAGTACAAAGTGGCCGTCAAGGGCTAATGCCTGGATCTGAGTTACCAGTGAATAAGCCCTGTTCAGATGTTCCCATCTTGTCTGTACCATTCCGATTTTGGGATCTTTAAAAAACGGAAGCACAATTTTGAGGAAATTTTTCCTGGGAATAAAATCTGCATCAAAGATACCGACAAATTCACCGCGGCAGACCTTTAATCCTTCTTTTAAAGCGCCTGCTTTATAACCGGTTCTATCGGTACGGTGTATATGATGGATATCAAATCCGCGCAGCCTGTATTCTTTAACAATATTTTCAACAATTTCAACGGTTTCATCTGTTGAATCATCAAGTACCTGTATTTCCAGCTTATCAATCGGATAGTCCATTTCGCATACGGTTTTAATAAGCCTTTCAATTACATACATTTCATTATAAATAGGCAATTGCAGTGTAACTACAGGGTAATTTTCAAGCTCATCTGTAAATTTATCCCTTTTATGCCTGTGTTTAAGGTAATAATAGATCATTATAAAACCATGTGAACCAAACGTGAATAAGATCATCAGCGATCCTATATAAGTAAACAGTATTATTTCTTCCAATTTATTTAATTATCCTGAATATTCAGTATTATTTATTTAGAGTTAAAATTAATTTATCATTTTTATATTACCAGTTAGAAATTACTTCAAGCAGAATATCTTCCGTGATTTTATCTTCAGCAGATTTAACGCCTTCATCCCTTTTACTGAAACCGCCTGTTGAGCTGTCATATTCTCCCCAGTTCGAAAAATCCTTTTTCCATATGTTCTTCTGTTTCCGCAGATTTGTAAAATCAACCGTAACAACAATTGTAACTTTTCTTCTTGAAACCGTTTCATTGCCTGTCACTACAAGCGCTTCATCAGTAACTGATTTCACAACACAATCAAGCAATGCATCTGCCTGCGTTTTTTCTGCATACTCCAGTGTATTATCATTTATAAATTTATTCTTCAGCAAAGTTGTCAGTTCCTCGCTCAGGTTCGGCAGCCCGAATCCGCTTTCATCTCTTACTGTAGGGATAAAAATAGTTTTTATTCCTTCCGGCGGAGATGCGCCTTTAAAGCTGTAATTGCATGAAACGGCTGATAATCCGAAAAGTATTAAAAATAAGTACAGAGTTATAAATTTCTTACCCTTCATTAATTATACTTTCTGTTCTTTATGCCGTATTGTTTAAATTTCCTGTAAAGGGTCCTGTTGCTGATTTTAAGCTTATCTGCAATCCTGTTAATATTTCCGTTATATTTATTGTAATAATAAGTCAGTACTTCCTGTTCAAATTCATCGTAAGTAATATTATCTATTTTATCATCACTGATATAAAAGCCGTCTTCCGGTTCAGCATTAGCTTTTGAGGATTCTAATGTACTAAGCTGGTGCTTGATATCCATAATATCTTTTTTAAGCTCATACAAAGCGCCGAACAACAGCTGCCGTTCATCCTGTTTATTGAAACCGTTTATTTCTGCCGGCATAATTTCAGCCTTTGGCATCCCAAGCTGTCTTAATACATCTTCTGTTTCAATAATTTTATCACTGTTTAATGTCAGCAGGCTTTCCGTGAAATTTTTAAGCTGCCTTACATTCCCCGGCCAGTTATAATTTATGATGCTATCCATAGCATCTGCTGTAATACCTTTAAAATTTACGGAGTTTCGTTCAGTGAACTGTTTTACAAAATTATCAAACAGTATTTTGATGTCACCCTTTCTTTCGCGAAGCGGGGGGATAACAATATTAATTGATCTTAGCCTGTAATAAAGATCTTCACGGAATGAATTTGAAGCTATAAGCTGCTCCAGGTTTTTGTTGGTAGCAGCCAGTATTCTGACATCAACTTTTTCAGTCTTTGTGCCGCCAACTTTCATATACTCACCGTTTTCAATTACCCTCAGAAACTTGACCTGTGTCTGCAGCGGCAGCTCCCCTATTTCATCTAGGAAAATTGTACCTCCATTGGCAGCTTCAAAGTAACCTTTCCTGTTTTCAATTGCGCCTGTAAAAGAACCTTTAATATGCCCAAAGAGCTCACTTTCAATAATTCCTTCCGGAATTGCCCCGCAATTTACAGTAATGAACGGTTTAGCAGACCTGCTGCTGTTTTTGTAAATTTCATTGGCAACAACTTCTTTGCCGGACCCGCTTTCACCGGTAATTAATACTGTTACATCAGTAGGTGCAACCTGTTTGATAATTTCACGCAGCTCTACAATGGGAATAGATTCCCCAAGCAAATCACTTTTATACGAATTGCCCTGTTTAAGCATTTTTTGTGAATTATCCCCGATCAATTCTGTATTTATAATTTATTTTATAAGGTATTTAGTTTACAGTTACAGCTTCGCCGAAAAGCGTTGCTGAATTTCCCCTGGTTATTCTGACCTTAAGCTTATCCCCTGCTTTTGCTCCGTTTACCGGTATTATTACAGTTTTATTTCCGTCAGTTCTGCCGAAGAGCATCTTATCAGACTTTTTGCTGATGCCTTCTATAACTATCTCAAAAATATTACCGGTTAATGCTGAATTCTTTTCTTCGGATATATTTCTCTGCAGTTCAACAATTTCCATTAATCTCCTGGTTTTTGTTTCTTCATCAACATCATCTTCATACTGCCATGCTTTTGTTTTTTCCCGGGGTGAATATTTGAACATATAAGCCCCGTCATACTTTACTTCACGCATTATATCCAGTGTCATTTTATGGTCTTCTTCGGTTTCCGTGCAGAATCCTGAAATAATATCAGTAGAAAGTGAAACTTCAGGAATCAATTTCCTGATATTATTCATAATTTTCATGTAGTGCTCAATTGTGTAGCTTCTTTTCATAAGCTCAAGCACCCTGTCACTGCCTGACTGTACCGGAAGGTGAATATATTTACATATATTATCATAAGCTGCAATAGTTTCTATAAGCTTCATTGAAAGGTCCTGCGGATGAGATGTAGTGAACCTGATTCTGACGCCCGGTACTGCTTTTGCGCAAGCTGCCAGCAGGTCACTGAAATCAAATTCTCCGCTTCTGTAGGAATTTACATTCTGCCCGAGCAGTGTAATATCTTTAAATCCTTCCTGTTCAAGAATTTTAATTTCATTGATAACACCTTCAATCGGCCGGCTTCTTTCCCTGCCCCTAGTATAAGGCACAACGCAGAAGCTGCAGAACTTATCACATCCCCGCATTACAGAAAGCCATGCGCTTATGCCTTCCTTGCGGATAGGCATGATATCATCGTATGTTTCTACCCTGGAAAGCTTAACAGCTATTCCTTTTTCCCCGGTATCTATTAAATTATCAATCAAGGAAGGGAGTTTTCTGTATTCATCCGGACCCAAAACAAGATCAACCACTCCTTTTTTTGTTATCAGGTCTCTTTTCATTCTTTCAGCCATGCAGCCGATAATACCAACAACCAGCTTTGGATTTTTCTTCTTGTATTTTTTAATTTCGGTTAACCGCTGAAGCACCCTTGCTTCTGCCATTTCACGGATACTGCAGGTGTTTATCAGGATTATTGCTGAATCATCAATATTTTCCGTTATATCATAACCGTTTTTACCCATAATGCCATTTACAATTTCAGTATCTGCAAAATTCATCTGGCAGCCGTATGTTTCCACATACAGCTTATTCCGGGTACTGTTAACTTCGGTAGTTTCGCCGGTAAAGGTTTCTATCGGTATATATTTTTCCAGGTCTCTTTCGTCCAATTTTTTATAAAATTATTTTATTCCGTAAACTTTAAGGTCCCGTGCACGTATAAATTTAAATTCATTTTCACCGCAAACCTGCGGACTTAAAAACAATCTCAGTTCATACCATGAAGTTTCAGCAGGAGCATCGATTTCAAAATTATGCTGCATGTTTACCTCTTCATTGTTCTTCTGGTAAACAATATTGTTATTAATACCGCTGCTGTAATGTACAAAGAAAATTTTTGCCCTGTCACTGGAAGTTAATCCGTCAAATTCTACGCGTAATTTTCTGTATCCTGCGGTACTGAATGTGTCATTCAGGAAGTGGAACCTGGTATAATCATAGCAGCCGGTCACAACTGCACTGTCAACAAGTCCCTGTTGTTCAAAAATAAGGTCATTTTCAGAATTTGTATTTACAATATCGTTTCCGCAGGAAAAGAGCATCAATCCAAACACCGTAATACAGAAATATTTTATGATAACGGTCAGCATTAAAGAATATTTACTTTTTCTTTTGAAAGCAGGTGATCCTTGATAATTTCGGCAATTCCGGCGCTATCAAGCTTCAGGTCACGGAATAATTCATCAGGCGTTCCGTGATCAACAAATTTATCAGGCAGCCCGTGAACGATAATATCAACATCCTTAATATTCTGCTGGTTCATAAACTCAAGCACAGCTGAACCGAATCCGCCGGTAATAACGTTATCTTCCAGAGTAATTACTTTTTTATGCCTGCTGAATACATCTTTAAGCAGCTCTGAATCAAGCGGTTTTACAAACCTTGCGTTAATAACTTCAGCATCAATGCCTTCCAGTGCAAGCGCTGCGCGGGCTTTTAAGCCCGTATCAACCATGTTACCAATGGCAAGTATGGCAGCATCAGTCCCTTTTTCAATAATTTCTCCTTTGCCGATTGGAATCTGCTTCATTGGCTTGATTTCAACTCCAAGTGCATTACCGCGCGGATAACGCATAGCAATTGGTCCTTTTTTATACAGCGTAGCTGTATAAAGCATATTTCGCAGTTCCTGTTCATCTTTGGGAGCCATCAGAACCATTCCCTGGATGCACCGGAAAAAGCTCAGGTCAAGCGAGCCGTGGTGAGTTGGGCCATCTGCGCCGACAATTCCGCCCCTATCCATCACAAATATCACAGGCAGTTTCTGTATTGCGCAATCATGTATAACCTGGTCAAATGCTCTTTGAATAAATGATGAATATATTGCGCAGACCGGGGTAAATCCCTCGGTAGCCATACCTGCTGCAAATGTAACAGCATGCTGCTCAGCTATACCAACATCAAAATATTTTTCAGGCAATTCTTTCTGAAGTATATCCAGCCCGGTGCCGTCCGGCATTGCTGCTGTTATACCCACAACCTTATCATTTTCTCTGCAGATTTCAACAAGCGCTTCGCCAAAAACCTTTGTATAAGCCGGGTTTCCAGCTGATTTCTTTATTGCAAGCCCTGTATCTTTATCCCACGGTGTGGATGCATGGAATTTCTGGAAATGATTCTTAGCCGGTTTATAGCCATGACCTTTTTCTGTTACAACGTGTACAAGCAGCGGACCTGAAAAATCCTTTATTTCTTCGAATATTTTAACAACATTAACAATGTTATGCCCGTTTATTGGACCAAAATACCTGAAGCCAAGGGCTTCAAAAAGCATACCGGGAGTAACCACACCTTTTAAGCCGCCTTCGACTTTTGCAGCAAAATTACGCAGCCTGTCTCCAATTTTAGGGTCAAGCTTTCCGGTTGCATCCCATACATAATTACGGAACTTATTATATGAAGGGTTTGAAAGAAACTCGTTGAAATAATTATGAAGCGACCATACATTAGGCGCAATTGACATTTTGTTATCATTAAGCACAACAATAATATCTTTTTTCAGCAGGCCGATATTGTTCATGGCTTCATAAGCCATACCGCCTGTCATACTGCCATCACCGATAATACCTACTACCTTAAATTTCTTTTTCAGGAAATCACGGGCTGCTGCAACACCTAGCGCTGCGCTTAAAGAAGTGCTTGCATGTCCCGCGCCGAATACATCATATTCGCTTTCAGTGCGTTTAAGGAAACCGCTGATGCCGCCATACTGGCGAATTGTCTTTAGCTGATCTTTTCTTCCGGTAAGGATTTTATGTATATATCCCTGATGACCTACATCCCAGATTAGCTTGTCATCGGGTGTGTTAAATACATAATGCAGTGCAACGGTCAGCTCAGTAACGCCTAATGATGCGCCTAAATGACCGCCTATTTTTGAAATTGTATCAACAAGATACTCCCTTATTTCATCAACCAGAACCTTAAGTTCTGTCAGATTCAGTTTTTTAAGGTCAGCGGGAGTGTTAACATTACTGAGATACTTATATTCTGTTTCCAAATTATTATAATTAAATTTTTATACTTTTCTTTTGCACTTAATTGATTGAATATACCCTTATTGGGAATATTCTTTTATTTCCGTGCCGCTTTTTGATGCTTTGCTTATCTCTTTAATTCTCAGCTCGGCATTATTAAGCTTATCATAGCAGATCTTTGTAAGTGAAAGCCCCTCTTCGTACAGTTTTATAGTTTCTTCGAGTGTGCATTCTTCACTTTCAAGCTCTTCCAGAATTTTTTCGAGCCTGGAAAATGAATCTTCAAAACTGCGCTGGTTATCTTTACTTTTTTTTACTGCCAAAATTTTTTTTAGTTAAATTATTCTTGCATTCTTTGACTTATCAAAAAACTCAATTTCTACTTCTTCAGCTTTTTTTAGGTTTGCTGCCCTTGTTACAATTTTATTAAAATCGAACTGCAGCCGCATTTCATCCATTTCAACTTTTTTCTTCACTATTGCATAACCTTTTTTAAGGTTGTTTTGCGGCGATACATGATGAAGTGTTTTTTTATAATTTTTTACCAGATTTAAGTAATTTTTCAACCTGTTAACCGTCACCTGATTTATACCTTTGGAATATTCATCAAGTTTCTGGTAAAAATTATAAATAATATCCTTTGGACGGTTAAAATAATAATTTCCTTCAATTTCACGAAGTGAATTTTTATAACCATCCAGCTTTTGTTGGACAAAACTTCTACAAAAATACGAAAATTTGTCAAGATTTTCAATTAACTCTCTGATATCCGGAGTTATCAGTTCAGCTGCCGCGGAAGGGGTTGGAGCCCTTAAATCTGCCGCAAAATCACAAATTGTGAAGTCTACTTCGTGCCCAATTGCGCTGACTATTGGTATTTTGCAGTCAAATATCGTTCTGGCAAGCTCTTCGTCATTAAATGCCCAAAGGTCTTCTATAGAGCCTCCTCCGCGTGCCAATACGATTATATCAATTTCAGGCAGGGTTTTAGATTTAACCAGCTTTGGAATATCCTTCAAAGCTCCGATTATTGAAGGAGCTGCAGTTTGCCCCTGAACATTAACAGGGTAAACAAACAGATTCATAACCGGATACCTGCGTTTTGTGATATTTATAAAATCCTGCAGCACAGCGCCGGTTCGTGAAGTAATCATCAATACATTTTCAGGGAATTTTGGCAGGGGTTTTTTATGTGCTTCATCGAAAAGCCCCTCTTCAAACAGTTTTTGCTTTAGCTGTTCAAATCTATACTGCAGTTCACCTGCGCCTTGCGGCTTTATATCCCATACTTCGACCTGGTAATTGCCGCGGGCAGGATAAACGGTCACCCGCCCTTTTACTACAACCTGCATACCGTCTTCGGGAGTGAATAATAATGATTGGTTGCGTGTTTTCCACATCACAGCGTTTATCTGAGAGCTTTCATCCTTTATGGTGAAGTAATAATGGCCTGATTGAGTATGAATTTTGAAATTGGAAATTTCACCGATCAGGTGTACGAACCGGAAGTTCTCTTCAATGAGCACCTTAATATACGAATTAAGCTCTGATACCGTCAGTATTTGCGGAAGATTTTCTGTCATTTCACAAAATTAATATTTACATTCTCCACAGTCCAGCCGCCTTTAATGTTTATTGCTGCCGGATAGAACATGAACGGTTCACTGTGTTCAAACGGGAATGGGTAACCGTAATCGTAAACGGAATTATTATTTTTATCAATGAATGAAAATAAACTGTATGATGCATCCAGCAAATTTTTGAAGGAAAAAACAGTATCACGTACTTCAAAGCTGTATCTTAAAACAGGAATAAGTTTTTCGGCAGTCAGTTCAATTTTTACGGGGTATTCAGCTAAGCTTAGCTCACTGTAACTGCTTATAATACTGCCCTTTAGCTCGCCAAATGAGTTTACACTTATGGTCCTGAAAGGAAGTGTATAATTGTAAACTGAATCCTTTCCAGTGTTTAAATTCAATGATAAAGTATATTTCCTGTTTGAAGCAAATTTATTCTGCGGGAAAATTTCCACAAGTGAATCATTTTTCCAGCTGTAAACTATTCTTTCACCGGTTGAGTTCTCATCAATTAACTTAAGATTAGACGTAAGGTACTCCCTTCCCGGTTTAAACCGGCTGAAAAATAAATATATGCTTTGATCAGGCAGTACTGTTATTGAATTATATTCAATTGATGAATAAATAATATTCAGCGAATCTTTGAAATATTTTGATACATCAAGCTCAGGCGATACCTGTTCTGCAGTTGTTAAAAATTTAAGATTAAAATTAATATTACTTAAAGCTGCTGAATCCTGTATTTCTATATCAAACGGCAGCACTCCGTAGCTTTCCCTTTCACTTGTAAACAGGAGGTTCCTGTCATCATCAATCACTGCCAGCATCCTGTACCTGCCCGGGGCTAAATTGGTAAGAGTGTATACACCGTCAGTACCTGTTTCAGCAGCATAATCGGGAAGCTCATTAACCGGGTCATAATTTTTCGTCAGGTCATAAGCCATAACCGATGCAGTTTTTCCCTGGCTGCCGTAAACCTTTCCTGATACAGAGCCTTTATCAATTTTACTTCCGGTAGAAAAAGCAAAAGCAAGAGGCCCGGTTACCTGGTTGCCTCTTATATCTTTTAATAACGTATTTAGTGAAATTACAAAGGTTTTATCAGGATCAATTTTATAAAATTCTTTCGGAAAAACCACTTCAACATCTTTTGCGCCCCAGTTAAATTCTATTTCTCCTTTAACCTGCGGAGAAGTCCTGAAAGCATCCTGAAAGCTGCGGCGGTCAATATACTCATCAAACTCAAAAATTATGGAGTTTCCGCGGAAATTTGTCTGGTTTTTTGCCGGGCTGATAATTTTAACTTCAGGCGGGGTTTTATCTTCATCGCCGCCGCCCGGCGGCTGTTGATTTGCGCAGGAGGAAGCGAAAATTATAATAAAAATTAAACTGAATAAAAAACTCAGATTTTTAACTTTTTCTATTAAAATCAGGCTGTCCAATATTCAAATATAGTGAAAATTTTAAAATTTACATAATTCCCTAAGATACGGAATATCACCTATTGAGTGTATTGAATAACCATTATAACTATACCATATTCGTAGTAGATATACATAGATATATCACGTACGGTCTGACAAATTTATACCGTAATTACGTTAGGATACACAGGCAAAAATATGAAAAGTGGGATAAAAATATTACTAAATTTAACAACAGGAGTTTTATTACTTTTCTTATATAATTTTATTGTTCTTTCACAGAATGTATCGGTTAATAATGACCAGATAAGCACATCTGACGAGAACAGCAGTAATGTAATTATACTGGAAGGTGCGCCTGAGGAAAAATCTCCGGGAGAAAAAACCCCCGGCGATAATACAAAAGATAAGCAAAATCCGACGGAAACAAATGAAATTACAAGGTTCATTGCTGAAGAATTAACCGGAGGAACATGGGTTTTAAGCAATACTGAGATTAAAAAGCTTAACGCTATGAACATTACCAAATGGAATGCAGCCGGCAATGAGTTAAATGCTGTTTGTACCTGGAAAGATAAGATAGAAATAGTACATACAGTTGAATCCGGATTTAAATGGCAGGACCCGCCTAAAACCATGAAACCCGGAGAATACCTGAACCTTGAAGCAATATATACAAATGTAGATTACAGCACAACAGCAAACCTGAATACAGGCATAAAAATGTTCTTTGGAAGAATTGGCGGTGATGTAAAAAATCCGGAGCCTAATTCAATTGAAGTTTTAAAGCTGAACAAAGATTATAAGCAGTACAACAACGAAGTTAAAAAAGGGTTTTTTTATGCGCCTAAAACCCTGTTCGATGTTTCTAAAATGTGCCAGCTTGTTGTAGACTGCTACATCGGAAAAGATCATTATGTAACAATATATACATATACATATCAACCATAAGATTTTCTGCTATACCAGCATTAGCTGATAGTATTCCCTACTAATTAGCAGATGAACCGGGGCTTACGAAGTAAGCCCTTTTTTTTTATCCCCTCAAAAACTTATATTTACATTTAATTGTTAAGTAAATAAATAAGTATCCATAAATGCCAATAAAAATAATATTTACAGTTATTATTTCTTTGTTTTTTGTTTCTTCCGGTAATTCACAAACTCCGGTAATTATCAAAGAAAACAAAGGTAATGTAAATTCAGTTAATTTTACACCAGATTCCGAACAGCTGATAAGCGCGGATGAAAAAGGAAATTTATTATTTTTTGAGACTTCTGCATTTTCCAAAACTTACGGAATAAACAACGGCAGCAATATTACCAGTATTAATTTTTCTCCGGTAAATAACAACCAGGCCGTGTACACAACTTACGAAGGCGGGGTTTATATAATTAAGGCTGACACAAAGGAAATAATAAAAAATTTTTCCAAATCCGGAAATGTTTATTATGCAGTTTATTCCAATAATGGCGATAAACTGGCAGTTGCATACACAAGGGAACCTACTGAGAAAGAACAAAATAAAGGGATAAGGCTGAATTTTATAGTGGATATTCATGAAACCGTGAAATTTGAAAAAACCAAAACGCTGCGGTTAAGCATCCCCAATGACCCGGACGGCGAATTATTCGGCAGCAATATTTTTGAAACATACAGGTTCAATTCATTTAACTGCGCTTTCAGCCAGGATGATAATTATCTTACAGCAGGTTCAATGGGCAAAAATATTGCAGTTTACAGCTTTGAGCTTAAAAAGTTTGCCCCGGTTTATAAAGGTCATTCAGGCAGGGTAATGTTTGTTGTTTTTTCTGATGACGGTAATTATATGGCAAGTACCAGCAAGGATGAAACAGTTAAATTATGGGATATAAAAGGAGGAAACACTATAATTACCTTAAAAGGCCATTCAGGCAATGTAAATTCAGCTTCATTTTCACCGGAGAGTAAATATCTTGCTTCTGCAAGCAATGATGAAACCGTTAAGATATGGGATGTAAAAACTTCTGCTTTGGTACATACGTTAAAAGGATTTGATTCCGAGGTTATTTCTGTTAAATTTTCACCTGACGGAAATTATTTGGCTGCAGGCTGTGAAGATAAAGTTCTGGTCTGGAAGACAGAGGATATATTTAAAATCGATTAAAAAGTGAAGGGTCCTGTTTGGTCAGGACCCTTCGGGTTAATGGAGGAGGCTATTTTGGGGAAAAAGCTGAGGAAGAATCTTACAATAATCAGTATCAAGGTCCCGGCTTTCGCCGGTACGAAGCTGGCTGCAACCGTATTTGAAAGCAGAGCAGCAGATGATGCTTTCTTCTCGAAGCCAGCCTCGTGACGTCAACCCTAATACCTCAGGGTTATTGTATTTTGTCAATAGCGGGACAAGAACTTTAAAAAAATTTTAATCCATCTGCCTTCTTAAAAAAGCAGGTTTATCATCATTTGATATTTTGAATTCATCTGAATTGAAATCGAAATCTTCGATATCCATTTCTTCATTTCGTGATCTTATCTTATGCAGGTCTTCATCGCTTAACAGCTTGTTTCTGCGGACTGCAGGAATGTCGTAATTCTGAAGTTCCTGCTGTGTTGAAGGTATCTTAACAATATTTGTTTCCCTTTCAACATCAAGCAGCAGATTTTTTGATTTTACTTCTTCTTTTTCAGGGTAAGTATTTGATTGTTTTGCCTGTACTGTAGTAAAACCTGTAGCAATAATTGTAACAATTACCTCATCTTCAAGCCTGTCATCAGAAACCACACCCCAGATAAGCTTACCGTAATTGCAGCCTGCTGCCTGCTTGATAAGCTCAGTCATGGATTTCAGGTCAGATATTCTGAAGTTAGGATCAGCAATAATATTTAGCAGTATTGATTTTGAACCGGCAATTGAAACACCTTCAAGAAGCGGGTTATCAATAGCTTCCTGTGTAGCTCTTAAAGCTTTGTTCTCTCCCTTAGCATAACCGATACCCATCAATGCATCGCCCATATCACGCATAATGGTTTTTACATCGGCAAAATCAACGTTAACTTTTCCTTTTTTAGTGATGATATCACTAATTCCTCTTGTAGCATTATACAGCACATCATCTACCTTCCTGAAGCTGTTATCCAGTGTAACTTCTTCCCCGAATACCGAAAGAAGCCTTTCGTTCGGAATAACAATACATGAATCGACTTCCTGCTTGAACCTCTTTAATCCTTCATCAGCAATCCTTAGCCTGTCTTCACCTTCAAAATCAAACGGCTTGGTAACTATACCAACAACCAGCGCGCCGGTAGCTTTAGCAATCCGTGCAACAGCAGGCGCTCCGCCGGTACCGGTACCGCCGCCCATTCCTGCAGTAATAAATACCATATCACAGCCTCTTACAACCTGCTCAATTTCTTCGCGGCTTTCTTCAACTGCTTTTGCGCCTTTTGATTCATCCATACCGGCGCCAAGCCCAAGCGTAGTATTTCTGCCTATTTGAATCTTGATCTCTGCCTTGCTTCTTTCAAGGTCCTGTATATCAGTGTTCAATGCTATAAAATCAACACTATCCAGACCCTTTTCGATCATATTGTTGATAGCATTGCCTCCGGCGCCTCCAACACCAATAACCTTGATTTTTGCACCATATGTTGCATCAGTAACAAGTGAAATTGCCATTTTAATTTTCTCCTTCTCTTTCCCCCAGAAAGGAATTTAAGTTTAGATTATTTATTAAATTAATTTTCAATTATATTTTTTAAAAATTTAAAGTTCGTCAAACCAGTGTTTAATTCTTTCAAAAACATTTTTTAAACCGGGATGTTTTTTTCCTTTTAAAGATTTAGCGCTTTTTTTATGGCTAAGGTATTTCATCCTGTGCAGTATTAGCCCAATACCGGTAGCATAGATGGGGCTTTCAACTTCCTTTATCAGTCCGCCGCCAATATCCATTGGCACACCTAAATTAACCTCGGTTCCAAGTACCTGTGAAGCAAGCTCCTTTGTTCCGCGAAGCAGTGAGCCGCCGCCTGTAATTACTACACCTGCAGGCAAATAGCTTTCTATACCGGAACGTTTAATTTCCTGCCCTGCAAGTACAAACAGCTCTTCCATCCTTGCCTGGATTATCCTTGCAATTATGCTCTTTTCAATTTTCAGAGGTTTTCTTCCTTTTATTCCCTGGATAGTTATTATATCATCATTGATAATTTCACTCACCATTGCATAGCCAAACTCTTTTTTAATGCGCTCGGCTTCTTTTTCTTCAATTCCCAGTGTTTCTGATATATCATTTGTCACCTGGCTGCCTGCAATTCCAATACCGGCAGTATGTTTTATCACGCCTTTTTTGAAAACTGCAATATCAGTAGTTCCGCCTCCTATATCAATCATTGCAACACCAACTTTTTTCTCGCTTTCATTCAATACAGCATATGAAGAAGCCAGAGGTTCCAGAACAATATCATCAATATCCACCCCGCTGCTCTGAACGCAGTTAGAAAGATCGTCTATCTGAGAAACAAGACCGGTTAAGATATTAACTTTAGCTTCCATCCTTAAACCAAACATACCAATCGGAAGGTCAAATATCCCGTCTTTGCTGTCGATAATGAATTCCTGCGGTATCACATCAATTATTTTTTCATCCTTGCTCAGCTTCAGGCTTTTTGCACTTTCATACAACCTGTCTATATCATCTTCGGTAATTATCCTGTCCGGATGAGCAATAGCTACTATGCCTTCGGACTGAATACATCTTATATGCGGCCCGGCAATTCCGACAGTTACTGATTTAATGTCAAAACCTGAACGTTCTTCCGCTTCTTTTACTGACGCTTTTATTGATTCAAGTGTTTTCCCGGGGTTTACAACCATTCCCCTTGATAAACCTGTTGATGGTGACTTGCCGACACCAAGTATGTTAAGCCTTCCGTCATCCCTTACCTGGGCAACAATAGTGCAGATCTTGGTAGTACCTACATCTAAACCAACAATAATATTTTCTTCACTTTTTTTCTTTGCCATTTTTAATTTTAGCGCTTTTTAATTTATTCCGCCTGTTCAGTATTATTTTTAATTATTACAAGGTCTTTGAATCTAAGATCAATATACCTGAATGAATTAAGTGTTTTATAAACCCTTACCTGTTTTAAAAAACCGTTTAATTGAACAAGTTTTTTATCAATTGCTCTCCTTAACATTGTATTATTGATATCCCTTGATACTGTTATGCTCCTGTTCAGGTTTTCTACCGAGCTGTAGTCCAGCAGGTAAACCGGGGTAGCGTCGTCACTGGTTATAATTACCAGGCAGCTGCTGTCAGAAAAATTAATTTCCGATATATAATTGAACAGGCTTTTGTTCAGCTTAATTGACTGGCTGATTATATACTGAGCAATTTTAAGATTGTTCAGATCATTATTGCTGTATGTATTAGGGCCAAGCTCGCTGCTCAACCCGCTGATAACCGGCAGATCGATGTTAGAATGCTCCTTTTTTACAGGGTATAATGTTAACTGGTCATCTATTAGGAACATATCGCTGCCATTTGTTGCAGCTGCAAACGGATTCTTCTCGGTAATATCAATTTTTACAGCAGTTCCTTCTTTAAGTACTACAACCTTTTTAATATTAGGATGTTTTGTAAGTCTTGTTTCTATAATATCCAGCGAAAGCTGGTTCGAACAGATCAATGAATCATTTATCTTTGCAAAATCGAACAGTTCTTCCTTTGAAAGCGTGATATTTCCGTTCAGCTCAACACTTCTTATTGTGGACTTATCTTTCCATAATCCTGAAAGCACAATACTTGAAAAAGTGAATAAAATTACAACTGTAAAAAGTAAAATTATCTTCCAGTTTTTCATACTTTCACCTCCGTAAATCCAACAAGCTTAACTTCCATTTCAAGTTCAACGCCTGTTTTTTCAAAGACCCTGCTTTTAACAAGCTTAACAAGCTCAATGACATCATTTGCAGAAGCATTATCAAAATTCACAATAAAATTTGCATGTTTTGGAGATACCATTGCTCCTCCGAATTTTGTTCCTTTCAGCCCGCACTGATCAATTAATATTGCAGCTTTTTTATCCCCCGGATTTTTAAATACACATCCTGCATTGGGGATCTCGACAGGCTGAGCTTCATTACGGTGAATAATTAATTCTTTTCTTCTTTGAGATATTTGTTCTTTTTCGCCTTTTATCAGCTTAAATGAAGCTTCTAAGACCACTGTATTTTTAAGTTCACTGCTGCGGTATTTAAATCCGCATTCATCCTTTTTTAATGATTTAAGCTTGCCGTTTTTTATCACTTTTACTTCTGAAACATGATCAGCAGTTTCACCGCCATAAGCGCCGGCATTCATAACCAATGCGCCTCCGACTGTTGCCGGTATGCCGGCAAGCATTTCAACACCTGAATAACTGTTCTGTATGCAGAAATCTACAAACCTTGCGATCTTTACACCTGCCCCGGCAATTACCATTTCATTTTCTGTTTTAAGGTAATTAAAGCCGGTTTCAAGATTAATAACTATTCCCCTTATACCGTCATCACTAATAAGAATATTGCTTCCGTTACCCATTACATAATAAGGCACAGAATGTGATTTAGCATATTCAACTATATTTATTACATCGTCAATATCAGCCGGTTCTACAAAATAATCAGCATCACCGCCTATACGGAAAGTAGTATACCTTGCCAGAGGCTCATTTAAGGTGATCCTCCCTTTAAAAATTTTCTGTATTTCTGAAATTGATATCAATTAATTTTTGCTGTTCAAAATATTTACAAAATCGCTGCAAAGATTTGTGACATCTCCTGCTCCCTGGAACACTATAATATCTCCGGGCTGAAGGCTATTTAACAAATGAGCCAGGATATCATTTCTGCTGCTAATAAGCTTAATATTCATATTAATTTTCAAAGCTTCATTTAATATAAGCCCGCTTGTAACCCCCTCTATCGGCTTTTCTCTTGCGGGGTAAATATCCATAAGAACAACTTCATCACTTATTTTTAACGCTTCTGCAAATTCCCTGTAAAAATCCCTGGTTCTTGTGAATAAATGGGGCTGAAATACAGTTCTAAGCCTTCCGTGCTGCAGTTCTTTAATTCCGCTTAAGCTTGCTTTAACTTCAACCGGGTGATGAGAATAATCATCATATACTTTAATTCCGTTTGAATCATATTTCAGCTCAAGCCTTCTGTCAACTGTCCTGAAACCTGCAATACTTGACCTGTATTTTTCAAAGGGAATTTCAAGCACTTTTGATACTGCAAAACATGCTGTTGAATTAAGCGCATTATGTTTACCCGGCATATTTAACTCAATATTATCATACCTGCTGTGTGAATTAAGTATGTTAAAATTCAGAGAATTGTTACGTGCGCTGTAATCTATTATTTTAAGATAATTTTTTTCATCATAACCGTAAGATATCTTTTCACGGTTTATCGTATTCATAAAGCTTTTTATATTTTCATCATCGCCGCAGTAGATCATATATGCCCCGTATTTAGACCTGTCGCAAAACTGCCTGAATGTGTTTTTAATATCTTCCAGGTCTTTATAAATATCAAGATGATCGGAATCAATATTAGTTATCACAGCTATATCAGGCCGCAATGCAAGAAAAGACCTGTCATATTCATCAGCTTCCACAACAGCATATTTACCGTTTCCGAACCTGTATGCGCCGCCATCGAACAGTTTTACGTTTCCGCCGACAAATATTAAAGGGTCAAGCCCTGCATCTACCAGAAGCTTCCCTATCATGGCTGTAGTTGTTGTTTTACCGTGTGTACCGCTTACAGCAATCAGGTATTTATCATTCACAATCTCTCCAAGCATTTCTGCACGCCTTACAAGCCTTATTCCAAGTTCTTCTGCCTTTATCATTTCAGGATTATCTTTTTTAACTGCAGAAGTATATACAACAGTATCAATTTCTTCAGTAATATTCATTGCTGAATGGCTGTAATATATTTTTGCACCCATGTTCACCAGTCTCTGTGTAATCAGGGTTTCTGTCATATCGCTACCGGAAACACTGCAGCCGTTCCTGATATAATATTCAGCCAGGCCGCTCATCCCTATTCCGCCAATCCCTATAAAATATATATGCTTAATAGCCATTTTTGTTTTTATATCTTCAGCTTACCTCTGAAGTTTTTCAGCCGGCTGTTTAATTTTTAAAAATTCGTTAATAAGCTCACCGCCTCTTTCAAAATCATTTGCCCTTATTCTAAGCTGTTTTCTTCTGTTTTTAAGTTTCAGCTTTATAATCCTGTATGTCATTTCTTCATCACGTTTCCTTCTTCTGCCAATCTTAACATTCAGGATATCACTGAAGAGCACTTCCCTTTCACCGAACCTGTTCCTGAAAATTATCCTGTCGTCCTTTAAAATAATTTTAGGCGCTCTTATCAGGTTAACAATTACAATGAACAGAAAAATAACAATGAATAAGATCAGGATATAAAAAATCGGGTCATTATAAAGCAGCCTGAAACTTTCACCTGTTGTCCCCCTAATTATTACATAT
>JAANMV010000969.1_pt1 | contig 33655 bp, 22 predicted proteins | sample 7279661 | NCBI WGS metagenome assembly JAANMV01 (sample SAMN14094540, study PRJNA606508) | bioreactor metagenome | isolation source: A lab-scale SPAN reactor treating ammonium-rich wastewater day 121 | place: Ireland: Galway | collected 2017-05-16
TCGCATCGAATTAAACCACACGCTCCGCTGCTTGTGCGGGCCCCCGTCAATTCCTTTGAGTTTTAGCCTTGCGGCCGTACTCCCCAGGCGGTGAACTTAACGCGTTAGCTACGGCGCCAGCAGGGTCTATACCACTGACACCTAGTTCACATCGTTTACAGCGTGGACTACCAGGGTATCTAATCCTGTTCGCTCCCCACGCTTTCGCGCCTCAGCGTTAGGTGTAGGCCAGAAAGTCGCTTTCGCCACTGGAGTTCCTCCCGATATCTACGCATTCCACCACTACACCGGGAATTCCACTTTCCTCTCCTAACCTCAAGCCCCGCAGTATCCAACGGCCTCTCCCAGTTAAGCCGGGAGCTTTCACGTCGGACTTACGAAGCCGCCTGCGCGCGCTTTACGCCCAGTAATTCCGGATAACGTTCGCCTCCTACGTTTTACCGCGGCTGCTGGCACGTAGTTAGCCGAGACTTCTTCCTGGGGTACCGTCCGTTCTCTTCCCCCAGAAAAGGAGTTTACAACCCGAAGGCCTTCATCCTCCACGCGGCGTTGCTGCATCAGGCTTGCGCCCATTGTGCAATATTCCTCACTGCTGCCTCCCGTAGGAGTCTGGGCCGTGTCTCAGTCCCAGTGTGGGGGGTCGCGCTCTCACGCCCCCTATCGATCATCGCCTTGGTAGGCCATTACCCTACCAACTAGCTAATCGACCGCAGGCCCTTCTCGAAGCGCCGGAACTTTACTTAACCAAACGAATGGTCAAGCACATGCGGTATTAGCTGCCATTTCTAGCAGTTATCCCCCACTTCGAGGCAGGTCACCAACGTGTTACTCACCCGTGCGCCACTAAGAGCATATTGCTATCCTCTTCGTTCGACTTGCATGTGTCAGGCACGCCGCCAACGTTCATCCTGAGCCAGGATCAAACTCTCCGAATAAATTTTTGCCTGTAGGTACAGGTCTTTTGAGAGCCCTAGCTTCTAAACCTTACTTTCCTATCACTCTTCAATTGTTAAAGGACTTGCCACGATCAAGCCGGAGGCGCTCAGTCTGTAGAGAAACAAAAACGCCGACTACGTGCAAGACGTGCCGACGCACTAACAATCCGGAGAGGGTGCTACACGATCCTGTTAGTGTTGCTTCCGAAGGGCTGTGGCTCCTTGTTAAGAATTCTTGCTGCGAATCCTTGTGCTTGACTGCTACCCATTGTAGCACTGTGGCTTGCCACTGTCAAGTGTTTTTGCACGAGGTTGACCGTGCGTTTCTTAATGGTTCGTCGCTCCGCTCGCGGGGCAACAGGTGGAACTATAGCACAGCAGCAGGGGGTTGTCAATACCCTGTCGTTGAATCCAACCTTAAAACAGACGATCGAATCTCAAATGTCGCGCCGCCCCTCCAGCGCCCGGCTCAGGGTGACTTCGTCGGCATATTCCAGATCGCCGCCCACAGGCAGCCCCCGGGCCAGCCGGGTGACGCGCACGCCCGTGGATCGCAGCAGCCGGGCCAGATACATGGCCGTCGCCTCTCCCTCCATGGTGGGATTGGTGGCAACCAGGATCTCGGTGATCGGCTCGGTTTGCTGGCGGGCAAGCAGGGCGTCGATGCGCAGGTTCTCCGGCCCGATGCCCTCGATGGGGTTGATGACGCCGTGTAGGACATGGTACCGGCCGCGATAGGCGCCGGTGCGCTCGATGGCGACCACATCCAATGGCTCTTCCACCACGCAGAGGAGGTGGATGTCGCGGGTGGGGTCGGCGCAGAGGGCGCAGGGGTCGGTGGTGGTCAGGTTGTGGCAGCGGCTGCAATAGCGGATGGCGGCTTGCAGTTCGCCGATGGCCGCAGCCAGGTCGCGCACCTGTTCGGCGGGCGCGCGCAGCAGATAGAAGGCCAGGCGGGAGGCGCTCTTGGGGCCGACGCCCGGCAGCCGCACCAGGGCGTCGATCAGGCGTTGGATCGGTTCGGCGACGAGTTGCATGCAGGGTGCAGGGGGCAGGGTGAGAATTCAGGGAGGGGGGAGGGGTTAGAGGAGGCCGGGGGGGAGGTTGAGGCCGGCGGTGAGGTCGCCCATGCGCTCGCTGGCGAGGTCGCGGGATTTTTCGAGGGCCTGGTTGACGGCGGCGAGGATGAGGTCTTGCAACATTTCCACGTCGTCGGGATCGACGGCTTCGGGGGCGATGGTGATGGCCTGGATTGCTTGCTGGCCGTTGGCAACGACGCTGACGACGCCGCCGCCGACGCTGACTTCGACGGTCTCGTCGGCCAGGCCTTCCTGGGCCTGCATCATCTGTGCTTGCATTTGCTGGATTTGGGAAAGCATGCCGCCGCCGCCCATGCCGCCCAGTCCACCTTTGGGCCGGGCGCCGGGGGATTGGTAGCCGCGAGGGGCGTGTTTGCGCTTTGCCATAGGTCTGTCCTTGGGGTGTGTAAATGGGAGGTTTTTTGGGGGGTGGCAAGATTATACACCGGCAGCGTTCGTGGGGGGTAGCCATGACTTGCGCCCGCGAGCTGAATCTGCCACAGCGCCGTGCAAGCAGCGCCGTGCGCTGGGTCGACATTGTCGTAGAGGAAGGAACATGCCATAATAGCGCACGGTCAGCAGAGGGCTCTCTGCTGCGCCGATCTTCCCTCCCTCGATCCACGCTCATCCCCCCCAAACGATCATGACCTCACGCTTTGTAACTCTGAAGAATAAACCTGTCTCTGCCATCTCTGGGCAACCGTTGCAGCCCGGAGACCGCGCGCCCGCGGCCGCGGGGCGCACCAAAGGCTTTGGCAACGATACCTTCGACGTGATTGGCGATACCGCGGGCAAGATCCGTGTGCTCAATTTCGTGCCCAGCCTCAACACCGGCATCTGCGATGCGCAGACGCGGCGCTTCAATGAGGCGCTCGCGGGCGACGACGCGGTGGCTGTGGTCACGATCAGCGCGGATCTGCCTTTCATGCAGCAGAACTGGTGCGGAACCGCCGGCCTGGAAGGGGCGATCATGGTCTCCGATCATTATGATATGGCCATCGGCGAGGCCTATGGCGCGCACCTGACCGATCTACGGCTGGATCAGCGAGCAGTGATCGTTGTCGACGCCGCAGGGATGGTGCGCCACAGCGAGTACTGCCCCGACATCGCCCAGCACCCTGATTACGAGGCGGCCCTGGCCGCCGTCACAGCCCTGCGCTGACCTTTTCTCTGCTCTCGTTCCCAGGAGGATGCAACCATGACCGCTCCCGGCCCGCAATCCAGTTTGCAGACGGATGCCAAGACCCGCCGCCGTGGCCGGATGGGATTGGCGCCCTCCTGGGAACACCTTCCCTGGTGGGGGATCATCATCCTCATCGTCGGGGTGATCGTTGGGTTTTCGGTGTTCACCTCGGCCCGCTATCAGGATGCGCTCTCTTTCATCTTTGATCTGCCCTGGCACAAGGGCGTGGTCAAAGAGTTGCGCGCCGGCGACCTGAGCGCGGATGGCAGTTGGTCTCACACCTTTGCCCTGCCCCTGGCGCCGGGCAATTACACACTCTACACCGAATACCAGGATGCAGAAGGGGCGTTTCTGGGGCGGGGCACGGTGTTCAAGGTGCAGATCGCAGCAGATGCTACGCCAGGCGCGGACGCGCCCATGCTGACAGATCAGGGCATGGTGGTGACTTCTTACACCCTGGCCACCAGCACACCCACGATGAGCGGGCAGGCGCCGGCGGGCACGGATCGGGTGCGGATGATCGATGACTTCCGCGATCAGCCGCTGCGCATCCTCCGCCGCATCTGGAACGCCAACGGGGTGATCCTGACTCTGAAGGTGACTTTCATCGCTTTCCTGGCTGCCATCGTGGTGGGACTGCTCTTCGGCATCATGCGCGTCAGCAGCGGCTCGCCCGATCTGCGAGAGGGGCTAGGCCGGCGATTGCTCTTTGGGCTGCCTGTGGTAGCGCTGGTGTTGCTTTGGCAGCCGGGGTGGCGCAGCTTGCCCGCGGCGGCGCTGATCCTGCTGCTGGTGGAGGCCTTTTTCTTCCTGCTGCCGGCCATGCCCTATACGATCTCTACATTGTATGTGGAGATCGTGCGCGGGGTGCCGATGCTGGTGATCATCCTCTACATGGGGTTTGCCGTCACACCGGCGCTGCGCACTGCCACGGAAGGCGCCCTGGATCTGCGCGGCCTGCCCGCAGCGGTGATCGGGCTGGCCTTTGGCTATGGCGCGTATCTGGCCGAGGTCTTCCGCGCGGGCATCGAATCGATCCCGCGCGGGCAGATGGAGGCGGCCCGTTCGGTGGGGATGAATTATTTCCAGGCGATGCGCTTCATCATCCTGCCCCAGGCCATCCGCCTGATCCTGCCGCCGCTGGGCAATGACTTTATCGCCATGCTGAAGGATTCCTCTCTGATCTCGGTGATTGCGCTGCCGGAGGTGTTGCAGCAGGGCCGGTTGTGGGTCTCGCGCAATTTCCGGGCGTTCGAGGGCTACAACTCGGTGATGCTGGTCTATCTGGTGATGACGCTGCTGCTGTCACTGTTGGTGCGCTCGATCGAACGGCGTTCGCGCTTGCCGGGGAAGTGATGATCGCCTGGTTCTGGCGGGGGCTTGTGTTGGGTTTTGCCATCGCCGCGCCGGTGGGGCCGATCGGCCTGCTCTGTATTCGCCGCACGCTGAATCAGGGCCGCGGTTCGGGGCTGGCGTCGGGGCTGGGCGCGGCCTCGGCCGATGCTTTCTATGGCAGTGTGGCGGCGTTCGGGCTGGCTTTTGTGGCCGATTTCTTGACCGCGCAGCAGATGGCGCTGCGGCTGGTGGGCGGGATCTTCTTGATCTGGGTAGGCGTGCGCGCGGCGCGGGCGCGGCCAACCGTGCTGGGCGCGGCATCTGTGATGGCAAGGCCGCGCCGGGCGCAACTGGCCGCAGATTTCGCCTCCACCTTCCTGTTCACCCTGACCAATCCCCTGACCATCCTCTCCTTCACCCTGGTCTTTGCCGGCCTGGGGCTGGCCGCGGGCAGTGGGGCCTACAGCGAGGCGGCGGGATTGGTGGCGGGCGTGTTCAGCGGCTCGGCTTTGTGGTGGCTGCTGTTGAGCACGGTGGTGGGGCTGTGGCGCCGGCGCATTCGCCCACAGCATCTGCATCTGCTGAATGTGGGGGCGGGGGCGATGATCGCCCTCTTCGGGCTGGTCATTCTGGCCGGGCTGCTGCCAGATTGAGCGGGGGGAGCGTCTTGGCCCTGCCGCCGGTGGCGTCCTTATAGGCGGCGCGCATCCCTGCCCACGCTGTGTCACCGATCCCGCGATGGTGTACAATGAACGCCGCCCTTCTCGGCCTCCCTTCCCCGGTTGCTCCCTGCTCGACATGTTCAAACGCCTCGCCTTGCTTGCTTTGTTGCTCAGTCTGGCCTTTGTGGCTGCGCCAGATCCGAGTGCAGCTGCGCCGGCGGGTGTGCCCTATCCTGTGGTCACGCTGGGCAAATCGGCCTCGCCCACCTGGGTGATGCCCGGTCAGGCGGTCACCTACACCATCACCCTGACCAACAACGGCGATGTCGATGCCACCGGCGTGACTGTGATCGACACCTTGCCGGCGGGGTTCAGCTATCAGCCAGGCAGCAGCCGCATCCTGATCAACGGCCTGCAAGTCGCCACCACCAACCCCGCGATCAGCGGCGACACCTTGCGCTGGACCGGCCTGACCGTGCCGGCGCGGCGGGGGGATAGCTATTTTGGCATCAACACCTTCATTCAAGATAAGTGCACCGATACGCACACGCTGATCTTCCAACTGGATCGGGCGGCGGGGCTGGCCGGCTGGGGGGGCTGGGTGAAACAACTGCTGCCCGGCATCGAGACAAGCTGGCAGAGCGCGCCGCAGTGTTACAAGGATTTCGTCACCGAGGCCTACAACCGCGGGCTGAAACCGGTGATCCGGCTGGCGGGCGCGCATGCCGGATCTTACTGGCACAAGCCCCCGGCGGATGGGCCGCTGAATTATCAGAGCTATGCCTGGGCCTTGGGCCGGGTGGTGAACAGCCTGCCCCGCCGCGATGGCCATAAACTCTACATTCAGATCTGGAATGAGCCGAATCTGGACACGGAATGGGGGCTGGCGCCCAACGCCCGCGAGTACGGCGTCTTTCTCGGTCAGGCCTATGACGCTATCAAGGCTTACAACGACCCGCGCATCGTGGTGCTGAATGGGCCGATGTCGCCGGGCGCCACCATCAAGCCGGACACTTTCATCCAGCAGATGGTTAGCCAGACGCCGGCGTCGCTGTGGAAATGGGATCTGTGGGCCGCGCACACCTATCCAGGCAATCACCCGCCAGAGTACAATCTGCATCGCGGCACAGCCACGTATCAATGGGCGACGATCGATTCCTATCGCAAGGAATTGAGCGTGCTGGCCGCGTATGGCCGCAGCAATGTCAGGGTTTTTCTATCGGAGACGGGGCATAATCTGGGCAACAATGTCTTCGCTTTCGAGGGCTATGCCCCGATCGGTGAGACGAATCGGGCGGAGTACATGCAGCGCAGCTTCCGCGACTATTGGGCGGCCTGGCCAGAGGTGATCGGCGTCGCCCCCTACCAACTCAATGATCCACTCTCACGGCCAGAATGGGTGGCCTGGGACTGGATCTACACGTCGGGGCTGACGCGGCCGCAGTACAACGCGGTGGCAGCGCTGGACAAGGGCTATCCCTTCCAGGCGGCGGTGGTGACGATCAGCTTCCAGGCCTGGCCGCCTGATGCCAATGGCACCTTCTACAACAGCGTCAGCGCCACCGCGGTCAACACCGCCATCGAAAGCCGCATCGATGTGGCGCCGGTGGTGGTGCGCACGCCCACACCCACACCCACGGCCACCCCCACGGCCACGCCCACGCCGACGCACACCCCCACGCCCACCCGCACCCCCACGCCGACGCACACGCCCACCCCCACCCACACGCCCACAGCCACGCCTACGCCGACGCGCACACCCACACCCACACCGACACCCACGCCGACGCGCACACCCACACCCACACCGACACCCACGCCGACACCCACGCCCACGGCCACGCCCACGCCCACGCCCACACCGACACCGACACCCACGCCGACCCCCACGCCGACATCCACGCCCACACCCACGCCCACACCCACGCCGACATCCACACCCACGCCCACGCCCACATCCACGCCCACGCCCACACCGACCCCAACCGCCACTGCCACACCCACGGTCACACCCACGCCCACAGTCACGCCCACACCCACGGTCACGCCCACGCCGACGCTGACCCCCACACCCTCCCCCACGCCCACGGTGACGCCGACCTTCACGGTCACGCCCACGCCCACGATCACACCCACGCCGACGCTGACCCCCACGCCCACGCCCACGCCCACGGTGACGCCGACCTTCACGGTCACGCCCACGCCGACCACGACGCCAACCCCCACCCACACCCCCACCGTCACGCCCACGCCGACTGCGACGCCAACGCCCACTGCCACACCCTCGCCCACATCCACACCCACGCCGACCACAACGCCGACGCCCACCCACACACCGACGATCACGTCCTCGCCGACCACGACGCCCACACCCACACCGACGCCCACACCCACCCTCACCCCCACGCGCACACCCACGCCGACCGCCTCACCCTCGCCCACCGCCTCACCCACCGCCACGCGTACGCCCACCCGTACGCCCACACCCACGCCGACCGCCACCCGCACCCCCACGCCCACGCCCACGCCCACACCCCCCCCGCCTGCTGTGGCCCTCGGTGCCATTCGCGCCGGCCTGCGCCCACATGGCATCGCCATCGACGCGGTGCGCAATTTCCTCTACGTTGGCAACCACGAAGGGGGCAATGTCAGCGTCATCGATGGTTTCACCAGCATACTGATGCAGACCTTGCCCGGCGGCGGCGCCCTGGGCGCCAATGGCGTGGTCTACGACCCCTGGCGCGATCGCATCCTCGTCGCCAATAAATTCACCGACGATCTGATCGCGCTCAGCCCCATCGCCCCCGGCCTCATCGCCGATGTGCCGGTGGGCAGCCAGCCGAACGGTATCGCCCTGGACGCCGGCCGCCATCGTCTGTTCGTGGCCAACTTCTCCGATGGCACCCTCTCCCTGATCGATACCGAAACCCTGACCGAACTGCGGCGCACGCCCCTCGGCTCCACGCCCTCGCACGTGGTCTTCGATCCGATCAGCGGCCATGCCTTTGTCACCCTGCACATCGCCCACAGCCTGGCCGAGGTGGATGGCGAGGGCCGCCTGGTGAAAGTGTGGCCGCTGCCCGGCCTGGGGCCTTACGGCGTGACCATCGATGTCGCCGGGCGCCGCGTCTTCGTCGCCAACCGCCTCAATCACTCGATCAGCCGACTGCATTTAGATACCGGCGCCAGCGTGCGCCTGCCCATGCCCTGCTCCACCCGGCTGGTGGCCTACAACAGCAACACCGCCCGCCTCTGGGCCGTGTGCGATGCCACCCGTACCCTTTATCTGCTCGATCCCAACAGCGGCCAAACGCTGCTCACCTTCCCCCTGGGCAATGACCCCGGCGAGGGCATCGCCATCAACCTGGCCACCAACCGCGTCTACGTCAGCAACGCCGGCGACGACACGATCAGCATGTTCCAGGAGGCAGGGCCGGTCTCCACCCCCACGCCTGCGCCCACCCGCACCCCCACGCCCAGCCCCAGCATCACGCCCACGGCCACGGCCTCGCCCACCCGCACCCCCACGGCCACGGCTACGCCGACTGTCACGGCCACACCCAGCCCCACACCCTCGCCCACGTCCACCGCCACAACCACGCCCAGCCCCACACCCTCGCCCACGCCCACGGCCACAGCCACCTGCGCCCCCTTCCCCGACCGTTACGAGCCGGACGACAGCCCGGCCAGCGCCTCCGACATCATTTCAGGGGGCGATCTACAAAAACGCAACTTCCACACGCCCACCGATCAGGATTGGCTGCGCCTGCAAGCCGCGCAGGGCCGCTACTATCACGCCTTCACCGACCTGATCGGTTCCGAGGATGTGGACACCCTGCTCGAACTCTACGCCGGGGATGGCGTCACCTTGCTGGCGGCCAACGATGACATCGGCCCCGACAACCGCGGCAGCGCCATCCTCTTCCAGGCGGCGCAGAGCGGCGATCACTACCTGCGCGTGCTCAACACCCGCGGCATCGGCTCCTGTTTCACCTTCTACAGCATCCGCGTGGCCGAGACCACCCCGACGCCCACGCCCACGGTCACGCCCACCTTCACCCCCACGCCCTCGACCACCCCCACCGCCACCGTCACGCCCACGCCCACCCCCAAGCCCACCCTCACCCCCACCCCCACAACCACAGCCACGCCCAGCCCGACCCCCACGGCCACGCCCTGGCCCTACGATCTCTATCTGCCCCTCTACCTGCACGGGAACAAGCCCCGCGTTTACAGCCTCTTGCCCCTGGCGCCGGCGGTCAAATTGGGCCGCCAGCAACAGCCAGAGCCCGCGCCCGCGGCCCTGGCCATCGACCCCATCAGCGGCCAGATTGCCCTGGCCCAGCCGTACCGCCTCACCCTGCTGGGCGCGGACGGCGTCACCCAGCGCCGCGTCGCCATCGGCCCGCGGCCCACCGCGCTGGTCTATGCCGGCGGAGATCTCTATCTCAGCGACGCAGGCCTGGGCCAGGTGTGGCGCATCGACCCGGTGCAGGGCCAGATTCGCGGGCGCAGCGCCGCTTTTGGCGCCCTCGGCGGCCTCATCCCCCTGGAAGATGGGGTGATCGTGGCCGCCACGGCCGGCGATGAACTGCTGCGGCTGGATGCAGCCCTGACCCTGCGCAGCCGTCACCCCACCGGGCCCGCGCCCTACGCCCTGGCCCGGCAGGGTCAGGTGGTGGCCGTGGCCCACGCCGGCAGCGACACCATCAGCCTGCACCAGGCGCAGGCGCTGGATCAGGCGCGGCAGGTGATTCTGGGGGGCTTGGGACATCCCCAGGCCCTGGCTTTCAACGCCGCCGGCGACCGGCTCTACGTCCTCTTCCTCTACACCCCCAAATTCCACCGCGTGGCCGAGATCGATGTGGCCAGCGGCGCGGTGTTGGGCCTGCTGGGCGGCGATTACCAGCGCCCCTTGCATGGGGCCTACAGCCTGATCGTGGCCGGCAACCTGCTGTTGCTGCCCGAACAGGGGCAGGTGCAGCGTTATGACCTGACCACCAGGCGCTGGCTGGCCCCCGCGCCCCAGGCCGCGGCCACCACGCCCTTCGGCCTGGCCCTGGATGGGGCAGGCCGCTTGTGGCTGGCCCCGCTGCAACCCGGCGAAAGCGCCATCGAAGTCCTGACACCCGAACATCTGTTTGACACCCACGCCCCGCCCTCTCTATAATCGGACGCGATGCTGGGCGCGTCAACGGCGGGCGGTTGCCATCTTGCAGAGCAGTACACCCGTGTGCAGGGTTCCTTTGTCCTGCCCGCACGCCCATCCCCCCCCCATCCGATTTGCCCGCCATGACATCACGTTCACTTATCGAGGAGATCAAGGAACGGCTCGACATCGTCGAAGTCGTGGGCAGCTATGTATCCCTGCAAAAAGCGGGCCGCAACTTCCGCGCCCTCTGCCCCTTCCACACCGAGCGCACCCCCTCCTTCTACGTTTTCCCTGACAGCGGCACCTGGCACTGTTTCGGCGCCTGCGGCGTTGGCGGCGATGTGATCCACTTCATCGAGAAGCAAGAGAATCTGGATTTTCGGGACGCGCTGCGGCTGCTGGCCCGCCGCGCCGGCGTCAGCCTGGAAGAGGAGCGCGACCCTGCGGCGACCAGCCGGCTCAACCACCTGCGCGAGGCCAACACCCTGGCCGCCAGCTTCTTTCACCACCAACTGTTGCATACCGCCGGGGGCGCCAATGCCCGCGACTACCTGGCGCGGCGCCAGATCACACCGGAAACTGGCGCCCGCTTCCAGTTGGGCTACGCGCCGGACGCGTGGGATGCCCTGCTGCGCTATCTGAGCGAACGCGGATTCAGCGCCGATGACCTGGACGCGGCAGGGCTGGTGGTGCGCCGCGAGGATGGGCACACCTACGACCGCTTCCGCGCCCGGCTGATGATCCCAATTCGCGACAGCCAGGGCCGCGTGATCGGGTTTGGCGGGCGCATCCTGGGCGAGGGCGAGCCGAAATATCTCAACACCTCGCAGACGCCGCTCTTCGACAAGAGCGAAGTGATCTTTGCCCTGGACGAGGCCAAGCGCGCCCTGCGCCGGCTGGATCAGGCAGTGCTGGTCGAGGGCTACATGGATGTGATCAGCGCGCACCAGCACGGCTTCGAAAACGTGGTGGCGGCGATGGGCACAGCCATCACCCCCGCCCAACTCAAACGCCTCAGCCGCTACACGCGCAACCTCGTCTTGGCCCTGGACGCGGACGCGGCCGGGCTGAACGCCACCCTGCGCAGCCTGCACACGGTGCGCGAGGCGCTGGCCCAGGCCGCGGTGCCCGTGCCCACCGCCAGCGGGCGCATCCGCTTCGAAAATCGGCTCGACGCCATCATCCGCGTAGCCCTTCTCCCCCCCGGCCAGGACCCGGACGATGTGCTGCGCCGCGACCCGGCGCAGTGGCAGCAACTGATCGCGCAAGCCACACCGCTGGTCGAATATTATTTCGCCCAAGCCGCGGCCGCGGCCGATCTCAGCACGGCCCACGGCAAAAGCCACCTGGTGCAAGAGCTGCTGCCCCTGCTGCACGAGATCGACGACGCCATCGCCCGCCGCCATTACGTGGGCAAGCTGGCCACGCAGGTGGGCGTCACCGAGCGGGAGATCGATCAAGCGCTGGAACGCTACGCCCGCGAGTTGAGCCGGGCCCCGCGGCGGCCTCGCGCCCCGGCCCCCGCCCCCGACGCCGCCTACGCCTCCGCCGCCGGAGAGGAGCCGCCCCTGTGGCCGGAGGAGAATCTGGCCGCCGCGCCGCAGCCCGCGCCCCGCGGCCCCGCGCCCGCGGGCAATGGCCTGCTGGAAATGCACATCCTGGCCCACCTGGTGGCGCACCCCCCCCTGCTGCCCTGGGTGGATAGCGAGCTGGCCAAGATGCGTTTCGATCCGATCGACAGTGAAGAGTTCGAAGAGGCGTCAAACAGAGCGATCTTTGACGCCCAACAGGAATTCCTGTACAGTGACGCCGTGCCCAGCCCCGACGACTTTCTCAGCGAGTTGGATGACCTGTTGCAACCCCGCGCCCAGCACCTGCGCGCCTTGATCCAATCCTTGCAAGACCTGCGCGTAGAGCAGCGCCACAAAGACATCATGGATTGTATGCTGCGCTTGCGCCGCAGTCGCCTGCAGCAGCAATGCCAACGCCTGGAATCCCTGATCCACAGCGCCGACGCCGACACACTGCCCACCCTGGGCCAGCAACTGGCGCGCATGACCCAGGACTTGCAGCAATTGCAGCGGGCCTTATTCAATCGCTCCCAGTCCAGTCGCTGGATGAAGCTTTCCTGATCCTCTCCCTCTGTCCTTATGAGCCCGGCCAAACGATACGCCGCCAAAACAACTGCATATGAGGATCTAGACTTCGACGCCGCCAACGGCGACGACGCCTTCATCGACCCGTTGGAAGAGGAAGAACAGCAGGATCTGGAGGATGAATTTGCCGAGTCGGACGAAGATCTGGAAGAAGATGAAGAGGAACTGTTCAAGACCGACATCCCCCTGCTGGAATTGGAGGATGAGGACAGCGACATCCTCCCCGACATCGAGCGAGACAAGAAGCTGGAAGAGGAGGTCGAGGCCGAGGTCGCAGCGCCGATCGAGCGGCTGGTCGATGATTTCAGCATCAACGACCCGGTGCGGCAATACCTGCGCGAGATCGGGCAGCACGCCCTGCTGACGAGCGAACAGGAAGTGGCGATCGCCCGCCGCATCCGCGGCGGCCAGGAGGCCGAGGCGCGGCTGGCGCAGCAGACAGAGCAGGGCGCGGGCCTCTCTGCCGCGGAGCGGGAGCAGCTCAGCCGCGTCGTCGCCGATGGGTATCAGGCGCAGAAGGAATTGGCGCGCAGCAACCTGCGCCTGGTGGTCAGCGTGGCCAAGCGCTACATCGGCCGCGGGCTGAATTTCCTCGATCTGATCCAGGAAGGGAACCTGGGCCTGCTGCGCGCGGTCGAGAAGTTCGATTATGCCCTGGGATTCAAATTCAGCACCTACGCCACCTGGTGGATCCGGCAATCGATCAGCCGGGCCATCGCCGATCAGGCGCGCACCATCCGCATCCCCGTGCACATGGTGGAAAGCATCAACCGGCTGCTGCGGGTGCAGCGACGACTGGTGCAAGAGTTGGGCCGCGACCCCACCGCGGAAGAGATCGCAGTGGAGATGGATTTCATCGAAGAGGAAGAGGAACGCCTGGCCATCCGCCGGGCGCTGGCCGAGGGGCAGCCCCTGGATGCCATGCAAAAACGCACCTTGAAGCGGGCTGCGGCCAAGGTGCGGCGGATCAAACGAGTCTCGCAGGAGCCGATGTCGCTGGAAATGCCGGTGGGCAGCGAGGACAGCAGTTCGCTGGGCGATTTCATCGAGGATGAGAGCCTGCCCGCGCCCGCGGACGCGGCTTCCAATCAACTGCTGAAAGAACAGATGCAGGAGATCCTGGAACAACTGAGCGAGCGGGAGCGGCGGGTGTTGGAGATGCGTTTTGGGCTGAACGACGGCATCGGGCGCACGCTGGAAGAGGTGGGGCAGGAGTTCGGCGTCACCCGCGAGCGCATCCGCCAGATCGAAGCCAAGGCCCTGCGCAAGCTGCGGCACCCGCAACGCAGCCGCAAACTGCGCGACTATCTGGGATAACCCGCTCGCCCGCAGGCGCCGCGCCTGCCGCCCTCACCCGCCCATGCCTTCGCGCCCTGCTCTACTGACCCAACGCTATATCCTGCGCTTCTGGCTGCCGCTGGCCTTCATGTGGCTGATGATGGCGGTGGAACAGCCGGTGCTGGCCGGGGTCATCGCTCGCATGGCCAATGCCAAGCAGCAGTTGGCCGCGTTCGGCGTCACCTTTGCCCTGGCCCTGCTCACCGAAAGCCCCATCATCCTGCTGCTGGCCGCCAGCACGGCCCTGGCCAAGGGCAGGCAATCCTACGGCCAGTTGCTGCGTTTCACCACCCTGCTCTCGCTGGGCCTGACCGCCCTGCACCTGACCCTGGCCCTCACCCCCGCCTACAGCATGATCGTGGGCGTGGTCATCGACGCGCCGCCAGAGCTGGTGGAGCCGTCGCGTCAGGCTTTCCTGGTCATGTTCCCCTGGAGCGCGGCTGTGGCCTATCGCCGCCTGTGGCAGGGGGTGCTGATCCGCTTTGGCAAGACCGATCAGGTGGGGATAACCACGATCGTGCGGCTGGCAGCCACCACGCTGACGGCCCTGGGCGGCATGCTGTGGGGCGGCCTGCCCGGCGCCACTCTGGCCGGCGTTTCCCTCATCGCCGGTGTCACGGCCGGGGCCATCGTCGCCCGCATCCTCGTGCACCCCCTGTTGCAGCGGGAATTGCGCCAGCCCGAAGCCGCGTCCGACCGTATCAGCCTGATCTTCCTGCTGCAATTCTACGTCCCCCTCGCCCTCACCAACATGATCAGCTTCGTTGGCCAGCCGTTGCTGACCCTGGCCCTGAGCCGGGCGCTGCTGCCGCTGGAATCGCTGGCCTTGTGGCCGGTGCTGATGTCGCTGGCCTTTCTCTTTCGCAGCGGCGGGTTTGCCTATCAAGAGGTGGTCGTGGCCCTGTTCGAGGATGCGCATGGCCACGCGGCCCTGCGGCGCTTTGCCCTGTTGTTCGCGGCCCTTTCCAGCGCCGCCCTCTTCCTGCTGGCCGTCACCCCGCTGAATGCGCTGTGGTATGGCCGCGTGGCCGGGCTGCCGCCCGATCTGGTGGCGCTGGCCCGCGTCCCCACTCTGTTGATCAGCCTGGCGCCGGCCACCGCGTTCCTCGTCTCCTGGCAGCGCGGGGTGCTGATGCAGATGCGGCGCACGCAAATGATCACCCTGGCGGTTGCCATCAACCTGGCGGTGCTGCTGGCAGGGATGTGGCTGGGCATGCGCCTGTTCGCCCTGCCCGGCATCACCCTCGCCGCGGGCGCGCTGATGCTCTCCTTCGCGGCCGAGACCCTCTTCCTCTTGACACAGACCCGCATCGCTGCCCACTCCTCCATCCAGCCCGGTTCCGCCGCCGCATGAATGCACACCCTCTGCCCCCCATCCTCTCCATCGTGGCCAAATCTGGCTCTGGCAAGACCACGTTCATCGAAAAGCTGCTGCCAGAACTAAACCGCCGCGGCCTGCGTGTGGGCGTGCTCAAACACCACGGCCACGCCACACCCTTCGACATGCCCGGCAAAGACACCTTCCGCCATTTTGCCGCCGGCGCCGAGGTCGTGGTCGGCGCGTCCGCGGCGCAGGTGGCGGTGTTCCGCCGCCAGAATGGGGCCGAAGATCTGGAAGGGGTGATCGCCCAACACATGGCCGATCTGGACCTGGTGCTGACCGAGGGCTATAAACGCGGCCCCCATCCCAAGATCGAGGTGCATCGCGCGGCCCGCTCCGGCGAATTGCTCTGCGACCCCGCCGACTTGCTGGCCCTGGTCAGCGATACACCTTTTGCCATCCCCACGCCCCAATTCGGGCTGGAGGAGGCAGCGGCGGTGGCCGATTTCCTGGTCGCCTGGTTGCAGGCGCGCGCTTGAGGCGCAGCTATGAATCAATCCCCACGGCGTTACCTCATCCTGCACAAGCCCTACAACGTGCTCACCCAGTTCAGCGACGCGGAGGGCCGGCCCACCCTGGCCGATTACATCGCCATCCCCGGCGTCTACGCCGCGGGCCGGCTGGATCAGGACAGCGAGGGCCTGCTGTTGCTGACCGATGATGGCGAGATGCTGCACCGGGTCACGCATCCGCGCTGGAAATTGCCCAAGACCTACCTGGCCCAGGTGGAGGGCGTGCCGGCAGAGGCCGATCTGGCGCAACTGCGCGCGGGCGTGCTCGTGAAGGGAGAGCGCACCGCGGCGGCGGAGGTGTCGTTGCTGCCACACCCGCCCGATCTGCCCCCGCGGGCGGTGCGCGCCTACCATCCCACCCCCTGGCTGCGCATCACCCTGCGCGAGGGACGCAAACGCCAGGTGCGGCGCATGACCGCGGCGGTGGGCTTTCCCTGCCTGCGTCTGGTGCGCGTGGCCATCGGCCCCCTGTCCCTGGGCGATCTGCTGCCCGGCCAGTGGCGCGATCTCAGCGCGGGCGAGCGGCAGGCGCTCTTCCAGGCGGTGGGGCTGACCGAGGACGCGGGCCCGCCTGTGGCGGCGCGGCCCCGGCCCAGTGGGCGACAAGGCAAACGCCCGCCCCGGCGTTAGCCCCGTGAATGAATTCACGGTCTGGTATCAGCCCCGTGAATGAATTCACGGTCTGGTATCGGAAACCTGCTGAAGCAGGTTTTCAAGGCAGAATGCCGTGATCAATAACCCGTTTCAACGGGTTTCTTTGTATCAGACGCCGAATTCATTCGGCGGCATATTCGGCGGCATATTCGGCGGCATGACGGCCAACTACCCGCGGCAAAATCATTTGGATCGCAAAGGGCTTGACAAATTATGTAAATTTGCTATAGTTATGTCACGTTCCTGAAAAACCAGCATTAAGCTCAAGCCGCCATGAAACCGGCCATTTTTCTTGATCATGGACGATCGTCCATGATCAAGAAAAACAGCAAAGGACTGATCCCGCAATGACTTCGGTTTAGGATCGAGCGTTTGCCTGTTCCCAGGCTTTTCCCCCCTCGCAGATCCGATTCATGAAAAAGAAAAAACCCCCTGTTTTCCTATTTTCCTATCCTCTGATCGTCGCCATCCTGCTTTTGATCTTGCCGGGGCTGGCCGCGGCGCAATCGCACATCAACGCCTGGCGAACGTATGATAAATTCGATGGCGTGACCGGGGCCTGGGTGTACGCCGCCGCCCAAAGCAGCGATGCCAGCCTCTGGTTTGGCAGCGACGAGGGGATCATGCGCTACGACGGCGATTGGCAGGCTTTCACCGAGGTGGCAGGACAGCCGGTGGGGTCGGTGCTGGCGCTACTGGCGGGGGAGGCGGGGGAACTGTGGGCCGGCACCACCCAAGGCGTGATGCAGTGGCAGGGGCAGGCGTGGACGCTCTTGGGCGAGGCGGAACAGGCCCCGCGCACGCAGATCAGCGCCCTGGCCCGCGCCGGGGATGGCACGTTGTGGGCGGGCGGGCCTACGGGACTCTTCCAGCGCCCGGCCGGCGCGCAGCAATGGCAACGAGCGCCCGGCTTGCCCGCGGCCAGTCGCCTGGCGGGCGACGGCGACCGCCTGTGGGCCGCGCAGGAGTCGGCGCTCTACCTGTACGAGGCCGGCGGCTGGCGCGAGATCGTCATCACCCAGGGCCAGACCGTGCTGCGCAGCACCATCACCGCCCTGCTGCCCGACGGCGCAGGGGGCGTGTGGCTGGGCACAGAGGGCCAGGGACTGGGCCACTTCGACGGCGCCGGCTTTGCCTGGCAACACACCACCGATGGACTGTCCGGCGAGCAGATCCTGGGTCTGGCTCAGGGCGCGCAGGGGGAGCTGTGGGTCGGCTTCAACGGCGGGGGTGTGGGCCGCCTGCATCAGGGCCAGTGGCAGATCCTGCAGATCAGTGATGGCTTGGCCGCGAATGTCGTCACATCGGTGCTGGCCGATAAAGACGGCATCCTCTGGTTTGGCACGGTGGCGGGCATCTCCCGTTACGACGCCCGCAGTTGGGCGCTGTGGAGCGACAAAGAGCAGGCCCCCACGAACGCCATCAACAGCATGACCCTGGACAGGCAGGGGCGGTTGTGGGCCGCGGCAGAGGGCCAGGGCCTGTATCGCTTCGATGGCAGCCGCTGGCAGCGTGTGGCAGGCAGACCCGATCTGGAATCCCCGCCGGCAGAGGGAGCAGACTTCTGGCCCCTGCCCACCAGTTTTGTGCAGACTGTGTTCATGGACGCGGTGGGGCAGATGTGGGTGGGCATGAATGGCGGCGGCGCGGCCCGGCTGGCCGCGGCCAACCGCGTCGATCTGTTCACCGCGGCCGATGGGCTGGCCGAAAACATCATCCGCGCCATTGCCCAAACCCCGGATGGGGTGATGTGGTTCGGTTCCTATCGCCGCGGGCTGAGCCGCTGGGATGGCCGAACCTGGCAGACCCTGACCACCGCCGATGGGTTGGTGGACAACGCCATCACCGCCCTTTACAGCGACCACGCCGGCCGCCTGTGGGTGGGCACAGAAGGGGGCCTGAGCCTGCTGGAGCAGGGCGTCTGGCGCACCCTGGCGCCGGTGGCAGGCCTGGCCAGGCAGCACTTCACCGCCATTGCCCAGGCGCCCGATGGGGCGATGTGGTTCGGCACCTGGGGCGGGGGGGCCGTGCGGCTGGTCGCGGACGAATGGCGCATCTTCAGCACCGATGATGGCTTGCTGACGCCCGGCGTCGAGGCCATCTGGCCGGAGCCGCAGGGAGAGCGGGTGTGGTTTGGCGTCTCCAGCGGGCTCAGCGTCTACGATGGCAAAAGCTGGCAGGGCTACAGCGTGGCCAGCGGCATCGCCGTGGGCCGGGTCAGCGCCCTGCGCCCCGACCCCGCCGGCGGACTGTTCGTTGGAGCCAGCGCTGGCGTGGCCCATTTCCTGCCCGATCGCACCCCGCCCACCGTGACCATCGCCTCCATCAACGGCGTCTTGCCCGGCGGCGGCAGCGTCAAGATCTCGCCGGAGAGCACGCTGCGCCTCGTCTTTAGCGGCCGCGACCTGCTGACCGAACCCGCGGCCCTGTTCTATCGGTACCGTCTGGCGGGCGTGGATGCAGAGTGGCGCGTGTCGCGCAGCCCCCAGACCACCTATCCCCCCCTGCCCGAAGGGACATACACCTTCGAGGTCATGGCGCGCGATGCCAGCATGAACTACTCGGCCAGCGAGCGCATACAGATCGTGGTGGAGCGAGAGCCGATCGCCATCACCTTGCCCTGGATCGGCCCGGTACGCTTTGGCTATGTCTTGGGGGGTGTGGCCCTGCTCACCCTAATCACCACCATCACCCTCTATGCCGTCTGGAGCACGCTGACGCGGCTGGCAATGCAGCGGCAGGCAGTGGAACGACGCTTCAACCCCTACATCGCTGGCAGCCCCCTGCGCGATGCCAACATGTTCTATGGCCGCCAGCGCCTGCTGAACCAGGTGGAATCGGCCCTGCACCAGAACAGCATCATGATCCATGGCGAACGGCGTATCGGCAAGACCTCACTACTCTACCAAATCCGGCGGCGGCTGGAAGAACGCCACGACCCCACCGTACAATTCCTGCCCATCTTCATCGATCTGGAAGGCACGCCGGAGCCGGAATTCTTCCACCGCCTGATGGAAGGGGTGATCGAAGCCCTCGCCGGCCCGCTGGCGCAGATGCCCAGTCGCCCGGAATTGCATTACTTCCAAGAAAGCAGCCATGCCGCCTACAGCGACCGCAATTTCCGCCGCGATCTGCGCGATGTGATCGAATTCCTCAAAGAGTTCTATCACCGCATGCCCCGCCTCATCTTCATCCTGGACGAGGCCGACATCATGAACACCTACGACGCCCTGACGCAACAGCAACTGCGCCGCATCCTGCAGGATACCTTCGCCCAGAATGTGGGCGCGGTGGTAGCGGGCGTCAACATCAACAAAGTTTGGGATCGGGTGGAATCGCCCTGGTACAACATGTTCCTGGAAATAGCGATGCAGCCCCTGGATCGAGAGGAAGCGGAGAAGCTGATGCGCCAGCCGGTGGCCCGATTCTACACCTGGCAGGAGGATGCCATCCACTACGTCTACGCCCAGAGCCAGGGCAAGCCGCACCGCATCCAGCAGATCTGCCTGGAAGCCGTAAACACCATGCTCGACAACAAGCGCCGCGTGATCACGATCGGCGATGTGCAGGAAGCCTATAAGCGGGTGCTTTTTGCCGAGGGCAACTGATCCCATCGCCCGTCCTTCTTCCCCCCCCTCGCCTTTTGCTGCGCCATGAACAAATCCCCCGTCCCCCCCAATCCCTACATCGTCGGCGGCTGGGTGACCGGCAAAGATTTCTACGGCCACACCCTGCTGCGCCATGACATTTTGTATGGCCCCAACAATTATGTGTGGGTGATCGGCACCCGCCGCGTGGGCAAAACATCGCTGCTACGCCAATTGGCGTTGGATGCCGGCCCGCCCTATCTGCCGATCTACTGGGATCTGCAAGGCTGCGAATCGGCTGCGGACCTGGGCGACGAGTTGTTCTATGCCGTCGAAGAGCACCAGGCCGCCTTTGCCGCGCTCGGTCTGGACATCGCCCCCCTGGAAAACAGCAGCCTCCGCCGGCAATTGCGCACCTTGTGTCAGGCTGCGGCCGCGCATGACCGCACCCTCCTGCTCCTGATCGATGAGCCGGAAGTGCTGATCGCCATCGCCGAGCGGGAGCCGGTGCAAGTGCAGCGGCTGCGGGCCGCATTCCAACGGCCCACCAACCTGCGCGTGGTGCTGGCCTCCACCAAATCGCTGACCCGCCTGGAAGAGATCAGCGAAGCCTGGCCGACCTCGCCCTTTCTCGCCGGTTTTATCCCGCGGCACCTTTCCGGCCTCGGCCCGGAGGAAGCCGAGGGCCTGATCCGTCAGGTGCGGGCGCCGCAACGCACGCAGGTGGACGAGGAAACAGTGGCCGCGATCCAGGCCATCACCAACAACCACGCCTTCCTGGTGCAGTGGCTCTGCTATCGACTCTACCAGCCGGATGGCAGCCTGCGCCGGCCCGGCCCCAGCGACATCTACCTCGACCCCATGATGGCCTCCCTCTTCCAGCAGACGTACAAACACCTCTCGCCCAGCGAACGCCTGATCTTGCTGCGCCTGAGCCAGGGAGGGCCATGCAGCGTGGAGGGACTGGCCGAGGCGCTGCAGATCGATGTAACGGCAACACGCATCTATCTTTACGCCCTGAACCGGTTGGGGTATACTCGCAAAAATGCTGCCACCGGCTGCATCATCATCGGCAACGACTTTTTCCAACTCTGGCTCGAAGGCAACCACGCCAAAATGGCGCTCGACGATGCCGAAGTGACCGACTCCTCGGTACAAGATCTGGCCCGCGCCGGCAAAGAGCAAGAGCGAGGATACTGGCAACAGCAGTTGCACGTCTATCGTTTGAATCTGGCCCGGCTGGAAGTGCAGGCCGCCAATTATGGCATCGACACCCCTCTGAAACTGCAAAACGAACTCGAATTTCACCACCGCAAGATCGCCGAACTCGAAGCCCGTCTGGATACTTTGCCTGTGTAGCCCTCTTTTCCCCACGCAGACCGATCCATGATGCTGCTCCTCCGGGGCAGCATCTTCTTTTCTCAGGAGAATTTTGCATGTCTATCCCGTTGGTAGACCTCAAAGCCCAATACGCCGGCATCCGCCCCGATATCGACGCCGCCATCCAACGTGTGATCGAGAGCACCGCCTTCATCATGGGGCCAGAGGTGAGCGCGTTCGAGACCGCGTTCGCCGCTTATTGCGGGGCCAAACACGCCATCGGCGTTTCCAGCGGCACTGCCGCCATCTTTCTCACGCTGGCCGGCTACGGCATCGGCCCCGGCGACGAGGTGATCACCACGCCCTTCACCTTTTTCGCCACCGGCGAGGCCATTTCGCAGGCCGGCGCCCACCCGGTGTTCGTGGATATCGACCCGCAGACCTACAACATCGACCCGGCCCGGATCGCCGCCGCCATCACGCCCTACACCAAGGCGATTATGCCGGTGCATCTCTACGGCCAGCCCGCAGACATGGAGCCGATCAACGCCATTGCCCAGGCCCACGGCCTGAAAGTGATCGAGGACGCGGCCCAGGCGCATGGCAGCCGCTATCAGGGCCGCCGCGCCGGCAGCCTGGCCGACGCCGCCTGCTTTTCCTTCTATCCCAGCAAGAACCTGGGCTGTTATGGCGATGGCGGCGCCGTGGTGACCGATGATGATGATCTGGCGGCGCGGGTGCGGCTGCTGCGCGATCATGGCCGTATCAACAAGTATGAGCACAGCGAATTGGGCTATGGCCACCGGCTCGACGGCTTGCAAGCCGCCATCCTCGCCGCCAAGCTGCCCTATCTGGATGGTTGGAACGCAGGCCGCCGCCAGCGCGCGGCCCGCTATGCCGAGTTGCTGGCCGATACGCCTGTCGTCACCCCCACGCATCTGGCCGAGACTGAGCCGGTCTACCACTGCTATGTGGTGCGCGTGCCCGAACGCGAAGCCACCCTCAATCAGATGCAGGCGGCGGGCATCGGCGTCGGCGTGCACTATCCCATCCCTCTGCACCTGCAACCCGCCTATCGCTATCTCGAACTGGAACGGGGCAGCTACCCCATCTCCGAGTTGATGGCCGAGTCGGTGATCAGCCTGCCCATGTACGCCGAAATGAGCGACGAACAGCAAGACGCCGTCGTCGCGGCCATCAAGGCGGCGCTGTAAAAAGAGGGTATTGGGTATTGGGTATTAGATATTGGGTATTGGGTATTTCATGAGTTCGCGTTGATTAATGACTAATCATTAAAAACATTCCAATATCCAATACCCAACCATGTCCCCACCCGAACTCTCCGTCCTGATCCCGGCCTATAACGAGGCGGAAAATGTGGCCGAATTGGTGGAACGCGCGGCCGCCGCTTTCGCCGCGCTCGGCGTGGCCGCAGAATTGGTGTTCGTGGACGACGGCAGCCGGGATGGCACCGCCAATCGGGTGAAGACGCTGCAAGCGCAGTATCCCTGGCTGCGGCTGGTGCAACATCGCCGCAATCAGGGGCTGACCGCGGCCCTGCGCAGCGGTTTCCGGGCTGCCCGCGGGGAATACATCCTTTTCCTCCCGGCGGATCTGGAATCACACCCCGATGAGGACATCCCCAAGCTCTACGCCAAGCTCTTGCAGGGCTACGACGTGGTATCGGGCTGGCGGCAGGGCCGCGGAGATGGCAAGGAAGCAGCCTCGGCCATCTACAACACCGTCTCTCGCCGCCTTTTCCCCATCGACGTGCACGACGCCAACTGGGTCAAGGGCTTTCGCCGCGAAGTGATCGAGCAATTGCCGCCGTTGCGCTCCGATTGGCATCGTTTCCTGGTGCACATCGCTGCCGACCGCGGCTTCCGCGTGGGCGAGACGCCGACGACCTGGTACCCGCGGCGGGCCGGCCGCTCGCATTTCGGCTTCAGTCGCATCCCCATCTCCCTGCTCGATGTCCTGGTCATCCGCTTTCTGCTCACCTTCCAGCAGGCGCCGATGCGCTTTTTCGGCGGGCTGGGGCTGAGCAGCCTGGCTGTCAGCGGCGCCACCTTCCTCTATCTGGCCTATCTCTGGTTCGGGCGGGCGATGCAGCAGCGTCCCATCTTCTGGCTGGCGTTGGGGCTGGCCCTGGCCGGGCTGCTCTTCTTCCTGGTCGGCTTCCTGGCCGAGTTGATCGTGGCGCAGGGCGACCGCCTGGCCGAGCTGGAAGAACGCCTGAGAGGCCACGAACAAGACATTCCCCCCTCCTAAACGCAAGATATAGGGTATTAGATATTAGATATTGGATATTCGCACATATAGTGTCGATTAATATCAAATATCTAATATCGTAAAAATTTATTTTATTCTGTCATTGCGAGTGACCCATCCTGCTGCAGCAGGATGGGTCACTCGCAATGAAATTACCTAATACCCAATACCCAACATGCCCCGGCTGCTGATCATCACCACCAATTTCCCCCGTCAGGAGGGCGACCCACAATCGCCCTGGCTGATCGAGTTGCTGGGGCGGTTGCAGGCGCGCGGGTTCGAGATCGATGTGCTGGCGCCCGCCTATGGCGGCGGCCCGGATCAGCAGTTTCACGGCATGCGCGTGCGGCGTTTTCGCTACGCGCCCGCGCCCTGGGAAACCCTGACACACGACGAAGGCGCGCCCAACAAAATCCGCAAAAACCCCGCTTTGCTGCTATTGCTCCCTTTTTACCTGCTTTCCGGCCTGATCGCGGCCTGGCGGCTGGGACGAAAGGGGCGCTACGACCTGATCCACGTGCATTGGCCCATCCCCCAGGGCTTGTTCGGGCTGGCGGCGCGGGCGGCCGGCGGCGGCAGGCTTGTCGCCACTTTTTACGGGGCCGATCTGGTCATGGCGGCGCGCTATCCCCTGGCCCGGCCCTTCCTGCGCCGCTTCACCGCCGGCTGCGCCGATGTGGCCGCCATCTCCACCTACACCGCCCGCAGTCTCAGCGCGCTCACGGGCCGCGCGGCCCGGCTCATCCCCTATGGCGTGACTGTGCCCCCGCCCGCGGCGCGCTGGCCGGCCCAGCCGGGTCTGCTCCTCGCCGTGGGCCGGCTGGTCGAACGCAAAGGCTATCCCTTCCTGATCGAAGCCCTGGCCCGGCTGCGCCACCGCCCCAACTTGCGCCTGATCCTCGTCGGCGAAGGCCACGAACGCGCGGCCATCGAAGCCCGCATCCGCACAAGCGGGCTGGAAGATCGGGTGACGCTGGCTGGCCGCGTCAGCGACGACGACTTGCAGCGGCTCTACCAATCCTGCCAGATGTTCATCCTGCCGGCCATCATCGACAGCGCCGGCGACACGGAGATGCTGGGCATGGTGCTGCTGGAGGCGATGCGCTATCGCAAGCCGGTGATCGCCTCGGCGGTCGGCGGCATCCCCGACATCGTCACAGATGGCGAGACCGGCCTGCTGGTAGCGCCGCAAGACCCAGAGGCCCTGGCCGCGGCCATCGCCCGCCTGCTCGACGACCCTGATCTGGCCCAACGCCTGGGCGACGCCGGCTACGAGCACGCCCGCGCCCGGTTCTCGTGGGAAGCGATCGAAGCAGAGACGCTGGCTTTGTATGGGATGGAGGGGGCCGCTGTTTTCCTGCCCGGCGCGGCGCGTGGTGTACAATAGCCGCCATGTTGTCACGCCTTCGCCAGCCCGCGCAAGTGTTCTTTTTGCTGTTGGCCTTCCTCTTCATCGCCCTCTTGTTGCGCAGCCAATGGGATGAACTCAGCGCCTATCCCTGGCAGTTGCGCCCCTCCTGGCTGATCTTGTCCGCCCTCCTGATCGGGGCCAGTTGGCTGATAGAGGTCGGCATCTGGCGGTGGACGTTGATCTTGATGGGCGGGCGCCTGTCCTTTGTCGTCGCCGCCCGCATCTGGTTCCTCAGCGCCATCGTCCGCTACATCCCCGGCAATGTCTGGCAGCCGCTGGGCATGATGGTGCTCTGCCAGCGCCGCGGCATCCGCGCCGAAGCCACGATCAGCAGCATCGCCCTCTTCCAGGCCGTGAATTTGCTCACCATTTTTGTCATTGCCGCGGTCTATTTCCCGTTGTCCGGCAATCTGGGCCTGCTGACCGAGTTGCTGCCGGGGCTAGACCTGTGGCTGGGGCTGGCGGGGCTGCCGATCCTCCTCTTTTTGCTGCGCCCGGCCTGGCTGATCGCCCTGCTGAATTGGATGCTGCGCCGCATTGGCCGCTCTCCGCTGCCCATGGAACTGCGCAGCCGCACCCTGCTGGCGCTGATGGTCGTCACCGTGGTCGATTGGCTGCTGTTCGGGGCGGGGTTCGGGGCGCTGATCATGGCCATCACGCAGTTCGGGGTCGCCGAACTGCCGCGGTTGTGGCCGCATCTGGCCAGCACCTATGCCGTGGCCTATGCCCTGGGCTATCTCAGCTTTGTCACTCCCAGCGGCCTGGCGGTGCGCGAGGGCGCGCTCTATCTCTTGTTGACGCCCCTCCTGGGCGGCGGCCTGACCACCGCCGCCTCTCTGGCCATGCGCGTGTGGTTGCTTTTGGGCGAATTGGCCGCAGCCGGGTTGAGTTTGCTGGTTGGCCGGGAGAATGTCCCGGTGGTGGAACAGCCGGCGCTGGTCGGGGGTATGGGGGATGGCTAGCAGGTTCGACCGCTACCGCCTGATCCTGGGTCTGTTGATAGTGGTCTACATTCTGCTCTTTGCCAGCCTGGCCTTCGACCTGCACACCGGCCTGCGCACGCACAAATCGGATCTGGGGCAGATGGCGCAGGCCCTGTGGAATACTTCGCGCGGGCGCTTCGTGGAGTCGATTCAGGATGATTTCCTTTCCAGCCGCCTCACCGATCATGTGGAACCGATCTTCCTGCTGATCGCTCCGGCGCTGTGGCTGTGGGAGGATGTGCGGGCGCTGCTGTTGGTGCAGGTGCTGGCGGTGGCGGTGGGCGCCTGGCCGCTGTTCGAGTTGGCGCGGCGCAAGCTCGGCCCGGGCCTGGCTTTGGCTCTGGCCCTGGCCTATTTGCTCGATCCGCACTTGCAGTCCGCCGTTCTCACCGAATTCCATGCCATCCCCTTTGCCGCGCCTCTGATCCTGTGGGCGTTTTGGGCAATCGCGGCGGAACGATGGTGGCAGTTCGCTATCGCCGCGCTGCTGGTGGCCGCCGTCAAAGAAGAGGCCGCGCTGCTGGCCGCGGGCCTGGGCGTGTGGGCGTTCTATCGAAGTGTCAGGAGGCAGGTGTCAGGTGTCAGGTGTCAAGTGTCAGGTGTCAAGTGTCAGGATCCACGCCCCACGCCCCACGCACCACGCACCACGCATCACGCACCACGCACCACGCACCACGCCTCACGCCTCGCGCATTCCCTCCCCCTCGCCGTCATCCTCATTTCCCTGCTCTGGTTCTATCTTGCCACCTTCGTGATCGTGCCCGCGCACGCTGCGCCGGTGCACGGCAGCGCCGAATCGGCCTATTTCCAGCGTTACGGCGCGCTCGGCAATTCTCCGCTCGACATCTTCCGCAGCATCCTCACCCGCCCCGGCCTGGTCTGGCAGATCGCCAGCGAACCGGCGCGGGTGCAGTATCTGATCGGGCTGCTGGCGCCTTTCGGGTTTCTGGGGCTGCTGGCGCCGGAAATAATCCTGCTGGCCCTGCCGGTGCTGCTGGCCAACCTGCTCAGCGCCTATCCCGCCCAGTACTATGGCGAATTTCACTACAGCGCCCCGCTCACGCCTTTTTTCGCGGTCGCTGCCGTCTACGGCCTGAGACGTATCAGGTGTCAGGTGTCAGGTGTCAGGTGTCAAGCTTCGCGCATCTTCCCCGCGGCGTTCACGCTTTTGCTGCTGATCGCTTCTGCCCTGTCCTATGCCCACGCCGGGCGCGGGCCGCTGGGCGGGCGCTACGATCCCACGCCCATCACTGCCCACCATCGCCTGCTGCCCCGCTTCGTCGCCCAGATTCCCGCAGACGCCGCGGTCAGCGCCACCGCCGCGGTGCACCCGCACCTCAGCCTGCGCCGCTTTGTCTACCAATTTCCCCTCGGCCTGGACGCGGCCACGCCCGCGGCATGGGCCTTGCTCGACGTCACCGCCGGCACCGACATGGCCCCCGGCGACCTCAAAAGCCAGGTGGATGCCATGCTGGCCGCGGATTGGGGCATTGTCGACGCTGCCGACGGCTTTTTGCTGCTGCGCCGCGGCGCCGCGGCCAAGACCCTCCCCCCCGCCTTCTACGATTTCACCCGCGCAGAGGGCGATCCCACCGCCGCGCCCCTGCGTCTGACCGGCGTCGAAGCCGTCGACTGGCCGCGCTGGCGGCAGACAAAAGTGATCACACATTGGCAGGTCGGGGCAGATTACACGCCCGGCGCGGTGCGGCCCTGGCTGGAGCTGCGCTCTCCCGGCGGCGAGACATTGTACACCTTCGCCGACAGCACGCCCACCGCCCTGATCTGGCTGCCGCCCGATCAATGGCAGCCGGGCGATCTGATCGCCATCGAGACCCTGGGCCTTTTCCTGCCCCGTGTCTGGGGCGCGGTGGCCGGCGTCGTGCACGGCCCGGATCCTGGCGAACCTGCCCATCGCCTGCCCGCGGATCTGGTCGCGCCCGGCCTGCCGGCCAGCCCCGATGGCACGCTGGCCCTGGCCGCGGCCTATCGCCGCGATGAAGCGGCGCGCTTGCAGCCCCTCTCCCGCGACGTACTCATCGACCCGCTGCTCGATCTGGGGCCGGCCGCCGTCGCCGCGCGCTTCCATCTGCCCGACGGCCGCGAGGCGCGGGTGGAAGCCTGGCTGCCCCGCGCCGCCTTCCCCGGCCAGACGATCGATCTGATCCTGCGCTGGGACGCGGTCCTGCCCGCGGATGTGACGCCTTTCCTGCACCTGCGCCAGGGCGAGGCCCTCATTGCCCAGAGCGACGGCCCGCCGCACCTTTTCATCCCCACCACAGCCGGTTATGATTGGCGGCAGCTCACCCTGCCGGCGGAGCTTGATCTGGCAACGTCGCTGCGCCTCAGCCTCGGCCTCTACCGCCCCGCCACCGGCGAGCGTTTGCCGGCCATCGCGGCCGCGGGCGCGCCGGCTGCCGACGCGATCGACCTCGGCCTCCTGCCCCTGACCGCGCCCCCGCCGCCCGATCAAGCCTGCGCGCTGGCCGCAGTCATCTGCGCCAGCCAGCCCTCAACCCGCTAGTGGAAATGAACCACGCCCTGCTATCCAATCCCCATCTCCCCAAGACCGATCATGACCCTGACCCTGAACGACTACCAACAACTGGCTCTGCGCACCGCCGGCAACCACGGCGATTTCGACCGCACCCTCATCTACACCGCCCTCGGCCTCAACGGCGAAGCCGGCGAGACCGCGGAACTGATCAAGAAAGCCTTTTTCCACGGCCACGAACTCGACCGCGACAAACTCGTCAAAGAACTCGGCGACGTGCTCTGGTATGCAGCGGTCATGGCTGACGCCCTGGGCCTGTCTCTGGCCGAGATCGCCCAGCACAACATCGACAAACTGGCCGCCCGCTATCCCCAAGGCTTCTCGCACGAACGCTCGCGCAATCGTGAGGTGTGAGGCGTAAAACGTAAAACGTAAAACGTATGTCCATCGTCCATCGTGAGGGGTGAACGAAAACCTATCAAATCCTCACGTTTTACGCTTTACGCTTTACGTTTTACGCTTTACGTTTTACGTTTTACGCTTTACGCCCCCCCATGGCCCGCCGCCACACCCTCCTCGCTCTCATTCTCCTCGCCTTCGCCCTGCGTCTGCACCATCTGGACGTGCAGAGCCTGTGGTACGACGAGGGCGTGACCGCGCAGGTGGCGCGGCTGGGCCTGAGCGAACTGGCCCGCTGGACTGCGGATGACATCCAGCCGCCGCTTTACTACATGCTCGTGTCGGGCTGGCTGCGGCTAAACCCGTTTGGCGAGTTGATCCTGCGCTGGCCCTCGGCCGCGTTCGGGACGCTGCTGATCCCGCTGTTGTGGGCGCTGGGCCGGCGGCTGTGGGACGAGCGGGCCGGATTACTGGCCGCGCTGGTCGCCGCCGCCTCGCCGGTGATGGTCTATTACGGCCAGGAAGCGCGCATGTACACGCTGTTAATCAGCCTGGTGGCGCTGGCGGCGCTGGCCCTGCTGCGCTGGGAGGAGGATGGACGACGGGCGACGGACAATGGCGGAGGGGGCGAGGGGCGAGGGGGGGAGAAGAGGAGGGACGCGGGGGGAAGGGCGCAGTGGGGGGCGCGCGTTCTATACGCGTTGGCCGCGCTGGCCGCGCTGTACACGCACTACTTCGCCCTGTTTGCGCTGCTGGCGCTGGCCCTGCATTGGCTGATCCGGCGACGCCGCGACAGGGCGCAATGGCTCTCCTTTTTGGGGATCAACGCCCTCGTGGGCGTGGGCTATCTGCCCTGGGCGCCGGCCATGCTCACCCGCTTCCAGGCCGACGCCAGCTATTGGACGGGACGGCTGAAGGTGGGCGAGGCGCTGCTCGACGTACTCATGCATTTCACCCTCGGCGCCACCGAAGTCATGGCCGAGGCCGACGCCCGCGCCTGGCTGGCAGCCCTCACAATTGCGGCCCCGGTCTGGCTCTATGGCTTGCGTCTTGCCCGTCGCCGCTCGTCCGCGCCCGCCCCTGCCCTGCTGATCATCCTCTGGGGCCTGCTGCCGGCCCTGCTCATCCTTGTCCTGGCCTACCGCACCCCCAAATTCAACCCCCGCTACCTGTTGATCAGTTGGCCGGCCTGGGCCTTGCTGGTGGGCGGGGGCCTCAGCGGCCTGTGGGCGGGCGATCCTGAGGATCTACTCACCTGGGTCGCCGCCACAGTGCGGCGGCTGCTGGCCCTGGCCGCCCTGCTGTTGGTGCTGGCCGCGCATGCCGTCGGCCTGCTCAACTGGTTCGCCAACGACAACTTCGCCAAATCTGCCTGGCGCGAGGGGATCAGCGAAATGTATTTCCAGCGCCAGGCGGATGAAGCCGCGCTGCTCCTTTCCGGCCACGCCTACCCCGTGTTCGACGCGTACCTGCCCCCGCGTTTCGGCGTCCCCCGCTACCTGCTGCCAGAGATGGACATCCTGAATGTGCGCCAGGTGGTGGGCTGGGCCGAGGCGGCGCAAACCCTGAACCGGATCGCTGCCGCGCAGGGGGGCGTCTGGCTGTTCACCTGGCAAGATGAGGTGATCGACCCCAGCGGCGTCACGGTGCTCCTGCTCGACCGCTTTGCCGACGCCCAGCCCACGCCCGCGCTGCCCTACCTGGGACTGCGGCATTACCGGTTCCGGCCCGGCCAGGTCTTCCCCGCCCGGCCGCCCGGCCTGATTGCACCGGCAGCATTGGGCGGGGCCGTGCAAGTGGTCGGGGCCGAGGCCACGACCGCGGGGGTGTGGCTCTATTGGCAGGCGCTGCAACCCGATCTGCCCGATCTGCAAGTCGCCATCACCCTGCGCCGCGCCAGTGGGCAGATCTTGGCCCAGCACGACCTGCGCCCCGCCGGCTACGATTTCCCCACCACCCGCTGGCAGATGGGGGAAATCTACCCGCACTGGCTGGCCGCGGGCCTGCCCCCCGGCCCCCTCACCCTCGAGATCACCCTCTATGACAGCGCCAGCGCCAGCGTGCTTGGCGTCCAACGCCTGTTTTTGACCGCGCCGGCACAGGCCTGCGCGGTCTGCGGATGAGACGATGGACGGTGGACGAGCGAATCGCCTTTCGTCCTTCGTCTTTCGTCTTTCGTCTTTCGTCCTTCGTCCATCGTCCGCCTGAAGTGCTGCTCACGCACTCTCAAAGGAGACTTGCACATGTCCATTCCCGCCCGATTCGCCCCCAGCCCCGCCACGCTGGCCGGCGAGAATACCGACATTTACTTCCTGCGGGCCCGGCAGATCCTGGAAGCCGAAGGCATGGCCCCCGATGTGATCATGGAAGTGTTCGCCAACGCAGAGGGGCTGCTCTGCGGCATGCAGGAGGCGCTGGCCCTGCTGGCCCAGGTCTTACCGCGCGCCGCTCAAGTGGAGGCCCTGCCCGAAGGAGCTGAAATAGCCCGCAAAGAAGTCGTTCTGCGCATCCGCGCGCCCTATCCCAGCTTTGCCCTCTACGAGACCGCTTTGCTGGGCATGTTGGCGCACGAGACCGGCTGGGCCACGGCCGCCCGCCGCTGCGTGTTGGCAGCCGCAGAGACCCCGGTGATCAGTTTCGGCGCCCGCCACGTGCACCCCGATGTCAGCGCCCGCATGGAATACGCGGCCATGATCGGCGGCTGCGCCGGCTGCGCCACCCCTGCCGGCGCAGCCCTGGCCGAGATCGAAGCCAGCGGCACCCTTCCCCACGCCCTCATCCTCTGTTTCGGCGACACCGTCGCCGCGGTGCAGGCCTTCGACCGCCTCATGCCCCCGTCCGTGCGCCGCATTGCCCTGGTCGACACCTTCAAGGACGAGGCGGAGGAAAGCCTGCGCGTAGCCGCGGCCCTGGGCGACCGACTGTGGGGCGTGCGCCTGGACACCCCCTCCGAGCGGGGCCGCGTCACCGCCGAACTGGTGAAAGAAGTGCGGGCGCGGCTGGATCAGGCCGGGCACACGCAGGTAAAGATCGTAGTCAGCGGCGGCATCGACGCCGAGCGCATCCGCTATTTTCGCCAGCACGCGGCCCCGGTGGACGCGTTCGGCGTGGGCAGCGCCATCAGCGGCGCGGCGCCGATCGATTTCACCGCAGACATCAAAGAGATCGCGGGCCGACCGGTGGCCAAACGGGGCCGCATCCCCGGCCTCACCCCCAACCCTCGCCTGCAATCCTGGACACCAACTTGAAAAGAACGCAGGCAAAGCCAACGGGCGGCGGCAAGCCTCCCCACGCCACAGGAGCCCTCACATGACCCCATTTCCCACTTTTTACGATCCCAATCGCATCGGCACCCTCTTCTATCCCGATATGGCGCATATCGCCGCGGCAGCAGAGCAGGCCCAGCTCCCCCCTGCCAGCGCAGACAAAGAGCAAGTCTGCCTGCTGATCATCGACATGCAGGTCGATTTCTGTCACCCCGACGGCAGCCTGTTCGTGCCCGGCGCGGTTGCCGACATCCGTCGCACCATCGAATTCATCTACCTTCACGCCGCCCGCATCACCCAGATCGCCTGCTCCCTCGACTCGCACCTGCCCCATCAGATCTTTGCGCCCGCCTGGTGGGCCGACGCCGCCGGTAACCATCCCCAGCCCTTCACCCTGATCAGCGCCGCGGACGTGCATGCAGGCCGCTGGCGCCCGCTACACGAGCCGGAATGGTCGCTCTATTACGTCGCACAGTTGGAGCGGGAAGCGAAAAAACAGCTCACCATCTGGCCCTACCATGTGCTGATCGGCAGCACCGGCCATGCCCTCGACCCCGAATTGTGGTGCGCCGTCTTCTGGCACGCGCTGGCCCGGCGCACTCAGCCCCTGTGGCTGAGCAAAGGCAGCGTATCCCTGACCGAACACTATTCGATCCTGCAGCCGGAGGTGCCCACGCCCGATCAGCCTGACGGCGAGACAAACCAATCCTTCCTCGATATCCTAGCCGCGGCGGATCGCGTGATCATTGCCGGCGAAGCAGAGAGCCACTGCGTGCTGGAGACGGTGGAGGATCTGGTGGAGGCCTTCGGCGATCAGCCCGATCAATTGGCCAAAGTGCTCTTCCTGCGCGATTGCACCTCGCCGGTGCTGCATCCGCAGGTGGATTTCCATGCCATCGCCCAGGCGCGCTTCGCTCACTTTGCCGAACAGGGCGTGCGCTTCATCGACAGCACCGAACCTCTGCCCTTCTGAGCCGGGCCGCGCTCAACGAGAGACGCGGCCCATCTGTTCTTGCAGGGACTTGGGCAGGCGGGGGATGGTCTTGGGCGCCACCTCCCAGTCGAGGATGTCGATATCGGCCGTGGTCTGGCCGACGCGGAGGGTGAAGGGGCGCAGGCTGTGGTCCGTGCACTCCGGCCCCATGCCGCAGACGACCGCCTTGGTATAGCCGCCCAGGTAAAGGGTGTCGGGCAGCCAGGCATAGACGATGTACACGCCCGGCGGCAGGGCAACTTCGTAACGCGCCTCGTCGATGTCGGTCACAATCACGCGCTGCGGGATGCGGGCCCTGCGTTCCAGGAAGTAGAGATGGAGCGGGGCCGGTTCCACGCCCTCCGGCCAGGAGAGCAGGCCGCTCACCACGCCCAGGCGGGGGGCCGGGGCAGGGCGGGTGGCGGTCGGCGTGGGCGAGACCGGCGTCTCCGGCGTCTCTGTCGGCGTGATCGGCGTCGGCGTGGCCGTGGCCGGGATCGGCGTCTCCGTCGGCGTGGCCGTGGCCGGGATCGGCGTCTCCGTCGGCGTGGCCGTGGCCGGGATCGA
>JAANMV010000972.1_pt1 | contig 33550 bp, 37 predicted proteins | sample 7279661 | NCBI WGS metagenome assembly JAANMV01 (sample SAMN14094540, study PRJNA606508) | bioreactor metagenome | isolation source: A lab-scale SPAN reactor treating ammonium-rich wastewater day 121 | place: Ireland: Galway | collected 2017-05-16
ATAAGGATCTGATTGGCCAGAGCGAAATCCAGTCCGGCTCGGTCGGCGCCTGTCTGACCGCCGGCGATGATCTTGCGAATCGCAGTCATCTGTTTTCGCAGTGGAGATTTCTCAGGGATGGAGCCGCGTCGTCTCCAAGGGTCGGGCCGCGCTCAAGGAGAGGCTGTTCGTTTGGGCAGATCATGTCCCTCCACTCCTCGGGAAGACGAAGCGCCGTGTCCGCCGCATGTCCGAGCTTCCGGAGGCGACAGCCGCACGAATATAGGTCGCCAGTCGGGGTGACAAACGGGCCGTCGCACACGCATTGTCTGAACGGATGATTTCCCCAGCGCTTGGCCCGGCCTGCCGGCACGATCAAGTGCAGCGTATTGATCCTCCGATAATCCCCCGGTTGTTTGGAGGGTTCAAAGGCGCGGAATACTTGGGGATCAATAGGGTCGTGGAATTCGTCCCGAGAAACACTGGCACAAATCACGCCGACTTTGGCGAGCGCGGCCAATTCGAGGGCGACAGCGGTTCGGCTGCCGTTGGTGACCAAGCCGACCGCTGGCATCCCCAATTCGTAGGTCAGCGCTGCCTTCGCTCGTATGGACCACCACAGAAAATCCATGAAGAGAGGATGCAGCGTCGGTTCACCGCCTCCCAAGGTGATGGGAGTTTCTTCCCGCTCGGAGAGTTCGAGCACCCGACGAAATGTTTCGGCGTCCATGTCCGGGCCGCGTTCATCGCAACTGAAGCTGCAGTGATTGCAGCTCATGTTGCAGCGTTTGGTGATCTGGATGTAGAGGCTCATGCGGAACTGAATGTGCCTGCTCGACGAGTCGGGACAGCGCCTGCGGACGAGTCGATTTCGGTAAAGGGTTGGGATCTCGATGTCTCAAGAGGTGCGCCATTCGACGGCTCGGGGCATCTCTGGCCGGCCGCCCTCGTCATAGCCATAGTGAAGCGCATCCACTATGACGCTCTTCCCGGCGCGAAACGCTCCCACCAGTTGCCTGCGTTCGTCCTGCGTGAGTCCGCTGCCGCACTGAAAATCAGGCTGACCGTGCGTCCGCAGCACCATCACAAGGCGTGCGGGTTCCGCGCAGGCGAGCCGTCGCAGTGCGAAACTTTCCCTGCGCACCGGCTTCACCTTCCAAGCGGCTCCCCGGGCTTTGTTTTGACCCCCGATCTTGCACAATGAAGATGCATCGGCGTCCCAGAAAACGAATCCCTCACAGCCGATGTGGTTGCTTGCCGCAACAGCCGCTTCGGCTTCGCTCAGGTTTTGGTAACGTGCGGCCGCCACACGCATCGTTGAGGGTATAATCTGGTAACGTTCTTCGTAGGGCCGGTGGTGAAGCGATCGCCCTGCCGCGGTGAGCAAGTCGAAGGAGAGAAACTTGGCCTCGGGCGGAGATTCCCCACTCCCGTTTCGATGCCAGGTGTACCAGGTCTGAAAAGCCCCAAGATCTTCGATGCCGGCGACCGGAACAAACAGTTCACCCAGGAAAATCGTACCGGGAGCAGCGTCGTTCAAGGCGCTCTTCCATTCTCCGCCCTCAAACCACGGGCTGTCACGCAGACTCGTCAGGTAAAGGTTGGAGGCGGTGTAGAATTCCACGTCGCCGGGCGATTTCACGACGGCTGCTGCAAAGTTGCCGTTGTATTTGCGGCTGGCGACGATGCGCGGGTTGCGCTGGAGATCGATCGGGCGGATTTCGCGGATCGGTTTGCTTGGAAGAAAACGCCGGGCTTGGATCGCTGCAACTATTTCCTCGAAGCTCATGCTCGCTTGCATAATTGGTCGAAGACTTTTTCGAATTCAGAACAGCGTTGGAGCTTTCGGAATCTCCTTCAGGCGCAAGTTGAGGCGCCCTCCTCAAGCGGGATATTGAAAGCGCTTTGGCCTTCATCCCAATTGAACCGCATCATTTGTCCGGTATCTACCGCGACGCCCATAAACAATCCGTCGCCACCTGTAGCTCGGACCTCGACCGGAACTCCTGCGACCGTCAGTCTTTTCCATTCCTGACCGCAGAGCGGGATCTCGGTGCGAAGATGTTCTGGGAGCACGTTGACGGGGTCGGCATGCGCAATCCCATTAACGACGCACACAACCGGACAGGCTGACTCCCGGGTTTTGAAGAGCAGGGCGTTGGGCGGCGGGTCGATTGGGAATGCGTGCGCAGGTCGTTTGAACGAGTAACAGCTTCTGGGAATCTCGACTCGGATGCCGGCCCTTTCCGCAATCGGCTTGTGCTCGGGATGAATGAACCAGTGATCGTCTTCGTGCCAGGCGAATCGACCGAGCCATATTTTCGGAAGACCGTTGCCTGTGATTTTCAGCCAGCCCAGGGCTGCGGCGAGGTATTCCGGGTGAACGGATCCTTCAACAGGACTCAAGCGGGGATCGATGCCCTCTTCATCGGCAACCTCGCACACAATTTCCGCCGCGGCGCAGATGTGGTCGGGAATTCCCATCTCGGCCAAACGTTCGCCGACAATCACCGAGCCGCTGTAATGATAGCAGTCGCAGTATCGGTGCAGGGCCTCGCACACCGCGATGCCGGCCTCTCTCAGTGCGCGGTCGAATTCAGCCTTTCTTTCCCCTGACGGCGCGGAAGGAAGGGTGCTTTCCAGAGTGTTGCGGTTAGCAGTTCGCATGAGGTGAAACGAGGGCTGGAATCAGATGGAGTCGATGGTGGCCGTGGAGCGTTCCTGTCGTACAGATTCGGGCTCGTCCTGCGGGCTCGTCGCTGAGAACCCGGCATCTCTCACCTGAGCAACCAAGGAAGCGACCAGGCTCTGGTACGCGTGGAAGCGCTCAAGAAGTTTCTCGATGCTGCGGCGAGACCAGTAGCCGCCGTCGTCGGAAACAGTTTCGACCAGTCCTGAAGAGTATCCGATGTCCAATGCCTTGATCAGGCAACCGTGGGCTTCAAGGAAATTCGCCGGGCCGCCGTACTGTGCGCATCCGGCGTACTGGGTCTTGCAATCCCAACTCCCCGTCCAAAGTTCCGACTCCTCGTTCCGCAGTCGCATGCGCGCGATTTCGGTTCCCGGCCCAGGCAGGAGATCAAACCAAACCTGTTTATCCGTGACGGCCAATTCGGAAATTTTACAGCCGGGCAAATGCCGTTTGAGCTGCGCTTGCCAGTCGCTCATGCGCTGCCCGATTTCCTCCGAACGGCCGCTGGCAGCAAGTTGATAGCAGATGCTCAGACCCATTCGTCCTCAGTTTGTTTTGCGCGAAGCGATCGGTCCGGCTCGTAAGGCTCGAACCGAGCGGTAGCAAGACTGGTGTCGGCCATCATAGGGATGCTGTGCCAGGATCATTATAGCGGCGCCGTCTCTGCGACTTGGATTTCGAGAGAATGGTAGAAGTGATATTTGGCAATGCGTTGAGCGCCTTCAGTCGTTCGGGCAAGGACGCGCCACGTTTCCCATTGTGCCGGTCTGAAAACGACGTTGAAGCAAGGCGCTCGCAGAACTCGGACAAGAAATTCCTCTTGCGGTGGTTCAATGTGCGGTGCGCGGATCGTTGACATGGTGAATTTGTCAGCTCTTGCCCGTTTACGATCCCGTGCAACCCGAGTGATGCTTCACGCTGTATTTAGTTTAGCGTGCGAGCAGGTGTGAAGTTCCTCTTGTCCGCCGGTATTCGGCGCAAGCGTGTTTCCGTCCTCGGACGATCCCCGCACTTCTCCGCCCTCACGCAGATTGGAGATGTTCGACTGATACCTTGCGCCTTTTCGTCAGGAGGTCGTAGATGATCTCGATCAAGCCTCTTTGCAACTCGAGGGACATGTCACCAGCGCCGGTTCGGAGATGCATGTACTCCTCGATGAGAGCTTTGGCTATTACAGGAACATCCTGGTCCAACAGATCTTCAAGCACCTGGATGCGTTGGTTGACTGGATCGGCCAGGGCCCGGCACTCGATCTTGTCATCCTGGTGAATCTTTTGCACGACCTCCACTTTGATGTCGGCCGGTTGGATTTTGCGAACCAGCCGCATGGCGAGCTTCAGTTTCTCACGTCGCGCGAAATCCGTGGTCTTCACTCTGCGCAGACGCTGTTGGAGAGTGGGCAGGCACGCCTGAAGCGATTTGATTTCGGAATACCCGCCGAGAATGCCGCCCACACGGTAAGGAACCATGGCGGGTGTGAATCCGGCGGCGCGGGCGTAATAAGCCGCCGGATCGTTGTCAGCGAGTGAGTGCGTATGGAACGCGGCGTTGATTCCAAACTTCTGGCGAAAGACCTCCTCCATGCGCTTGAGGTCGAACCCATCCGGTCCGCCCCACGATTTGCGGTCGGCACAGATGTGGTGATATACCCCATCATACAGGAATTGAACGTCCTCTTTCTGATCCAAATCGAACGCGTCTTCGTAAATTGCGGGTGCCAGCGCATTGAATCCTGCGACAATGGCGATTTGTTCGAAGACGGAGTGAAGGTCTCCATTGCGGAGTTGTCGGTCCTCCGAGAGCTGGCTGCGTTTGAGGAAAGTGGTCACGTCATACGAATATTTCCACTTGCCGCGGGCGCTGAAGATAAGAAACCCGTGATAGTAGAGACCTTTCAATTCCGGGTGTCCACCTCCAATGAGGTGCGGATAACGGGGCTGCATCCAGCGGTCTTTGTCAGCCCAAGCTTGCTCCAGTTCCGGCGTGAGCGGGATTTGCAGGTTGGTTCCGGTTGCTTCCGCGAGCGTTTCCGCTGACACGATTTCGTAGGTTCCACCCTCGTCGATGGCGTTCTGCAGCATCTCGCGCAGGATGAACCAAGGTTCGGTCCAGGTGTCGGCGCCGGCCTGTGTGGTGATGTGCGCCTCCCAGACCTGCTCGCTCTCCAAACTCCGAAGCCGGATCATCTGGTGATCCACGTCACGGATCTTCGCGGTGAACGTTTCACTGCGGACGTGGTAATCGGAACTGCGTGCCTGCAGGTGACTGCCTAATCGGTGGAGGTAGGCCAGAGTGAACTTCAGCCCGCTTCCTTTGTGCCCGATTTTCTCGGAGTTCGCCTTGGTCGTCATCCCCAGCGTGACGATTTCACGGAGATCGAGGCGCGTGGGGGTGGTGATACGAAGAAATCGCATGGGGTTGGACTGCGGGTTACGGTTGGTATCTCATTTCAGTGAGTTGTTTGCCGCGCTTCTGGCACGCCACTGATTCGAAGTTCTTGGCCGTAATCGCCAGCCGCTTTCAGGTCGCATATCAGCACACCTCGCAGTACTCCATGGCCGTTGCCAAAAGGTTGGCGTAATCACCGCTCATCGATTTCCGCCGATATTGGCCGATGGTCTCGGCAGAAGCGCCCGCCTTGCGCAACGCCTCGCAAACGGTGCCCATGACAGCGAAGGCGTTGCCATCGCGACCGACCAGTTTCACTCTTGGGCGTGGTGCGGGTTTCTTTAACTGGGGTACCGAACCGACGTCGGCGATCGGATTGGTCCCTGTTTTGAGCCACCTAGCCGCGAGGATTTTGAGTTCTTTGACCCACTTCTCGTTCACCGCGTAATAACGATGGTCAAGGGCATCCAGTTCGTCTGTGTTGGCGATCTCTCCAGACGAGCAGCCGCAACCTCCATCCTCTTCATCCCCGTCGGAGTCAGCACTGCGAATGATACGGAACTCGGCCAGGATGGCGTAAACGTGGGATCCAATGTCGGATTGATGAAGGCCATATTTGACGGCGAGCGCCAGCATTCCCTTGTGGAGCAAAATGTCCTCATCGTGTTCACGAAGACACCCTCCCTCGCCGCTGGCGTACCCGTTATCATAGTACTGCACGAAGCCGCCATTGCCGATTTGATAGTTGCAGGCACCCAGGAGAATGAACAGTTTCACCACTTCGCCGTAGGTTTCGCCGGCCCACTCGGCCATGTCGCGGTAACACCATTTGCGGTTCTCCGGCTTCTGCCACTCGCGATAGCCCAAGTCGATCAGCCGCTGCCAGGGGCAATGCTCTTTGCTGCCCTTGAGGGTTTCGCAAATTTTCTCCAGGTTAAAGGCCATTTCGTTCATACGGTTTTGGGTGGGTTGGAGAAGTTGATCCAATCGTCCTCAAGCCACGGCGGCTTTGAGAAACTCCTTGGTACCCGGCAGGAGTTTGTCTTCCGGCATGCTCTCAATGACCGGGATGGGAATACGCAGCCAGGGTCCGTGCTTGTGGGGTTCCGCGTTCTTCGGTCTGACACCGTCCGGCAGGCGCAACAAATAGGCGGTAGTCCGGTAATGCCCGAAATCGGGCGTCCGGAATTCCGAAACCCCGACATGCTGCAGGTCGCCGGCCGATACGGTGAGGCCCATCTCCTCGGCGAGTTCGCGCGCGGCCGACTCGCGCGGGTCCGCGTCGGCGTGTTCACGTTTGCCGCCCGGAAACCCCAGCTTGCCGAAGTTGTCGGAGATCTTGAGGCGTCGAGCTATGTATGCGTGGCCCTCGCTAATGACGATGATGGTGACTGCCTCTTTCATGGAACCGCTCGGCGACGCTCTTATTTCGGCGAAGCCCGGTTTCGGCCGCACTTGCTCAAGGCGGCCTGCCGCGAGGCAACGTTTCGTCACGAAAAATCCCGCGCGTATCAAGGCCGGGAGGCGCGGCAGGGATTAAGTTCTCCGTGACGGCCTGCGCTGCTTCTTTAGAAGTCGCAAGGGAATTGGGACGGTGGTGATCTCCTTCAGATTGAGAAAGCATCCGGCCGCCTGGATTTCGCCGCGCCGGAACATGGACCATACCAGGTGCAGTGCGAAGGCAGTCAGCGTGCGGTTGACGAACAACTCCTGGTGTGTGAGCGCTTCGGCGAGGCTGCATGAAGGGGCGTCATTCTCGTAGCCTTGGAGCATCTCCGGGTAGAGGTCGGCGACGTTGGGCAGGCGTTTCCGCGACGCGCCGGCCTGCCCAAGAATAACCTGTCCGTAATCCGCGCCATTGCCCAGATCCATCCAGTAATGCAGATGGCCGCACTGGATGCGCTCATGAATCCCGGCGCGGGCCTGTTTGGAATCAACACAGGTGATCAGCAGGTCTGGCCAGGTTTGCTGCGGACGGTAGGCCAGCGGGATCGCGCTCCAATCCAGACCAAACGCGATGTTGAGCCGGTGGACGAGCGCGAGCGCTTTGTTCTGGCCAAGGTCGCATTCCGTGAAAAGTTGGCGGCCGAGATTGGCCTCCGAGACGGTGTCGGGATCGAACGCGGTCACCTGCAGCCCCGGGTGGCCCAATCCCTGTAAAGCCCTCTGCAACTGGCACAGTCCCATCAGCACGTGGCACCCGTTGCCGCCGCAACCGGCAAGATGCACCCGGACAACTCGCCGGTGCCATTCAGCAGGGATCTTGTGTGCAGGCGAACTCACAGTTCATCACCACTTGGATGTCGAATGTTCCGTCAGCCACTGACTCAGAGTCATTTTCATCGGCACGAGGTGCTCGACCGGGAATTCGGCGCACGGCTTTGCAGCCTGCTCCAGCCACAGCCCGGAATGACCGTTGGGATGTGAAGTGATCTGAAACGCGCCGCCCTGCGGGTGGGTGAATGCGGAGTGGAAAAAAGCGGCTTCCCACTGCGCGATAGCTTCCGGCCGGTTTTCGCGCGGGCCAGTCATGCTGCCCTGGCAGACCAATCCCTCCGCGCTCACGTTGTAATACGGTGCTCGCAGCAACTCAGTCTGGAGGGTGGGGCGCTGGTCGCTTGGCAGGGCCGCGACGTGAAGGCTTTTGCGCGTCACATGGAACAGCAGGTGTGGATGGCGCACGCGTTGGCCGCTGATCGCGTTGAGTTCGCCCTGGTTGGTTTGAAAGAAGATCGGCTCGATGCGGCTGGGACAATGCCAGAGCAGTTCCCCGGGAGTGTGCCGCAACAGGTTCCAAGGCAGCAGCCCCTGACAGGCAATGTTTGGATTGAAACGAGTCAACAATTGGTACAACGCGGGGGTGCTGGCGGGTTTGCCGGGCAGGAGCACGTAACGCCCAGGTCCCCTTGCAACGGTGTGGAGTGTCACCATTGCCCGGCTCAACGTGTTTGCGCCGCTGTAGAGCAGGAGCGCGTGCGTTGCGGCGAGTTCGCGCGGTGCCTCCTTCGGCGTGCCGATCATCACCGGGCGCGGTTCGGCGGCGCCGAGCAGCCCGTCCAGGACATCTTCCACGGCTTGGACGACCTCCAGGTAAACCTCGAATTGTCTCCAGGCCCGTCGGAATGATTCAAGGGAAGCCGGATCGAACGGGAACAGGCACTGGACCGTTTCGTAATCCTGGTTGAGGACATTGAAGTGCTCGTCGACCACCTGGTTCATGACCGACCGCTCCCACGGGATGTAAACGATGGGCATGCTGTGGCACTCCAGCGAGTGGTCCGGGAATTGTTCCCGTTGGAAGGAAATGAGCCGCTGAACGGCCGCGCAAAAGGGCAGTTGATTCAGTCCCGTGGGCGGCCTGCGACTCTCGCGCTCACGTCCCAGCACCCATCTTGGGAATTGCCGCTCAAGGTCGGCGCGCCGAATCATTTCAATTTGCGAAACGTCTTCGCCCTGGGCCTTGAGTTCTTTGAGGACATATTCCTCGTTCTCCTCACCTTGCCAATAGTACATGGCAATCAAGTGCAGCAAGGTGTAGGGCGAACAGTACTCGCCAAGCAGCCCGAGTCCGCGATGCAGCGCCCGCCAAACGTAGCGTCCCACTTTGGGGTGTTTCTTCTCCAGCCGCAGGATGGGACCCTGAAGCTCAATGCACTGAACGTCCGCAGCATGGACCACAATCGCGCATTGGTCCGAGCTCTCGTTGAGTGGCAGGAGCTTGAGGTCAGTGGCCAGAGTGAATTCCAATGGCAGCCGGCGTTGCTGGTATCGCGACACCCGTTTCGTCAGGCATTGCGCGGCTTCCGCCAGAATGTTCTTTTTGGGCAATGACCGAGTCCAGCCCAATTCGGTCAGATGGGAATAGATGAGCGCGGCTTTGTGTTCGTGCTCGCGTACGGCCAGTCGCCCGGGAACTGTCGGATGCAGATGGGGCAGCGGTGTCGCTAGTAAACGGTCAGGGGACTGTCGAGGCCTTGGGCCTCGGGTCGGCCTTCCTTCACGTTCTGGATGAACTCGGACAGGGCATGGACGCATGTTGGCTGGGTCGGCTCCCGTCGGGCCTGCTGTATCAAGGGATGCTCTTGACTGTGACACGCGCGCAAGATTCGGCGCGCGGAAAATCGTTTCCCCTTTTTCACCCCTTGGTGCCGAGTCGGGTGCAGAGAGTGTAAACCTCCTTGTCCCCCTGAAAGGAGGGGCCTTCAATGGAGGCGTTGTTCAGTTCCGGATGGACCGTTCCCAGGACCTTCAAAACTTCCTCTGGATTCAACCGGGCGTTCGGGTCCGGAATCTCCAGTCCGTTCCACTGAAACACTCGGGTCAACGGCTTGAGCTTGGTCGGGGCGGTCATGGTGTCGGGGAAGTTGTGGGTTCGGGCTGCTTCGGAGTTTGTGCCGGCGCGGTCTCGTCGAGCAGAGAGGCCTCACCGCCGGTTCTTTCGGCTTTGGCGGCGGCCGTATCGCCGGCTCCGCCTTTGGCCCGGGTCTGGCGGGCTTTCTTACGGTTCCTTTCGGTTTCTTCCTTGAGCGCCGCGGTGACCTCCGCGATGGAGGCGTGCGCTTCTTCGCGGGCCGCCTGGTAATTTGCCAATTCGTCACCCAGTGTCTCTTCGAGTTTCTCCGGCGTATTCACGATCGTGACGCCGCGCAAGAGGGCCGAGTCCTTCAAATCCCCGCTCCCCTTTGGGTCTCTGACCACCGCAGTGACCCGAAGCAGGGTGTCGCTTTCCCTGGTGATGATCAGGTTGAGAGAACTGTCTCCCTTCAACAATGCTTTCGCGATTTTGGTGAACATAGATTTTGAAATGCGTCGAGATTTCCGTTTGGCCGCGTTCTTTGGTTCGGGCTTATCCATCAGCCCGGACGGCTGGCCTCCTTCACCAGCGCGTGAAGGATCGCGCGCACGATGCTTTCTCCGGCCAGCTTGATCGTGCGTTTGAAGGTTCCGTTGAGGTAGCCAATCTGCACCCTCGACGGCTGGAGCAAGACGTGCATTTCCTCGCCTCGCATTGCTGCGCTGATGAGCTGTTGGCAGGTCTCCACACGTTGCGCCGGAGTCAAAGGCCGGATCGAACGTTGGAGAATCTCCTCAAACTCATGCAAATTCTCGACCGGAGGCGGCGCGCTGCGCGGCGGGAGGTTTGTGAATTCAATCTGTTCGATGGTGGACAACATTTATCGCATTGCCTTGCCGACGATGTTTTCTGGGCGAAGCCTTGAGCAGCCAAGGCAGTCCGCTACTCATGGGCGGCCCGACCTCCGGCACGCTGCTCCGTGACGGACGACCCTATACTGTGGTATGAAGTTCGATGGCGATCCAATCGCACGAAGGCGCGCGCTCGAGGCGGCGCAGCGTTATCGCGGCCTGACCTTTACTGATCGCGGAGAAATTCTGCTCGACGTGGGCAACGTCCGGAACGGGCGGGTGACCCTGTCACAATGCGGCCAACGAGTAAGCCTGCTGCCCGAGACGATCTTTAGCATCCATCAAGCATGGCAGGATGGCGACGTTCCCCTGGAGGGGGAGTCGCCTTGGGAAGGTTCGACGTTTTCTGCTCACGATTCCGAAGTGGACGAAGTGCGCTGCGTATGCGTCGGCAAAGAGCAGATTCGCATCACCGACAAACGCGGTCACACCGAAGTTTGCGTTTCCAGGGAGCAGCTCAAGGATATCGTGGATTGCATCGTGGAGCCTTGGTTGGCGCAATCTCCGCAGACGATCGCGGAAGCCTCGCTCATCCCGGTCCGCGGCCGGAGCGACGAGGTTGCCTCGCCGCAGACGCAAGCAAGCCAGGGCAAGCCGGTCCCTATGGTGGAGTTATCCTGAGAAAGTCACGCCGGCTTGTCCGTTCTTGTCCAGCCACTGTCGCAACCCCTGCGTGTTAGCGATGGTTTGGCCCTGTTCATCCTTCAAGATGAAGCCGCAGCGCTGGCATTGGTAACGAGCGATTTCGCCGCCGTCCGTAGAGGTGTTCTGATAGTCGGGCTCCGTGATGTCCTCATCGCAGTTGACCCGCTCGAAGGCTGTGCTCTGGGTTACGTTGACCAGGATTTCTTCAAACGTCGCGCAGCCACATTGGGGGCATTTGAACGTGAATTGAATTTCTTCAGCCATGCGTTTTGTTTGACGAAGCTCATCTGGTCCTTCGGTCTACCAGAGTGGCGACCGTGCTTCTAAACCAGTTGCGGTTCGCGCTTTGGCGGTCCCATCCTGTCGAATCGAACCGTTTGGATCGTGGGGTTGGCCGATTGAAGGTCTTTCAGCGAGGAGACTTCGACCTCGACGATGAGCGCCGGGTAATGATCTTGCGCCTCATTGAGGCTCGCGAACATCGCGGGGCTGATGCCGCTGGTGATCTTGACGGTTTCGCCGCTTTTCGTGTCGTACCCATGGACCTCATAAAGAGGGACCTTGCCGCTGTGGCCTTCTTGGAGTTCGGTCACCTGGATGTCCACCGTGTGAAACGGTTTCACTTTCCACTTGTTGCCTCTCCCTCCTTTGTGGACGCTCTCCGGGTCAATCAGCACCAGCCCCTCGTACGGCAACCCGCCAAGCATGACGCGCCTATGTGCTTTTCCCTGCTCCCATCCGTTGCGAAAGAGATCGACGGCTGCCTCTCTGGTGATTTCCTGGCAGGGCGTAATGCAGATGCTGACTCTTTCGCTCTTGTCCCACAGGTAAGGTTGGAGCAATTGCACTCCGTCCTCGACCCCAACGAGAGCGCGTAACAGCGCGTAACGTTGGCGGGCTGTGGATACGGATTTCTCGACCTCATCCATGGGGAGGACGTCATGCACGACGAGCCGGATCGAGAACGGCATCGCACGCCCTGAGTAAAGGTTCCCGTTCAAGGCGACTTTGTTGGCTTCAGACCAGGGGAACGCTTCCAGTTCCGCCTCAAAGAGAAAGTACGGGGTTAATGGCTCGAAATGGCGAAGAAGGAAGTTCTTCACACCGGGATCCAATTTGAGTTCGTTTCCATCCTTGGTGCATAACACTGTCCGCCCGGCGACCCGATCATGGGTGATATAAATGAAGGACCCGTCGAACTTGGGCTCGGCCATGACCCTCTCGACTTTCAGTTCAAGGATGTCCTCCGGCCGGCGGATGTTCTCGTTAAGCTCCTGTGCGCGAGGTCTGATCGCGTTGAGGTTTCTCATCCGCAGTTGTTTGTTTTCGCCGTAGGCGTGTTGACGATCACCTTCATCGGTCGCCAATCATGAAGGCGGGAGTCCTCCTGTCCTGCGCAAACCGCCGAGGAGTCTCCGCACCATTACGGGATTCCTATTTCGGGTGGAGCCTTGGAGTCAAGAGAAGGTCGCTAAGGCGCGGTATACAAGCACTGCCCATGATTTGTGAAGGCCGCGATGGGCAGCCAATTTTTTTCTGGCGGTCTCTGCAAAGTTGTGTGTGATAATTGATAAAACAAGCGTTCGGCACTCGCGCCGATTTCGCCTTATCGCCCCCTCAGCGACCAGCTTTCAATCCGCTTCTACCACCCGGAAGAACTTTGTTGTCCCCACAGTGGGAATATCCACCGCAGAATTGGTCGTTGCGCCGATGGCAACAAAATCCAAATTCATCCAGAGCGGCGCGGCGAGATTCGCTTTCCATTGAACCTGATACGCTTTGCCGATTTCCGACGGCCAACGCAGTCGCAGGTAGCCGGGTCGCGCAATTTCTGGCGAAGCCAGAGGCACGACGACGGGCTTTGCGCCCGCGAGAATTGCGGTGTTTGGTCGGGTCTCATACGCCCATTCCACAACCACCGGCGCAATCTCAATCAGGAATCCCTCAGCCCCGGATTCTGTGCTGGGCAGGCGGACGCGAATCCATCCGTAGTGAAAACCGTCTTGTGCCTTAAACCGAACACCGAGATAGCCGTTCGTGAGCGCCCCGAGCGTGCCATCCCAGCCGTTATACACAGTTTGTCCATCAACGATTCGGCCATGCAGACTCCACCAACTCGCGGTCAGCGTTGCTCCGTAAGGTTGCGCCGTGCTCCACGTCGAACCGGCAGGCGCGTTGCTGCCGATTTGTGCGCCCGCCGACTGCACGAGCGCGTAGTCGCTCACCAAGAGCGCGTTCGTTCCTGTCGCGCCGACGTAAAATGACCATGAGCAGAAGCTGGTCGGAATGTCATCCGTGCAGATTGGGCCGTATGACCAGAAAACAAATTCGGGAGTGCCGTCCGCGTCGAAATCAACACCTTTGGAATAGCCGTGCGCTGCGGGCACTTGGAATGAAGGGCCTGGGAAATAAGCGATGGTGCTTTGACCCCGCGCGATTGGGAGGCAACTGGAGACTATTGCGAGCAACAGAAATGATTTCATCGCGTTTTCCTTCGGTTCGTCTCCGCCCGAATTGGAGTATTTGGGCAGATTCAAAAACTCACAACACCATTCGGCAACAATTTGAGCGCGTGGTGATCCTCGTCGGCAATGGCCGTCAATAGGCGCGCGGCCTCGCGCACTTCTATCTCCTGCGAATCTTCAGGCGTGCCATTTCCTGGGAATCGCAACATCTGATTTTCAACCGATTCCACGCGCTAATCGTTTTCGTTCCGTCGGCAGTATATCCGTCACGCGAGCAACTTTGGATGCAGAAACTTTCGGAAAAACCAAATGAAAGTACGGTCGGGTATGCGAACGGAGCGCGCGATGACCGGGAAGTCTATCGCGGGGTTTGGTAAAGCTACTTTCCTGTCCGCCGCTCTGCACATTTGCAGGGCTTTGCGGGCTGTTTCCATTAGCGGGCCTTCGGGCAGTTGGTAATACAAACTTTCGAGGGCGAGCACGTTCTTGGGATTTGTGAGGGCTTCCCATGCCGCGCGTACGTCGTGTGCCTCCCTCAAATGAATGGCTCGTTGTACTCAAGAATGCTGCGTTTGATTTCTTTCCATACCTGGCTCGCGTGCGGACTCAACGCTTCTCGCTCCTCTCATACTTCCAATGCAGTCGTGCTAGAATCTCCGGGTGGCGGTCGCCGGGATGGGGAGGGTTTTCGGGGTAAAACGAACCGCCACCCGGAAAGGTGTTTTCGTATCTGTCAAATCATCTCAAGAAGGCACCCTCGTCATTTTGGCTACAACGGCAATAGCCCGGTGTATTGGATAAGTCGGGGATGCGAGGTTAGAACGAAGCAGGATTCGCCTTGATCAAGCACCGGCAGCGTATCCCAGTCACCATCTAGAAACCAGCAGGATCAATCCAGACAAACCAAACAGGGCGAAAGTGGTCGGTTCGGGCACTGCCAGGATTTGGCCGCGAAGCTGACCCTCGGGCATCGTGAAGGAGGTAATCTCGACGTACCAGAGTCCGGCTTGGAGTTGGCTGACTTGCTCGGAGGTGAGCGTAAACGGCCCTGCGCCGAATGTGCCATCGAATGGGCTGAAGTAGCGGTGACCTGGCGGTTCGCCTTGGGAACTGCCCGGATAGACTCCTGCGCCGCCCAAATCAAAAATGATGGGCGCTTCCTCGCCGGGAAGGGCAGCCCCATGAATCGCGGCGCTCATGCTAGTAAACGTGACGAGCGGCACGTCCACCTGAAAATGCAGGACGTCATCTATGAGCCAGAAGTCACCTCTTCCGACGGTTGGGTCGCCGTTAGGAGGCACGACTTGAGAACCCGTGATAGTCGCATGGAATTGAAGCGTACCCTGGGCCTGCGCCCAAAGGGCGCAAGCCAGCAAGGCCGAAACGAGGAGCTTTGTTTTCACGGGATTACGGCATGTAAATCTCGCGGTAGAATCGCTGCGGATTGTTTGTGAACGCCGCGTCCGTAATCGTGAACGGCGCTGTGTTCGACCCAAACGATAAAAGCGAGCGCTGCCGATCATTGGCAACGATACTGCAATGTTTTTGTTTTGGTTGCACTGATTAGCTGAAAGATAACAACTCAGGCGCGTCTACTTCGAGGCCGATATAAGATCTGACCGTTTACAAGGAATTGATTTGTTCCGGTTGCCTGAAGATTAAATTGGCCGGATGCAACGCTTGAGGGAACATCGAAGGTGGCAAGCGTTCCTTCAGAGCGAAAACTGAAATCAGAAGTGCCATCGGAATTTAGGTCAAGTGCCTGAGAACCGGACATTGCCGGGATTGGGAACGATGGGCCGCTAACATAAACGATGGCAGCGTCCATTCGAGCGGTAAAGACGCATCCTATCAAAATCGAGACGCAGCCGCGCATTAACATCCATGTCTCTTTCTTCTCGAAAACCCAACCAAGATCAATCCAGCAACAATCAACGTCCACGCGGATGGTTCAGGTACTGCGCCTGCCATAATTGGCATGTTGGGACGAGTATCGTAAGCATACTCGTAAACAATTCCGCCGCCCTGTAGAAATGGAATCTCTTGCACCTTGATCCAACCGTAGTAAACATCATTATCAATAGTAAATTGCAGACCCGCAAACGCCGTCTGGTCAACAAATAGACCAAGTGGGCCGATTGTGCTGTACGCACTGAATCCTGGAGCTATCGCCCCGAATGGCCCTTGCTCCGTAATTGTCCACTCGTCAGAGGAAGACAATATTCCTCCTATTTCCGTTCCGAATACAAGTGGCACAATGAACGCTCCGAGATCGGAGCCGCCGGTGGGCCGTGACCAAACAGCGTTGAGACTTGAGCCTTCCATCTGAAAACCGCTGGTGGTACCCGTCGCAACGATGTGATATTCGGCGACTCCGTCATTGTTCAAGTCAACGGGTAAAGTGTTGGGCGATCCGGGTCCATTGTTGTAAACTGGCGCGCCAAATTCCTGATTAAAAATACCCCCCGGATTCGGATTTCTTACGACGGTGTGGAATATGAACGAACCTTGTGCGTTCGACTGCTGGCCACAAAGCAGCCAGCAGCCCGATATAACAAGCCCGCACAGTCTGGCGAACGGTAATTTCAAATGGTTTATTGTATTCGACCCAAACGATAAAAGCGAGCGCTGCCCTCATTGGCAACGATACTGCAATGTTTGTTTTGGTTGCACTGATTTCACCGGTCGCAGGAGACCACGAGCCGGTCGCCACATCATCCCGGAATTCGAGTTGGTAGATGAAATGATATCGGAATCTTGCTTCTCCGTTCTGCGGGTCAATTCCTTGGATGCGATTTGGGTGAGCGCAATGCTCAAATAAACCCATGTTGGGTGTGTTCGCCTGCTCGCCTTCGTGCTTTTCTGAACAGCCGTGCCGCGGCCCAAACCACATCTCAGAATCCTTGGAGAAACCATCCGAAAACACCGCGACCGAGCCGGCATGAGCCAGGAAGAACTGGCCGAAAAGGCCGATCTGCACCCGGTTTACATCGGCAAGATCGAGCGCGGTGAGCAATGGATTAGTCTTCATGCTCTGTTGCGTGTCGCTCAGGCCCTCGGCATCCGCGTGCGCGATCTGGTGAATGACCTTTGATCGTGACCGTTTGCTCGCGTCGGAATCAGTGTTCCGGTTGTTGTCTCGGCCTTGATAGTGCGAGAGCGGAGTTGGCTCTCCGGTTTTTCCATCCTGATACCGGTGTCTTTTGGTGAGCGCAGCTTCGGCTACAGAGGACATTTGTTAGAAGTTCACGCGCCTGTTGGAACATGAGCAGATGCTTTCGGATCCTCGCGGCTCAGAGTTCCGACAGCCGCCGTTGGACTTCCTTCCGGTTGAGAACAGCTCCGTAATAGGCCACCCGTCTCTTGGTCGTCTCCAAGATTTGGTAGGCTGCCCGGTCAAGACACCAAGAGTGGCTTCTCCAAATGCCGTCCTTGGAGAGCGCGTAACCCGTGCAGACTCGGAGATCAGGATTCGTCTCCCACAGGCAAAGAACATTTTGATGGCAGCGACAATTCTCCCCGTGAATCAAGAGGATATCCTTTTGCATCGGCGCCCAGGTGGCTCCCGCCCGAAGGATCAAATTCATGTCCTCCTCAAAAGCCGCGCAGACCGCCGTCCCTCCGATCAGTTTCAGTCTCTCGCCGAGTTCGCGCCACAGGGGATTTGCCCGAATATGTGCCTGCAGGAGCCGTTCGTTGTGTGCGAAAGCCGCTGAATCCCGGCTCACGTGCCAGCGGACTCTATCGGCACAATTTCCGACTGGATGAACCGCTCCCGTTTCGATTTCAAACTCGCGGACATCGAAACGCGCGGCCAAAGGGGAAAGGGTGACTTGTCCTCCACCCAGGCGCCGGAGTTCCCGATACACGGTCCACGCGCAGCCGTCTTCACGGTCAGCCCAAGCTCCGGTCACGCGGACTGAGCGTGGCCTGCGTGGATGTTCCTTCCAGATTCGGCGAGCAACCTTCCGCAACTCCTCATCTCGCGGCCCGGCTCGATATTTTCGTTCGGCCTTCGAGACGGCGTTCTGAACTGGCGGGTACTGCGGAATCTCGTCATCCAGTTCCGATCCAAGCACGACAACTTTGTGCGCGTCGAGGAAGGCGAACTCAGTGCAGATTTGCGCGCGGCGAGCCTCGGCGTAACGGAGCCAGTTCGGATGCCAATCGTGCGCGGTCTGATAACTGCCGCAGAGGCTGCCGGGGTGAACGAAGACCAGCAGCGGCTTGGGATAGACTGGAAGGGACTTTCTCAATCGCAAATCTCAAACGTCCTGAGGGCTGCTCGCAATTGGAAAGGTGAAACGTTCATTCACAGAATCCGGAATTGCAGCCGATCGGTTCCTTGACCGGATCATCCTCCCAGGAGCCGCGCGCGCGGTCTCCCGTCATGCTCCAACGCACCACGTCATCAATCGAGGCCACGTTAATCCATGTGCCGTCTTCCCGCTGAAACGGTTTGGTTCGGAACCGTTCCGGCACGGTGGCCGCGGGAAAGAATGACGAGTATCGGCCGTATGTTTTTTCAAACTCTTGTTCCGCCCGCCTGATCTCATCAATCCGCTCGGGGAACTTCAGAGCAATGGTTCGTATTTCGCTCTTGCGGCTCATGATGCACGGCCAGCAGCCGACGCGCATGGCCCCAAGCGAGTAAAGCGGATTGAGCGGAACCCCGTACCGCTTGTGAATCGCCAGCACATCGGCGAGCGTCCAGCGAATCAATGGACGCCACTGGATGCAAAAGAGATTTCCGCTGAAATCCCATTCCGGAAGATGACGCCTCTCTTCGCTTTCGTCCGCACGGACCCCGCTGACGGCGATTGGTCCCAGACCGCGCAGCTTCAATTTGCGGATATGGTCTTCCGTCGGGTAGATTTTCAGAAATTCGGTGCAGAATCTCGCCTTGGTGCTGGGAAAGCGGCGCTTCTTGAGGGCGAGAGGAAAGAACAGCAGTTCGGGTTTCAACGTTCTGATGGGATGGACCTTCTCATGCAGCATTCGGACGTGGGCGTAGGTCCAGTCATGCTCGTTTCCGGTGTCACAAAAGGTCACCTCCAGTTTTGACCGGTCGAGTCCCGATTCGTGAAGCATCCATAACAGAACCGCTGTCGAGTCCTTGCCCCCTGAGATTCCGACATGATAGACCGTGTTGGGCTTTATCTCCGGGGCCTCCATCGGCGGGCACGGAAAATCGAGGAGGCTTTGGGCAGGAAAACTCATCCGTGCGTTTCGCTTCATGCGCCCGCCCGGTGACTGTTTTAAGCATGGACTCTCCGATGCTCACCATGAGGTCCCGGCGCGAACGGCATTGAGCGTTTCGATTCACAAGTTTGGCTGGGTTTGGATCGGATGAAGGGTGGCCACCGACTCGCTGCTTGCTCGGATGGAGCCGAGCATCACGCTGATTGCCCGACAGGCATTACTCGGTATCAGACGTCGGTTCGGGCAACGGGATGTTGACGGGAATGCTCCGGTTGGCTTCAGGGCTGTCTGGCTTCCACCCATGCGATTGCGCCAGTATCCAGATTTCGCCGCTTTGGCGGCCGGCGATCCTGGCTCCCGCGTTGACGAGGAAATTCAGACAAGCCTCCAGATCGGTCTTGTCGAGCTCGAGGGGATGATAGCGGACGGTCTTCTGGTGATCCTCCCAAAGTTCGGCCACTCCGCCATCGGCCAGATATTTTCGCTTCTCGTGCTCCCAAAACCGTGCTTTCAGTACTCCTTCGATATGCTGTTCGTAGAAGCGCACGACCGCCCAGCGCTGGTTTTTGCGGCGCTGTCGCGTGGCCATCTTGAGGAGGATTTTGCGCGACTCATTGAGGGCGTTCTCATCAAGCCAGAGTAGGCGATGGCCATACACCGTGAAGGGCAGTCGCCGCAATTCTGGCGTCAACGCATCGAGTCTTGTCTTTTCGTACCCTGGCGTATGCGAATCCCTTTCGATCTCGTTGGGGCTGTCCTCGGCTGGGTCAAGACAGAGTCTGCCCGAAAGCGTGGGCCAATGACCCCATGGTTCCAGCCTGGCAATTCCTTTGATGCGCCTCCAGTTGGCCTGCTTGATCACCCATTCGGGATCTCCCTTGCGATCCCAGAAGTAGTCGCGATTCCTCACCCCGTGGAGATAGAGCGCATCGTTCAACGCGGTAACAGCGACGAACGTTTTCCAATCTCCTTCGGTTTTCTGCCTCAGGATGAGTTCGCGCGCTTCGGCCAGTAGTTGCTGGTATTCCGGTTCTGAAAGGTATTCCTCGCGGCGACCATGCTTGGGCCATTCCGTCCACTCCGGCCGGGCGGCGAGCACTTCCCAGCGTCCGGTTTCGGAACCGGGCGTGTGCCAGTCGATAGTTGCTTTCAGGTTACAACCATCCGGACTCCACATCTCGCGTATGACCAGACCGAGAATTCCCGGCGCACGCCTCAGACATGCCACGGTGTACCCGGTGTCTTTGGCGATGACGAGCCAGTCAGGCCTCGCCGCCTGGATGCGCGCGACTGTTTCGGCATCGGCCTTGTTGGCTCGAATCTCAAGTCGCAGTCGCACCTCTTGCAGGATCTGTTTGTACGCAGCTTTCTCGGCAGTGGTGATGTCCCGTGAAAATTTGTTCTTTTGTTTCCACCACGGGACGATGACCGAGAGCCACTGGCGCGCTTCGTTTTCCTCGATCTTGCACCGGTTCGCGGCGTCCCGGGCCAGCAAATCGACGAATGGTTTTTCCTTGGCCCGCTCCTCGCGTTTGAGTCGCAGCGCGGCTTTGAGCAGCGGAAAGCTGGACAGATAGTGGTGCCGGTTGCCGCGGTCGGACAGGTAAAACTCTATGTCCTCTTCCTTAGCGTCGTCGAAGTTCAGGATAAATTCGTCATGCCTGCGGAGATTGAAGGTTGCCCGGCGCTTGACTCCTTCGCGTTGGAATTGAAACTGAAAGTCGCCATCGTCAGGCGAAACATTGGTCAGAGTGAAAACGGTGTCACGATCCGGCCATTCGACAAACTTTGGCACCGTGCGGCTGTATCCGTCCTTGCTGTCCTCGTACCGATGGCGCTGGTAAGAAGTCCCGCCAAAGACAATGCGCTTGCCGACTTCAAGCCGGTCGTTGAGTTGTCTTCTCCATTCCTGATACGGCAGTCGGCCGGGGCCGAGCAGGTTCTCCGCATCGCGTATGAGGCGCAAGACAGACGGGTCCGGGTTCGGATCGAAGAGGTTGACCCGCTCCACAGCCAGCGGGTGAAATACCCGCGTACGATCGACGATACCCTGGAGCAAGAGGGCCGCTTGAAGGTAGAGTTTCCGCAGCCCTTGGGCCTCGTTGAGGGCTTTTTGATACCGCACGCTGCCCGGTTGGAGCGGTTCCTGGTTCCATCTGTCATGGAACAAAGACTCGAACTCGGCTTTGGTGGGGAACAAATGTCCCGGCAATTCGAGGTTGTTCCAGACGCGCCAGAGCCTGGTGCCGTTGCGGACAAGAATGTAGGTCCCGCCGTTGGCCTGGCTGAACATGATCTGCTCCCAGACAGCCGCATTAGCGTAGAACTTCTCCCCGCGACGCAGCCGCATGGCGACAATGCCTTTGGCCTCCGGGAGCACCTGCCGCAGATGTTCCGGCTGGCACAGCCAGCGGTCGAAGTCCTCAATACTTTTGAAGTCAATGCCGCCTTCGTCCGCCTGCAACGCGCATTCCTCGTCCATAAATAGTACCGTTTGACGGATTGCTATCGGCTCCTGGGCTGGCGCCGGCTCGCCCTCCTGGATGCAGGTGAAGTGCTCGTCACGTCCGAGGTACAGGTTGATGCTCTCGATGGCGTAAGTCAGTTTCTCAAGCTGCGCGCCCCACCTGGCCGCGGCCAGTTCAAGGACCTTCTCCTGCTCGGCGAGAATTCCCTTAAGTTCGGTCTTCAACAGGTCCACTCGTTTCCGGGCCTGAAGCGCGCTGCGTTTTGCTTCGACGATCTCGTTGCGCTTCCTGGTGGTGACCAGCGCGTGTTCGCCGGCAACGACGTCGTTGCCTTCGGCGAGAAGGCCGGCCGGTTGAGCAGCCTCTTCGGCGTTGGCTTGAGCAAGCAACCGTTCCAACTGGGCCATGCGCTCGGCGCGCCCCGTTGGTGCCGGTTCGAAATGCGCCGCGAAGTCGTCGGCGTCATAAAAGAACGCCTGCTCGCCTCGCATCCCCCGGATCTCTCCATCTGCATCCGTCCAGGCAAGCAGCAATTCTCCGACTTTGAGATTGTCGATCTCCTTGGTGACGCGGAAATATGCCCCGTGATTTGGAGGATGGGGCTGTGACTTTGTCATATTCAGAATCAGCAAGCCAATCGCTCCGGCAATGCGAGTCGTCGGAACCGAAACAGGAAGGTCAAACCAGCGCCTCAGCGAAGCGTGTAGATGCAAACCGGCAGATGCCCGAGTTCCTGTTCGATGATCCGCTTGATCTGCGACCAATCGCCTCCGCCCAGTCCTGCGCCGATGCGAGGCATGTGAATGCTCGCCTCCTGCGCCGCTGTGACCGCGGCCAGTTTGCGCAAGCACTGAGACAATGCCTTGTAGGAGAGAGGCGTGGGGTTGTCCGGTCCGATGTAACCGTGCTGCGCCAGCATGTGCGCGATGCTCAGGTTCTTCGCGACCTTGGAAATCAAGACCTCGCCAAGTTGAAACGGCGTTGAAAATTCCGCTCTGCTTCGCCCCGCTTTCGCCCAAGCCCGATAATCTCGCTCGGCCTGTGGCCACCGTTTCGACACGGCCAGGACAAAGCCACTTCCCCACCCGCCGCGATCATTCACCACATGCGCCACCACAACGTTGCCTTCGGTTTGAACAGGCTGCGTGGCGTCACCGGTTAATTCGTGGAGAGGCATGGATCGCGGTTGGTGATTGTGTTAAGCGTTGAGCTTTTTTCTCCTTCTTACACTCATCGCTTCGATGCCACGAGCGTAGATGTCCTGGTCTACGCCCGTGGCAGGAACCTTCCGACGTTGCACTATGATTCCGGTAGTGTCTTATCGGCCCCTCAGACGTCGGCTGCTGTCATGGCGGCGTATGAATCACGCCTGTTTACACGGGACCGCACATGATCCGGGGGCGAACCCATGTCAAATTGCCGCGGGCACGGCAGTTGCCGTCACCGCTCTCAGGGGTTCTGATCCGCTCTGACGAATCACGCCCCCGTCTGTCCCAGTATAGGTCGCGAGTATCGTCCCGGTGTCGGTTATCTCTTCCCGGAGCAGCGCATCGCTGATGGGGTCCGTGACCAGACGCTCCAAAGTGCGCTTCAAGGGGCGCGCCCCATAGTCTTCCGAGAATCCTTCTTTCAAAATCCTCTCGCGGAGTGCCTGCGAGAGCGTCAGGGCGGTGTACTTCGTGCGTTGCCGGATTTTCTCGACTTCCAGATCGATGATTTGCCGGCAATCCTCCAGGATGAGCGGATCGAAGACGACGATGTCGTCGATCCGATTGAGAAATTCCGGACGGAACTCTTTCTTGGCGGCCTCCAACACCGCCGCCTTGGTGTCATCCGCAGTGTGATTGAAGCCAATGCTCTTTCGCCGGAAATGCTCGTAGCCGATGTTCGAGGTCAGCAGGATAAGCGTGTCGCGGAAACTGGCCGTGCGCCCCTGCCCATCGGTCAGGCGTCCCTCTTCGAGGATTTGCAGCAAGACGTTCCAGACCTGGTAATGGGCCTTTTCAATCTCATCGAACAGGACCACGGCGTACGGTTGGCGGCGGACCCGTTCCACCAGAGTCTTTTGGTCTTCATAACCCTTGTATCCCGGCGGCGCCCCGATCAGCCGGGCCGCACTCTGGCGCTCCATGTATTCGGACATGTCCAGAGCGATGAGGCCTTCTTCGGACCCGCTCATGTGAACAGCCACCCGCTTGGCCAGCAGTGTTTTGCCCACACCCGTGGGCCCCAGCAAAAGAATAGCCCCAAGCGGCTTTCGCGGATCGTTGAGCCGGGTGCGGCTGCGCCGGATGTAGCGCGTGACGGTTGCGACCGCGTGCCGCTGGCCGATGATTTCACGAGCGAGGTCGTCCTGCGCGCGCAGGGCGCAGCGTTTGTCTTCGGCGGTCAAGCGCTCCAACGGAATGCGGCTCATCACGCTGACGGCGGCGCGCACGTGATCTTCCGTGACGGCCCTGGCTTGCGTTTGTAGGCGAAGAAGTTTGTTTCTCTGGGCTTTGAGTTGACGGACCCGGGCGAGCAACCCTTGAGCGTCGTTGAACCGTTCCTCAATGGCGGCCCTGGCTTTTTCCTCATTCATCCGGGCAATGTCCTGATCCAGACGCGTGACGCTTTGTGGAGGCGTCATTCGGACGGTCGAACCGGCTTCGTCCAGCACATCCAACGCTTTGTCCGGCAGTTGGCGATTGGGAATGTATCGTTTGGAAAGCAGGAGGGCGGCAGTCACGGCCTCCGGTGTGTACTGGACGTTATGATGCGCTTCGTAGACCGGCAGGCTGCCCTGCAAGATGGCCAGCACGTCCTCATCGGGTGGTTCCTCAACCCGGACCGGCTGGAACCGGCGTTCAAGTGCGGAATCCTTGGCGATGGTCTTGTTGTACTCGTCTTCTGTGGTTGCCCCGATCACCCGTGCTTCGCCCCGGCTCAATGCTGCCTTCATCATGTTGGAGACATCCAGGCCGCCGACGGAGTTGCCCGCCCCCACGATGAGATGGATTTCGTCAATGAAGAGAATGATGCGGGGATGGTTGCGGACGTGATCGAGGATGGCCCTGAGCCGTCCCTCCAGCTGGCCGCGGAAAACCGTGTTGCTGACGAGCGAGGTGACGTCCCAGAGAAAGATTTCCTTGTCGAGCAGTTGCGGCGGGCAAGTTCTCTTCACGATGCTTTGAGCAATGCCCTCCGCGATGGCGGTCTTGCCGACGCCGGCGTCTCCGATCAGGACGGGATTGTTCTTGCGGCGACGTCCGAGAATCTGCATCGCGCGCTTGGTTTCCCGGCCACGGCCGATGACCGGATCCAGTTTTCCCTTCCTGGCCAGTTCATTGAGACTGACGCACACCTCGGTAAACTCGCGACTCTGGGGGCTGCCCTCGCGTGCTCCCACCATTTCCTCTTGCAGCCCGTATTGAGCGAGGATCGAGTGCGTGAGTTTTTCGCTGCGAATGCCGACCACCGGATAAACCTCGCGGGCGAGAGTCTGGTCGGTAAGCAAGGCAAGCAGCAGATGCTCCGTGCGCGTGAAAGCGCTGCTCATCTGCCGGGCGATCTGCGCGCTTTGACTCAGGACAAACTTGCTCCGCGAATTGAAATTGCCCGTTGGCGTTCCGTAAGGCTCGTGATTCAGCCGGTTATGGCTGATGTAGTCGGAGAGCTTCTGGACGGGCGCCTGCTGGTTCTCCAGATGCTTGTAGCCCTGGCACTCTGATGTCTTCAAAAGCGCCAGCAACAAGTGCAGCGGACTGACGTGCGTGTGCTGGAATTGCTGCGCGAATTCCCTCGCGCGATTGAGCACGACTTCCAAGTTCTGGCTGGATTGCATCAAAACACTTCCGCGACGGGCACGGGGAACATTTCTTCGAGTTGGTCGCGACCATTTTTAGTTTCACGGAGTGCTTCCGGCGCTGGTGAGAACTCCAGATTCTCGTTATAGACGGCCGGAGTCAAAGCGTCAGGATTTCGGAGCATGTCCGCGATGCGTTTCAGTCGAGTCTTGTGCCACTGGTTCGAAATTAGCGCCGAAGCCGAAAGCCTGCTGATGCGCAGGCTCTCGGCTTCGGCTTGCGATATCGAAAGAATGCGACAAACGTGTTCAGCCTGTTTCGGCGACATCTTTTGTTTGGCCCAGGAGATGGTCCGAACGAAGTCAGGAAGGGCGCTGAAGTTGAATGCGTATCCAGCTTCCGGCTTAAGCGGGCCGAATCCGTTCTGCTGGAATGCATAGACGACACCAGCGGCGGTCCGAACGAGGAATCGCGTGACGTTGGAATCGTCCTTCCACTGGATGAAGTGGAAGCTTTCGCCGATGATCTTCAACCATGCTGCTTTCGGCCCGCCCGGGCAAAGCGGCAGCAGATCGTAACACTTGGCGGCCTGTTCCTTGAGTGATTGTTTAGGATCAAACAGATTCAGGATGAAGTGGCGGAGCTGGGCGTCCCGCGAAATCAGCGTTTCAATGGTGTAGTTGAAATCGGTGTCACTCCGATAACCGGTCTGGGCGGCCAATTCGATCAGGGCCTCCTCATCCTTTGGAAGTTTGTTGTGGGGAAGATAAATCCAGCCTTTGCGCGAGGCCAGCAGACGAAACGCGTCCGGGTCGTTGAGACGGAAGGGCTGCAGCAAATCGGAATACTCGCCCTCTGCGGTCCACACACGCGGCAGTTCGGGGTCCACCGTTTGGCCGGCAGACAGCTGCATCCACGGCGGAGCCAGAATGCTGTGCACTTTCTCGGGTGCATCGAGATGGCCGCACTGGTCGACCGTGATTTGCTTTTGCAACAGTTTCTCCAAATCACCCACGTGGTAGAACCAACTCGCAAACACTTCGACCGTTGAGACCTGCCGGTGGTGCACCGCGCTATAGATTCGCCGGTCGTCTTCGGTCGGCAGCGGAAATTCCTTTCCGCCCTTGCGCTTGAAGGTGTCCACGACGTCGATGATGAGGCAATGGTCTTTCCTCGGGTTCTCCGGATCCCGGCGCAGGCCGCGGCCAATGCATTGCAGATACAGCCCGGCGTTGCGGGTCGGGCGGAACATGGCGACCAGATCCAACGCGGGCAGATTGAAACCCTCGGTCAGGCACAGATTATTCGTGAGCACATCGAGTCTGCCCTCACGGATGGCACGATAGAATTCTTTGCGTTCCGAAGTGGGCGTATCCCCGTAAACTTCGCCCACGCGGAAGCCGGCTTCGCGGAGTTGAGCGGAAATCTGTCCTCCGTGGTCCACACTGGCGGCGAAAAGGATGGTCTTATGCCCTCGGGCATGTTCCTCGAGGAGCTTCACTGAGGAGCGCAGGATATCAGGATGGCACAAAAGTTCCGACAGGCTGTCAGCATCATAATCTCCCAGACGCTTTTTGACGTTGCCCAAATTTAGCTCCAGCTTCCCCACCGGCCTGGGTGGAACGAGGACGCCCAGGCGGATGCCGTCGGTGGTGTTTTTCTCGATGAGCACAGTGCCCAGATCGATCCGGTTGGCGATGTCGGAGCGATACGGTGTGGCCGTCAGATTCAATATCCTGGCGTTGGGGAACGTCTGCTTGATCTGCATCCAGCTCAACGCGAGGGCATGGTGAGCTTCATCGCAAACGATCAGGTCGGGTTGAAAATCGGCGGCGAGATTCTGAAGGCGTTTGCCGCGCAGTGTCGCTACTGAGCCGACAACAACGTTGCTCAGCCCGGTGGATCGCTGTCCGGCCTGCTCGACCTCACAGTATTGCCCCGTGTGGTCCTCCAATTCCTGCTTGGATTGCTCGATCAACTCTTCTCGGTGGGTCAACCAGAGAACCTTTGCGCTTGGATTGATGGACGACAGGAGGCACCGGATGCACGAGGCGGCCGTGCGGGTCTTGCCCATGCCCATCGTGAGGGAGATGAGCGCTTCGCGGGTTGCTTCCGGACGGATGTCCTGAAACCATTCGGCGAATCTTTCGACCCCTTGGGCTTGATATTCGTAGAGTTTCTCTTCCGTGGGTTTCATCAGGCAGCGAGAGCGGCCGGTTTGCGCCGCAAGGTCCGGATGCGATCCGAGTGCTTTTCGAGGACCGGAACGAGTTTGGCCGGCGTGAGCACCTCGAGGCGGATGCTGTCCTGGTTTTCGACTTTGACCTTGCCGGCGTTCTTTCCGGCTGCCACGGCCGCATTGAGCCGTGACGCCGCTTGAGAAACCTCCCGTTGCGCGGCCAGGATCGCTCGGATCTCCGGGCTGGGGTCCTGCGGATCGAACTGGGCGTGACTCTGCGGGTTGATGTCCATCAGAATCACATTCTTCTGAGTAACCACGAAAAGGCTCTTGTCGCCCTGGGGCAGAATGCTCTTCAACGCTGCCAAAGCAGACTCCTTCTGCTCCTCCTTGTCGCGTTCCAGACTTTTGTTGGCGAGCACGGTCTGGGTGTAAGCGCGCAGTTCAGTTGGCAATTCCTGGATTCGCTTGAAATGATTCATGTTTCCTACCCGTGAAGATTTGTTGCGCGGAAAACTGCAGGCCCTCCCGAATCAGAGAAGCCAGCTTCAGCCAAATCGACTGGTGCGAGAGTCTATTGAGCGAAGCTCTTCTTTGAGGATGTCCTGCCGCAACTGTAATTGCATGGCCAAGGCGCGATTTCGTAGAAGCTCCTTTTCCTCCAATTCACCTTGGGTTACCTCTTCCTGTGCAACGAATCGATTCCACAATTCCAGATTGCCGATGTAGATGGTCAGTGCCTGGCTGAAGCGATGCACGGTTGCGCCCGTAGTCAGCTTTCGCACCCGGAGAATCAAGCTGTGGTCTAATTCCAGAGCCTCACGTTTCAGTCGGTCTTCGCTCCGATCGGATGGCGAAAAGCCTCCGCCGGCGCCGTGGCTCTGGGCCGTCTTTCCGTCACTGCTCGTCTCCGTCTCGTCATGCGCTTCGATCATAGGAACGGGAGCATTACTCCCAGTGTCCCATTATAGGTCGAAGCGACCGTGACCTTGTTGCCCTGGCGCGGCTATCGAAACGCGATACTCATCGCGGCGGATGAGGTTGTTGGACGCAGTTTTGTGCCCGGACATTGCACCGAAATAGGTGGACGAGCGCCCCTGCGAGCGCGGCGGCCGCGGCGGTGACTTCAAGCGGGCGGCAATTCGAATCCCAGGCAGCCCACGTGGCGATGCCGAGGAGGATGAGCGTGGCCAAGTTTGCCAGGGTCCAAAATCTTGGTCGAAACCCCACAGGCCGCGCGCTTCTTCCTGCAAACAATAAGAGGACCACGGCGAACGCGACGTAACCGAGCAACGCGTGCGTGGCGAAGCGCAGCATCCGGTCCGAATCGACGAGCGCCGGCAGGCTGCAAACCTGGAGTGCGACGAGGCCGCCCAAGACATAGCTTCCGTTCCGGCTCTTGTTCATGATCGCCTGCCGCGCTTTCTTCAGTATAGCGCCCAAGCGGGGCTATAATTGGAGTATGATGCTCTCTTCGGCTCTGGTCGGCGCGTTGAGGTCCTTCAACGGGATGGATCCGATGACGCGTTGCGGGAGGTTGCCGATGGTGGACGGCGCAGAATTCTTCAAGCGGGTGATGTCCTCGTCTCCGAATCAAACGCCCGCTCTCGAGGCCGCAGGAAGTTCGCCCTCACCGAAGGAAGCCGAACTTTCCGCCAGGACAAAGCGCGAAATCATTGAGGAAGCTGGCGATTCGATCCAGAATGCGAGGGTGGACCCGTACGTCTTTTCGCCGCCGGGAATGGACATGAGCTAGACGATGTTCTCACTGATCAAGCAGCCTCAGGCGATCTTTGGTTTGCCGTCGCGCGAGGCAGGTGTGCTTTCAGATTTCGACCGTTACCTCTCCCAGGTCGCGGCCGCGTTGCAGCGGTGTTCATGGGACCAGGACGTTCTCGAGATGCTCGATTTGATGCCGCAGATTTTCCTGCGGCTGGACGACCGTGTCGAACTCGGCCCTGATTCGCTGCCCGTGCTGTATCGCCACATCTACGTGGTGCTGCAGGCGTATCAGAAGCAGAACAACCCGCAACTGGAAGAGTTGATCCAGCTATCGCCGGAGTATTCGTTTCATCTGCTCGACTGGGTTCGCGCCCATTCAGAGCGCCGAACCTCATGTCCGGCGGAGGCGTTCAAACAGGCGATGCTGCTGGATCCTTATTGGGCGATCCGCTGGCAGCGATTGCAACCGGACTCCGCCTACCACACGCGCATCCTGGAGTTCCTGCACCAGTCGCGGGAAATCAATCCCCGCAGCGCGTGGATCTGGCACCGGATGCAGTCCGCGCGCATGACGCCTGCGGGGGCGTTGGCAGATGTGAAGCGCCTGCTGCCGCTACTTTTATCGGATCCGCTTCTGTGCCTCAACGTGTCGGAGGCTTATCCCGGGTTCGATCGCAAGATTCTTTTCCGCGGCGCCTTCAGGCATCCCGAATACTTGCTGGCCTGGGCCTGTCGATTTCCCGGGGAGTTCGACCAAATCGTCCAACGCGAATTGCTGCGACGGCCCGCGTGGCTGGTGGAATACATCGCCCGCTGCAAACCGGCCAACGCGAGAGAACTCCTGGCCGGGGCACGGGATCGCTGCGGTAATCAGTGGTTGCTGCCGTGGCTGGAACTCTTCATCAGCCGCGGCCACTGACCCATCGGATCTTGTCCGGCCAGTCGGTTTCTTCTTTATCCAGGAATTGCGGCTGGCATCATGCGGAAATACTTATGAGCCACAAGATGCCGCCGGGTTATGAACAGAAATTTGCGGACTTCATCAAGCTCTGCGAGGAAGCGAAATCCAAGAATGTCCAGCACGTCATCATCGCCCAGCCTTCGGCCATTGGTGATACCTATGACGAGATCATGGAGAGCTTGTCGCGGCTGGCTGACGCCGGTCTTGCCCTGAACATCGCCCGACGATAAGGCTGTTCCGCGTTCGTTACCGGTCTTGCAGGCAGTTCATCCGCTCGATCGCTTCCTTGATCACGTCTCCGTGGCAGGATGTGGGGGCGCAAAAGCAAATCAGAAAGAGGTCGCCATTCCGGGCGATGAGCGCCAGCTGGCTGATCCGTCTGGTGACAGGATGTTCCGGATCTTTCAACACCTCATCCAGGTGCTCGCGGAATTTCTGGACGACCTGCGCTCGATCCCCGTCGATGCCGATTTTGTAAGGGTTACCCAGCATCGACGGCCGTCCGATGTATTCGTGATGTCCGCCGGAGGGAATGCCTGCGTATTTGTTGACGACCTGAATCATGCTCCGTGTTCGGTCTTCAGGGCCTCAATTCAACACGAGGAATTCGTCCTCGTCGAGGTCCTGATGGCCATTGTCGATGCGTGCCTGGACCAGTTTGCGGATTCCGGTAATGCTCCGCACCAGCGGGAATTTCTGCAACATGTTCAACGTGTCCTGCACGACCTGCGCCCGGTCGGGCGCGTTGTGCGGAATCATGTTGCTAACGATGCCCAACACTTGTTTGTGGGCCTGTTGCGCGCGTCGTTGGACCATGGCGTCATAGCCCGTCAGGAGTTTGGCGAGTTGATCCTTCCGGGTGAGATTGACCGCCAGGTCAACGGCCTGGTCTTCGCTGAGATGAGCGTGCTGCGGGGATAACAGAACGTGGTAAACCGCGCCGCTGAGCCGATTGAACGTGAGGTCCTCGACCCAGTGATAGGCGAGGATTTCTTTGAACAACGGCACCAGTCGCTGACGCAGGGATTGGGGAAGTTTCTCGGCCATAAAGCTATTCGCCAGACTTTAGTTCTGTTTTCTGCCAACCCGACGGTCGGCTTGCGGACGCGAAGTCTTTCACAACCATATTCATGTTTTCGGCGAAGCCTTTTCTTCGCGGGGGGCGGAAAACATACAATGGAGGGATGAAACTGGCTGGCCTGATAACGGCGTCCGGTGCGCCGAAGGGGTGTTTCGGTCCGGAGGACGGGAATCACCTGATTCTGGACTTTACTCAAGGGCCGCACGGGCGGGCCTTTTGCGGGGATCGCCACTATGATCTCCCCGATCCGCGGGCGCAACTGGTCATGGTCAGGAACAGCCAGGCGACGCTGGAGATTGTGTGCGGTCACGGCTGTCCATCGCCCATGGGCGAAGTGGAAGTTGCCGCGTTGAAAGTAACCGGAGACATTCAACTGCCTGTGGTGAGGGCAAAGCGGTTTGACTTGTCGCATAGCTGGATTCAGGCAAACGAAGTCTCCGGTCCCAAGGAGGAGTTCGACCAGGAACCGCAGACCATTCACGAAATTGTCATGAGGGACAGCCGCCTTTCCTGCCGCGGCGAGTTGAACGTCCTCAACCTTGCGGCCGATGACCAATTCGATTCTTATCTTGTCGCCAGTTATCTGGAGGGGGTGACGGCGCAGGGCCGTCTCTCCATTTCAGTGAACCACCTGATGGTGGGGGTGCTTGAAGCCGAGGAAGTCCAGGTGGGCCGCCCGGATGGCTGCCACGTGGCTCAAATCTTCTGTGAACGCGTCCTCCTGAAATCGGATCGGCCCGTTCCCGTGCGCCCGGTTTATGACCGGGACCTGGTGGCGTTCATGAACAGCCTGCATTCGATGGATGTGCCGGAGGCTCCGGCGGTCATCGGACTGGATTCGGTGGAATTCTAGTCCAAGGGCCTTGTGACATTCACCCCATCGCACTTTCCACCTGCCGGCTCCGCAAGTGTCTCGACACGATAGGTGTGTCCCTCGGGCGTGAACCCCTGCACCGAGTAGTAGCCGCTGCCGGTGGGTGTTTCTGTGGCTGTCTCTGAAAGGTTGAGATAGCCGGCGATGGCGCTCCAACGATCAATCTCGTTGGCCGGCCAGGTGTCGTCCGGGTGAAACTTCTGCCAGGTCGATTTCGCAAGGTCGATGGCACTCAGGTTTTGGACCGTCTTGCGAAAGGCGGCGTTATCCCGTTGCCGCTTGAGCCCGATCAGGGCGCCGGTGCCGAGGATGGCCAACAGAGCAACCACCACGATGATTTCGGCCAGGGTAAACCCGCGCTGTAGTCGTACGAGACGCATAAAAGCCTTATACTGGAGTTGTGAAACGTTATTATCTGACTCTTGCCCGTTTGAGTCTCGCAGTCATTCTGCTGCAAGCGTTCACCTTCCTCTATTGTGGGTTCAGGGTTGAGAAAATCAACCGGCGCATTGATCAAGCGGTCGCGAATCTCTCCGAGCGGGCGACTGCCGTTCCTGTCCTTGAGACTGCTTATCGAGAAGGGGCTCATCAGCTGGTGCGATTCCAGCAGTTGAATCGGGAACACCAATGGCTGCTACAGGCGATTGTCCTGGGAGGTTTGCTCCATGTCGGCATTTGTTATTCGCTTTACATTCACTTCCTGCGCATGGGCTACACCTGGACAAAGCTTTGCCTCCACATGAACAATCTGTTCCTGGCGTTGCCCCTGCCTTCCCCCGCCGATCTACTTTGGTTGCTTTCATACGTGATCGGAACGCGGATATACAAACATTACTGTGTCGCATCCGGATTTCGCGAACCATGCAATTGAACCTGACGAAGAAGATTACTGGCGGCTTTACGGCGGTTGAGTTGGTTGCAGTGGTGTCAGTGCTGTTGATCCTGGCCGCGATTGTCACGGCTGTCTTTATTGCAGGGAAGGACAGCGCCGTCGGTCTCCGCCGTACGAATGCCGCCTCAACCCTCAATGCGGCCGAGAATTCTCTCCTGGATTACAACAGCTCAACAGCGCCCGGCCTGGGCCGGGATCCGATTGTGACTCCCTCCGACGCTCTGGGGCGGATCGTGGCTCTGAAAGCGGCGGGCTTTCTCGTCACCTTGATCAGCACGGAAGACGTGGTCCTTTCTGAAACCAACGGAATCTATTACTGGGCTCCGCTTCGACCATGAGAATTGCCGCATCCAAACAGGCCGTTGTGGTGCGGATCCCGGCGGTTGACTTGGGTACTCTGTGCTTCTTGCCCGAGTTCCAGCGGCTGATGGCGCGGTTCCGACAACAGATCAAGGTGAATCTCGTCTCGGCACCGCACTTTCTGGCATTGAGTCGTCAGGTGGTCCCGTTCGTTCTGGCCACGACAGGTGACGCTCCAGCATTGCACAAGGTGCGGCGCTCCTTGCGGGCTGCTCTCAAGCAACACCCGCAAGACTGATAGAATAGACTGTGAGCAAGATCGATCCCGCTCAAGGGTACATCGTGATGCGCGAGGGCGACCAGCCTGATCCCGCCAGGGCGCAGCCGTTCTTGAAGGCCGTCGCCGCCTTTCTCAAGGGAGCTGCCACTGATCCGGTGACACGGCTTTATGACACGGTGACCGGAATGTCGTATTCGCCAGCGGATGCCGACGTCGTGAGGCTGGTTTATTTTTCCCATCTGCGTCCCGAGGACATGGAAGTGAGGTCGGCCGACGGCAGGACTTTGCAACCCGTACAGGACCTGCCGGAAACCTTGCAGAATCTCGCGAGGCACAAATCCGGCGGACTGTTCGTACCTGCCGATGACGTTTGGTTGGTTCCTCCTCCCGAAATCAATCCTGAGTTTGAACAGCAGATCGAACTGTTGCGGC